>JFJP01041174.1_pt1 | contig 19719 bp, 14 predicted proteins | sample 431651 | NCBI WGS metagenome assembly JFJP01 (sample SAMN02602958, study PRJNA72255) | Microbial mat metagenome, whole genome shotgun sequencing project. | biome: fresh water; feature: sink hole; material: water; isolation source: purple microbial (photo- and chemosynthetic) mats found in...
TTCATTAGAAGGTGAAAACGAGGATCCCTTTACTCCTCTTATGTCGGGCATGCCTAAAATCATCCTGATTAACAGATCTGTTGCCGATGCAATACTGGCAGGATCAGGTCATTCTCTGGAATCTCTTCAAAAAAGCATCGACTCAACAATTACACCAAATTCGTTTCAATTGTCGGACAAACAGATAAAGATTACAGAAGTTTCACTAATTAAAGAAAAAACACTTAACAATGTAGCAGGATATATTGAAGGCAGTGATCAGGTATTGAAGAATGAATTTGTAATATTTTCAGGTCACTTTGACCACATTGGAGGATCTGGAAATAGCATAAACCCAGGTGCCGATGACGATGCCTCAGGATGTGCAGCACTACTCTCTATGGCAAAGGCATACCAAAGTCTTGAAAAAAAGCCTTTGCGCTCGCTGTTGTTCTTATGGGTATCAGGTGAAGAGATAGGGCTGTACGGATCAAAATCGTATGCCAGTAACCCGCTGTTCCCTCTTGAAAACACCATTGCCGATATTAATGTTGATATGATTGGCAGAGTAAAAGGTATTGCAGACTCTACTGCAGAAACGCCGATGACCGGGCCAAGTACAGTTTATGTTATAACCGATAGTCAAAGTAAAGAACTGAAGGCAATAGCTGAAAATATTGATGAAAAGAGTCCCCTTGATTTTGATTACAGCCTAAGCGGGAAAAGTCATCCCCTGCAACTCTTCGCAAGAAGCGATCATTATAGCTTTGTAGAAAAGGATATTCCAGTATTGTTTTTCACAACGGGACTTCATTCTGATTATCATTCACCAGGGGACGTTGCTGAGAAACTGGATTTCATAAAAATGGAGCTAATAACACGTACTATGTTTGAAATAGGCTATACTGTTGCCAATAGAAAATCAAGACTAATAGTAGATTATCCATTCAGCACCTGGTAATATTCATTACTGTTTTACTTCGCTTTTACAGGAAAAAAACATTTTACAGGTACTGCATACTTTTTGTCTATTTCAGGTATTCCGTTCTGATCAGTGTCTTTCATTGACTTAAAGAAATCCATTAATGCAAGCCACTCCTTGCCTTCCTGTATACCATCCTTGGTCTCATCCATATCGATTACTGCTGTCTTCATGTCTGCAACCTGGATTCCTGAAGAATCTTTCGGAACAACATTTATTAATCCAAAACTCATTTTTTTAATAATCCCAATAAACTCAAGCATATATGAATTTGCAGTTATCGAATAAAGAGACTTATTCTTTTTAGAAAAATCTACATTAACTACGCTACCATCAGAATGAATTATATCAATCCTGCTAATTTTTTTAAGTAACCCCTTGTCAGGATCGTAGTCAACTCTGATCCCCGAGTAATAGCAGTAATTATCTGGACTCGACTTATAAGCGACTTGTAAGATCTCGAGAATGCTTTTTAACTCTTTCCCTGTAACATACAACCTGGCAAGAGGATATCCTGGTACATTATCTCTGCCTGAACCAAGCGACATAACCCTGAAAACGTCGGGAGCCATTTGAATACCTGGCACAATTTTATCACGGATGACGCCAGCAGCAACCATACTGACGTCTGTACCTCTGGTTTCATTTTTGTTAACATAATAATGAATAGCATCAGCTATCATTGGTCCCAGGTTACTCTCTTTAAACGCACCAAGTTCATTCCCCTCTAGTTTAAAATCAGTTTCTGCCACCGGAGCTGTATAACTCATTCCCAATGGCTTAAGTATTTTTTGTGTGATCTGCTTCTTATGATCTTCAATAAGCTGATTGACTAATTTGTCTCCGGCAACCCTGTCATCCACCGGTATCAGTGTATAGCTCTCAACCCTTATGTTCCCATCAGAAAGAAGTAACGACAGTCGTCCAACAGACTGTCCATACTCCCCTGTCTGCACTATAGGGATTCCATTAATAATAAGAGGTTTATCGAGACGGGTATGGGTGTGTCCGCTTATTATAAGGTCAAGCCCCTTAACTTTTTCAGCCAGATCAACATCTTCACCTTCATATATTCCTTCTTCATTCAGATTAAGGCCTGAGTGTGAAACACAAATAACAATATCACACATTTCATTCTTAAGCTCCTTAACAATTTTTTTTGCATATTTGATCTGCTTGCCAAAGGTTACAGGTTTAGCATTAGGTGCTACCTCATCAGCATTTTCTCCCATAAGGGAAAAAAAGCCAATTTTTACACCATCTTTTGAAATAACAGTGCTTCTGCTAATCACTTTATCAGACAAAAGATCTTCTAGTCCGTCATCATTTGCGCTACTGACGTCAAATACAGTATTTCCGATCAACAGGACAGGTATATCTCCTCCCGCAACAGAAGATCTGATTATTGAATTGAGTTTTTCAGGACCAAAGTCAAATTCATGATTTCCAATGCAGGTTACATCATACCCCATTGTCTTCATAAGGCGAAGCTGAAAGCCAGTCTCAACCTCGAGACTATGAAAAAGTGTTCCCATAAGGAAATCGCCTGCATCAACAGCCAGAGTAATTCCGCTGTTTTTCTCCTTTTCATTTTGTATAATTGAAGCTATCCTTGCAAACCCACCTAAAGTGTTGTCATCATTGACCGAAAGCGGAGAGTAATCAGATTCAGGGGCATATCCTGTCAGCCTTGAGTGCAAATCATTTGTATGAAGGATCGTTATCCTTTTCTCGTTTTGGGCAGAAGACAAAAGGCCTAAGGCGATAAATATAAACAGGCAAAATAACTTTTTCATAACCTTATTCATTATTAACATATTACAAATCTAATTAATAAAAATCAATTCCTGTTGTCGCTGGAATAAATCAGTTGAATATAACACATGACAGATATAAAAGAAACCCGTTATGACACTGTAAGTGCATCTGCAACGACGAAGGTACTTCCTCCAATAAAGATAAGATCAGATCGTGATGCATTATTCCTGGCACTGTTAAGAGCAGTTTTTACATCAGAATAACTCTCCCCGGTCAAACCATATTCAGATGCTTCTGCTCTTAAAATATTCTGATCCAAAGCCCTGGGCACTGATGCTTTGGTAAAATAATATACAGCAGAAACGGGTAGAAGAGGCAGTACTGATCTCAACTCCTTATCGTTCACAAAACCAATAATTATATGCAATATATCTTTCGGAGTCCTGAGTAGCTGATTAATAACATACTCCAAACCCTCCTTGTTATGCCCTGTATCACAAATAGTTAGCGGCTTATGGCCAATAATCTGCCACCTGCCTTCCAGACCTGTATTTCTCAACACATTCGAGATTCCTGAGGTAATATTACTTTCAGAAATGTTGAATAAATCCTTAAGGATATTTGTTATACTGAAGACTGCTAAGAGGTTTCCTGACTGATAATCGCCACCGAGGGAAGATTTACCTCTGAATTTCCGTCCCGACTCCAGGTCAGTAATTAAGTAGTCTCTTTCTCCCTCATCCTGCCCGCTTTCGCTTAGAACACATTCAAATTGCTGATCAGAAAAAAATAGTGGAGAAGCTGTTTCTCTGGCTCTTGAAATGAATATTTCCTTTGTTTCAGGTTGAGTCTCGCTTATTACAACAGGGATATTATTCTTTATTATGCCGGCCTTTTCCGATGCTATCTTTCCAAAGGTATCACCGAGCAAATCCATGTGATCGTGCCCAATATTTGTAATTACCGACAAAACCGGTGTAATGATATTTGTTGAATCAAGCCTTCCACCTAATCCTGCCTCTATGATTGCAACATCAACATTACATTCAGAAAAATGGTTAAAAGCCATAGCTACAGTCATTTCAAAGAATGATGGTCTGAGCGATTCTATGATCTTCCTGTGCCTTGCCACAAACTCAATAACATTTTCTTTTGGGATCATTTCACCATTCACCCTGATCCTTTCCCTGAAATCTCTCAGATGGGGTGAAGTATATAGAGCAGTTTTATACCCTGCTTCCTGAAGAACCGATGCAGTCATATGTGACACAGACCCCTTGCCATTTGTGCCTGCAACATGAACTGACCTGAATCTCCTGTGAGGATTATTTAAATAATTATCCAGTGCTACAGAATTATCAAGATTATCCTTATATGCTGCTTTACCAATACGGTGATAAGCAGGAAGCTGACTGAACAGGAACTCCAGTGTTTGTTCGTAGGTCATTGGCAAATGATTTGGTAAAACTAAAGGTAAATGTACTCACTCCATACTCTATTCACTATTCACTATTTTCACTAGTCACTATTCACTATTTTCACTTTTATCTCTGGCCACTCTCATTAAATATGTGACAAACTTAACAATTAGATAACAATTTGTACCTTAATTTAGTTATTTTTACAATGAAAAAAAGTTCCTGTAGCATAAATCTAAAATATTGATTTTTAAATTATTAGATATGAAAAGGAAACGAAACAAAAAACTCTTTATAATTGACACGAATGTTTTACTTCACGACTATAAGTGTATTTATAATTTTGAAGAAAACGATATAATAATCCCAATAGTTGTTCTCGAGGAACTTGACAAATTTAAAAGAGGTAATGATCTGATCAATTTTCATGCCCGGGAATTTACCCGTGAACTGGACAAACTTTCGGGGGATATGCTTCTGACTGCAAACATCCCACTTGGAGAAAATCTGGGCAACATGCACATTGAAACCGGAAAAGATTTCTCTGAAAAAGTCAGCCAGTCCTTTCCTGAAAGAACAGCCGATCACAGGATCCTCGCAATTGCGGAATATGTGTGCAATGCAAATAAAGACAAAACTGTTGTCCTCATTACAAAAGATATTAATCTTCGGATGAAGGCAAAATCGCTTGGGATAATTGCCCAGGATTATGAAAACGATAAAGTAGCCAATATCGACGACCTCTATAAAGGAATAAGAATTCTTGAAGGTGTTGGGCAGGACGCGATAAGTAAATTATACGAACTTCCGGATGGCGTAAGTTCAGGTGAGTTTGGTCTCGATGCAAATATGGCAGGGCATCAGTTTTTTATTATGAAGAACAACGGGTCAAGCGCCCTGGCTCATTACAATCCTGTTAATAAAATCCTTAACAGGGTGATAAAACAAACCACTTATGGTATCGACCCTCGCAATGCAGAGCAAACTTTTGCCATCGAAGCCCTTTCAAATCCCGACATTCAGTTAGTGTCTCTTACAGGTAAAGCCGGAACAGGAAAAACCCTCCTGGCGCTGGCTGCTGCACTTCAGCAGCATAAACGATACAAGCAGATCTTCCTTGCCAGGCCTATTGTTCCCCTTGCCAACCGGGACCTGGGTTTTCTCCCTGGTGATGTTAAAGAAAAAATGGACCCGTACATGCAGCCGTTGTATGATAATCTTACTGTTATAAAACATAAGTTTAGCCATCAGAGTCCGGAATTCTTAAGAATCAATGATATGATGAAAGAGGATAAACTGGTAATTACTCCTCTTGCCTACATAAGGGGACGAAGCCTTTCAAGCATCTTTTTTATTGTCGACGAAGCTCAAAACCTTACTCCCCACGAGATAAAAACAATTATCACCAGGGCCGGGGAGGGTACCAAAATGGTCTTTACCGGCGACATAGAACAAATAGACTCACCGTACCTCGATACAGCATCGAACGGTTTAAGTTATCTTTCCGACAAAATGAAAGATCAGGATATCTTCGCCCATGTCAACCTTGTAAAAGGGGAACGAAGTTTTCTTGCAGAACTTGCCAGTAAGTTACTGTAAATCAATAGAAAAATAATCAGGCATACCGTTCATAAGAGAAATTCAGATAAATAATATAAACAAATTTATAACTGAAATGAAAACAATCCGATTAACGACACTGCTCATTATCACATTATTAACAATAACTACTGCTGTAATGGCACAGGGAAAAGAGAAGAAAAACAGAAAGAATAAAACCGGAAAGAGTGAAACCATTCAACTTTTCAATGGCAAAGACTTAAATAACTGGGTATTTAAACTTAAGGACCCTGCAGTTGATCCTGAAACTGTATTTACAGTAAAAGATGGCGTTATACATATCTCAGGGGATCCGTTTGGTTATATGCGTACAAAAGACAGCTATTCAGACTACAGGCTTAATGTTGAGTGGAGATGGCCCTCAGAACCAACAAACAGTGGGGTTTTTGTTCATGGACAGCAGCCCGATGCAATATGGCTGAAATGTATTGAGTGCCAGTTAATGTCAGGGAATGCAGGTGATTTTGTTTGCATGAACCAGGCTGACATGGCCGAACGGACGGATAAGTCAAAACTTGTTGTTAAAAAATTAACAGCCGGCTCAGAAAAACCCTCAGGTGAATGGAATAAGATGGAAGTGGTTTGTAAAGGTAATACAATTGAAGTTTTTGTAAACGGGGTTCTTCAGAACAGGGGATCAGATTTAAATATAACCCAGGGATCAATATGTCTTCAAAGCGAAGGCAAAGAGATAGAATTCAGAAATGTATTCCTGACCAGGCTCAAATAATATAATGGTGGTCAATAAAAAAAAGGTCGCATTTCATACACTTGGCTGTAAACTTAACTTTGCCGAAACATCAACTATTTCCAGGTCGTTCCCTGAAGATAAGTTTGAAAGGGTAGCAACTAACACAAAAGCCGATATTTACATAATTAATACCTGCTCGGTAACTGACTCTGCCGACAAAAAATGCAGACAGGCTATAAAAAAGTTTATCAGTCTCTCTCCCGGAGCTTTTATTGCAGTTGTTGGATGCTATGCACAGCTGAACCCACATGAAATATCATCAATACCTGGTGTTGATCTTGTTCTTGGCACGAATGAAAAATTTAATATTGCAGATTACCTGACAGATTTAGAAAAGAAAACAGAAACAGAAATACATTCCTGTGAATTGTCTCCTTCTGATATTTATAACGCCTCATACTCAATGGGCGACAGGACCCGCTCTTTCCTCAAAGTTCAGGATGGCTGCGACTACGGCTGCTCTTACTGTACCATTCCTCTTGCACGCGGACGAAGCAGAAATCCTCAGATTTCTGCTATAATAACCGAAGCCGAAAGTATTGCAGAGAGGGGAGTGAAAGAGATCGTAATTACAGGGGTTAACATAGGAGATTTTGGAAAATCGACAGGAGACTCATTCGTTGGATTAATGAAAGAGCTTATTAAAGTACAGGGCATAGAAAGGTACAGAATATCGTCTATCGAACCAAACCTGCTTACAGATGAGTTAATTGAGCTGACAGCTGAAAATAAAAAAATCCTTCCCCATTTTCATATTCCTCTTCAGAGCGGAAATGATAAGATCCTTGGCCTCATGAGAAGAAGATACACAAGGGAAGTCTTTGCAGCAAGGGTTAAAATGCTTAAAGAGAAATTGCCCCTTGCCGGTATAGGGGCAGATGTAATTGTCGGATTTCCGGGAGAGTCAGGTACCGATTATAATGATACTTACTCTTTTATTGAGGAAATGCCTCTCTCCTACCTTCATGTCTTCTCCTTTTCGGAAAGGCCAGGTACTGTTGCTGAAAAAATTCCGGAAAAAGTAACACTCAAAGAAAAAGAGAAACGAAGCAAAAAACTAATCACACTGTCTGAAAATAAAAATCTAAATTTTTATAGCAATAACATTGGCCAGGTAACTGATGTCCTGTTTGAAAAGACACCCAGCGAAGGATACATAACAGGATTTACTTCCAATTATATCAGAGTCGAACATGAATGGAACGCAAAACTGGCCGGGAAGATAAAAAAAGTAAGGATGAACGGGATAGCTGATTCTGGCAGAATGAAAATTGAATTTATAAGCTAAATTATGATTGATCTGAAAATTATTTGTGACGAAATAGTGAAAGCAGCCGGAGAAACCAGCCTGTTTATTCAAAGGGAGTCCAAAGGATTCGACCCTGCCAGAGCTGAGAAAAAAGGACTGAACGACCTCGTGAGTTACGTGGACAAAGGTGCCGAGCAAATGCTGGTAGAAAGACTGAGTCTGATTCTTCCTGAAGCAGGATTTAACGCTGAAGAGGGAACCTCGACAAAGAAAGGAGCAAGATACTGCTGGGTAATTGACCCGCTTGACGGAACAACGAACTTCATTCATGGCATACACCCCCATGCTATCAGTATAGCACTTATGGAAAACGATGAATCCATTGCAGGTGTTGTATACGAAGTTAGTGGAAATGAAACATTTGTTGCCTGGAAAGATGGAGGTGCCTGGCTGAATGGGACACGAATAGGTGTCTCTAAAACAGAAACAATGGCAGAAAGTCTTGTTGCTACCGGTTTCCCATACAGCGATTTCAGCCAGCTTGACAAATACATGGAATGCCTGACCCATTTCTGTAAAAAATCACAGGGCATCAGACGACTGGGATCTGCAGCCATCGATCTGGCATATGTTGCCTGCGGGCGGTTTGAAGCTTTTTATGAGTACGGCCTTCACCCATGGGATGTTGCAGCTGGTATACTCCTGGTACGCGAAGCAGGTGGCAGGGTAAGTGATTTTTCCGGAAATGAAACAAAATTATCTGGAGATGAAATAGTTGCAGCAAACAGTTCGGTTTTTTCAGAGATTCTGGAAAATGTACGTAAATTTATGAAGAATTAGAACCTTCACGTAAATGGGAGCTGTCTTATACTATATCTTCTATGGAATAAACTGGATTGTAACACTTCTTCCTCTTTCATTGCTTTATGTACTTTCCGATCTTTTATTCCTTGTACTCTACTACTTTCCTTCATACCGGAGAAAAGTTGTGGCAACAAATCTCAAAAACTCTTTTCCTGAGAAGAGTGAGAAGGAGCTCAAATCGATTGGCAAAAAATTTTACAGTCATCTGGCTGACCTGTTTATAGAGTCCTTTAAACTTACTCATATGAGTAAAAAACAGCTGATGCACCGATGCACAATAACCAACGTTGAAATACTAAATAATCTCCTGGCCCAAAAGCGCGATATAATAGGCGTTCTGGGCCACTATAACAACTGGGAGTGGCTGACCATCCTCCCTCAATACACAAACTACAAAACTGTATCTATATATAAACCTCTGCAAAACAAATACTTTAACAGGTTTATTAATAACCTGAGAACAAAATTCGGAATGGTATTAACTCCAATGTCGCTCATAATAAGAGAACTGATAAACGACAGGAAGAATGGTATTAATACCCTTTCTGCCTTTATTTCCGATCAGATACCCCCAAAAGGAGATATTAAATACTGGACAACTTTCTTAAATCAGGATACGCCTGTTTACCTGGGCGCTGAAAAAATTTCATCAAAATACGATATGGCAATAGTATTCTTTCATATTCAAAAAATAAAACGTGGATACTATAACCTGAATATCGAACTTTTATTCGAACATACTTCCGGCCTTCCAGAACATCTTATAACAAATACTCATGTTAAACGACTGGAAGAGATTATAAAAGAAAAACCAGAATACTGGATATGGAGTCATCGGCGGTGGAAACATAAAAAGCCTGTACAGAATGAGTAAAACAGCAATTGTAATACTAAACTGGAACGGTCTTGGCTTTTTGAAAATGTTCCTTAAGACTGTAATCAGACACTCCGATAACCCTGACACAGACATTGTTGTGGCAGATAATGGTTCTTCTGACGGATCTGCAGAATGGATATCCAGTACTTTTAAGGACGTGAAACCGTTCTAATCAACTCCGACATTGAGGTAACAGCTGGCTGGCTGGCCCCCCTTGTAAATTATATGGATTGCAATGCTGACGTTGCCTCATGCCAGCCAAAAATACTCTCCTATAGCAATAAAGAGTACTTCGAGTATGCCGGAGCTGCCGGAGGTTATATTGACAAATATGGCTACCCCTTTTGCCGTGGACGGATATTTGGCCGGATTGAAAAAGACACAGGGGACTTCGATTCCATTAAAGATGTATTCTGGACCAGCGGTGCCTGCATGATTGTACGTTCTGACGCCTGGATAAAATGCGGTGGCTTTGATCCTTCATTTTTTGCCCACATGGAAGAGATAGACCTATGCTGGCGTTTTAACAAAGCAGGATACCGTTTATCCTGCCTCCCTGAATCGGCAGTTTATCATGTTGGAGGAGGAACTCTCCCGTACAACTCATCATTCAAGACCTATCTTAACTTCAGGAATAGCCTCTTTATGCTATACAAAAATCTTCCTGACAATACATTAAGTAAAACGATGTTTGTACGAAAACTATTAGACGGATTGGCGGCTATTATGTTCCTTCTGAAAGGCAAACCTGGTAGTTTTAAGTCAGTATGGAAAGCCCATATTGACTTTTATAAAACTGTTGAAGAGCTTAAAGTGAAGAGAATAGTTGTCAAAGATCTTGATATAAAAAATTCTCTCCTGCCTATTTTGAACAAGAGCATTGTTTTTGAGTTTTATGTTAAGGGCAATAAAACATATAAAAGCCTTAAAATAAAAGATTAATTAATAATGAAAAAATCTCAGATGGCAATATTTTTTTTAATAGTACTCGTAATATACTCTTTAGCAAATATATATATCTTTTACAAAGGATATAATCTTGTACCGGCAATTAACAATTACAAGCTTATCTATTCAATATCCTTCATCTTTCTTGCGGCAATATTTGTAGCAGCCAAAGTAATAGAGGCTAAACACTCATCCATTCTGACCGATGTTTTGAATATTATGGGCGGTTTCTGGCTGGCATTTATGCTCTATGGAATTATCTTCTTTCTATTGTCAGACATTATAATCCTTGCTTTAAGGATCCTGGGAACTGTAAACCATAATAATATACTGATGTACAGGAAATGGTCATTATTAATCACACTAGCATTGTCATCAATATTCATTATTGGAGGGTTCATTAATGCTGTCATACCAGTGGTAAAGGAGTATAATATTACAATAAACAAAAATGCCGGAGAGATAAAATCATTAAGGATAGCCGCAGTATCCGATATTCATCTTGGCAGCATAATCAGAAAAAGAAGTATAAAAAAATTATCCGGAATGCTCAGGGATATAGATCCGGATATCGTTCTGCTTCTCGGCGATATTATTGATGGAGAGATAGGGCCCGTTCTGAGAGGCGATCTGCTTCAGTATTTTACATGCCCAAGATGCGATAATGGCTTATATGCCATTACAGGAAACCATGAGTATATAGGCGGAGGAAGCAAGACGATACCATATATTGAAAGCAAGGGAATTCATGTTCTTAAAGATGAAGTGGTTACGTTAAAAGGAGGTATTCAGTTAGTTGGACGTATCGACAGGGATTCGTTCCGGTTCTATGGAAAAGAACGTTTACCATTAAACGAATTAATGAAAAACGTGGATACCCTGAAACCCGTAATACTGCTCGATCATCAACCCTTCCATCTTGATGAAACAGCCAAGTCAGGCGTAGATCTGCAACTCTCAGGCCACACACATAACGGGCAGATGTGGCCCCTTAATTATATAACATCAAAGATTTATGAACTCAGCTACGGATATCTGAAAAAAGGAAATACACATTTTATTGTCTCATCAGGATTCGGTTTATGGGGACCCCGAGTAAGATCGGGCAGCAGATCAGAAATTTTGCTGATAAAAATTGAATTTACAGGGAAGGGCCAGGTTATCTTATGAATCTGCTATAAAAGCGGATAGATCCGTTCCAGTCCAACGCCCCGTGAACCTTTTATTAGGATTGTTCTTCCTGTAACAGGCTCTCTGGTAAGATAATCCTTGAGTTTATGAACATCAGAAAATGATTTGAAGCCCGATTTTAATGAAGCCTTCATAAAACAAGTCCCAACCAATAAAACACTCTCAGTTTTATAGGATTGAAGTTTATTCAGCAGGCTGAGATGTTCCTCATCAGTTTTCTCTCCTAGTTCCAGCATATCGCCAAGTATCAGAAATTTATTATCAGCCTCTAAGTCTGCAAACGACTGCAGGGCCAGGTTCATACTTGTAGGATTTGCATTATACGAATCGCAAATAAGAGTATTTGACTTCGTTTTTCTGATCTCTGATCTGTTGTTGGCAGGATGGAAATGCTCAATAGCCTCAACGATATCAGTCATCTCTACCTCAAAGAACAAACCAGTGGCAATAGCTGCTTTAAGATTCTCATAATTATACTTTCCAAAAAGATTTGTGCTTATGATATTGGTATTATGAAAATAATTTACAGACAATTTCAGATTCATCTCAGAAGGAATCACATCGACCAATAGTTCAATGCCTGTAGGATCTGAAAAAGGAACCGCTCTGTTTATAAGCTTAAATATCATTTCGCTAAGCAGCTGATCCCTCTCGTTATACAAAGCTATCCCATTCACTTTACGTAAGTGTTCATAGAGCTCTCTTTTCGCCCGTATCACACCTTCGTAAGATCCAAAACCCTCAATATGAGCATTCCCAATATTTGTAATAATTCCATAGTCAGGTTTGGCTATAAGACACAATGTTCTTATCTCTCCAACGTGACTTGCTCCCATTTCAATTATCATCAGCTCTGTCCCTTCAGGAGCTGACAGAATTGTCAAAGGAACTCCAATATGGTTATTCAGGTTCCCATGAGTATAATGTACCTTAAATTTTTTTGCCAGTATACAGGCTATAAGCTCTTTGGTTGTTGTCTTGCCGTTGGTACCTGTGATTGCCAGAACAGGTACATTCATCTCTTTTCTGTGATGAGAAGCAAGAGCCTGCAGTTCAAAGAGACAGTCTTCAACGAGGATTGTCTTTTCATTTTCGAAAAGAGGATCATCAATAACCGCCCATGATGCTCCTTTTTCCAATGCTGATGCAGCATAAGAATTACCACTGAAATTGTCTCCCCAAAGAGCAAAAAAAATCTGCCCTGGCTCCACTGTCCTTGAATCGGTGGAGACCCCTGCTGACTCTTTAAATAAACTGTATAGTTCGGCTGTCTTCATACTTTAATAAAAATGCCTCATTATGTAATCATAATGAGGCTATAATGTCAGTGAACATTTCAATTTCTAGAACCCGGAAGGACTTCCCACCCTGATCATGGCACATCTGAAACCTATATCATCACGGGAACCTTCCTGATCGAGAAACCTGCGGGTGGATGGATTTAACCAATACGCCCTGTCTTTCCAGGATCCACCTTTATATACCCTTGCATTGTCATTTAAAAGGGTAACAAAATCAGTGTTCCCGGAAGTATTATCCTGTGCATACATCCTCAGAGAAGCTTTCTTCCCATCATCGGTGGTCCATTCTGCTCCGGCAGGAATTGCTGACTGAAGATCTCCATCACGATAGTTCCTGTAGTCACCTTTCTGATAATTATACCTGTCAGCAACATCAATATCTTTAACAGTATCAACATAAAGACGTCCAAGCCGGTCTTTCCCTACCACCTGACCGTTTGCATCTCTTCTGATGTCGGTATATACGTTACCTCTGAAAGGGTTAAATCCGTCAACATCTTCAGAAGTAAGCGGGCGATATACATCCTGTACCCACTCGTTAACATTACCTGCCATACAATAAAGACCATAATCGTTTGGCCAATATGATTTAACATCAACCGTTATACTACCATTATCGTTAAGGCTCCCAGCCACTCCCATAAGGTCGCCTCTTCCACGGACAAAATTAGCCATCATCTCTCCCCTGCTTTTTGATGCAGAGTTTCTTACGTTATGACCATCCCAGGGAAATACTCTTCTTTCATATATTCTTTCTTCAAAAGTGTTGCCTCTCAGTGCATAGGCTGCAAATTCCCATTCTGCTTCCGTGGGAAGCCTGTAACTTGGGAGAAGAACTCCGTCTTCAAAATTTGTCCGGCGTTCTGTCATATTTGGATTAAGACTTTCACGCAATTGATTCACCACTCCTTCATAAAGGCCTGCCAGATAAGCTTCAGTATTAAAATTCTTATCATTTAACTGGTTCGGATCAGGATTTAATTCGCCTTCATTAATCAGCAACTGCTCATTAACTCTGTCAGTACGCCACAGACAAAAATCATTGGCTTTTACCCAGCTGACACCAACAACAGGGTAGGTATTATATGAAGGATGCCTGAAATAATATTGCACATAGGGATCATTGAAACCCAACGGACTTCTCCATACCAGAGTATCAGGAAGGGCCCGGCGAAAAACCTCGGGATAATCCTGATAAACCCGCCTCAGCCAGAAAAGATACTCACGGTAATCAACGTTTTTAACCTCTGTCTCATCCATATAAAACGATGAAACTGTAACCGCTCTTGGCTTGTTATTCCAGTCAAACATAACATCCTGCTGAACCTGCCCCATGGTGAAACGACCTCCTTCGATCAGTACCAACCCGGGACCAGTCTGCTGATCTGCTCCCAGAGCAACCTCAAATCCGCCATTATCAGGATTATTGTATTCCCAACCTGTTGAAGTGGAAACGTTAGGATCACCACCTCCCTTTTTCTTAAAAATACAGGATGAAAAGAACAAAACAGTAATAAGGACAACTGGTAAGGCTCTGAATTTATACATAACTCCTTTTGTTTTATGGCTTTTAAGAATACTCAAATATAATAAATTTTATAAAACCAATAATTTTTTAAACACCAAATATAACTACAATTTAGGATAATTTATTGTTTTAACCGGATTTCTTTTATCAACATAATTTAAACTGAAAGCTAATCCTGTATGATGAATAAGAGATACCGGGATGAAAGTATTTTCTGAAACAATATTAAAACAATAATTGTAATAAATCCTTACTCTGCCGGCATTTATTGAAAATCCTGTTTGAATATTTATGTTTTTATTACTCGAACCAAGAATCAATCCACTAACTGACAGATGATTAGATTCAAATACAGTGCCAATGCCCCCGGTAATATAATCTCCCTGGAGACTGGTATAAGCCAAAGGTCTTATATTGAAACCTTGTGCCTTATTAAGGATCAGATCTCCTGCCAGATGGACAAAATATTTTCGTTTCAGCCTGTCAGCTGAGTATCCCTGTTCAGAAAGATCTGGCTCCGCAAGATGATTTATCGAAAAGCCTCCGCTAAGCTTTCCTGTAATGAATGTAAAGCCTGCTCCAACATCAAAAAGAGTTTGTCCTGAATTTGCCAGATATTCAGAAGAAGGTGCTGAAACACCTCCCAGCGGATCTATCTGATCAGGCAAAATAGCCGTCCCGAAATTGTAACCTCTGTGATAAAATGAAGCAGATAAACCTGCATTAATAAATAAATCCTCCCCTGCCTGTAAAAAATATGCATAAGAAAATCCTCCCCGCAGATCGTTTATAATACCCCCCAGGTAGTCGTCAGTAATATAAAATCCGGCACCTCCGTGCAAGGAAGGAAAATATGAATCATAGGACAGATAGACAGAATGAAGATTATAACTATTTCCCGGATAAAAATTCAGATATGACAGCCTGAGGGTACCATCTCCCTCACTGCCAGTTAACGCAGGATTATTAATCAGTGACATCTGGTAACCGGCCCCGTAATCCAAATCCTGTCCGATGCCATTGCAGGGCAACAAGATAATGAACAGAAATATTTGACCAATTCGATTTATCATATTAAAACTCTGCAATATCAACGTTACTGTATCGTTATTATTATAATCTGATACAGCTTACAAAAAAACAAAATAAGTTAGCAAACAAAAAGCACATTTCTATCTTTGCCTGTAATAATGATAAAATTTCTAAAGATATTCTTATTACTGCTGCTGGCATCAATCAGTCTCGTTGCTCAGAAATCAGGAAAAGGCTATTCCTCCACTTCTATGTTGTCGGGGGGTAAATGGTTAAAAATTGCAATAACCACCGATGGCATCTACCGTATTGACTACTCAAAGCTAAAACAACTGGGGCTGGAATACCCCTCAAACCCAAAGCTTTTTTGTAACAATACCGGACAATTATCATATAATAACAGTGGCCCGACGCCCGATGATCTTAATGAGGTTGCTATCTACATCTCAGGAAATGATTCTGAACTTAATGAAAATGAATATCTTCTTTTCTTTGGAAAAAGCACTCACAGATGGATATTTGACAAAAACATCGGCGACTATTTCTATCTGCGACATAATTACTCCGACACTGCCTTCTATTTTCTGACATCAGATGACTCAGCAGGGAAAAGAGTCAAAATTGCTTCCGCCCCACAAGGAACACCTGATAAGTATTCCTCATCGTCTGATGCTCTTTTTATCTTTGAAAACGATAAAGAGAATCTCATCAAATCAGGCCGGGAGTGGTTTCAACAGATCTCAGAGATCACAATCGATCCTGATTTTTCTGATCTGCAGACTTCGGAAAAGATCCGGTATGATATCAGGATTGCGGCCAGGGCTTCCATTCTTACAACCTTTAACCTAAATGAAGGAGCCATACTTAGAAAAAGCTTTCCTGTACCAGGTGTGAATCTTTTTAATTATACTGGTACCTATGCCCAGATTGTTTCTGATACCGGTTCATTTTTACCAGGGTCAGAATCTCCTGTTTACAGGATCAGGTTCTCTGATAATGGAGAAACTTCTGCAAAAGGGTGGCTCGACTATCTTAAGCTTAAAGGAAGAAAAATAAATTCCTTTACTGGCACTGCCACACAATATTCTGATTATACATCTGTTACAGCCAACAGCATTACTGGTGTCATTATCAGGAGCAGTAATAGTGATGCTCTCGTCTGGGACATCACAGATCCTTTGAATGCAGAAGAAATCCATTATACCAGATCAGGGGAAAATATAACTTTTAATGCAACGGCTGATTCGCTGCGAACCTTCATAGCATTTACAGCTGCAACTGCCTTAACCCCATATTTCAGATCCTCATTTATTCCGAATCAGGATCTTCATTCTTCTGGACCGGCTGATATGATTATTGTGACGCATCCATCATTCAGCAACTATGCCAGGAAGTTGGCCGACATTCATTTAAATAACAGCGGCCTGATATCTCTTGTCGTTACACCTGAACAGATCTACAATGAATTTTCTGGTGGAATACCTGATATTTGTGCAATCAGAAATTTCCTGAGAATGAAATATAAAAGTCAGGAAAACAGCTCTAATCCATTGAAATACCTTTTACTTTTCGGAGATGGCTCTTATGAAAACAAAACACTGCCCCCCGGAAATCCGAATTTCATTCCTACCTACCAGTCTCAAAACTCAAATGTATATGTTTCATCGTTCACCTCTGATGATTTTTACGGATTACTTGAGGATGGCGAAGGAGAGGTAGAAACAGACGGAGTAAAACAGTTAAGGGACACGCTAAATATAGGCATAGGACGACTTCCTGTATCAGATACAGTACAGGCAGGAATACTTATCTCAAAGATCATCAGATACCTTGATCCAACAAATATGGGAGATTGGAAAAATACTATCTGCATTACAGCCGATGATGAAGATGGAAATACTCATATGTCTGATGCTGAGGGCCTTGCTTCTGTTATACAAGATACTGCACCATCTTTCAATATTGACAAGATATACCTTGATGCATTCAGGCAGGTAACTTCAGTAAACGGACAGTCATATCCCGATGTTAACAAAACGATAAGTGACCGCATTAATTCAGGATGCCTTATTTTCAACTATGTAGGACATGGAAATGAAAATGGGCTGGCTCATGAAAGAGTAATAAGGACTGAGGATATATACTCCTGGAATAACAGTGGCAAGCTTCCACTCTTTATTACTGCCACCTGCGAATTCAGCCGGTTTGATGATATAGAAATAAATCTCGCAACCAGAGAGATGACTGAAAAGAGTTCTGGTGGTGAAATGGTCCTCTTACATAAAGACGGTGGCGGTATAGCTCTGATGTCAACAACACGTGTTGTATATTCCGCTCCAAACCATTTTTTAAACCGTAATATCTTCCGGATTGCATTTGAACACGATGAATCAGGCAATACAATGCGATTGGGAGATATTATCAGAGTAGCTAAGAACAACTCCGGGAGTGGTCAGAACAAAAGGAACTTTACCTTATTGGGCGATCCTGCTTTAAGGCTTGCCTATCCATGGCACGGAAATGTTATTACCGACTCTGTTAATAACATTTCTGTTTCCGGTGATATCGATAGCCTTAATGCACTTTCGCTGGTAACTGTCAGCGGCCATATTGAAGATCCTGAAGGAAACCTGATGAGTAATTTTAACGGAGTTGTATCGCCTGTTGTATACGATAAAAACAGCAAAATTAAAACCCTTGCAAATGACGGTGGCCTGGTAATGGAATTCAATCTCAGAAACAATATTCTTTTCAGTGGTAAAACCATGGCGAAAAATGGCAGGTTCAGATTTACCTTTATTGTTCCCAGAGATATTGATTACTCCTTCGGAACGGGAAAGATAAGCTACTATGCAAACGACCAGGCAGAAGATATGTATGGGAACTTCTCTGAAATTATTGTCGGGGGATTTTCAAATACAACGATCACCGATACCGAAGGTCCTGATATCAGACTATATCTAAACGACACCCTATTCAGAAACGGAGGCTTAACTGATAATAATCCCCGCTTACTCGCAATAATTGAAGATGACGGGGGAATAAATACAACCGGATCGGGAATCGGACATGATCTTACAGGCTACTTTGAAAATGATCCCAATGAATCTTTCGTTCTGAACAACTATTTCGTAAACGATTTTGATAATTACATGAAAGGCCGTATTACTTACGATCTGTCAGGACTGACTCCAGGAAGCCATTCCATTACGGTAAAGGCATGGGACAATTTCAATAATTCATCAGAAAAGACACTAATGTTTATTATTGAGTCAGGAGAAAAATTTCTACTAAAAAATCTTCTGAACTACCCCAACCCCTTTCTCTATGACACCAGGATTAGTGTTGAACATAACAGGCCTGATACCGACTTAAATGTCACAATACAAATTTTTAATCTGAATGGTAAAATAATAAAAAGGATTGAAACCATGGTGCCCTCAACGGGCTATAAACTTCCGCCTGTAAGCTGGGATGGAAATGATGATGGGGGGAAAAGAGTTGGAAGAGGTATTTATCCATATTCTGTAACAATAACGACCGGAAACGGAGAAGTAGCTAGGAGTTCCGGACGGATGATCATTTTGTGACAGTAATACAATATATTGGACAAATAATTGTTATATATTTGTATAATCTTAGAATGATTAAAACCGAGATGAAAAAAACAGCAATTGTATTACTTTTTTTACTGTCAGTATTGTCAGTAAACACAGAGCTTCTATCGCAGGAAAGCACAGGAGAGCTTAATGCAATTCAAACCGTGGTTCCGTTCCTTACAATAGCTCCTGATTCGAGAGCAGGAGGAATGGGTGATGCCGGAGTTGCCACATCTCCTGATGTTTACAGCATGCATTGGAATCCAGCTAAATTTGCTTTTATTGATGGCAAAGGCGGCGTCGGAATCTCTTACTCTCCCTGGCTCAGAAATCTTGTGCCGGATATTAATATCGCTTACCTGACAGGATACAAGAGGATCGACAGCAAACAGGTTCTAAGTGCAGGACTGATTTATTCTTCACTCGGAGATGTTCCTTTTACTGATGATTTCGGACATGTTGAACGTATTTTCAATCCAAACGAATTTGCTCTTGATGCCGGTTATTCCAGGTTATTTACAGATAACCTGTCCGGAGGAATTGCTTTCAGATTCATCTATTCTAACCTGACAGGAGGATTTTATTCCGGTGGAGAAGCAACAAAAGCAGGAACATCTTTTGC
>JFJP01001925.1_pt1 | contig 19717 bp, 17 predicted proteins | sample 431651 | NCBI WGS metagenome assembly JFJP01 (sample SAMN02602958, study PRJNA72255) | Microbial mat metagenome, whole genome shotgun sequencing project. | biome: fresh water; feature: sink hole; material: water; isolation source: purple microbial (photo- and chemosynthetic) mats found in...
ATCCGCTTCGGCGTGACTGGCAGTCCATCTTGTGCAACGCAGGGAATGGGGGTTGAGCGAATAGTTACAAAAGCCCCCCGCATTGATAGCCTAAGTGCTTGATTTGTCAGTTGCGGACAGAGGCGGAATCGAACCGTCGATACGCGGATTTTCAAGACAGGATTAAGCATGAGTCATGTCAAGTAAGTTGATGAAATTTACATAACGCTTTTTTGCACGAATAGCATCCTGGGCTCATCCTGTGAGCCAGCGGGCTATGACAAAACAAACGGTGCCGGGCATTTCGCTCGTGCCGCCATGCGAGAGTTCGTCATGGAAACGCTCAACACTTGCCCGGAGTGAGTGGCCTGATGTTGATCATCAGCAAGTTCAACCTCAAGGAGATATGAAATGAACACCAGGGTGAATCCTGATCGTCTTGCCGACGCCTTTGCCTTCGCCGCCACCGCTCATGCCGAGCAGGTTCGCAAAGGCACAAGCATCCCCTATGTCTCTCATCTGATGTCGGTTTCAGCGCTGGTGCTGGAGCATGGCGGCGACGAAGATCAAGCCATCGCCGGCCTGTTGCATGACGTGATCGAAGATTGTGGCATCATCAATGAACCCGCCATCCGGGAAAAATTCGGCAAGCGAGTTGCCGGTATCGTGCGCGCCTGTACAGACGCCGACACCACGCCGAAACCGCCCTGGCAGGAGCGCAAGACAAGCTATCTCCAGCATCTGCAACAAGAAGGGTCGGACGTGCTGCTGGTATCGGCCTGCGACAAACTGCACAACGCCCGCGCCATCGTCTCGGACCAGCATGCCATCGGTTCGGCCGTGTTCAAACGCTTCAGTGCATCACGCGAGCAGGTGCTCTGGTATTACCAATCGTTGGCCGAGATATATCAGGCCAAACTTCCCGGTCGATTGGCTAATGAAGTCACACGCACTGTCGGCGTCATGCACGAGCTTGTTGCAACCGCATGATGTTTGATCGACCAGACCACCGTGTCGAAGTCACCCAAGTGAAATAGAAAATTGAGCGGTTAGAACAAATGACGCAAAGGCAGTCGATGGACCACCCGCGATTCAAGCATCAGGGAATGAAGGTGTACGTACGCATGTTCCGCTCTCAGGTGGAGACTTCCGCTTCGACGACCATGCACCCTTAAACAACATTGATGATGTCTTCCAGGTCGTGGCTCATCAGGGGATCGCTCTTGCCGTGCGTCTTGAATGCTTCAAATTTGGTGGCAAGGAAGGCCGACGTAGAAATCCGCTCAGGTTAGATATCCCTCTTAGTGTCTCGTTCTGGGACTATTCGGCTGATCGGATTAAGAAGCGCGGAGCCATTCTTCCCTTGTCGAATTTCCACCAAGAACACTTGGTGGCCGCGTCAGCGATGCCGTGAGTTATTGTGAAGTTATGACTTGTACAATTAACCACCAGGCGCCCTAACCCAGCGGGGCGGTCGACGATGTAGTTCTGGAAAGGGTGGGCGTGTTGCTCTCGATGGACGTGCTGTTGGCGGATGTCGCTTTTCCTTCTGTCGTGCCGGCGGCAACGCCAGAATCCAACACCTGAGGCAAATCGGGCTGGTATTCACCGGGAAGCCAAGTCAAGAGTTGCGCCCTTACGCCAGCATCGCTCACCCCTGGCGTTGTCGTAATCCAGCGCAGGAATTCGCACACAAGTTCATCATCGACTCGCCGCGCCCTCGCCACGCGCAATTTTGGATGCGGCGTCGGCAATGTTTTTTCCGCATCCGCCAAGACTTCTTCATAAAGTTTCTCGCCAGGCCGCAAGCCGGTATATTCGATGCGAATCTCATCCTCGTGCTTGCCGGAGAGTTGAATCATCAGCCGTGCCAGATCAGCGATCTTCACTGCTTCGCCCATGTCGAGCACAAAGATCTCGCCGCCTCGTCCCATCAGACCTGCCTGCAAAACCAGTTGTGCAGCCTCATGAATCGACATGAAAAAGCGGGTCACCTCAGGGTGTGTCACCGTAACCGGCCCACCGGCTTCAATTTGCATCTGAAATTTCGGAATAACACTCCCTGAAGAGCCCAATACGTTCCCGAAGCGGACGGAAACGAAGCGCGTCCCCTGTTCCAACTGCAAAGACTGGCAAACCATCTCCGCCAGGCGTTTGGATGCGCCCATGACATTGGTCGGATTGACGGCTTTATCAGTGGAGATCATGACGAACTTTTCGACGCCGATATCGCGCGCGGCACGCGCAATCACCCAGGTTCCCAAGACATTGTTTTTCAATGCATGCAGCGCATTGACCTGCTCCATTAATGGGACATGTTTATTGGCCGCAGCATGGTAAATCAACGCCGGTTTGAATTCAGCCAACACCTGCGTAACCCGATCGGCATCTTTGACATCGCCGATGACACAGGCGATTTGTTGCTCCGGGCAACAACGCAAGAACTCCTGCTCCAACTCATACAGCGCGAATTCACTTTGTTCGAACAGCACCAGGCAAGCCGGCCGAAAACGTGCAATCTGACGACACATTTCCGCCCCGATTGACCCACCAGCACCGGTGACCATCACATTTCTGCCGGTAAGACAGTCGGCCAACCCAGCATTATCCAGACTGACCGTATCGCGCCCGAGTAGATCATCGAGTTCGATCGGGCGAAGATTGGAGACATTGACTCGGCCGCTCATCAAATCGGCCATCGAGGGGACGGTCAGTACCTCAAGTTCCAGGGCAGCGCATTGTTCGATCAGATTCTTGCGCAATTCATTAGGAGCGGAAGGCAAGGCAAGAATGACATGTGCCACCGCCGTTCGTCTGACGACAGGTTCCAGATCACGCAGCAAACCCATCACCGACACTCCCTGAATCTGACGACCAGCCTTGCCCGGATCGTCATCCAGCAATCCAATCACACGAAATCCACTATGGGTTCTGGCTAATTCACGCAGCAAGAAATCCGCCGCAGAACCTGCGCCAAGCACGAGTACGGGCTTGTCTTCGAGGTCAGTCAGGCGAAGCAGATGATGTTCCTTCCACGACCGATAGGCGAAGCGATTGCCGCCCATGATGATCAGCAGCAACAATGGATCGAGAATCAGGACGGTACGCGGCACGCTCGCATCAACCTGAAACAGCGCCACGACCAAAGGAACTGTTACGGCGGCAATCGCCACCGCAGTCAGGATACGTTTCAAATCAGGCAGACTGGCAAACCGCCAGATTCCTCGATACAGGCCGAACTTCCAGAAGATGAGCGACTGTAGCGGTACAACCCAAAGCAGGGTTGCCATAACATCGTTGATGGACTCTACAGGTAGCGCAAGATCGAAGCGCAACCAATAAGCCCCCAACCATGCCAACGCCGCCGCCAAAACGTCATGCAGAAAGATCAGTATCGAGCGGAAGGAATCAACCTGGAATTTCCTCATATCCCGCTTTCGGCGCTCCGCCATCTCAGATCGACAGCCACCATCACCGCAACATAAAAAACGCCCCAGAACATCACCAACCCCCACTTATATTCGGTCTGATCCAAGTATAGCGATCCACTTAATGCCGTCGCCGACATCAATACATATTCTGTCAACGCCAAACGACGATGACTCCAGCCCATTCGCACGAGGCGCTGATAATAGTGACTGCGATGCGCTTTCCAAAATTTTTCGCTGGCAACTCCGCGTTTCAGAAGCGTCGCTGTGGCATCGACGATGAAAGGCGAAAAGATGACCAGCGGCGTAATCCCATGCCAAAGTCCATCATGCCAACCTACAAAGCCGACCGCCCCGGCCAGAAACCCGAGCGGCACTGCGCCTGCATCCCCCATGAATAACCGTGCCGGGGGAAAGTTGAAAATCAAAAAAGCCAGCACAGCAGCACTCACCGAACTACACAAGATGGCCAACGGAAAATTACCACCCGACCAAGCTATCCAGGCATAGGCGGCGAAACCCAACAACGCCATGCCACCCGCAAGACCATCGGTACCATCCATGAAATTGAACAGATTGGTCATCCAGGTCAGTGCCAGCAACATGAACAAAGCAAACCACCACTGCACTGAAAAATCGAGCGTAATAGCCAAGAACAAGGCAACCACCAGCAAGTGCGCCAACAAGCGCAACCAAGCCGACAGATCAAGGTAGTCATCAAGCAAGGAAACCAAAGCCAAGGCAAAGCCCGCCGCAAGCAGTGCGGCCAACTCTTGCGACCAATACACCGACATGGCCAATGTAACGCCGCAAGCGATACCTACTCCCCCAATGCGAGGCGTAACCTGAGTATGCAAAGAACGTGCATTGGCGTGATCAAGTGGAAGCCTGACGCTGCCGCGCAAAAGCCAGGCCAGCGATAGATAACAGCCAACAAAAGCGGCTAAAGGAATGAGCGCGAAATACATGGGGAGCGAAACATACTTGCATGCGGAGCGACACTCAATACCCAATACCGGCATCAAGCAGGATTGAGCAAGACAATCCATTACATCAACACTTCAACTTAACGAGCGATGACCGCAAACATTCCACTCAAGACAGGCTGTTCAGATAACCCTTTACAGTCTGCGCAATACCTTCACCCAACGTAAAAGGTGGATGCCAATCCAGTTCTTTTCGAATTCGACTGCTATCCACCACAAGACTGTCCAACAAGCGGGAAATCTCGTCTTTTTTACCAATCACTCTGGCGCCAAAGCGGATCAAATCGACTGGAAGTGGTAGTAACCTTGCTCGCCGCCCCATTGCGGCGGCAAGCTTATTGATCAATTCAGGTGTAGAAACATCCTCGCCATCGCTTAACACAAAGAGCTTTCCAGCCGCCTCTGGATGCACGAGAGAGACCCGAATGGCATCGAGAAGATTACCCAAATAAAGCAGACTGCGACGGTTCTCGACGCGCCCCAATGGTAGCGGCACCTTTTGCTCAACCAACTGCATGAGGCGTAGAAAATTCGCCCCCACCCCAGGCCCATAGACCAGGGGTGGACGCAAAATCACAACCTCCAGACCTGTCTGTTCCGCGATTTCAGCAAGTCCTTGCTCGGCTTCCAATTTCGAAATCGCATAAGCTCCTTCTGGCGAGGGAGCATCTTTTTCACAGAAACAATCCCGCTTCACGTTGTTGATAGAGCCAAAATGAGAAGCTGTAGTCGCCTCTCCATTCACCTTGATCGAACTCAAAAACACAAAGCGACGAACCCCCAGCGCTGCCGCCTGACGCGCCAAATTAAGTGTTCCGTTGACATTGACCTCGCGAAACGCGGCAAATGGATTTTCAGCGGAATCCCGTAACACATGGACACGGGCGGCAAGGTGAACGACGGCCGCACAACCTTGCAGTGCAGTGCGCCAATCGTTTTTTGAATTGATATCGCCTATGGAATACGCCGAATCATCGACTGACTGCCGAACCACTTTAGCCAAAGTATGGCCATTGAAAATGAGACTGTCGCTCAGAGCCTGACCGACAAAGCCGTTGGCGCCGGTGATGCAAATTTTCATGCCTATTATCAATTGGCGGGTCTGATCAAGGGTAAATCACCCCAATGCAACCAGAAATACCGCGCCATACTGAATAAATGCCACCGCATGAAGCGCAGGTTTCGACGGCTATGACGTTGCGCATCATGAATCACTTGCACCTTAGGGCATGCTAAAACTTTCATTTGAGCCTTCCAGAGCCTGGCACAAATATCAACATCTTCGTAATACATAAAGAATTTCTCATCGAAGCCCCCCAAACCCGAAAAAGCTTCGCTGCGAAATATCATGAACATACCCGCCACCCATTCCGGTTGAAAATCAGCATCGCCAATTCCCACTTCGTAGCGACCATCGTAGCCACCAAGCAGTTTTGAAGTCAGGGTTGAAAATCCAGGGAACCTGCGGAAATTATCCTCCGCATCACCATTCGGATTTAAAACCAAGGGAGCCGCCAATGCCGAGTTGGACGACATCAATGCGGCTATCAACCCAGCAAAGGGATCATCCAGCAATTGAATGTCAGGATTCAAAACACAAAAGAAAGGTTGCGTGCATTGACGAAATGCAGCGTTATGGTTTGCGCCAAAGCCGGATGGCTTATTATTTTGAATAAAAAACAACCGAGTATCTGCGGGAAAAGGCAAAGACTCCGCGACATTGAACGTCACCAATATCTGCTCAATCTGGGGAAATCGTAAAAGTGACTCGACCAGACGAGTAACCATGCCGCCATGACCGTGACTCACAATGGAAATGGCGATCATTAGGTTTAGCGGACTCGGATAACAGGCAAAAAAACGTGAAACGGCTCAGTGTCCACAGCAACACATGCTCAGCTACCACGAACTAATTCAGGTTATAACTTTGGCGCAGATGCATCCAAAGCAGATGTCATCAACCTGCTCTGATTAATCTCGGAAATCGAAGAGGACGATTTCAGGGCTGCCGGCTCAAGACTCAGCCAACGGTTAACCGCAGCAACCTCCGCCATGTCGAGTTTGCCGCCCAACCCTGACAAACGCAGTCGGGCCATCGCATAGTTCAACCTTTCACGCGCCAGTTCCAACCGTGTGTTGCTGCGTTGTTGTTCAGCATTCAACACATCCAACCGACTCCGAGTTCCAGCCTGGACGCCCTTCTGATTAGAGATTACCGCTTGATCGCCCGAGCGCTCCGCCTGTTCCAAAGCATGAATTTTCTGAACACCTTCGATCATCGCCTGGAATTCCTTGCGCAGTTGGGCGCCCAATTTTCGACGCGCCGCCTCATATCGCTGATCGGCCTCGTTTTTTCCGGCGACCGCCTGGCGCACCTGCGCGCTGACATAGCCACCAGCATAAAGCGGCATGGAAAACTGCACGCCGATCTGACTGTTGATATACCGCGCGTTGGGGTTGGTCACGTTATCGTTTTCACTCATCGAGTGCTGTAGCACAAGATCAAGCGTGGGCTTGTGGCCCGCACGCGCCTTTTCAACTTCATGACGGCTGATCTCGCTGCGCGCACGCATATCGCGCAACTCGGCATTATTGGCTTCGGCCAACGTAATCCACTCCTCAAGCGAACCGGGCGACGGCGACGACAGTTCCAGCCGGTTTTTATTCAATGGAAGCAACGTATCGACAGGGCGATTGATCAATGTTTGCAGCTCATGCCGTGCGTTTTCGATCTGCTGTTGCGCGCCAAGCTCATCGGCAAGATTGATATCGAGTCGTGCCTGAGCATCGTCGATGTCGGTGCGCGTGCCATGTCCCGCCTCCATTGCCCGCGTTGCCGCAAGCAACTGAGCGCTGACCGCAGCAATTTGCGACTGAACCAGGCGCAACTGCTCTTCGCCCAACAATACGTTGAAATAAGCGCCAGCAACGCGCAAAGCGAGATCTTGCTGCTCCTTGTCGAGCGTGGCTTCGATGTTGACCAACCGCGCTTTCGCTTGTTGGTATCCCGCATACTGAATCGGACGATAAAGCGATTGGCGAAGCGTCAGCGCGTAATTCTTGCCTTGGTAAGTCGAGTCGTAGGAGAACGGCACCCCCGTCGAACTCTGCGTTCGCGTGTTGAGATCGTTATATGTCATGCCAGCGGAAGCAGAGATATTCGGCCGCAACTGAGCCCGCGCCATCGGCACCGACTCACGTCCAGCTTCGGCCGCCGACTGCGCTGCCAGAAATTGAGCATCTTCGCTCAACGCCGCCGAGTAACTCTCCAGCAGGTCCAGCGCACCGACCGAAGACGCCTGGCCGCACAAAGCAAGGCCAACAATGAGAGAAGCAAGGACAGATCGTTTATGGCGTGACTTGAACATGTCTCACTCCTCCTTCATCGAACCCGCAACCCGCTTGGTAAGCGGGCTCAAAATATAAGTCAGCATTGAGCGTTCACCGGTCTTGATGATGACTTCCGCCGGCATGCCAGGCTGCATTTGCCGATCACCCAGCGCCTTGAGGCCATCCGGTGTCACTGAAATACGCGCCAGATAAAAACTCATATTGCCCTGTGGTGTAGGTTCGGTCACCAGATCGTGAGAAACCGATTCCAGATTTCCCTCGACCACCAGCGAGGGCGAGTGCGCGAATGCACTGAAGCGGACATCGACTTTCTGATTCACTTTGACTCGATCAATCAGATGCGGCGGAATCTTGGTCTCTAGCAGCAGCTTTTCATTCGAAGGAACGATGTCCATCAACTTTTGCGCCGGCTGAATAACCGCACCCACCGTTTGCACCGCCAGCCCGACAACCTGCCCAGCCACGGGAGCGCGCAATTCGGTACGCCCCAACTCTTCAGAAAAAGCCTTGAACTTTTCCTGTGCCGCCTGCAACTCCAGTCGAATTTGCGCCAATTGACCATCGCTATCTTTTTTGAATTCCTGCTGGCGTTGCGTTACCCGCTGCCGCATCTCGGCAATGCTGCGCTGAGCACGACTGATATTGCCCTGTAATTCGAAAATATTGCCATTGATGGCAGCCACATTCCGCTCAAGCTCCAACTGCCTGTTACGCGCCACATAACCCTCTTTGACCAAATCACGTAAGCCCTTGAGTTCTTCCTGCAGCGAAGCAAGTTGCATCCGGCTGCTTTGTAATTGGCCCTCGTATCCGCCAATCAGAGCTTGGGTGCCTTGAATCGACTCATCGATACCACTCAACTCGGCTTCCAGTGAGTTGCGACGCGAAGCAAACAAGGATTTTTGCGTGGCGATCTGCTGCTGCACCATGAAGTCTTTCGAATTGAGAACGTCAGGCTGGAACTGAATAGTAGCCGCGCCTTTCTGTTCAGCGATCAAACGACTTTCCATAGCGCTAAGCCCCATGTATTGCTGCCGAACAGACTCGAAATTAGCGCGCGGCATCGCAGTATCCATCCGCACCAGAACCTGGTCCGCTTTGACCATCTGGCCTTCGTGCACCAAAATTTCTCGTACCAGACCGCCGCTAAGATGCTGCACCGACTTGCGCTTGGTATCGATCGAGACCGAGCCCTGCGTCGGCACGCCTTCATCGAGTGGCGCCAAGCCGGCCCATAACAAGAAACCGCCAAACCCCAACCCGAGCACCCATAGCCCAATACGCATCGGACGTCGGGTATCGGTTTGCAAAGTCAGTTCGCCGTCAATCGCGGCAGGCTGTGCCGTTGTGTTGGTTTGAGGAAAAGTGGAAGCCATGGTTGAAATCCTGGGAAGTCAAATCAAACAGATTAGGAAACGGGATGAGCGGAAGCAGCTGCGGATTGCGCGCGTTGCAAGGTGGCCAGCACCTCCGCGCGTGGTCCTTGCATCTGAATCTGGCCATTGGCCATGATCATCAAACGGTCGGCGACGCCAACAATGCTGGTACGGTGCGAGATCAAAATCACGGTTCTGCCAAGCGACTTCAGATGCTGGACGGCATTCACCAACGCCACCTCGCCAAGATCGTCGAGGTTGGCATTAGGTTCATCCAGAACCAGCAAAGCAGGGTTGCCATACATGGCGCGAGCAAGTGCGATTCGTTGACGTTGCCCGCCTGAAAGAAGGCCGCCAGCCAGGCCCATCGGCGTGTCATACCCCTGCGGGAAATGCAGAATCATCTCGTGGATGCCGGCGCGCTGGGCGGCCTCGATCACTTTGCTCGGATCGACTTCACTGAAACGCGCGATGTTCTCGGCGATCGTCCCGTCGAACAATTCAACATCTTGCGGCAGATAGCCCAGATGTGGACCCAATTCGTGACGATCCCACGACCCGATTGGCGTGCCGTCGAGCAGTACCGCGCCTTCGGTGTCACTCCAGATGCCAACCAGACAACGGGCGAGGGTCGACTTTCCAGAGCCGGAGGGGCCAAGAATCACCACCACCTCACCGGCGGCGAATTCAGCATTGAGCCCCTTCAAAATCGGCTGTTCGCGACCACTCGCCTTCGCCACCAGACCTTGCAGTACAACCTGACCATGCGGCGCTTCGTTGACTGTTTGACCCACGCGCTCCGGATAGGCATTCAGCAGCGCATCAAGACGTCTGAACGACACCCGTGCAGTAATGAAGCTCTTCCAGGTTCCAACAATCATCTGCACCGGCTGCAAGGCGCGCGACATCAACACATTCGCGGCAATCATCGCGCCAGGACTCAACTCGCCACGGATCACCAGCACCGCACCGGCGCCGAGCATCAAAGACTGCTGCGTGTACTGCACAAATTTAGTGAACGACTGCACGCGATGATTTACATCCATTGAATGCGCGTGAATATCGAGTTGCTGCCGATGCTGATTCAACCAGCGACGGCGCAGGCTATCGAGCATCCCCATCGCCTCGACCACCTCGGCATTGCGCAACTTGCTCTGCACAAAGCTGTTCACCTTGATATTCGATTCAACCGACTTCTCGTTGCCTTGCATCGTCAATCGATGACCGCCCCAAGCGAGCGCGGCAAGGAACACAGCGAAAATCAACGCCAGAATGCCAAGCCATGGATGCAGCAGCCAGGCGACACCGATGTAAATGGGGGTCCAGGGCGCGTCGAAGAACGCAAAAATGCCATTACCGGTAAGGAACTGACGGATATTCGTCAAATCGGCGAATGCCTCGGCCGGCTTGCTGCCCGCCTGATTCAACGCGGACTCGAAACTCGCGTTGAAAACTTTGCTATTGAGAAATTCATCAAAACGCACCCCCGCCCGAACCAGAAGCCGAGACCGCGACCATTCTGAAAAAGCCATCACGACAAAAAAGAACAATGCAATCAGCGAGACCGAAATCAGCGTCAACCCGCTCTGGCTGACCATCACCCGATCAAACACCTGCAGCATGTAAATGGTGGGCGTCAACATCAACAGATTCGCCACCATGCTGAACACGCCAACCACCAGAAATTCCTTGCGGAACCGCCAGAGCGTCTCTTTCAAAGCACTGCCACGAACAAAAGCGGGTTGCATCATTGCACACCTCCAACGGCGGCGGTCAGGGCGGGCCGACCCTGCGGCGGCTGTTGCGCCTCGCGCGCCTTGTTGAGCGCGGCGAGAACCTCATCACGCGGCCCATAGGCCTGAACCATGCCATCACGCAAAATCAGCATTCGGTCCACCGCCACCAGCACGCTGGTGCGATGGGTAATCAAAATTACCGTTACTCCCTGGCTCTTGAGCATCCGCAAGGTTTGCAGCAACGCCGCCTCCCCCGCCTCATCCAGGCTTGAATTGGGTTCATCGAGCACGACAAAACGCGGGCTTCCGTAAATCGCCCTGGCCAGCCCCACGCGTTGTCGCTGCCCTCCGGAAAGGAATGCCCCCTCATCGCCGATCGGGCTGTCATAGCCATTCGGCAACTCGGCCGCTAACGCATCCAGCCCGACAAGACGGGCCGCAGCCTCCACCTGAACCGGATCGACATCGCCGAACCGAGCGATGTTTTCCGCCAGCGTGCCATCAAACAGTTCAACGCCCTGTGGCAAATAACCCACATATGGTCCCAACTCAGCCTTGTTCCAGGAAAAAACATCGGCGCCATCAAGCCGTACCTTGCCGCTCTGCGCTGGCCATAGCCCCGTCAGCAAACGGGCCAGCGTCGTCTTGCCCGACGCTGACGGCCCCACTACCGCCAGGCACTCGCCGGCCGGAAGCTGGAATGTCACATTGCGCAAAATGAATGCCGGGCTGCCCGGCGCGCCAGCACTCACCGCCTCCACACTCAAGTTGCCTTTGGGCGGGGGTAAAGACATGCCAGGCGTGGGCTGCGGAATCTCTTGCAGCAGAGAATCCAGACGCTGAAAAGCATCGCGCGCATTGATCACCATCTTCCAGTTGGAAACCACCTGCACCAGCGGCTGCAAAATCTTGCCGCCGAGAATGGACCCCACCAGCATCATGCCGCCGCCGCCAGCCAAATCTCCCTGTAGCATCAACCAGCACCCCAGACCCAGCATCGCAGAAGACTGAACCAGCTGAACAGACTTGGACGCCGCAGTCAAACCGCCCGCGTGATCAGAAGCGGTAGCCTGTAGATTCAGAAACTTGTGTTGCCGCTCCATCCAGCGCGCATGGATGCCGCGCAGCATGCCCATCGACTCGATGACCTGAGCATTGCGCAGCGTGCCGTTGGCATAGTTTTGCGCCGCGATGGACATTTTGTTCGCCTCCGCCAAAGGGGGCTGCGTACGCCGCTCGGTGAGCGCGGCCAGAGCAAGCTGAATCAGCGCGCCCAACACCGCAAACCAGCCCAGCGTCGGGCTGATAAGAAACAGTAACACCAGAAAGAACACCGCCACCGGCGATTCCATCACCGCCAGCACCACCGGCGTCGAAAGAAAATCGCGCAGGGTACGCAGATCGGTAAGCGCCTGTTGCGTCCCGCCCTGTGCCCGGCGCAGATTGACCGCAAAAATAGCATTGAAAACCCGTTCACTCATCCGTTCGTCCAAGCGCTGACCAGCATGCTGCATGATCTCCACGCGCACCCACTCCAGCAACTCCATGACCACATAAATGCCGACCACCAGCAGCGTCAACATCAACAACGTATTCATGTTGCCGCTGTTCACCACCCGGTCATAAACCTCCAGCATATAAATCGTCGGCGCCAAAGAAAGCGTGCTGGCAATCAGGCTGAAAATGATGGCGCGATTGAAAAAAGGACGCAGTTGCCAGATTTCGGCACGCAGTTCTGAGGCAGGATTTTGCGGTTTCATAATGAAGTCAGATCAGACCAACACACTTTCATTGAGGGAAGAAGCGCCCGCAGCGTTACTGCCCGGCGCTTCTGGGAATACAAGCAGATATTCCGGCAACTCTGTCCATTCAGCCGAGCCGAGCTCAGGTAGATCGTCAGCTTCGACAAACTGGAATTGCAATACAAATCGGTCTCCGCTCCGATTCAGAACGATCTCGCGCAACTTGCTTTGCTCGAATAACAACTCATCTGCGGCGGACAGATTGAGCTGAAAACGAATCCGCCCATCCAGCGTGAACAGTGAAAGTTGTCCCGCTTTCAAGCTCAATGTATGGCGGTCGAAATAAACCGGCGCGGTGGGAAGAAAATTCAGCAGCGGCAACGCTTTAGCTGGCTCGCGCGCCACATTCCACGGACTTTGCGGATGTTGGTAAACGATGCGCGCGGAACGCGAAACCGAGTAGATCGCATTGCACACCATCTGCGAACCCAACTGCGGAAAACGCTCCCGCAGCCCCTTGTAAGTCAAATGATGCAAAGCCACCCGGTTCCAGCATTTCGTATCTTTCACCACTGGCGCCAGCGCGTTGCACGCCTCGGAAAACAAACGCTGCAACGCCGCCAGGCTTTCAGCTTGGGGTGGCGTGGTATTGAGCGTGAGCGTCAGAGTGGAAGACATTCGCAAAGTCTACCCCGATCTTCCTATATGAAACAAGTCCTATATGAATATTCATTTGGACTTGATTAATCGTGACTGTTCTGCCGACCACCGGCTGGGGAGGTTGTTTCCCTGCTTGCGACATACCCGTTGACCTTGTATTTAGCGGAGCATACGCTCGGCCGCATGGATGGACATTTGGGGCGCAAACTGGGAGCCGGATGGTGATACGCACCAAGTCTGGTTCAGCGAGGAGCCAGGGACGCCCCAACTCATGGTCGAGATAGTGGGGTATCGCCGGGAAACCAGGCGTCAACAGAGAAAACATACTTCGACCTAAACTGGATGAGGAACTGCCTTACTCTCCATTGGAGGCAGTTGTTCGGCGTCCCGCTCCGCCGCTCTCGCCGCTACCAGGCCTTGTGCCAGTGCGGTGGGGACGCTGGGTTGCGGGGTTTCGGTCACGTCGCCGGCGGCATAAATCCCGGCGACCGAGGTGCGTTGCCAGATATCGGCCTGGATATGGCCGCTGCGGCTTAGCGACGGCCTGAGTTCGGGGGCAAAACGCGTCAGCAATTCGGTATTCGGCAAATAGCCGAACATCGCCAACAGCCAGTCGTAGCGCACTTTGATCCGGCCCCAGGTGGCGACAATTTGGTTTGCCTCTATAAGCAATGAATCCGGCGTGCAATTTGCCCTCAGTTCGATGTTCGGATTCGCGTTGCAGGTGTCCTGAAAAGGTTGTCTTGCCGAAAAGTTGCTACGGGTGCATACCCGTATCTGATTGCCTCGTTCGGCAAGGAACACCGCATGGTCGAGCGCGTTGTCGCCTCCGCCGAGGATCAACCCGCGGGATTGTCGAATGTCGTCGCGGATGGTTTCCGATAGCGGGCCGATGATCACCCGATCCGATTGGCCGGCCAATGCGGCCAGTTCTGGCGTATCACGCGGGTGTGTGCCGGTGGCAACAACGATAGCGTCGGCGCACAGTGTTTGTAGTCCGACTGGCGTTTCCAGTTGAATTATGAAATTCCCCGCAACACCCTGAACAGCAGTGACGCAGGCATGGCGTAAACAGGTCAGCGGCAACGCGGCAAAATGCCGCGCCATGCGTTCGCTCATCTCGCGACCGGTCTCTTGCGGCTCGCCGAGCAGCCAGAGATTGGGATGGAAATTACCGAGTTGGATGCCGCCGATTTCTCCGCTTTGTTCGATCACCACCGGAGTGAGGCCGAAGGAGAGGCAGGCATTGGCACAAGACATGCCGGCGGGGCCGGCACCAAGGATAGCAACGATCATGGCGATGCGGACGAGGTTAAGATGCGTACCTGAAACTAGCACAGCCGCCATGCCGTCTCCAACCTCAATCCCCCAATTACCGTCACCTGACCTGGATGCGTTGATCCACTGCCGAAAAGTGCGTACGCATATTCAGGCGGATATCGCACAATCCGGTGGCTGGATAACGTTTGCGCGGTTCATGGAATTGGCACTCTATGCACCGGGATTGGGGTATTACGCCGGAGGCTCAGCGAAGTTCGGCGCGGCGGGGGATTTCATCACCGCGCCGGAAATGACGCCGCTATTTGGCCGCACGCTGGCGCAAACGGGCTTGCGTGTTTTGCAAGAAACTGGGGGCGATATCCTTGAACTGGGGGCGGGCAGTGGTCGACTGGCGCTCGATTTGCTGCGCGAACTGGAAACCCGGCAGGCGTTGCCGATGCAGTATCAAATCCTTGAAGTCAGTCCCGATTTGCAAGCACGGCAGCGCGCGTTGTTCGAAACCGAGGCGCCGCATCTGCTGGAACGTCTGGTCTGGCTGGATCGATTGCCAGCCTCCTTTACCGGCCTGATCCTTGCAAACGAAGTCCTCGATGCGATGCCGGTGCATCTGGTGCGCTGGCTGAGTGGCGAGGTATTTGAACGTGGCGTGATTGATCAAGCGGGCGAGTTCGCCTGGCAAGATACGTTGCTACTCGATGGTCCTTTGCATCAGGCCGCCAGCACGATTGAACCCGGTCTGGATTACCTGTCCGAGATCAACCTCGCCGCGCCGGCCTGGATCAACAGCTTGGCGCAACGGCTGGAGCGGGGTGTCATTCTGTGTATCGATTATGGATTCCCACGCGGCGAGTATTTCCATCCGCAGCGCGATAGCGGCACCTTGCGGGTGCATTACCGGCACCACAGCCTGGACGATCCGTTTTATCTGCCAGGTTTGTGCGATCTCACCGCGCACGTCGATTTCAGCGCCGTAGCTAATGCCGCAGCTAAGTCAGGGCTGCAACTGCTGGGTTACACCAGCCAGGCGAATTACCTGCTGAATGCCGGTCTGCTCGACTTGATGATGGAAATGTCGCCAATGAGCACTGATTACTTGCGAGCTGCTGCCACGGTGCAGAAATTGTTGCAGCCCTCGGAAATGGGCGAACTGTTCAAGGCAATCGCGTTCGGGCGTGGTGTGACACAAAATCTGCACGGATTCGAGCAAGGCGATCGGAGAGGTGCGCTTTAGCCGAGGACTTGGCGAACCCCAACACGGTTTGCGAACACCGCTTAAAATAATCCTTCCAAGAAATTCATCACTTACCATATCAAGGAACCCGACATGACCGACTGGACCTCAGGCTACGTTGCCGACATTGGCTTCACCTTTGGCTATTCCAAGAACTCAACCCATTGCGGGTCAAGTTGGCCTTTCTAAACGCCAGCCTCGCCATTCCAGAATTCGATGCCGCTTGCGAACTTGGCTTCGGCCAAGGCATTAGCGCTAATATTCACGCCGCAGCCTCCGTGACTTCTTGGCATGGTACCGACTTCAACCCGAGCCAAGCCGGTTTCGCGCAGGAATTGACTGCTGCTTCCGGCACCAGCGCCAATCTCTGCGATGATGCTTTCGCCGACTTTGCCAGTCGAACCGATCTTCCCGACTTTGATTACATCGGCATTCATGGCATCTGGAGCTGGATCTCCGACGAGAACCGCGCCGTTATCGTCGATTTCATCAAGAAGAAACTGAAAGTCGGCGGCGTTCTTTACATCAGCTACAACACCCTGCCGGGCTGGGCAGCCTTTGCCCCAATGCGCCACCTGATGGCCGAACATGCTGAAATCATTGGCGCCGAAGGCACCGGAATCGTTAGTCGCATCGACGGTGCGCTTGATTTCACCGAGAAACTCCTTGCCACTACCCCTGCCTATGCTCGCTCCAACCCGCAAATCGCCGAGCGCATCAAAACAATCAAAGGCCAGAACCGCCATTATCTCGCCCACGAATACTTCAATCGCGACTGGCACCCGATGCACTTCGCCACCATGGCCGACTGGCTTGAACCAGCCAAGGTGGGCTACGCTTGTTCCGCGCATTATCTCGACCACATCGATGCGGTGAACCTCACCGCTGAGCAACAGGCCTTTCTGAAGGAAATTCCCGATCCGATGTTCCGCGAAAGTACGCGTGACTTCATGGTCAACCAGCAGTTTCGTCGAGATTATTGGGTGAAGGGTGCGCGCAAACTGAACACATTGGAGCAAACCGAATCCCTGCGCGCCCAGAAAGTCATGTTGACGACGCATCGTGCCGATGTGTCTCTGAAGGTCACTGGCTCCCTGGGTGAGGCCAGTATGAGTGAGGCCATCTACAACCCCATCCTCGACTTTCTCGCCGATCACAAAACCAAGACACTCGGCCAGATCGAACAATGCGTGAAGGAGTGGGGGGTTCCCTTTATCCAAGTGATCCAGGCAGCCATGCTCCTCGCCGGTGGTGGAAATATTGCGGCAGTGCAGGAGGAGACAAACATTGCCAAATCAAAAAAACACACTGAAAAGCTCAATGCTCACCTGCTCAACAAGGCTCGCGGCAGTAACGACATTTCCTATCTGGCGAGCCCGGTGACCGGCGGTGGCGTTATGGTTGGCCGCTTCCAGCAATTGTTCCTGCTCGCACTGAGCCAAGGCAAAAAACAACCCGCGGAATGGGCCAGCCAGACTTGGCAGATCCTCGCCGCCCAGGGACAGAAGATCATCAAGGAAGGCAAGACGTTGGACACCCCCGAGGAGAACCTCGCTGAACTCGCCACCCAGGCAATTTCCTTCGCCAACAAGCAACTGCCAATTCTGAAGGCGCTACAGATCGCCTGATTCAGCCATGTCGCTCTGGCTGGCCTATGCTGTCGGTGCTATCGGCGTTGGCGTGGAATGGCGGGCCTATTTGCTTTCCTGCGGGCATGCTTTCCGCAAGTGGTCGGCCGCCGGGGCCATTCTCTGGGCTGCAATGTACGCCTTGCTAGGAGCGTGGACAGCGGCCATCACCATGGCCAGTACAGCCTTGCGCACCATGTTTTCCAGCTGGCTGGAGTCACATCGGCACAAGCAGACCGCCTCAGTTGGCTTCGTCATGCTTTTTGCCGCGCTGACCGCATCATCGTGGCAAGGCCCTGTTTCCCTGCTCCCCGCGTTTGCGGTGATCAATACGACCCTGGCGCTGTTCTACCTGCCCAACCGAAATATGCGCATCGCTTTGCTGGCATCGAGCGCGGCATGGATCGCCAACGATATTTATTGGCAAGCTTGGCCTGCTCTATTGGCCGAGACCGTCGCCGCCGGGTTGAATATTTGGACGATTCAGAAGTTGCGACTACGGGAGCCGCCTGAAGGGCTCTTCGATCCCTATAGATAATGACTGGCGGAGACAGTCGCGGCAGGGTTAAATATCTGGACAATAGGAAAACCGAATCATTTAGAGCAGATATTCCGTAGATTCGCATGATGATCGCTCAGGCCCTTGTTTGCACCGGGAATTTCGCGAAGGAGCGGCGTTGTAATTCATACGTCCGACTGAGCGGAGTCATTGCCGCTTTAGCGACTTTAGAATCCAGCCCGCCCCTTGCGGGTAGAGCGAAATTTTCCAGTGCGGATAAGTGACCAACAAGGGCGCGCGAGCATTTATGAAAAATCCGAGTTAGCACGTCTTTATTCTTTACGTCTTTATACTCTCCTTGCCTTTCCCTCAACTTCTCTTGCTACTATGCCCAACCTCCATCCCATCACCCCGAACCGCCACGCCAATCGGCGCTGGCGGGGTTACACCAGTTACGCCTTTGCTGCTACAGACAGCATCACACCACTAGTTGCGCAGGAACTACCCAAGGCCTTGATGGCCTTGCCCACTGGCTTCATTGCTCATAACAACAGCTACCTTCCCGTGGCCGTACTGGGGTTGCAACCCGGCAAAAATCTCTTCGTTGCACTGGATGGTCGTTGGCTGGCAGACTATTTGCCTGCTGTTTATCGAGGTGTCCCTTTTGCGCTCGCCAGTACTGAGGACGGCAAACAAATCCTGTGTGTGGATGAGGACAGCGGCCTGGTTTCGGACACTGAAGGAGTGCCTTTTTTTGGCGAAGATGGCCAGCCCAGCCAAGCGGTCAAGGACACGCTAAATTTTCTCACCCAGGTTGCCCAAAATCGTCTCGCCACCCAAGCCATCTGCGCCTTGCTGCAAAAACACTGCCTGTTCCAACCTTGGCCAATCAAAGTTCACGCGGATGCTGGAGAGCAAAATATCGAAGGGCTGTTCCGCATTGACGAGGCGGCGCTTAACCAGTTGACGGCGGATGCGTTGATGGAATTGCGCAACAGCGGGGCGCTTCTGCTCGCTTTCTGCCAGTTGCTTTCAATGCAGCACCTGCCCAAACTCGGACAACTGGCGCAAGCTCATGCACAGGCTGCGCAGCGGACCGCCGCACTGATTCATCCCCCTTCAGGTGAGTTGGATCTGGAGTTTCTTAACGATGGCGGCACCCTGCGCTTCGGAAATTTCTAAAGCGCCATGCCAGAGTTGCATCGTTTGACCACTGAGTACATCAAAATCGAGGATCGGATTCGAATCGCCGGCGAAACGCCGTCTGGCGAAACTTTGGTGCTTTGGCTTACCAATCGCTTGCTCAGCCGACTGTTGCCGCACTTGCTTGGTTGGCTAGAGCGGCAAACCGGGAACAACAGCAGAAGCGAGATCCTGCAAAGCTTTGCCCAGCAAGCAGCAATGGCCGAATTTAAGCCGCAATCAGCAGTGCAAAGCCAACCCCAAAGCCAAATATGTCTAGTACATGCGGTGGATGTCACAATCAGCGAACATAACATCAAGCTGACGTTCAAGCCGGCAATCGCACCCACAAGCAGCGAACCGATCATTCTGATTTTCCAAGCTCTGCCACTTCGCCAGTGGCTCAACATTCTGCTTGAGCAATGGCGCAAGGCCGAGTGGCCGATAGCGATATGGCCTGAGTGGTTGGTGGATACAAGGACATACCAATCGAACTCACCTTCGGTTGTTTGGCATTAGTAATGCCTTGATTCCTCTGTTGAACTCTGGAAACCGAGATTAGAGGAGCACGTGCTGCTAGGTGCCTGTCGGACTTTGGTCGTCGATAGCGAAAATCGGCCCCGCCGAGGCCATTTTTT
>JFJP01038097.1_pt1 | contig 19716 bp, 19 predicted proteins | sample 431651 | NCBI WGS metagenome assembly JFJP01 (sample SAMN02602958, study PRJNA72255) | Microbial mat metagenome, whole genome shotgun sequencing project. | biome: fresh water; feature: sink hole; material: water; isolation source: purple microbial (photo- and chemosynthetic) mats found in...
GTACCCGGAGCGGGACTTGAACCCGCACAGCCGTGAAGCCACAGGATTTTAAGTCCTGCGTGTCTACCAATTCCACCATCCGGGCAAAATCTTCGAAAGTGCAATTTTATTTCATTATGTCAATAGCCGCAATGGCCATCCCGACGTACGTCGGGACGTGTCTACCAATTCCACCATCCGGGCATTCTTAGAGAACATCCTTTACGCCTACTGAAAAAAAAATCCCTTCCGGGATTTTTTTTTCTGACGGATCAATTACTTTGATCACGTTTTGAGCGGGAAACGAGACTCGAACTCGCGACCCCGACCTTGGCAAGGTCGTGCTCTACCAACTGAGCTATTCCCGCGTAATGGGATTGCAAATTTAACTGATTTTTTGATTTCTCAAAAACTAAAATCAATTTTTGAGGAAATTGTTTAGTTATTTGAATTTTTGGCGCTGGTATAAATGGTATATCAAATCAATTTAACACCTTTACCTCCTGTTAAGTATCATTAATCCAATTATATACAGCTACATACTTGGGCGACACTTGAAAAAACCAACTTCTTTTTTAATTGCGTTTCAGTTAAGTAGCAATTCATAAGGTTATGGAGTATTGCTTTATTTATGGAACAGGCTCCGCAAAATTCACTAGATTTGCTTACGACTTTTCGCTAAACTAATCAGGTCTATCATGAAAACGATTCTGATTTTCCTGGCAATGGTATTTTTTAGCCAGAACGCTACTCCTCAAAGCGATGCGGTAATGAAGTTTATTTTTGTTCCTCACCCCAGAAGTGAGGACGCCCAGAATCTTACGGTTCTTCCTTCTATAGAGAAAATCGACTATTCAAAATTTCAAATGATCCTGCTCGGCGGAGATCTTTCCTGGTATACAAGTATTAACAGAAAAGCTATGGATTATTGCGATAGCCTTTTCAACCTTGGAAGCCCGAAAACTCTATGGACTATTGGGAATCACGATATCAGCAATCCCGGACTTATTTCTGAATATACAGGTCGACCGCGTTTTTACTCTTATTACAGTGATAGCATAACCTTTTTAGTGCTCGATACTGAAATGTATTTCAATGGCTCTCATAGTACTTTTATAAGCGGGAGCCAATTGGAAATGATCCGGAATGTTGCTGACACTATTGAGATTTCAAACTATCTGGTTGTTTTGCACCACCGGCTTCTCTGGATGATCGGGAATAGCGACTTTTCATCCCTGATCCCTTTGGTAGGCCAAAGCACCCATCAGCTCGATACAACCAATTTTTACCAGGAGGTTTATCCTTTGCTTAAAAAAGTCAAAGACAAAGGGATAGGTGTAATTTGTTTAGGGGGAGACAAATCCAAAATAAACATAGAGTATTCTCCCGAGGCAAATATTACATTTCTTACATCAACCATGGCACCTGAGTTTCCTGACAGTATCAATTGTGTTTTGGTTTTGGAATATTCTAAATACGACAGAGAGATTTCATGGGATTTTGTAAATCTGGATGCGATTGAGAAAATAGAATTCAATCCGGTTCCGGATAAACCTTCAAATTCCGGGACTGTCGATTTAAGGGTCTGGCAGACCCGTGAAGTTTCAATATCGTGTGAAATCAAATCCGGAAGTGACAAAAATGCAATGCTTTCCATTTATTCAATCCGGGGCGAGTTGGTGTATTGCAAAAACGTAGCGACAAACCGGGAGGTAGATTTTTCGGTTCGACAAAAGGGGTTTTATCTCGTACAAGCAAAATCCGGCTCTGAAAATGTTATCAAAAGGATTATTGTTAACTGAATGGCAGACTTTTTTCTAAGCATTATGCTTTGCCTGATTATCAGGTAACGGCCCATGATTGTTGAATTTCGGGAGTTCTATTCGGTAAGGATAAACTTTCTCCCTGCAATTATCCTTTCACTTTGAAAAACAAGAATGTAACTGCCATCTGACAAGTCGGGAGAAGGATTCCAAAGAAACTCGTTTTTCCCTGAAACAGAAACTTTGTTGTCGATAACTGTAATGAGTTGCATATTCATATTGTAAATGCTCAAATTAACGTTAGTGGGCGCTTCAAGTGTGTAAACAATATTCATGGCTTCTTTTACGGGATTGGGATAAATGTCCAGACTAAAGTTGTTCGCAACCAATGCTCCAATGCCATTGGGAGTCTCCGGAGTATAAATCAGGCTTATGTTGGTGAAATTCGATGTTTGAGCGGGATTTAATGTAATACTGCCCGAAGCCTTGGTGAATGCCACTGTGCTTATTGGGCCCTGAGCATGTTCGCTGGTAAATTCAGTGATTATTTTGTAGCTACCGTCAGCAACCAACGCTCCTGATTTGTTTCTGCAATCCCAGGTTTTCTGATGGGTAGTATGGTTGCTTAATGTGGCGCCTGAGGATATGTCGGGGGAAATCCCTCCGGATTTTTTATTCCATGTATATAGATATTGTTTCCGTTTATCGGCACTCAGCTCAAGATTTTTAACATGATTGCCGTTCTCATCCTCTACCCAAATAGCCAGAACGTGTTTTGGGGAGTATTGTGAGCTCGATTTGGCTATTGTTTCAACCCTGAAGCTTACCGATCCATCTGTTTGAGCCTGAAGTCCCTGGGCAAACAAGGGAGAAATAAGATGAGCCAAAATCGCGAAAGCCCTAAATAGGAATTTTCCTGAGAACGTCCTTTGCTTGAAATATTTCATTTGTTGTATTGTTTTTTAAAGTTTGTAGTAAGCCTTGATATTGGAAACCCATCTTTTGAACCAATACCTGAAAAAACTGTTTAATTCATTCAGAATATATGTTATGGAAACATCCTGTAAAGGGCCTCTTTTTTTAAAATTATAAAAAATGATTCATTCTCTTAAAACAGTTCAATTCGTTCCGATAAGCCTTGATAAAGCCTGGGATTTCTTTTCATCCCCTGAAAACCTTAAAGATATCACCCCTGCATCAATGAACTTTGAAATACTTAGCGAGATTCCTTCAAAGATGTACCCGGGTATGATTATTTCCTACAATGTGTCACCTTTTCCCGGCTACAGAGTCAACTGGGTTACAGAGATTTCGCATATCAAAGAAAAAGAATACTTTGTCGACAGTCAGCTTTCGGGACCTTATAGCATATGGCACCACGAGCATCACTTCAAACAGGTGAATGGAGGAGTTGAAATGACCGACTTGCTTTTCTACAAGCTCCCTTTTGGGGCATTTGGCCGTATCATAAACCATTTCTTGGTCCGCCAAAAAGTTGAAGGAATATTTTCTTTTCGGCAAAAAGTACTCGATGAAAAATTTTCAGAAAAAAAATAGGTCCGTCCCTTCTTTAACTAAGAATAGCGGACCTTATAATCTTAAATAAGATAAAAATTTTTATTTGTAATCTTTCAAAGATTCCATAAGCTTCTTACGGGTGAAGAATATTCTGCTTTTAACGGTTCCGATTTTTAAATCAAGCGTCTCGGCAATCTCCTTGTATTTGTAACCTTCGGTGTGCATCCGGAAAGGGACTTTAAATTCGTCTTCCAGAGCCTCGATAGCTTTGTTGATTTCTTTAAAAGCATATTCCGAATCGGGCCTGACCATCGACGATTCTTTCGCGTTATTCAGGTAAAAAAGGTCTTTGGTGTTGTCAACCGTTGTGTTTTCGCGAACCGCTTTGCGATAGTTGTTAATGAAGGTGTTCTTCATTATGGTGTAAGCCCAGGCCTTTAGATTGGTGAACTCTACAAATTTGTCTTTGTAGGTAAGAGCCTTAAGATAGGTTTCCTGCAGCAGGTCTTTTGCCTCTTCACGGTTAGACGTCAGACTTAGGGCAAATCTTTCGAGGCTGTCCTCCATGCTGATTAATTTGTTATTGAATTCTATTGCTGTCATTGCTGTTATTTTTAATAATTCTTAATTCAAATTGTTTAACAAATATACGACCTTGTTAAACAAAAATCCAAAAGTGGTTTTGAAAAACCTTATAAAAACGACACTTGATCTAAATAGACATTTGACTTTAACTATCAAGAAGACATTAGAATACAAATGATTTTTTTATGCCTTTCTAAATAGTAAGCAAACAAAAAATAATTGCAGGGAATTGTTAAACAACTGTTAAACAAAATTAGGAAAAGGCGTAATCGCTTGATTTCAAGCGCAACAAGTTCAGAGTGCTATGGAAGTCGATCAAATCCCCTCCCGTATAGTGCGCTTCAGCGCAGTTTCGTTGAACAATACTATCCGATAAATGCGGTGGTAAGGAATTATTCGATCCAAATATACAAAAAGGATTATGTAAATTCAAGTTGGATTTTATTTTTATCCTGGTGTTCCTAAGGTTTTTTTTAAACAAGCGATGCAATGAACATAGCATTGCAAAATTGTTAATGCGTTCGATTAAAGATTTTCGATTATTTCGGTAAAATGAAAGGCGTTTTTGATTCTGGTTGTGTTTTCCGGAAAGCGGCGACTCATGTTTTCGTAATCGAAGGTGGAGAAGAAGACTCTTTGATTGGGAAATGATGCCGATAATTGATTCAAATACTCGTTAATGTCAATCCCGCTGAATGTTGAGCTGAAAGCTGTAAGAATGTAATCGCAGGGTTTTATTTGCGCCACGGAAGCCAGATCTTTAAAAGGCACTGACTGGCCGAGGTACACTACTTTAAGGCCTCTTTTTTTTGCGATGTAATAATAAAACAGCAAGGTGATTTCATGCAGCTCTCCTTCAGGAAGAAACATAATAAATCTGTGTGAATCCGGCCTGTCATTTTCAACAAGCTTGTCGATGGCTGCAATAAGCTTCTGTCGGATGAGGTTGGAAACGAAATGCTCCTGTGCGGGATTCACCACCCCGGTCTGCCAGAGCAAACCGATCTTCTCAAAAAACGGGTAGATAAGATGCAATACCGTATCTTCAAACCCTCTTTGGTGCGTGGATGAAGACAGTACTTTACCGAATCTCTTTTCGTCGAGCTCTATCATCGACATTACCAGGTTGTCAACCTGGTTTTCTGTTTCCGGGTGATGTTTTGCCAGATCCGAAATCCGATCTGAAATTTCACCCTCGTTAAACTCGGCTATCCTGGATATTTTGATGCCATTGCGATTAAGAAGCGCAACATTGAGTATCCTCTTCAGGTCCTCATCGTCGTAAAACCTTATATTAGTAGTGGTTCGCTTCGGTTCAAGCAGGTTATACCTCTTTTCCCAAATGCGCAGAGTATGGGCTTTAATCCCTGTTAACTTCTCAAGATCTTTAATTGAATAATGGGCCATAATGGAATTTACGCAACTTACATTTATTTTTTCGCTAATCACAGACTAATAACAATACTGCACCGGAATTGTTTAGATGGCTGAATCACTGCAATTCTCAATCGCTTATTTTACGAATAAGGCTAAGTCCGTCGCGAAGGGGAAGTATCAGGTTCTCCGTTTTCGGGTTTTCGCTTATCATTTTGTTGAAATCCCGCAGAGCAATGCTGGCCGTATCTTTGAATTCCTTGTCGTAAACTACTTTGCCATCCCAAAGTGTGTTGTCAGCCAGCAAAAAACCTCCTGTTTTTAATTTTGGGAATACCAGTTCGAAATATTTTGAATATTGTTCTTTCTCGGCATCCATAAAAACCAAATCTATTCCTGACTTTAGCCGGGGGATTATTTCCAGCGCATTTCCATTAACAAGTTCGATTTTGCCTGACAAGCCGGCCTCAGCGAAAAACTTTTCCGATACCGGTGCGAGTTCGTCATTGATTTCTAATGTGATAAGTTTTCCGTCGTTTTTAAGTCCCCTGGCCAGACAAATAGCCGAATACCCGGTATACGTGCCAATTTCCAGGATATACGACGGCTGAATCATCCTGCTGATGAATTCAAGGAACTTGCCTTGAACCTGTCCGCTGAGCATCCTGGGATGAACAACCTTAAGATGGGTGTAGCGGTTAAGGGCTGCAAGCACTGGGTCTTCTGCACTGGTGTGGGATTCGATATACTCCCAAACTTCTTTGTTAAAATCGAGAAAATCCATTAGCTGTATCTTAAAACGGAAAGTTTTCCGGGGTCGAGAATGTCATTAGCGGCCTCCATGATCTGAAGGGAAGTCACCGCATCGATTTTCTTGCGGATTTCCTCCAAGGTGTCGATCTGGTTATGAACCAGAAGCGTTTTGCCCATGGAAAGCATTAAGGCCTCGTTGTTTTCCGACATTATGGCAACCTGACCGAGAATTTGCTTTTTTGCTTTGCTTAATTGGAGGGATCCCAGCGGGTCCTTTCTGAGTTTTTCAAATTCCTTGTAAACAAGCGCAAGGCTCTTGTTGAATTTGCCTTTGTCGCAACCAAAATAAACCATAAATATACCGGTGTCGGAGTATGGGGCATAATGCGATTCCACATCATAAGAGTATCCATTTCGCTCACGCAGACTCATGTTGAGGCGGCTATTCATCCCGGGCCCTCCCAAAATGTTGGATAGCAGCAACAAACCAATCCTCCTTTTGTCGTCGACCCTGTAAGCAATGTTCCCTATCATGCAATGGTTTTGAAAGGTGTTTTTCTCGAGGGATTTGAATTCAGGCTTGTAGCCATTCGGAGCAATCCTCAGCTTAATCCGGTTTTTGGACTCAACCGTCCCGAAATAGCGTTTGCAGAACGAAACAAGCTTGCCGAAATTCACATCTCCCACGCAGCTAATTACCATTTCCGAGGTAGAATAGTTATTCCCGATAAACTTTCGGATGCTGTTGCGATCGAATTTCTCAAGGTACTCAGGGGTGCCGAGAATATTCCTTCCAATAGGCAGTCCGTGGAAAACCTGTTCTTCGAAATCGTCAAATATTAATTCCGAGGGATTGTCCTTGTAGGAAAGGATTTCATCGAGAATGACGCTTTTTTCCTTGATGATTTCTTTTTCCGGAAAAACCGAGTTGAAACAGATGTCATAAATAAGCTCAATGGCTCTTTTATAATCCTCTTTTAGGAAAGAGGCGTGCACACATGTTTCTTCCTTGGTAGTATAGGCGTTGATTTCCCCGCCCACATCTTCAAGACGGGAGATAATATGATAGTTCTTGCGCTTTTTCGTCCCTTTGAAAATCACGTGTTCAATAAAGTGAGCCATACCATGCTCATCCTCCTCCTCATCGCGCGATCCGGTAAGAACAATAAAACCGAAATGTGCTACCAACGAGGCTGAAGGCTGGTGTACAAGACGAATGCCGTTATCAAACTGGTGTACCTGGAATTTCATGACTGGGAATTGTCGGCAAAGTTAGCTTTTTTCTTAAACATTTGAAGGTTCAGCAGGTTCAGCCAACAAAGAAAAATTGCCCCTCATTTGGATTTCGGCACTTCTCAAAACTATTGCCAGTAAAGACGTGTGGCGCGTAGTGTTGAAAACGGCAACACCTGTATAGAAAATATACAAGTAGCGTAAAGAACTAAACAACAAGGTAATAGATTGCAGTTTCAAATATAGTGTTGAGAAACTAAACACATCGTCTGTGGTAAAATTAAACACATGCTCTTGTAAGGCATTGAAATACAATGATTAGTGACGACAAAAATTGTTTGGCACTATAGTTGTTTAAGGCAGATTGTCAAATAAAATATCCGACGGCCATGAAAAACAAAATTCTTTTTATCACAAGCGTGTTACTGCTTTTTTCCATTAGTCTGTTCAGTAGCGAAAAAGCAGGCAGAAGCAATTCTTCAAGCGGGGATTCTTTAACGGTAATTAGTTCCCCTGACTTATATCCCCTTGCATTGAAATGGGTAAGTGAATTCAGCGCAGTTGCACCCGAAATAAAAATCAGTGTATTGAAGGCTTCCGGGACTGAGGACTTCAAACTCAATGCTGGCTCGGATCTGGGATTTGTTTCCCGTGAGTATTTCTCAACTCTCAACAATGAATCAATCTGGAAAGAAGTAGTGGGTCGCGATGTTTACGTGCCCATCCTCAATTCCGGGAACCCCTTTATGGAGGAGATAAGACTTCAGGGGATTTCGGCGGATGAGTTGTCTCGGATTTTTGCGATTCCTGATGCCATGAATTGGGGATCCTTGGTGGATAACGCCCGCGACATCCCGGTAACATTTTACCTTTTGAATAATAAGACTTCAAAAGCAGAGCTTTCGGAATTCCTTGCCCCGGAGTCGTCCTTGAAAACCGGAACTCTCGTTGAAAGCGGTAAAGAGATTGTTGCGGCCATCCAAAAAGATATTTACGGAATTGGGTTTTGCAAACTAACCGATATCCTTGACCTTGAAAATCAGCAGATAACAGATAATATCAGCCTTCTGCCAATCGACCGGAACGGAAACGGGAAGATCGATTACAACGAAAATATTTATGAAAGCCTGAATGCTTTTTCACGTGGCGTATGGATCGGTAAGTACCCAAAGGCCTTATACAGCAGCATCTACACGGTTGCTTCGTCCAAACCTTCCAAAGAATCTGAAGTTGCTTTTGTGAAGTGGGTATTGACAGAGGGTCAGCAATTTATTACCCCGAACGGTTATTGCGATCTGGCACTTAACGAGCGCCAGTCGAAAGTTGATGAGCTGATCGTGTCCAAGGTTGACATTGCAACTCCCATTAAGGATAATGCGAATTTAAAATGGGCGTTGCTTATAGCAGCGGCAATTGTCTTAGGCGGATTTCTTGTCGATGGGATGCTGAGAAGCTTACGGAATAAAAAGGCTGTTGAGCCAGTTTCTGAATCCGCGGCACATTCAGTTTTTAACATCAATTCAGTTTCTCTGCTCAATGGGCTTTATTTCGATAAATCCCACACATGGGCCTTCATGGAAAAAGACGGGTTTGTGAAGATCGGAATCGACGATTTCATGCAGCATGTCACCGGCAGAATAACACAGGTGAAAATGAAAAGCCCCGGAGATAAAATTTTTAAGGGTGAGCCCATCCTTACCATTATTCAGAAGGGCAAGCAGTTAAGCCTTAATGCTCCGGTTTCGGGAGTTATCAGAGAGCAAAACCAGGCTTTGTCAACAAACGCAGCATTACTTAATTCTTCGCCCTATTCCGAAGGTTGGATTTATGTAATTGAACCTTCAAACTGGGTAAAGGAAATCCAGTTCCTTTCCATGGCCGACAAATACAAAAACTGGTTGAACAATGAGTTTGCCCGTCTGAAGGACTTTCTTTCGAACATTGTTTTGCCCGCAAAAGCAAATTATGCTTACGTTGTACTCCAGGATGGCGGCGAACTGTCAGACCAGGTTCTGTCGGATCTGGGACCTGAAGTATGGGCTGAATTCCAGACAAATTTCATCGACAATTCAAAATAGGATATTTTATACATAAACAGCCAAAACTTAAATACTATGGGTTTAGATCGTAGGGGCTTCATGAAAACACTAGGCATCGCGGGAGTTACGCTAGCTGTTGGAAAAAAACTTCATGCAAAGCCGAAGGAAGAAAAAGAAGTCGAATTCTACGGGATGCTATACGACTCAGCACGTTGTGTGGGATGCCAGTCATGCGAAGTAGCCTGCGCCGAAGCGCATGAGTTGCCGCTTTCAACGGATGAACTGTTGGCAGGGACTAATCGGGAGACGCACGACAAGCGTCGCACGGTAATTAATGCCTACAGCACTTCAAAAGGTGAGGTGTACCGCAAGACACAGTGTTTCCATTGCAACGAGCCCGCCTGCGCTGCAGCATGTCTCACTCAGGCAATGCACAAAACCCACGAGGGGGCTGTTATTTGGAGGGGGGATAAATGCATGGGATGCCGATATTGCATGGTCTCTTGTCCTTTCGATATCCCTAAATTCGAGTATCACAGCGCCAATCCCAAGATTGAAAAGTGCGATATGTGCTACGAAAGACAACTTGAGGGGAAAATGCCGGTTTGCGTGGAAAGTTGCCCAGCCGAAGCCTTGGTTTTTGGCACGCGAAGAGAGTTGATTAAAGAGGCCAGAAAAAGAATTCATGAGAATCCCGAGATGTATTACGACCATATCTATGGCGAGCACGAAGCCGGGGGAACCGGATTCCTGCAGCTTTCGCCGGTTCCTTTTGAAGAACTGGGATTGAATGTCAAGATACAGAAATCGTCCTACCCGGAATTATCAAAGGGATTCCTCTACAGCGTTCCAACCATTTTTGTGTTGTGGCCGGCCGTATTGTTGGGAATACATGAGGCAACTAAAAATAACAAAGCTAAAGAAGAAGAAAATGAGTAATACAGAATATACCCTGCAGAGCAAATCTGATGGTCAAACCACTTGGCAGTTTCTGCTCTCCGAGCTCAAACCCAAAGGGAAATGGCTTACCCCCTTTAATATCATCTCAATTCCAATTATGTTGCTTGGGTTGGGACTAATTGTGCTTAGGTTTTGGAAAGGTCTTGGCGCTGTTACGAATCTGACACAGGATGTTCCCTGGGGCATTTGGATTGGATTCGATGTTGTTACCGGTGTGGCGTTCGCCGGAGGCGCCTATGTTCTTACATTTATGGTGTATATCCTGAATATGCAGAAATATCATTCCATTGTAAGGATTACGGTTTTGAACGGCTTTTTGGCCTATGTTTTCTATGCCGGGGCATTGCTCCTTGATCTGGGACGTCCCTGGAATGTTATCAACCCCATCATCGGAAACAACTTTGGAACCAGTTCGGTGTTGTTCCTGGTAGCCTGGCACTTCCTGCTTTACATGATTGCTCAGCTCATCGAGTTTTCTCCAACGATTGCAGAGTGGTTGGGTGCCAGACGTGCACGGAAAATTCTCTCGGGGATGACCATCGCAGCGGTAATTTTCGGGATCACCCTGTCCACCCTTCACCAATCGGGCCTCGGTGCTCTTTACCTGATGGCCAAAGACAAGATCCATCCGCTCTGGTATTCCGAATTTATCCCCGTCATGTTCTTTGTCTCCAGCATTTTCGCAGGTCTTTCAATGGTTATTTTCGAGGGATCCATAAGCCACAAGGTCTTTTCCGACCAGATCAGCGAGAAGAACCATCATGCGCAAAACGGGATTCTCATCGGCTTATCGAAAATATGCGCAGGAACCATGTTTGCTTATTTCTTCCTGCAGATGCTGGTTTTCATCCACGGTCAGCATTGGGACCTTCTCAATACTCCGATGGGATACTGGTATCTTCTGGAGATGATAGGCTTTGTTCTTTTGCCGATGGTCCTGTTTTTCATCGCTTACCGGAAAAACAGCGTTTTGCTCATACGTATCGCCGCTATCGTTACGATGCTCGGAATTATATTGAACCGCCTGAATGTCTCCGTAATAGGCTTCAAATGGGATGCGGCCATTCGCTATGTGCCCACCTGGATGGAAATCGTGGTTACCCTGGCGGTGATATTTACGGAAATATGGATTTTCAGATGGGTAGTGAACCGACTTCCGGTTTTGCGCGAGTCCCCATCCTGGGTAAAAAAAGAAAAATAAATTAACCGGCTAAGGGTGAATTAACACCCGATGGCACAAATAATTAAAACCATGGAAGAATTTAGTTATCACAACATTTTCGCAACCAAAGGAGTCGAATATCTGGCTATTATCGCTTTTCTGACCCTGCTGATTCCTTTCTGGATGCTGCTGAACAAACAGGCGAAAGCAAAAAACATCAGAAAAGCATTGGGCATATTGTCGGCAAACATGCTGAGAATTCCTCAGGGATTGTTTTACAGTAAAAACCACACCTGGACCCATCTTGACAAATCAGGATCGGCAAAAGTAGGTTTGGACGACCTTCTCCTGCATATCACCGGTGAGGTGAAATTCACCAACCTGAAACAACCGGGCGAGATAATCAAAAAGGGCGAATTGCTTACAGAAATTGACCAGAACGGAAAACTTTTACAGATCTTCTCACCCATTTCGGGCAAGATAATCAATACCAATGAGGAGATTAACGAAAACCCCGATATGCTCATCAATGATCCCTATGGCCTGGGATGGATTTATAAAATCAAGCCTTCAAAGTGGATGGCGGAGACAAACTCATACTACATGGCGGAAGATGCCACTAGCTGGTCGATCCAAGAGCTGGAGCGTTTCAAGGACTTCCTGGCCGTTTCGATGAAAAATCATTCTCCCGAGCCCTCCATGGTAATTTTGCAGGATGGGGGCGAATTGCGCGACGGATCCCTTTCTGAAATGCCCAATGAAATATGGAGAGACTTTCAGGAAACATTCCTTAAATCCCCGACCGAAAAATAGAACTTAAATCAGGTAAAAAAATTGCGGGTTTTTTCTAACTTGCGAATATGCCGCAAAGATACAATGACTCCAGGCCCGGCAATGCATAACGAATTGATATACCATGCTTTGTGAATCTTTGAGCCATCGTATCTTTGCGGCAATAATAGCACCCCAAGCGCTTGGGTAAAGACGTACTGAAAATAAATCGGGATAATTGCCATGGCCTTTTTTGATTTAATATGCCCTAAGAAAATTCTTGGAAGTCCCTTGCTCAAAGGCTATGTTAAATTCCGTTCTTCTATTTACAGTCGGGTTGTATATACTATCACCTTATTATCGATTTTCCTTTTTGTTTCTTTTGGGATCATCTTCCGTTCAGTCAACGAGCAGTACCTAAACACAGTTATCCGTCAGAATGGGAATAATATCGGGTCGATGGTTGAAGGAGCACTTTACTATTCCATGCTCGAGAACGATAAAAGTGCCTTGCAGCGCACACTTGATGTAATTAACACCATGTCGGGCATCGATGATGTAAATATGTACGATAGCCGCGACAGCCTTGTCTATTCCTCGTTCTCTTCCGACAACACTTCTCACAGCAACCCAAACTGCAAAAGCTGCCATACGGATATTCATACCATGTTTCCCCCTTTGGAAAAGTCGTATCGGATAATCGATGTCAATAGCGACTGCAATATGAACATGAACGATCAGACGCAACGGTCACTGATTATCAGATCACCAATTTTCAACGAGAAATCATGCTATACCAGTGATTGCCATGCGCACAAAGAGACAGATGTGGTTCTTGGATCCCTCATAATAAAAATTCCTTTGAGCGACCTGGATGCCGCAATTGAAAAATCCTCAACAGAATTTTTTGTGCTGGCTATTATTACAACCTTTTTGTTGGTGCTGTTTTTGATTCTCTTCACCCGCAAAAAAATTAAAGCGCCCCTAAATGCAATCATTCAGGCTAGTAAAGATGTGTCGGACGGAGATATGAGCAAAAGGCTCGAAATTCGACACCGGCAGTTGGATGATATGCGGATGGTGTCTCTGGCCTTTAATAATATGCTCGACAACCTCAGCGCCGCAAATCTTGAATTGCAGAACTGGTCGCAGCAGCTTGAATACAAAGTCCAGAAAAAATCCGAGGAGTTGCTCGAAGCACAGAATGAGCTGATCCATATCGAGAGGATTGCCTCCCTGGGAAAATTGTCCTCTTCAGTGGCACATGAGATCAATAACCCTTTGTCGGGTGTCTTGACCTACACCAAGCTGGTTCACAAACAGCTTAGCAAACTCGAGGCCGATCCCCTGAAAAAAGAAACCATGCTGCAAAACCTCAAGGTTATTGAGTCGGAAACCAAGCGATGCGGCGATATTGTAAAGGGATTGCTTAATTTTTCAAGGAAAGACCAGCAGAATTTCGAGAACCTCCACCTTCATGCAATTCTAAAAGAAACCTACGACCTGATGTCTCATCAGATGAGAATCGAAAATATAAACTTTCTTATAGAACTGACGGCACACAGCGATCTGATCCATTGCAGTCAGAACCAGATTAAGCAGGCTTGCGTTGCCATACTGGTTAACGCTTCCGAAGCAGTGGCCGACAGCGGTGAGATTGTGATTCGAACAAAAAACCCCGACGAGAACTCCATTGTTTTGGAAATCAGGGATAACGGCTCGGGTATCTCACCCGAAGACATTTCCCATATTTTCGAGCCCTTTTTCTCGGCAAAACAAAAAGCAAGCGGCATTGGTTTGGGTCTGGCTATAGTACATGGAATAATCCAAAGTCACAAAGCCACAATTGATGTTAGCTCGGAATTGGGAAAAGGTACCATAATGTCTTTAAAAATCCCCCTAGTAAGAGATTCCGGGAGCGCAGAATAAATCGAATTAAGAAAACTACTATGAGCCGGAAAATTTCAATATTGATTGTTGACGACGAGCCTTCCGTTAGGGAATCGCTTTACAGTTGGTTTATCGAAGACGGATATGTCGTCGATGTCGCTGAAAACGCGAAAAAGGCATTGGCCCTGCTCGAAACCGGGAGTTTTGACATTATTCTGGCAGACATCAAGATGCCCGGGATGGATGGGCTGGAGATGCAGCGAAGGATCAAGGCTTTGAATAAGGACTCCATTGTTATTATCATGACGGCGTTCGCCTCCGTCGAAACTGCCGTTAGGGCCCTAAAGGACGGTGCGTTCGACTATATCACCAAGCCTTTTGATCCCGACGACCTGTCCCATCTCATCCGTAATGCCACCAAGCAGATCAATCTCCAAACGGAAAATGAGGTTTTAAAGGAAAAAGTATCCAGTCTCGAAAACGTTGAGGACCTCATTGGTAACAGTGATGCTTTGAAGAAGGTTCTAAAACAGGTCGAGAGTGTTGCTCAATCGAATTCCTCGGTTATTATCACGGGGGAAAGCGGAACGGGCAAAGAGCTTATAGCCCGGGCGATACATTCAAACTCCCCCCGAAAATTTTTCCCTCTGGTAAGTGTACATTGCGGCGCCCTTACCGAGAGTCTGCTGGAGAGCGAGCTTTTTGGCCACGAAAAAGGAGCCTTCACGGGTGCCATGTACAACCGAAAGGGAAGATTCGAAATGGCAGATGGAGGAACGATTTTCCTGGACGAGATCGCAACCATTTCCCCAAAAATGCAGGTAGAACTGCTGCGCGTCCTCGAATCAAAAACTTTTGTCAGGGTAGGAGGGAACAAGGAAATTTCATCCGACTTCAGGGTTATCTGCGCCACAAACAGGGATCTGAAAAAGCTGGTGGAAAACGGCACTTTCCGGGAAGACCTTTTCTACAGGCTGAATGTTGTTAATATCGAAGTCCCGCCGCTGCGCGAGCGAACAGAGGACATAGCTTTGCTGGTCGACTATTTTATTACTAAGTACTGTACATCCATGAGCCGCGATTTGGTAAAGATTGATGCGGCCGCTTTAAGAAGGCTCGAGGAATTTGAGTTTCCGGGAAATGTGCGTGAACTCGAAAACATGATCGAAAGGGCTATTGTCACGGGCAACGGCAAGGAAATCCACCTGAAAGACCTGCCCCTGGGAAAAGATATCGTCAACAGCGCCGTTGAAAGCCTTGATGATCTCGAAAACAAGCACGTACTCCAGATCCTGAATAAGTACGGCTGGAATATATCCCGCGCAGCACAGGCCTTAAAAGTAGACAGGGTAACGCTTTATAGTAAGATTAAGAAGTATGGGCTTAAACAACCGGGGAAAAAGTGAAGGAAGTGAGAGCGCACTCACTATCACGCACTAACCCTCACCCATCCCATCCAAAAAGCCGATAAATGACCCCTCAACAAATAACTCTCATATCATTCGGGCATTTCGAAAGGGAATTTCTTGAAAGGATTGCTGAAAGCGTAAAGCATGAATACGGCCATGAGGTTGTTATCGACGAAAAACGACTTGACCTGAGCCTGTTTTACGATCCTGCCCGAAAACAATACGATGGCAACAATTTGTTGAAAGAAATCGACTCTCTTTACGCCTCGGAATCCTTTAAAACGGTAGGGATGTTTCGCGTGGACCTTTTTATCCCCATACTCACCTATATATACGGACAGGCCTTTCTTAACGGGCGCACGGCCATTGCCTCTCTGTTCCGGTTGAATAATGAACGCTATGGTATGACTGCCGATGATAAACTCCTGCTTGATCGTTTCATAAAGGAAGTAATCCATGAACTGGGGCATACCTTTGGTCTTAAGCATTGCCATGTTCCCGGATGCGTTATGGCCTCCAGCACTTATGTTGAAGATGTGGATCAGAAATCAAGAGAGCTTTGCCACAAATGCAGGATGGAATTGGAAACCCCTAAAGATATTTAAACACGCATGCTTGAAAGTATTGATCCGGACTTGCCCGATTAAGGAGGCAGCCTTATGATCGGTCTTCCCAAATTGCGTGATTCTGAAGATTGGATTATAGCGCGATAATCCATGTATAAAAAAAGATTCCACGAAGGGAATTCGCGGAATCTTGATCACAACAGGGAATGTGCTTTAGAATTTCAGAACGTCCAATCCTTAAACCACCTTTATGCCAAAAAACGGTAGGGTTGTTTTTGCATTCTCCTGGTCGATTCTTAAGTAGAACTCCCCATTTTTAAAAACAAAGAATTCGAACCTTGCCTCTCCATCCTCGTAATTGGCGTAACGGTAAAGATTCAAACCTGATTTTTGCGTAACGTATTCCATCATTGCGAAACAAAGAGTATCACTTGTTTTGCAAATAACCGGCAGCGACTCGTAATGCCGCGAATTATGGGTGTATGCAACCACGTCACGATTACGGATTTTTGTGACCACCCCATCAGCGTCAATTACCTTGTAATTGAACAAGCCCATTTTAAGATCCTGTCCAAAATAAACCTGATCCCCTGTTTTAACATAAGTAGCGGGCTCAACTATTACCGCAGCACTTAAACCAAAACAAAAAAGGGATAATGCGAGAATTACAATTGCGTTTTTCATGGCGTTTTGTGTTAGTGTGTTTCTTGTGTATAACTTTCATTAATTGTGCCATTAATATTAACTACATGACAATCAGTGCTTAATATTATAAACACGCGTTCCTTGTATTGGATGCAAATGTTAAAATCGAACGAATTGGAACAATCTGTGTGCGATTCCGAACAAATTAAGACATGAGAGTCTTAATCCTGCAGCAAGAAATTAGCCTTGGATGAAAAAATCATATATAATTTATAAAAAGACAAAAAGGTCTTTATGTGAGTTTGAATAATTTTTATAACTTTGCAGCAACTATTGAAATCGTTTTATGGTGAAAGATAGGGGCGTTTATAAAACCTTGCACAGATGGCCGGGACTTATCATTTCGTTTATCTTATTGTATTATGCCGTAACGGGTATTTTCATGAACCACCGGGAATTGTTCTCGGGAATTGATGTTGACCGGAATCTTTTGCCCGAAGCCTACAGCTACCGGAACTGGAACAATGCAGCTGTCAAGGGAAACCTGATAATAAGTAGCGACAGTATTTTGGTTTTTGGCAACATTGGAGTGTGGTTAACCGATTCGAGCTTTATGCAGTATTCATCGTTCAATATGGGTTTTCCCGGGGGAAGCGATAACCGAAAAATATTCGATGTTCATCGCAGCTCTGACGGCGAACTCTATGCCGCATCGCTTTTTGGACTTTATTCTTTTAACCCTGAGCTAAATGCCTGGAATAAGTTCAATATCGATGAGGATATTCCCCGATTCACAGGCATTGAAAGTATAGAAGATTCGATATATGCAATCAATCGCTCGCACCTATTCAAAGGGAAATCCGAAGGAGTGAAAACAACATTCACCCGGTACGAACTGCCCGCACCTGATGGATATTCGAAGAAAGTAACTTTATTTGAAACAATGTGGCAAATCCATTCAGGAGAAATTTTCGGTCTCCCGGGCAAACTCTTTGTTGATATCCTCGGCCTGATTACAGCCTTCTTATCGGTAACAGGAATCATTTATTTCTTTTTCCCTACGTGGATCAAACGCCGTTTTGGTAAAAAGAAATCTTCCAAACCGATTGTCAAACTTAACAAGTGGTCGCTAAAATGGCACAATAAGGTTGGAGCATGGACATTCGTCTTCCTCATTATTTTGTTTTTCGCGGGGATATTTCTTCGTCCGCCTTTGCTCATTGCAATCGCCAAAGCCAATGTGTCTCCCTTGAAATACTCCCATCTCGACCAACCCAATCCCTGGTACGATAAGTTAAGGGCCATACTTTATGATTCGGAAAGAAACCTAATTCTCCTTTCGACATCGGATGGTATGTTTTATTTCAATGAATCAGACCTGAAGCCAAAGTGGTTTGAGCATCAGCCACCAATTAGCGTGATGGGTATAAACACATTGGAACCCTATAGGGATGGGGCTTTTCTGATAGGTTCCTTCAGCGGCTTGTTTCTCTGGCATCCTTCTTACCCTGAGGTTTTCGACTATGCCCGGGGAACTGTTTACAGGGAAAGCACATCCGGACGGCCTATTGGCGATTTTAAAGTTACTGGTACGGTTACGGGTTTCGGGGGAAACAAATTTCTCGTGGATTACGAAAAGGGTGCAATCCCCCTAAATAATGAAATTCCCTTCCCCGAAATGCCGGTAAATATTCTAAACGATTCGAAGATGTCGCTTTGGAATTTCAGCCTGGAAATACATACCGGCAGGATTTTCGAGGGATTGCTCGGTAGTTTTTATCTTCTCCTGGTACCACTTATCGGATTGGCGGGAATAACTGTGGTAATTAGCGGTTACCTGCTATGGTGGAAGAAGTACAGGACAAAGAGAATTCAAATCACAAAAGAGAACAGTATATATCCATAAAAACAATAAATTATGATTACCAGAAGTTACAAAACCGAAGCGATTAAGGAAACTCCGCACAATGTGGATGTAAGGGCACTGTACAACGATCCTTCCGCACAGATAATGCACATCACCCTGAAACCTGGCGAAAGTCTGAAACCGCACAAAACACCAGTTGATGTTGTGTTCTACATTCTCGAGGGAACCCCCGTCATCCATGTGGGGGACGAGTCGTCAGAGTTTGAAAAGGATACCCTGGTTGAGAGTCCGGCCTCGGTGGTTCATTACCTGAGCAACAAAAGCGAAAAGAATGCAAGGATACTTGTCATAAAGGCTCCCCGGCCTGATCAGGCAACAAAATTACTTTAACCAAAAAACAACAGAAATGAGCGAATTAATAAGCGATTTTTAATTCATTCAGTTCGACTCCATAATCGTACTGGAGATCTTCATGCAGAAGTGCAACTTTTTTGATGATATGATCGAGTTCCCGGTTGTAAAGATTAAGCAGTGCAGAATATCTTCGAATGCCGGGAGAGAATTTTTTCAGTTGGCTGCAGAAATACATCAGCAGGTCGATCTCCGTTTGCTTATTTTGTGAATACCTGATAAACTTCCGGGTATTGAGCAAGATTTTGCGAACCCCTTTTTTCACCAGAAACGGGCTTTTTCGGTTCACCAGGCCGAACTGCGCGCCTATTTCCTTCTTCACCCCCTCCACGTAGGATGCCTCATCGAATGCTTCGAACAGCAGGTAGGTGAGAAGCTCCTTATTTTCTTTTTTGAACTTCGACAGGCGAAGGCAGAGTTCGAGCAATTCCCCCGGGCTTCGTAATTGTAACTCCCTGGTAAGCTCTTTAACGGTGGCGGTCTTCATGGTTTCATCAGTAAAATCCGATTAAAGTTACGATTATTAAATCCCTCGCAAAATATTTGACGGGAATTGGGATTTATTTCAAGTTCGTGATATCCGCAGCAATTCCAATCTCCAAAAACAAACATAAAAAAAGTATCTTTGGGCCAAAGAAAAAATCAGATTTCTTAATTAACAAAGCTTTCAGGTGAAAACAATCGGATTAATCGGAGGAATGAGCTGGGAGTCCTCCAAGGTATACTATGAGCTCATAAACAAAAAAGTAAATGATTGTTTAGGGGGATTCCATTCCTGCGATTGCATCATG
>JFJP01038098.1_pt1 | contig 19715 bp, 19 predicted proteins | sample 431651 | NCBI WGS metagenome assembly JFJP01 (sample SAMN02602958, study PRJNA72255) | Microbial mat metagenome, whole genome shotgun sequencing project. | biome: fresh water; feature: sink hole; material: water; isolation source: purple microbial (photo- and chemosynthetic) mats found in...
TTCTTGCTCTGTTAAAATTCGCAACTTCACAAATCCCATTAACTCAAAACCATTTTGAGTTATGGCTATCTTTCGTGATTTGGCAGTCTTCTTTCCGTAATTTATATAAGACTTTAAATCATAAGAAAATCCTCCAACTGAATAATCATCATGTTGCCAATCACCAGTTATTGAATGAAAACCAGCGCCGGCAGACATTTTCAACACACAAGAATCAGAACTATTATTTATGACTTTTAAAATAGAATTCAAGTTTTTAATAATATTAACAGTTTCGGAATTGCTGTATTTTTCGAAAAAAGCAATTTCTTTTTTGATATATTCTTGAGTATGCTCATTTATAATTGTAAACAATTCAAAAATACCATTTGATTTTACAATCCTTTCTTTCAAATTTAATTTGATATGTGATGATATATTGTTAAATGCTTTTTCTGAAATTGAAATATTACCAATTGAAGTAGAATTTTCTGATAAAATTTCATATAAAGAATTGATACCATTATTTTTAAATTTTCCATTAGTTTCTTTCCCGCCATGCTTCCAACCACCTTTCCAATTTGAATTATCAACATCTTTATACAAATTGAATATTTTTGTATTAACAATTTCAGTATTATCAAATTCTGCATCGGATAATTTAATAAATCTCATAAACTCATCACCTCTATCAGCTTTTCCGAATACATCATCACCTATTTTTGTTTTCCCTCCGAGGTATTTATACAGTACAGAACGAATCGCTCCTTTTAAGGAACTACCCGGTATAATTGGATTACCACTTAGTTCATTTCGTATAAAAGATTTTACATTGTTATCACTAGAAAAATCCAAATCAAAAACTCTATCAGAAACTTTTTCAATATTATTAACTATTTTACTCAATAAATATTTAGAATCTTTAGTAAGATAAAACTTAGAAAGCTCATCAGGTTTAAAACCACTTTGCAATAACTTTTGGGTATTTAAGCAATAAAGTTTTTTTAATTTCTCATCATATATCGCATCAACTCCCATTACAATGTCTTTCTCTGCACCAGCACCAATAGCCAAAGGAGATAATACTTCAATTTCTATGTGATATTTTCTGTTTAACAATTCCATAATCTCAAGCATTTTTTATGGGTAAAAAAATCGATTTCCCGTTTCGCCAAATAGGATGGTTTATTTCTGGTTCGAAACCTAATGTAGGTTTTAAATTTACAATTTTACCAACTGTAGAAATACTATTGCTTTGATAATTAAAAACCGAACCAGATGCAAAAGAATAAATGGCATTCTTTCTATATGAATTAAAGGGATGAGTAGTTATCCAGCCACCTCGGCGCTGAAAATCATAATTAACGTTTTTATGATTTAAAAAACTTAATAATTGCTCTTTATTTTCGGGAATAAATGAAGATAAGGAGATTGATAAATCTGTATTTTGGGGTATATCAATTTCTATCGTTTTAGAAGAATCAAATTCAAAAAAACCGTTACCTACATTTCTATCAGTTCCAATACCTTCGTGTTTCAATATATTCATCGCTTTTTCTAAATAGCTTGTATCTCCCTCTGCAATAAAGAAAAGTCCGGAATAATCTTCGAAATAAATTCTATCCATATAAAAAGGCATTGCATCTTCGTTTCCGCTTCTCGAAACGGCTACTCTTTGTGAAATTTGAGATTTAATAAATACATTTTTCAACCCTTTAGCTAAAAAAGCACCCTTTATTTCAGCAGTGTTATCAGGGAAATTTTCACCATTTATAATTTCATTAAAATAAGACGATTCAATCCAACTAACCTTCTTTATTTTTTTTGCATCTTCTACCTTTACCTTAGGTAATTTAACAGATAGGGGTTTGGGGAAAAAATAAATAGGTTGATCGTTTTTATCTTTTTGATAAAATGGAAATAGACTACTAATAGTAAACCCTAAATTGCCATCATCAGGAATAAGCTCACCCACCTTTGCCAAACAAGAAGTTAGTGCTGCATACATTGTGTCTGATGAAATAGTTTTTAAACTAATACTATAATCATCTTTATTATCTCCAATGTGCAAAGGTGAAGTAAAATGCAATTTATAAACTTTTAACTGTGCCATGAAATTAATTTTGATTTAATGGAATATCAGTGATAATTCGTTTAGAAAATTTAACTTGACCGTAACCTCTGGTGCCACTGCCTCCCAAATAATCATTTTCTAAAGCTAGAATTCCTTTCTCAAGTAGCTCTAGAAATTCTTTTTGGTTATCGTCATCCCAAATATTTAGAATAAACTCGACATCAAAACTAACGCCGGCTGGTATACGTTCCATTTGTCTTGGACTATCAGCGGTTCCATTTATTCTATCAATTACATTTTCCCATTTACCTTCAGTATATGGCATATCCATATTATTTGATTTTTTTAGTAATTCAACGGAATTCTCTGATAAATAAGAATCACGTACAATTAATTTTGAAATTTGTTTTGTCTCGGAGTAACCAAATAATTTATTTATATTACTATTACCTCCAACAGTTGGCGAACCGTAAATTTGCTCTAATAAACACCTTATTTTACCTTTTAACGAACTTCCAGGAATATATGGTTGTCCATCTTTGGTAGGAATCTTGATAACGGGATTATCAATCCCACCTATTTCGACATTCTCTTTACTTCCCCCAATATGTAATCCAGTAATTAAACTTATTGATGTTGATATTTTAATTTTTCTAACTAGCTTTTTCATTTTTATCATTTTTTTAATTATTAATTACCACCAAAATATTTATGATATGCTACTATTGATTCAAATATTTTAAGAAAACTTTTAAAGTCTTTATGCATATTTTCATCATTTCGAATTGATGTTAACGCAGTCATTATTTCTTCTGAAAACTCTAAAATCTTTGTAACATTTCTATTGTTTTTTTTATCTCTTCCAACAGCATATGCAAGCATTGGATTTAACATTGGTAAATCAACTTTTTTATTGTTAAAGTCGGTATCAATCCGTTTGATTTCCCCGAAGAATTTTCGTAATTGGGATGTCGTTAAAGGCTTTCTTTCATTTGGAATACTTAAATATTCTGCAAATGATTTTGTCCATTCAACAACTTCATTTGAAATTGGATTCTGAATCCATTCCTTTTTTAATTTTACATCTGGATATCTCATGATTATACTATATTATATTGTTTCCTTTAATTCTAATTCAGCCCATCTTGCAGCAACAGCAAGCAATTCGAAATTTCTTAACCCAGGTCTTTCAAATAATTCTTTGTGCAATCGCAAACAAAATTCCTTAATTGAATCTGATTTACTTTCACTAAATCGTTTAAAAAAATAGGCGGTATGCCATAGATAGCCCAAATCATTTTTCTTTTTCATTTTAGCAAAAACCATTGTACGATGCAATATTGACTTTGGCATTTTATCTTTTTTAACCTTTTCAATAAATTCATTTTTCATTTGCTTAACATAGGTAAACTCTTCATTCCACGAAACATTTTCACCAAAAATATTAATCGCATTCTTTTCATCACCATTATTTCTTTTAGCCATTTCTTCGGCATGTCCTGCTAATTCAGCTGCTTTAGCTATTGGAAATTTACTACCGACAATTACAATACCGGCTGAAATCGTTATGTCTTTTCTTCCCACAAATTTTTCAAAATTAACTCTAACTACTTCGGCAAATTCAATTAAACTATCCCACTTACCTATAGCAAAAACATCATCTCCACCTGAATACAGAATATTTACATGATCTTTAAATCTATCACGGATAGTATTTAAGTACCCACTAAAAAAATAATCTAACAAAAAAGATAAGGTAGCGTATGAAGAAAAACTTTTATCATTTTCGCTAATCCCTTGCATAAATAATTTTCCTAAATTATCAACATCCATTCGTAATACTCCCAGATAGGATTCTCCGGCAAGTTCTTCAAAGGTCTTGTTCTCCCCCCTATTGTTTATAGCTTGTCTATTTCCCCCATAAAACTGATAACCATAACTAACACCATTACCCTTTGTTTTAGCAGCTAAAAAATTTACATCATTTATCATTTTAACCCTGCAAACATCTGCCGAAGTAATCTTACGAAATTCGGCATCATCATCTATTATTTCAATTTTATCCATTAAATAATTTGAAATTCCTAAGATGGAAATATTAAATTTACTTTTCGAAACAATATAATGATTACCCTTGGCTTTATGGGTAAAAATGTAATCGACATCTTTTAATATTTTACCTAATTCTGTTTGCTCCTTTACAATGGGCAATACAAAGGTTGCGTCTTCATTTTTTTCTTTATCATCTATTTTTACTAATCTATCGCTCTCTATTCCAGTAACTGCACATACCCTAGTCAAGCCATTAGTAGCAATAGGATTAAATAAATCATCAAAACGGTTCGATAAAACATTCTTAAACTTCCTATTTTTTTGTAATGTTAAATTATCAGCAAGTTTGCTCCATAAATCTCCAATTGTTTTTTCTTTCTTATCTTCTATGCAAATTGTTTTTTCTTTATTGTCATATGCAAAAGGTATGTATGATAAGTTAATCATCAACTGTCCCATGTGCTTATCCCAAATTTCATTTTCAAATTCATCTTTCAATTTATCTAATGTTTTTACAACATTATCAGTATTAGGCAACAGCATATAAAATTTACCACCTGATGAATATATAATATTTGCCAAATTACCATGAATATCTTTATCTGAGATAATTCTTTGAATCATAGAATCTATAAGTAATTGCAAATAAAACGAACGTCCTTTTAAACTTACTGCTGCTTTTCTTGATGCAATATTATATATGAATTTCTGTATACCCGAAATATCACCTCCAACCAATAATACAGGTAACTTACCATCTAATAGAGTTAGTTTTCTATTTATCGAATCCCATTTAAAATCATTTGGTTTTATTAACTTATATTGATACAAGCAATCAGCAAACGCAGCCGTAGTTTTTAAATGATCAAACAAGCTGACATTAGCCATGTCCATAGTATTGGAAGGAATACACCATGTATATTTCTTTAGCAAAAAATATAAACTTTCAGAGAAACCGTTCATGGAATCTATAGGTAATTTTTTAAATTCACCTATAAAACCTTCCCAAAGATTTTTATATTGTTCTCTATTTATCCCGTCTTCTTTAGTTTTAATGCTTTTTGGAAAAAACTTATTCTCTTCTATCGATAAAGGATTTAATCCAAAAGCAACACTATTATTAAGTTTTTTACCGTCTGCATTCACATTGTTAAATATTGAATATAGAGGTATGTTTTTATATCGCTCTTTACCCCATTTTATATTTTCTGTAACGATATCATCTTGCTCTTTTTCAAAAGTTTTAGCTTCTCTTCTGTCAATTCCGGCACTCCACCAATCTGCCAAAGAGATTAACGCCTGTAATTCAGTCATTGGCTTATGATGATTGGCCGCAAAATTTATAACAGAGTCTTCATTATTACCATTCTCATACAAATTCTTCTTAAATCCGGGTATTCGTTCGAATATTTCTGAATACTCCTCAAAAAACTGACTTGTCCAAATTACATGTTGATAACCGAAACGCCCTTGATCATTTACAGGACAGATATCTTCAGCTAAAGCTTTAGATAGAGGTTTTAAACTGCTTTTTTTATCACTAAATCCAACATCCGCCCTTTGCCAAAATTTACCAATATCATGTAACAGAGCACCTAAAAAAATCTCATGTCTTGTAATATCCATATCTTAAATCGTATAATTTATTTCTTCATTCACTTCTTTGGCTGTATTGTTCTTATTTTCGCGTATTTGGGTAACAATTCCAAAACCCAAACTGGGGCTTTTACCCAAGCCAATATAATTGGGCAAAAATACATTGCTGGAAAAATGCACATCAAACGACATCACAAAATTCCCCTTTAACTTTGCTTTTTTTACCCTAACTATTTCATTTATAGTAATAGCTACTTGCTTGTCAACCGTCCATTCAATTCCCTTGGCAAAAGACAAAATATTGGCTTTTAATATAGATGTCAGCATGTCGGTTCTTTCGGCATCTGTGCCCATATCAAAGTACTTTTTTACATTTTCCTGATTCAAGGCAATCCAACTATTTATCCTATAACGAAACTCACTTGACCATATCTGTATATTAAACTGATTCATTTTCAATTGAAGTACTTTCATACTTACTTTTCTGCCCGAAATATCCAAATCCCATACTTTATTTTCAAAAAAATGATGGATTTCATCTACACCCTGGTCAATACAAATAATGGCCGGATGATTTCGAATGCATTTATATTGTATTAAGGGATAACGGTAAACAAAGGAATCCTTTCCAATATGGTTATGGAACATAACATGCTCTCTGCCTGCCTTTTCAATAATAGCACTTCGAAAAGCAGGAATTTCGTATGCTTTTATTTCATCGTCAAACTCTATGTGTAATACCCGAATTTTTTTCATTGTTTTTACCTTACGTATTCATCCCTAAAATTGATTTTATTTTTCTTGTTTTCCAAATTATTTTAACTAATCTTTTATGTTTTTTAACATCACCAATATTTTAGGTACATTTACACCTCTAACCAACTAAACTTCATGTCTTTATTGCTATCAGCACTTCGCTTATTAAATAAGCATTCATCCAAAATGCTCTGACTATGAAGCTCAACGGCACTAATAATTAATACAGATACCAAATATAAATATTGCATTATACTATGTATTAAGATTTATACATACCTATCAAAAATGATACCTTTAAAAAAATACAGAATAAAATATCATTTTTTGATATATTTATTATATATTTGAATGTAATTTATTCTATGTAAATATCTTATATATGTTAAATATTGAAAATTCTCCTATTTTAGTTAGCTGGATTTCGTATAATAGTGATTTTCATAATGGTAGAATAAATCGAAATACAAGTCCGAATTTCCTCTTCCACAAACATTTTTATTCACATAAAAAACATGTATTACTTTCTCCTGAAGCGGAAGAAGGTGTTAAGGGTTTACATGCACTTCAAGGTTTGAAGAAAGATTTTCCCAGCCACGAAATAGAACTGAGGTACCTGAACATATCCGATGTAATTGATTTAAATGAAGTAAAAACCAAAATAGAATCTGTACTATTAAGTTTCTATGATGAACCGATAGATATTTTCTTTTCTCCCGGTACTTCTATCATGCAATTAGCTTGGTACATTTGCCATATACATCTAAATCTGTCAACACGCATACTACAAAGTCGCCCAGCCCAATTCAGCAAAAATAATGAAATTGAACTAGTAGAATTAAATATACATTTTTCTAAAGCGCCATTCACTGCCATATTAAAAGAACAACTATTATACGATTCTAATAAAAAAGGAAACGAAAGCCCTGCTCAAATCATTACCCCCTCAATAAAAAGCGTGTATCAAAAAGCGCATTTAGTTGCTCAAACTGACCATGTGCATGTTCTAATAAGCGGCGAAAGTGGCACAGGTAAGGAATTTTTAGCTACTTACATCCATCAACAATCAGTTCGAAAAAATAAGGCCTACATAGCAGTAAATTGCTCCGCATTCCACGATAGCTTGCTTGAATCTAGATTATTCGGCCATGTGAAAGGTGCGTTTACCGATGCCATATGCGATGCAAATGGCCTATTCAAACAAGCCGAAGGTGGCACCCTTTTTCTTGATGAAATAGGAGATATTTCGCCATACATGCAACAATTACTTCTTAGAGTAATCCAAGAAAAAGAAATGATTCCCGTTGGCGGCAAACCACAAAAAATAAATGTGCGCATTATAGCAGCCACCAACAAAAACTTAAGCAATTTAGCGGAAAAAGGTTTGTTTAGATGGGATTTATATTATCGCTTAGCAGTGGTAGAATTGCAGCTGCCCTCCTTTAAAAGCCGAGGTATGCGAGAAATAAATACAATGTTAGATTATTTCCTTAAAGTTAAACAAAAACAGTTTCGCCGTAAACAAGTATTAAAAATAAATAACGAAGTTCGTCAAGCCCTATTATCATATCACTACCCTGGCAATATAAGAGAATTAGAAAATATAATAGATACCCTTTATGTATTTGCCAATGAATTAGCATGTATTGATGATTTACCTGAAAGTATAAAAAAAAATGCAAACAAAGACATCTTAAGCTGGCAGGCAGTTGAAAAAGAACATATCAGGTTTGTACTTGACTATTACCATGGCAATAAAAATAAAGCATGTACTGCTTTAGGATACGGATCAATTAATACATTAAGAAAAAAAATTAGTGATTATGAATTATTATAAGTATAAAAAATATTAGAAATGCTACTCTCCAACGCCCATACTCATACACTGCCTGTTTTAGGAAAAGAAGTTGCAATATGTCAGGGCAGTGCTATTATTGCTGATAATAATTTTTATTCTGTAGGCATACACCCGTGGCATATTAATTTGAAGGATATTGAATCAGAAAAAGCAAATATCTTAAAAACATTAGGGAATTCGGGAATAAAAGCGATTGGCGAATGTGGGCTTGATAAAAAAATAAGCAGCGATTTAAGAACTCAAAATGAGGTATTTGAATGGCATATCCAACAATCATATCGGCACAACAAACCGCTCATTATTCATTGCGTTAAGGCATATAACGAAATTCTTAATATAAAAAAGAATAACGCTAAATCACCCGTATGGATCATCCATGGCTTTAATTCTAGTATTGAAATGGCGTATCAACTTATTGATTCGGGCTGTATATTATCTTTGGGACACCATACCCTTCTAAACAATAAACTTCAGAACTTGGTAAAAGAATTAGACGAGCACGTCTATCTCATTGAATCAGATACCAAAGACTACCCTATTCTTAAAAATATTTACGAAACTATTGCGCATTTGAAAAATACTGAAATAGAAACACTGGCATTAATAAAATTAAAATTGTTTAAAAACATTTTTCAAATTGCGGATTTATAACCAAAATCCCAATTAATTCACTAATTTTGATAAAAAATCACCTTCATGAACTTCCTTGCCCATTTATATTTATCCGGTAGTTCAGACGGTATCCGGCTGGGAAATTTCATTGGCGATTATGTAAAAGGGAGGGATTATAACAATTATCCCGACGAAATAAGAAAAGGCATAGTACTACACCGAAAAATTGATTCTTTTACAGATAATCATGCTATAGTTAAAAAAGACAAGAAGTATTTCTTTGAAAAATATAACAAATACGCTGGGGTAGTAACTGACATTATTTATGACCATTATTTGGCTGTGGAATGGGATTGGTTTTCATCACAACCTCTCAACGCATATATTGAAGATATTCACGATTTATTAATGGATAACTATGCGATTCTTCCTCAAGGTGTTCGGTCGTTTCTGCCCTATTTTATCCGAAATAAGTGGTTAAAATCCTACCAAAACCTTGATGGTATTGAAAGTGTGTTAATTGGAATGGCAAAGGGAACCTCTATGCCCGATGAATATGGTTTTGCCATGAATGCTATCAGAAAGAATTACAAGAATCTGAGAAAAGATTTCATGAACTTCTTTCCTGAGGTAATTTATATGTCGGCACAAGAAGTTTAATTTTTACTTCAACAATTCTTTTCTGGAAGCATCAAAACGCAAAAATATAAATAATAAAACGGTAAATGCCCATAAAGAAGAGCCCCCATAACTAAAAAATGGCAAAGGAATTCCTACAACAGGTAAAACCTGAATGGTCATTCCTACATTTATGGCAATATGAAAGAATAGTATTGATATTACACAATACCCGTATATTCTTGAGTAAACAGAACGCTGTCGTTCCGCTAAAAACAGCAAACGTAATAACAAGAATGCAAACAACCCTATCACTATAAACGTACCTAAAAATCCCCATTCTTCACCAACCGTACAAAAAATAAAATCGGTACTCTGCTCAGGCACAAAATTGAATTTGGTTTGAGTACCTTGCAAAAATCCTTTACCCCAAAAACCACCTGAACCAATAGCTATTTTTGACTGAATAATATTATAATCCCTACTTTTTGGGTCAGCCCCTTTTTGATTAAAGAAAGAATCAACCCGATCTTTCTGATGGGGTTTTAATAAGTGAAAGTATATATAATCTACTGAATAAGTAACCGATATTAAAACAGAAGTAAAAATTATTATTTTAAATACTCTCTGTACTTTCTTCATAAAGAACAATAGGCTCATTACAATAAATGAAGCTGCAATTGAAGCCAAAGCTATAACTTCATGACTGAATTCAATTTTGAATGTCCATTTCAGAATATAGCCAAACAAAGTAATGGATAGATATGAAAAAAGTCCTATAACAAGCACTTCCAATCTTTTATTCTGATAGAAAAAGCCGGCCAACATAACTGCTGCAATAATAATTAATATGACATGGTGGCTGGCAACAAAAATGAACGACAACACTAAAACGGCTATCAATAGAACTCCTGCCAATAGAATTTCACCAGGCAATCCTTCACGGTATAACATTAAAATAAGAGAAAAATAAACCAATGTAGAACCAAAATCAGGCTGCAGCATAATAACACCTACAGGGAGAAATATAATGGCTATATAAATGAAAATTGTTTTTAAACTATTAATTTTTATATTATATGAACTAAGATATTTAGCTAATAATAAAGAGGTGGAAATTTTTGCAAACTCAGTGGGCTGCAGTTGAAAAGGACCTATTATAAACCATGATCGAGCGCCATTTATTTCTTTTCCTAGAAAAGCTACGGCTAAAAGTAGTATTATAGTAGATAAATATAGTGGTCCGGCAAAAAAAGTATAAAAGCGTATATCAATTAACAAGCAAATAGCTATTAAAACAAAAGAACAAAGAATCCAAACCATTTGCTTCCCATAGCGGGCGTCAAAATCAAAAATACTTTGGTGCTTTTCATCATATACCGAAGCATAAATACTTAGCCAACCAATTAAAACCAAAGCAAGATAAATAAATATTGTTATCCAGTCTATTTGCGTCCATATATTAACCCTGCGTATCATTTCTTCAATTTATTTTTATTTTTTAAATCTGAATTTATGATGCGGTCTTCCACCCATTTTCTATTATCGGCAACTTTTCCATTAAGATATTTTTCAATAAGCAAGCTTGCAACAGGAGCCGCATAAGTAGCTCCAAAACCAGCATTTTCAACATACACTGCAATAGCAATTTTGGGATTATCTTTTGGAGCAAATGCAATAAATATTGAATGGTCTTCACCATGTGGATTTTGAGCAGTACCTGTTTTTCCGCACACAATAATACTGTCTAACTTTGCAATACGAGCAGTACTTCCAGCGTCTCCATTAACGGCCATCATCATCCCTTCCACTACATCTTCATAGTATCGAGGTTCAATGGTAGTATTATTTCTCTTTAAAAAATGTTCTTCTTTTATAGATGAATTACCTACTTTTTTAAGAATGTGCGGCGTATAATAATGCCCTCTATTAGCCAAAGAGGCTGCCATATTTGCCATTTGCAGTGGCGTAGTGCCCATTTCACCCTGACCAATAGCCAAGGATATAATAGTAAGAGACTTCCACACACCTCTTCCGTAATAGCGATCATAGTATGAGGTACTCGGTACATTTCCTCTGAGTTCTTCGGTAAAATCGGTATTAAGCTTTTTACCAAATCCAAATGACATAACATGCGACCTCCAATTAATAAAGGCTGCTTCTTGACTTATAAACTTAGGATCTTCAATTATGTTTCTAAAAACATGACAATAATAAGCATTACAAGAGTTTGAAATAGAAAAAGGTAAATTTAAAGGTGATGAATGAGCATGACAACCAACCCGTACCCTACCTGCTGTATATCCCATTGAACATGAATATCGTGTATCGGTATGTAAAAGTCCTTCTTGTTGTCCAATTAATGCATTGATAATTTTAAAAGTAGAACCAGGTGGATATTTGGCCATAAGAGCCCTATTGAAAAGTAAATTTTGCTGATCTTGCCTTATTTTTCTATAATTTATCGAACGTTCTCGTCCTACTAATAAAGAAGGATTATAATCGGGCATGCTCACCATACAAAGAACTTCTCCAGTTGAAGGTTCTATTGCAACAACACTTCCTGTGTAACCCCGCATCAATTTTTCTCCATATTCTTGCAAATCGGCATCAATGGTAACGGTTAAATCCTGACCAATAATTGCGGTTGTATCATACATTCCATTGGCATACGATCCTTTAATTCGATTATGAACATCTACCAAAAAAATACTAACGCCTTTCCGTCCTTTTAGATAATCTTCATATTTTTTTTCCAAGCCATTGTAACCAATATAATCACCCATTTTGTAATATGGGTTCTTTTTTATATGAAAAGAGTCTACTTCACCAACATAACCAAAGATATGCGGGGCAATTTCTTTTTCATACTTACGAAGGGTTCGGGTTTGAACAAAAAATCCTGGAAATTGATACATACTTTCTTGCAAGTAAGCATAAGTCACATCCGAAATTTGTTGAATAAACAATGAAGGTTTATATCTCGAATAAGCTTTAGCCGCTTTAATGCCATCAACCAATTGCTTTTTCTCGATGGATAATATACTACAAAATAAAGTAGTATCAAAAGATTTCAATTCAGGGGGATTAATCATTATATCATAAGCAGCCTTGTTGCAAACCATAAGTTTTCCATTGCGATCGAATATCAGTCCACGAGCAGGATATTGTGTTACATAGCGATGTGAATTACTTTCAGCCTGATATAAATATGATTTATCAATAAGCTGTAAATAAAACAAACGGATCAAATAAACAAAGAAAACAGCTATTATAACAGCAGCAATAATAATTCGTCTTGAAGCATATGGATTCATAAATTACCTCCTGAAAACAAAATATTGGCTGATAATAATAATGATAAGCGTAAAAACCGAACTTAACAAAGCCCTGAATAAAGTAATAAAAAAATCACTCCACCTAAAAATCTCCGTATAAAATAAAACAATATGATGAATAGTTATTATTAGAAAAGCGTACTTTAAAAACCAAAGCATTCCATAATAATGAATGCGGGGTTTTGAGCCTGTTTCATAACCATCTCTAGGTGACAAAGCATCTAAAATCCTGGGGCGAAAAAATGCAGCAACCAAACAGGCCATAACATGCACACCGGGTGTATTCATAAACAAATCCATGGTGAGGCCGGTAAAAAAAGCAAGCAACAAAAGCAAGCCACCCGCCAATTCAAATGGCAAGAGTATTATAAAAAGAATATATATATAAGGATTAATAAGTCCACTGAACTGGATATTATTAAATATCAATATCTGTAAGGATATCAAAATTATAAAAACGATACTATCTTTAAAGAAATTTTTAATCATCTGCTTTAACTGAATTTTCCAATTCTATTTGTTCTTCTTTAAAAGCATTTTTAATTACATAAACATAATTTAAGGCACGGAAATCATTTGAAAGTTTAATACGCACTTTTAAGAAATTCCCATCTTTTAGCTCATAATCCTCAACAATACCTACCATCAAACCTTCAGGAAAAACAATCGATAAGCCACTGGTAACAATTGTATCTCCCTTAACAGGGGTTATGTGATTTGGTATATCATTAAGTATTGCATAACGATATGAAGAACCGTCCCAAGATAAGGGTCCAAAGAAATTATTTTTTTTAAACTTAACACTCACAATGGATTGTCTATTGAGTACAGGCAATACAACAGCAAACCTATCAGAGACAGACAGAACTTTTCCTATCACACCTGATGGAGATACCACAGCCATATCAACAAGCACTCCATCATCAATACCTTTATCAATGGTTATATAATTATATTGCTTATTAACTGAATTACTCAACACCCTTGCAACTCTATAAGTATACTTTGCTTCTACAGGAGCTTGCAAACGCAATGAATCAACTTGCTTCATTGCCAACAAATCAAGGTTTTCACGCAAGCGAGCGTTTTCCTCAACCAATTCTGCATTAACAGAATTCAATGAAAAATAACGATCAATCTGATCCGATTTCATTGCTACATAACCATTAAGCTCTTGAACAGAATTAAACAATGACGCATTGTGAAAATTGTTATAAGTCAACACCATGTATATGGCTATTCCTTCTAACAAAAGAAAAAGAATAACAAAGTGATGATTTATAAAAAACCTTAATAAATTTCTCATTCAGTGGCATTCAAAAACTATCTCATCAAGAATGGAAATTTATCTACATACTTCAATGCAATTCCCGCACCTCTTGCTACTGCATGCAAAGGATCTTCAGCAACATGAAAAGTGATATTAACTTTGTCGGTAAGTCTTTTTGCCAATCCTTTTAGCAAAGCACCCCCACCACTCAAGTAAATACCTTTTTGTACTATATCAGCGTATAATTCAGGGGGTGTTTGTTCCAATACTGAAACTATAGCAGCCTCCACTTTATTCAATGATTTTTCTAGACAGTGAGCTATTTCCTGATACGAAACAGGTATTTCAATTGGCATCGCGGTCATAAGATTGGGTCCACGCACTACAAAATCGTTTGGTGGAACTTCTAAATCAGGCAACGCAGAACCAACAGCTATTTTAATCTCTTCAGCAGTTCGCTCACCTATCTTTATATTGTGTTGATGACGCATATAAGCCTGAATATCTGCTGTAAATCCATCACCCGCAATTCTTATAGATTGGTTGCAAACAATACCACCCAAAGCAATAACAGCTATTTCGGTAGTTCCACCTCCTATATCTACAACCATGCTACCTTCGGGAGCTTCTACGTCCAACCCTATACCTAATGCAGCAGCCATAGGTTCATAAATCATATATACATCTCTACCACCAGCATGTTCTGATGAGTCGCGTACAGCCCTAATTTCAACTTCAGTACTACCAGAAGGTATACTAACTACCATTTTCAGTGCGGGTGTAAATAATTGTGATTTTTTATTCACCATTTTAATCATTCCCCTGATCATTTGCTCTGCAGCATTAAAGTCGGCAATAACGCCATCTTTTAATGGACGGATAGTTTTGATATTCTCATGTGTTTTACCATGCATCTGTCGCGCACGATCACCAATTGCAATTAACTTTCCCGATTTGGTATCTACTGCAACAATAGAAGGCTCATCAACAACTATCTTATCATTATGTATGATAATTGTGTTTGCCGTTCCTAAGTCTATGGCAATCTCTTGAGTTAAAAATGAGAAAATACTCATATAAAAATTATTTTAGTGTTTAAAATGTCTATATCCTGTAAAAACCATTGCTATATCGTGTCCATCACAATATGCTATTGATTCCTTATCTTTAATTGATCCACCGGGTTGAACTACTGCCGTTACTCCCGCATTACCAGCAATTTCAACACAATCGGGAAATGGAAAAAAAGCATCTGATGCCATTACGCATCCTTTTAGCTCAAATCCAAATGCATGTGCTTTTTCAATGGCATGCTTTAATGCATCTACCCTGCTGGTTTGCCCTACCCCACTCGATAATAATTGTTTTCCTTTTGCCAATACAATGGTATTGGATTTACTATGCTTCACTAGTTTATTGGCAAATTCCAAATCACTTATTTCTTCAGAAGTAGGCGCCTTTTTGGTTACGGCTTGCATATCAGGACCAAACTCCATGTGCAGGTCTTTATCCTGACCAATTACTCCATTTAGCAATGTTCTGAATTGTTTCTTTGGAAGCGATACATTCTTTTGAACCAAAATAATGCGGTTCTTTTTTTGTTTAAGAATTTCTAATGCGCTTGCTTCATACCCTGGAGCCAAAACTATTTCAAAAAACAACTTATCCATCTCCAATGCGGTCTCTTTATCAATTACTGCATTCGAAATAATTACACCACCAAATGCAGAAATCGGATCACCAGCTAAGGCATCTTTCCATGCTTCAGATAATTTATTTCTTGAGGCTAAACCACAGGCATTATTGTGTTTGAGTATTGCAATGCTTGTTTCATTAAACTCAGCAATCAGAGCTACTGCAGCATCAAGGTCAAGTAAATTATTATAAGAAATTTCTTTTCCCCATAGCTGTTCAAACATCTCATTCAAATTGCCATAAAAAACCCCTTTTTGATGAGGATTTTCGCCATATCTGAGCACGGAAGCCTCATGTATGCTTTGCTTGAAAACATCTATTTGCGATTCAGCATTAAAATAATTAAAAATGGCCGTATCATAATGTGATGAAACCCCAAATGCTTTCATAGCAAATGCTTTTCTTTCTTCAATACTGGTATGCCCATTCCCTTGGGTAAGAATCTGTATTAAATCTGCATACTGGGTTCTTGAAGATATGATGAGCACATCATTATAATTTTTTGCAGCTGCCCTAATTAATGAAATACCACCTATATCAATTTTTTCAATTATCTCTGATTGATCAGTAGTTTGAGATACTGTTTCTTCAAATGGATACAAGTCAACAATTACCAAATCAATTTCAGGAATAGCGTATTGAGTCATCTGACTCAGATCTCCCGCATGATCCCTTCGTCCAAGAATTCCTCCAAACACTTTGGGATGCAATGTTTTTACCCTACCTCCCAAAATAGATGGGTAGCTTGTCAAATCTTCAACGGCAATTGGCTTCACCCCTAATTTTTCGATGAATTCCTGAGTACCACCGGTAGAATATATTTTTACTCCTAAGGCATCTAGCTGTTTTACAATAGTATCCAACTGATCTTTGTAATACACTGAAATAAGTGCCGACTTAATTTTTTTTTCTCCTGTCATTCCAATCAAAATTGTAAAAAGCCAAAAGGCTGTTCATTATCCAAAGCGCAAAATACATAAATTTTACGCTTATTTCCCAAGAAATTTTAAATTGTTTATAAAATTTTACTCACAAGCAATCAAAGGCTCTATTAACCTAACCAACTCAACAAAATCATTGACTCCAAGCTGCTCGGGACGCATGCTAAGATATTCTGTTTCAGGTAGTGTTGAAAATCCTGCTGATTTTAATGAATTCCGAATCGTCTTTCGCCTTTGATTGAAAGCCGATTTTACTACCTTCCTAAATAATATCTCATTGCAATCCAATTTAAGCGTCTGATTTCTGGTTAAGCGAATAACAGCAGATTTTACCTTGGGCGGGGGATCAAAAACCTGTTCATTTACAGTAAACAAGTACTTTACTTCGTAAAAAGCTTGTAAAAAAACACTTAAAATCCCATATTGCTTGCTATTTGGCTTAGATGCTAGCCTCTCAGCAACTTCCTTTTGAATCATGCAAACAACTTCAGGTATCAAATCTTTATGGTCAATCACTTTAAAAAATATCTGACTAGATATGTTATAAGGCAGATTCCCAATCAGACGAAAAGGTTCTTGAAAAATGTCACTGATGTTTAATTTTAAAAAATCATTGTAAATTAGTCTTTTGCCTAATTGAGGATAAGCTACCCGTAAAAAATCCACAGATTCAATATCAACTTCTATCGCATAAAAATTATCTCCATAGCGCTCCAGTAAGTATTGTGTTAATACTCCTGTACCTGGACCCACTTCTAAAACATTTGTTACAGTTGACAATTCATCAAGACTCGATGATATTTTACGTGCAATATTAAGATCTCTCAAAAAATGCTGCCCTAAGTGTTTTTTTGGCTTTACCATCATCAATATGGCAGTTTACTTAGTTGATCAGCAGCCTGATCTATGAAATCCTGAAGCTTTTTGTTTACCATCATTTTCATTACAGGATTGATATCTATTTTCATAGATAGTCGCATTTTTGACCGATAATAGCCTGCGGGCTTGATTTGTATCCAAAAATTAAATTGGTGTTTTGATTCAATTTCAGCAAGCTTAATAAGTTTAAATGGATCCTTCTCCACTATTCTGATACCAAATTTTCCTAATTGAGGGATCTCAAATACACAAGTATCGCTGGTAGACTCAATAATCTTAGCTTTATCGGCAGGAATCAATGATCCCAGATGAGAAAGGTCTGAAAGAAAACTAAAAATTCTTTCGTCTATTTGCTCAACATCCACTATTTTACTTTCGTATTTTACTTCCATAGGTATTATTTCATCCAAGTATCAGGACTAACCGCCCATTTCTTTAGTAATTCGAAATGTTCAGGCACTACATAACCAGTCTCTTTAGCCAATTCAAGCAACGCACTATAATTACTTAGGCAAACTAACTTGCAATCGGCTTCTTTAAAATTCTCAATAGCCACCTGAAATCCATAGCTAAAAATAGCAGCCATTCCTAAAACTTCGCATCCAGCCTGCCGAATAGCCTCAACTGCTTTAAGACTGCTTCCACCAGTTGAAATTAAATCTTCAATAACAACTACTTTCTTGCCCTTCTCCAAATATCCTTCAATAAGGTTCTCCATACCATGCGATTTGGGTGCCGATCTTACATAAATAAAAGGCAAGCCCATTTTTTCTGCAACTAATGCTCCTTGAGCTATTGCTCCGGTAGCAACACCAGCTATAACATCAACATTTTTATATGCTTCATTGATTCGCTCTACAAATGAATCTCTTATCATCGCTCTAACCTGAGGATATGATAAGGTAACTCTATTATCACAATAAATAGGGGAATTCCATCCCGATGCCCATTTAAAAGGTTTATCTGGACTTAGGCGAACCGCTTTGGTTGACAACAATCCTTCTGCAATTTTTTTCTCTATTGACATCTATCTAATTTTAAAATATTATTTTTGCTGCTAATTCTTTGCAAATGTATAAAGTTTTTTTCAACGAACGATGCTTTTATTTATCAGATAAAGCTGAATGTGAAAATGCCGTTTCCTTTTCTGGTAAAAAAGAACTGCAACAACTCATCTTTGATTTTGAATCTTCAACAGATAGTGAATTGTGTGTAATTCATTCCGATATTCCTGAACTTTTTGAGAAATTCAAATCTTTTTTTAAATATATCGAAGCCGCGGGTGGTTTGGTTCAAAATGATGTCAAAGAAATTCTCTTTATTTATCGCTTGGGTAAATGGGATTTGCCCAAAGGTAAAAAAGAAAAAAATGAATCAATAGAAAATACTGCACTACGAGAAGTAATGGAGGAAACGGGAGCAAAGAATCTTAACCTAACTAAACATTTAACCGATACATACCATACCTATCGTATCAAAAACAACATTGTTTTAAAGAAAACCTACTGGTATTTTATGAATTGTAATGACTTCAACAATTTAAAACCTCAAACAGAAGAAAACATTTCTGAGCTTAAATGGATAGGAAAAAGTGATCTGCAATTAATCAGAAGCAATACCTATTCATCCATTATTGACGTATTAAATCAATTTTAAATTAATACACCCCTGTTTGTCTCAAACGCAAAGCTGACGTCCCAAATTTCATGGTTACAGAAAGTTCGTGTGATCCAAAATTTTGCCTCCTTAAATTAGTAAGAGGATAATCGAACGCATAACCAATAATAAACTTTTTATAATCGGTTCCCATAAAATAAATAATATCCTTATTGGTTCTGTAAGTTAAGCCTGTCCAAAACATCCTATTAAATATAGTTCTCACTGATATATCGCCTTGAAAACTATTATTTTCAGGTGTTTTTATTAAAATACTAGGTTGAACAGTAAGATTATTACTGGCCTTTAAAAAAACCCCTCCCATTAAATAATAATGCCGGTATTGCTTATATGATGCTAAATCAGTTTTATTAATTTTTAGTCCCGATTC
>JFJP01036252.1_pt1 | contig 19712 bp, 16 predicted proteins | sample 431651 | NCBI WGS metagenome assembly JFJP01 (sample SAMN02602958, study PRJNA72255) | Microbial mat metagenome, whole genome shotgun sequencing project. | biome: fresh water; feature: sink hole; material: water; isolation source: purple microbial (photo- and chemosynthetic) mats found in...
CGATACGGCGCAAGACCTGGGTATTCTTTTCGATTACTTCGGTATCGAGCCCGTTGAAGTCCGCCGCGTTCTCGCGGAAGATGATCGACGGTACCGCGATTTTCAGCTTGTCCCCGTCCCGGATGATCAGTACGTCGACCGGGATGTATCCCTTCTTGACCGTGGTCATGCCGAGGTCGTCGGTGACCGTGAAGGTGTAGGGATAATCGGTGGCGGCCTGGACGAGCTCGCCCTTGGCGGAACGTCCGTCCCAGATGATGCGTTCGGTGATCTTGCCCGTTCCGCCCGTTTTCCAGAAAATGTTTCCGGTCGAGCCCTGGGGTTCGCGGATCTCGAAGGACCAGCCGGTGAAGGCCGAAGCCGACTCCGCAGTCAGGTTGACGAACAGTTCGTCATCGATACCGTCGTTGTCCGGGCTGAAATATTTGGGGGTCAGGCGTACCGCCGTCTGGGGTGCCAGTGTGTTGACGAGGAAGGCGGGCGTTACCGCCGTGACCTTGTCGCCCTTGTGCCAGGCGAGGTTCAATTCAGCGAAGAATTTACCCTGGACGAGCGTTCCGTCGGTATTTTTTCCGTCCCAGTTGACCAGGGCGGGGAGCGCGTCGTTTTTCGAGGAATCCCAGGTCTTGACCGCCGGTCCCTGGCTTGCGCCTTCGGGTTTTATCGAAAGCGACCATGCGGCGAGACCGTCGCTCACGTTGGTCACCACTGACAGTTTCTGGATGTCTTTTATGCCGTCTCCGTTCGGGGAGAACGAGGCCGCTTCCGCGGTCAGGTATGCCTTGGGAAGCCGTGCGTCGACCGTAATGCCGGTCAGCTGGGCTTTCGTCCGGTTGCCGGCCTTGTCCTCGCTCGCGACCATATATGCATAGATGCCGTCGGGAACCTTGTTTCCTGAGTCGTCGGTCGCGTCCCATTCGGGATTTCCCGCTTTTCCGTTCCAGCTGAAGTTACGGACCGCTTCCTTTTTATCGGATACGATCGAGGCGGTCCACAGGTCTTCCGTCGAGGAAATCTGGACCATCGGTATCGAGTCACGGTTCGTGTCGCCATTGGGCGAGAAAAGGAGATAGGGCGCCGAAATCTCTATTACGGGGTATTTGGTGTCTATCTCGAAGTCCGGGGCGGCCGAACGGGAAGTCTGCTGGTTGACGAGGGTAACCTCGAGCGCCGCGCTGTAGATGCCGTCAGGGCTGCGTTCGCCGGTTGCGGTTCCTTCGACGGGGTCGGAGATGCCGTTCCAGTTTATCGAGGCGGGAACCCTTCCCTTGCCGGCGATGGTCCTGATGACGGCGCCGCTGCCGTTCTTGACCGTGAGTATCGGGGTGAAGACGATGGAGTCCTTGACGCCGTCACCGTTCGGGGAGAAAGCCGAGAAGCTCGCCTGCAGGATGAGATCCGCTTTTTCGGTGTTCAGTTCGACAATCGCGAGGTTCGAGTATCCGGTATTGCCGGCGCGGTCCGTGCTTGCGAGACGGTAGGCGTACTTTCCGTCCGCGGCGAGTTTTCCCTCGTCGTCGCGGCCGTCCCATACGAGGGTGTTGGCGGGTACGGAGCCGAGCTGCACAGTTTTAAGGGCCTTCGGACCGATGTTTTGGGCGGCATCAAGGGCGAATATCTGGGCCGTCCAGAGCGTTTCGGTGCTGGCCGACTGGGTGAAGGCAACTGTGTCCAGTTTTCCGTCCCCTACCGGCGAGAATATGGCGCCCGATGCCCGGGCTTGCGCTTCGGGTTTGGTGATGTCGAGATTGAAATAGGGAGAACGCGCCACCGGGGCATAGCCGTTGATATACCGGGCCGAGATGACCGCCTGGTAATCCCCTTCGCTCACGGGGGTTCCCGTGTCGTTTTTGCCGTCGAAGGCGAACGGTCTTGCGGCACCGGTTCCGCTGTAGGAGCGGACGGTTTCGCCGTTTTTGCCGCTTACCGCGACATTCCAGCCGATGAGTCCGGTAAGGACGGGAATGCTCGGTGCGAGGGTGACCGCGTCCTTGATTCCGTCGCCGTTCGGCGAGAAGGCGTTGGCGTCGATGCTTATGTTGATCGAGGGTTTTTCGGTGTCGAGGATGATGTTGTCCACGCGGGCTTCGGCCGTATTGCCTGCACGGTCTTTCACGCCGATGCGGTATGCGTACACGCCGTCGGCCACGATGGCCATGCTGTCGTTCTTGCCGTCCCAGACGAAGTCGGCGGGAGCCGCGCTTTTCGTCTCTACCGTCCGTACCGCGGCTTGCGCGTTGTCAAGCACGACGGCCGTCCACTTGTCTTCCTCGGCGGGGCTGAAGATCATGGCATTCGTACCTGCGGGAGGCACGAGGGCGATCACGGGAACCGTATTGTCCAGGTGCAGGGTATATTTTTCGCTGGCGCCCTGATTTTTGTTGTCATCTGCTGCAGTTACATAGAAAGTATAGGTTCCGTCGGGTGCGGTCTCTCCGGAATCCATGATGCCGTCCCACCGGAGAGTTTCCGGCAGTTCGATGCCTTTCTTTACACGGGTGAGGAGTTTCCAGAAGGAGCCGATATCCTGCATTTCCGGCCGGATCTCCTTGTTGGCGATGGTGCGCACGACTTTTCCCGTAGCGTCTTCGATCATGAAGGCCCAGCCGAGGACGAAACGTTCGTCGTCTATCTTGACGCCGAACTGGAGTTCGTCCTGGACGCCGTCGCTGTTGGGGGATATATAAACGGGCGCCGGGTAGTCCACGGTTATGACGGGCGCTTTGGTGTCTATGACGCCGAGCCGCACGTTTACGCCGCCGCCTGCAGCATAAATATCGTTATAGAGGGGTTTGACGGCGAATGTCGGGGTGATCTCGCTTTGTCCCCAGCCGTTCCGTGCGAGGAACGAGTCGGTTTCCTTCGAGTCGAGCTTGAGTTTGATGCCGATACCGAACGAAGGCAGGTAGGTTTGTCTGTTGTTGACCGATTCGGTAAGGTTGAAATTCCAGCCGGTCTTGAGGGTGAGGATATCCTTGAATACGGCCTCCAGGCCGGTATCGAACACCAGGTTTTGGAAAGTCGGGGTTGAAAGGTCGATAGAACCGCCGAGCTTGAAGTCCTTCACGGTGACGAGCGTCGCACCGAATCCCGCGTGAGGGGTTATCATCGAACCGAATCCGGAAGCCGCTCCGCCGTTGATGCCATCCGTCGCGGGGGTGAATGTCCTTCCGAGCCCGGTCAGCGACGCGCCGATGCGGGCATCCTGCATGAAGCCGACGGTCCCGAGGCGGTACAGGAGGCCGAGTTCGCCGCTCACGCCCCAGCCCGAACCCGTGCTTGCGGTCAAGCCGGTGCCCAAGTACAGTTTGTCCGTGATATCCTTCGAAACGGAGGCGCGGACGGTTCCGCTCGTTCCGAGGGGGAGCGAGTCGAAGGGCGAAGTCAGGAAATTGAGGCTTCCGGCAACCACACCCCATCGGGTAGGATAGAGGGCTCCCAGGTTCAATATATGTCCGAGACCGGATTCGTCTCCGGTTCCCGCCAGTGCCGCATATGACGCATCAAGCAGAATTCTTTGTTCTCCTGCTCCCAGCGCGGGATTGACCGCAAGTTCGCCGGGCAGTGCGGCGCCGAAGGCTCCGCCGGAAACGCTTGTTCCGCCGCCGAGCAGCTCGGGCGAAAGAAAAGTGTTTGCAGAATCACCGCCGACCGGCGGGTTGTAGGCAAAAGAAACGGATGCGGCAAGCAGCAGAATAAGCGTCGCCGATCCATACTTCCGGTTGAAGTTCATTGATTCCTCCTGAAAGGACAAATATATATCTTATATAACATCTATTCATTCAATATCGTTACTAATTGGACGGTTGTGTGGAAAAAGCGATTTTTATCGGGATTTCGTGGCGGATGGACATAAAAAAAGCCCGGGAATATATCCCGGGCAGGCTGTTTACGGACGGATCAATCAGGGAGCGGGCGAAAAATTGTCTTTTCCTGCACCGCATTCGGGACAAACCCAGTCCGCGGGAATCTGCTCAAAGGGGGTCCCCGGCGCGATTCCGCTGTCGGGATCGCCGACAACCGGATCATATACATAACCGCAAACGTCACAGATATATTTTTTCATGGTATCCCCTTTATGCAAACGCTCAGTTCTTGAGGTTGGCCTTCATTGTCAGGAAGTTGTCCTTGAGGGTAACCTTGAAAACACCGACGTAGGGAGTAGCGGAGGGAGCGGCGTCGACCACGATCTTGCCGGTCTTCACTTCGGTTACTTTTCCGTCGGCGGCCGTCACGGTGGTGATAAGGCTTCCGTCGGCGACGCTTGCGTCCCAAACCTTCGCCCAGTTGATGTCGGCGACTTTACCCGAGGGGGAGAAGTCGGTCGATACTTTCTGGCTGCCGTCTGCTTCGAGGTTGGCGATCTTGCGGAGCTTGCAGTCCGCCATGATGTAGGCGGTACCGCGGTGTGCGTACTGGATGGTGATGACTCCGTCCTTGGCCTTTGTCGCGTTGAGGGCGTCGCCCGAGAAGTACTTTTCGGGTGAAACACCGTACTTCAGGAGGGACTGGAGACCGGCGGGAAGTGTATTCTTCTTGTCGGCGCCGACGCGATAGGTGTTGAGAACTTCGGTTCCCTTGGCTTTGCTGGCGCCGGTAGCGACGTCAACGGTGTCCTTGGTGACGGATTCGCCCGGACCCTTTACGGTCAGGAAGCTTTTTGCGAGTGCCTTTCCGGCAATGTCAAACTGTGCTTCAACATACAGTTCAGCTGCAAATGCGCTCGTTGCCATGACGAGAGATACAACTACAGCAGTGAGAATTCGTTTCATAAAAATCTCCTTCAGAAATAGATTACCCTAATTGTCACGATTTGGGAGGACTGTGTCAAGGATTTTGTCACCTGTCTGAAACATTAAAACTGTTCCATCCTGTCTCTTTTTTGAATGTTCCTCCATGTTGACATTCTGCGGGTGCAGGAATAGTATACTTGCACTAAATCACCCGGAGGTTTTCATGTCAGATCCCAAACGCGTCCTTATTGTGGGCGGCGGTTATGCAGGCGTCAGCGTCGCCAAGGTGCTCGAAAAAAAATACCGGAAAAGGGATGATGTTGAAATCGTACTCGTGGACAAAAACCCCTTCCATACACTGATGACCGAGCTGCATGAGGTCGCCGGCTGGCGCACCGAGCCCGAATCGGTCCAGGTGCCTTTCCGGAAAATCTTCGGCGGTTCGAAGGTCAAAATCGTGACTGATACGGTCAAATCCGTCGACTTCAAGGCAAATGAAGTTTCCCTGTCATCGGGGAAAATGAAATATGACCATGTCGTCATCGGTTCCGGCGCCGATCCCGACTTTTTCCTCGTACCCGGAATAAAGGAAAATGCCTTTACACTGTGGTCGTTCGAGGACGCGATCAAGCTTCGCCGCCACTTCGAGGATACCTGGGCCAGTGCCGCCGCCGAAAGCGACAGCGAAAAACGCAAAAAACTCCTGACCTTTGCCGTTGCGGGAGCCGGATTTACCGGAATCGAAATGGTCGGCGAAATTCTCGAAATGCGCAAGGTCATGTGCGCCAAGCACCACATCGATCCGAAAGATGTCCGGGTCGTGGTCATCGAAGCCCTTCCATATATACTTGCGATGCTCGCAGAATCCCAGCGGATCAAGGCTCGCGCCTACCTCGACAAGATGGGCTGCGAGATCCTTCTTTCCGCTCCCATCACGGGAGCGGGAAACGGGCAGATCAACCTCAAAGACGGTTCTTCGGTCGAAGCGGGCACCTTCATATGGACCTGCGGCGTTTCCGGTTCGCATTTTTCGGGATCGCTCGGTCTCGAGGCCAAACGGAATCGCATACTCGCCAACGAGAACATGCGCGTCGAGGGGCATGACAACGTCTGGATAGCCGGCGACAATCTCTGGTTCGCCGAGGGCGGAAAACCGCTTCCCCAAATTGTCGAAACCGCCCATCAGACGGGCGAGGTCGCCGCTCACAACATCATCGCGTCGATCGACGGCGGGACGATGAAAGCTTTTAAGTCGAATTTTCACGGCTTCATGGTGTCCATCGGCGGCAAGTACGGCGTCGCAGATGCCGGCGGAATCAAGACTTCCGGTTTCTTCGCCATGGCGATGAAACACATGATCAACCTCTATTATTTGTTTACGATCGCCGGAATCAATCAGTGCTGGGAATACGGAAAGCACGAATTCCTCGACATCAAGGACCGCAGATCCATCATCGGCGGCTTTGCCGAACACAAGGTCCGGGGCTATTGGCTCGTTCCGATACGTATGTGGCTCGGTTTCAGCTGGTTCATGGAAGGCGTCAACAAGATCGGTGAAGGCTGGCTCACGTTCGCGCTCGGTTCGAAATCCGGCTGGATGTTCTCGAAAGGCGTCCTGCAGGCAGGCGTGAAAGCTCCCGTCGTCGACGTGGAAGCCGCGACGGAAGCCGCGGTCGAGGGTGCCGCCGCCGTGGATGCGGAAACCGCCGCGAGCGCGCTCGAGGAGGGCTATGAAGAAGTGGCGGAGATCGCAGGCGATGTCGCCGCGGCCGCGACTGACGCCGTCGTTCAGGGAGCCGCCGCGGTCCAGTCGTCATTCAGACCGGTTCTCGACATGACCATACCGATATTCGACTTTACCGGCGGCATCGCCACCTGGTTCAGGACCACCTTCATGGACGGCATCTTCGCCTATCTTCCGTACCAGTACTTCCAGGGCATGATCGTCGTCATGGAAATCGGCATCGGTCTCGCCCTTTTCGGCGGCGCCTTCACCTGGTGGGCCGCGGTCGCGAGCATCGGCATGTGCGTGGTCTTCACCCTTTCCGGCATGTTCCGCTGGGACCAGTTGTGGTTCGTGTTCGCGGCTCTCCTGTGCATGGGCGGAGCCGGACGCGCGTTCGGCCTCGATTACTGGATAGTACGATTCGCCAAAAAGATATGGAACGGCCTGAAATGGGTGAGAAAGCACCACTTTTACCTGGACGAACCCACTAAGTGAACCAGACATTCCTGGATGCCGAACTCGCGGAAATAAAATCGGTCATCAACGCAGCCGCGAAGATGACCGATTCGCGCGTCGGCGCGGTCCTCGGGGATCTCGTCGCCGCAGGCGGAAAATTCCTCCGTCCCCAAATCCTGCTTCTCTCGGCCATGACAGGCAAATACGACGCGGAGCGCATCCGGCCCCTCGCGGCCGCGGTGGAGCTCCTGCATACGGCGACCCTTCTCCATGACGACGTCATAGACGATTCTCCCTTCCGCAGGGGTATTCCCTCCGCCCATACCCGTATCGGGCGGAAGGATGCGGTCCTTGCCGGCGATTTTCTGTTTTCCCGGTGCTTCATGCTTGCCGCGCAGAGCAGCGGTCCCGATACGGCACGAGGGCTGGCGAAGGCGATCGATATCATCGTATCGGCCGAACTCGCCCAGGATTCGGACCGCTGGCATTTTTCGCCGAGCGTCCGTACCTGTATCAGGAAGATAGGCGGAAAAACCGCGGTACTGTTCGGTCTGGCGGCCCGCGCCGGTTCGACGGAGGCCAAAGCCCCCGCGCGCACCGTATCAGCCCTCTCACGGGCGGCCTGGGCTGCGGGTATCGCCTTCCAGATCCAGGACGACATCCTCGACTGGGAGGGAGATGAAAAACAGCTTGGAAAAGCCGTATTGAACGATCTTGCCGAAGGTTTCTGTACCCTGCCTCTCGCATACGCACTGGCCTCGGACCCGCAACGGCTCCGGGGGCTGTTGACTCCCGAAGCCGTCGGTGCCGGCTCGTCCGTCGAGGTGGCTCTTGCCGTAAGGGAAACGGGAGCGCTCGCGCGTGCGGCCGAACAGGCCCATGCCTACCGCGACCGCTCGCTGGCATCGCTCGACGGGATTCCCGCGTCATTCGCCCGCGACAGATTGGCCCGGATTTTCACCTCGTTCGTAAACCGGGAAAGGTAAAAGCGCCATGGACATGAAACCGATCAGGCTTTTTTTCGCGGTGGTGGAGCTTCGGACCAAAGTGGTATCCGTTTCGACCCTGATCCTCGCTACCCTCTATACCGTCCGCCGCGGCGCTTTTCCTCCGCTTCTTCCCTTCGTTCTCATGTGGGCCGCGACTCTCGCCGTAGACATGGGAACGACCGCCTTCAACAACTATTACGATTACTGGCGCGGTACGGACCGGTTCCGGGACGTAAATGAAAAGGACAAGGTAGTCGCCCGCGCGGAGGTCGAGCCGGGTTTCGCGTTCACCTCCGCGTTTTGGTGTTATGCTGCGGCCCTTGCCCTCGGTTTGGCCCTCGCCCTCGGGGGAAACCTGTGGGTGCTGCCCGCCGGAGCGCTCTGCATGGCTGTCGGGTTTTTCTATACCGGCGGTCCCTTTCCCCTGTCGCGGACGCCCTTGGGCGAACTGTTCGCGGGAGGCTGCCTCGGCCTGGCCCTTTTCGCCATCGCCTGCGGTGTGTGGTCGGTTCCTTTCGACAAGGGCGTTTTCCGCGCCGGTCTGCCCTCCCTTTTCTGGATAGCGTCGATCCTGGCGGTCAACAATACCTGCGACATCGAGGGCGACAAGGCGGCCGGAAGAAAGACTTTTTCGATCCTGGCCGGAGCGAAAGGCGGCGAAGCGTTCGTCCTTTTTCTGACGGCGGCCGGCCAGATTTCGGGCATCGCGGCCGCTCTCCAGGGCTATCTCCCCCGGTTCGCCGCTGTGACGCTCGCAGCCGGTTCCGTTCCTGCCGCGTACATCCTGTATTCGATGCATCGTGGCGGCTACTCCCACGCGACGAAGGGTAAAAACATGCAGGGGATCCTTTCGGCATTTCTTCTTTTTACCTTGACCCTCGCTTTAGGATATTTTCCCGCCGGGATACCGTAAATATTCGGATAATCGTCAGCCCGAAAACTTGACGTCCGCTCGCCTGAAGGGTTAGTATCGTGCTATGACAATCAAATCCTTCAAAGGCGGTATCCACCCGCCCGAGCGTAAAGACAAAGACCTTCCATTCGAATATCTTCTTCCTTCGACAAAAACTGTCTGGATCCCGGTAACCCAGGGCGGAGCCCCGAACAAGGCAATAGTACAGGTCGGGGACAGCGTGGCACGCGGCCAGAAAATCGCCGAGGCCGAGGTATACATGTCCGCTCCGGTGCATGCCTCCCTGGCCGGAACGGTGAAGAAGATCGAAACCCATTTGATCACGGGCAATCTCGATGCCCTGTGCATCGCGATCGAAGCCGACGGTTCGGACCGCACGGACTTCATGCCGCCCCTTGATCCCTTCACCAGCACCCGCGAAGCCGCCCTCGATCGCGTACGGGCCGCCGGTCTCGTCGGTATGGGCGGAGCCGCCTTCCCCATGCACGTCAAACTGAATCCGCCGAAGGGTACCAAGATCGATTATGTCATCGCCAACGGCGCCGAATGCGAACCATATCTCGGAATCGACGCATATACCATGAAGGAACATGCGGCGAAGGTCGTCGACGGCGTCGCCATCGCCATGTGCATTACCGGCGCCGCCGAGGGATTCATCGCCGTCGAGGACAACAAGGCCGATCTCGTTCCGATCCTCGAAAAGGCGATAGCCGCGCAAACCTGCAATCCCGTCGGCCCCGGCGCCTGCGCGATTTCGGTGGTACTCTGCAAGACCAAATATCCGCAGGGCGGCGAAAAGATGCTCATCAAGGCAGTCGTCGACCGCGAAGTCCCTTCGGGCGGACTCCCGTCGGCAGCCGGCTGCGTCGTGCAGAATGTCGGTACCCTCAAATCGCTTTCCGAGGCGTTTCGCGAGGGTAAACCGCTGGTCGACCGCGCGCTGACTATTTCGGGAGGCGCCTGCGCCACTCCAAAAAATGTCGAAGTGCCGATCGGTACCCTCGTCGGGGACCTCATTCCCGAAGCGATCACCCTGCATCCCGGCGTCAAGAAGATTCTCGCGGGCGGTCCGATGATGGGCATTTCCATGAAAAATGCGAACTTTCCCGTCCAGAAGAATACTTCCGGCGTCCTGTTCCTGACCGCCAAGGAAACGGCCCTCGAGGAAGAATCGACCTGTATCGGCTGCGGCCGCTGCCTGCAAGTGTGCAGCTGCCTGCTTTCTCCCGTCCTCATTACACGTGCGCTCAAATCCAACGACCTCGAGGAAGCGAAGCGCTACGGCCTCATGGACTGCGTCGAATGCGGCACCTGTGCCTACGTCTGCCCCGCGCGGATCAAGCTCGTGCAGCATTTCAGGATCGGCAAGCAGGCCGTCCGCCTGGAAATCCAGAAACAGGCCATCAAAGACGCCGCAAAAGAAGCAGCCAAAGGAGCCAAGTAATGGCAGATACAGACAAACCATCCCTATTTCTCTCGCCGGCTCCGCATTACGCCATACCCCTGACGACGGGCAATGTCATGTTTTCCGTCGTGGCGGCGCTCCTGCCGATCGCGGCTTACGGCGTATACCTGTTCGGCATTCCGGCGCTCGTGACCATTCTCGTCTCGGTAGTCTCGACCGTCATTTTTGAAGCGCTGTTCCGCAAGATCATCAAGCAGGACGTGCGGGTGGGCGACTTTTCCGCCGTCATCACCGGCCTGCTTCTCGCGCTTATCCTGCCTCCGGCGACGCCGGTCTGGATGACCGTTCTCGGCGCATTTTTCGCCATCGTAGTCGCCAAGGAGTTTTTCGGCGGCCTCGGCGCCAATGTGTTCAATCCCGCGCTTTCGGGCCGGGCCTTCATGCTGGTGAGCTTCACCACGCCGCTCACCACCTGGATGGCGCCCCGCATGGCAGCCGCCACGGACGCGGTCAGCGCCGCGACCCCGCTGTCCTGGCTCAAGCCTGCGGAAGGCGCGATCCTCAACGCGGCGCAGATTGCCGAAAAGACGGGCTTGGCCTCGGGTACCGACTACTACTGGAGCCTCTTCATGGGCCAGCGCGCCGGTTCCATCGGCGAGTCGGGAATCTTCCTCATAGTCATCGCGTTCGTCATCCTGGTTCTGGTAAAGGTGATCGACTGGCGCGCACCGGTGGCCATGATGGCTGTCGCCGCCGCCGTGACCGCGCTTCTCGGCGTCGATCCCCTCCTGACACTGCTCTCGGGAGGACTCGTATTCGGCGCCGTGTTCATGGCGACCGACTACGCCACCTCACCGGTGACCCCCGCAGGCCGTCTCCTGTTCGGTGCGGGCTGCGGACTCATCACCGCGCTCATCCGCGTGTTCGGGGGATACCCCGAAGGCGTCATGTTCAGCATCCTCATCATGAACGCCCTCGTCCCGTTCCTCAACAAGATCATCACCCGCAAATACGGCTGGGTCGCTCCTGCCAAGAAGGAGAAGGCCGTCAAATGAAAACGATGTTCAAACTCTCGTTCGTTTTGGCCATATACACCGTCGTGGCCTGCGTAGGGCTTGCCCTCGTCTACAATATTACCGCCCCGCTCATCGCCGAAGCCGAGGCAAAAGAGGTCCGGCTGGCGCTTGCCGAAATTTTCCCCGAGGCGAAAGACTTCGAGGAAGTGACAGGCAAGATCGAAAGCGGCAGCGGCACCATCGTGTTCAACAAGGCCTTCGTCGCCAAAAGCGACTCTGGAGCGATCGGCATGGTCGTGCAGGTCACCGGTCCGACCTATGCTTCCGCGACCCTGCTCATCGGCGTCGACGCCGACCGCAAACTGAAACCGGTCAAGTTCATGGCTCTCACCGATACCCCCGGACTCGGCCTCAAGGCGGCCCAGGATCCGTTCCGCGGGCAGTTCACCGGCAAATCGGTCGACGATGCCTTTACGGTCGGGTCCGCAAAATCCGGCGCGGACGTCGTGGCGATTTCGGGATCGACCATAACCTCGAAGGGCGTGTCGAAGATGATCAAGCTGACGGGCGCGCTCGCCGGCGACTATCTCGGCAAGAATTACAGCGCCGCGGCACAGAAGTAAGGGAGTTCACGATGAAGAAATATTTCAAGCTGTTCACTAACGGACTTATCAAGGAAAACCCCCTTCTGGTCATCATGATCGGTCTGTGTTCGTCCCTCGCGGTCACGACCAATATCGCCAACGGCATCGGCATGGGACTTGCGATGACCTTCGTGCTCCTCATGAGCGAAGTCATCATCAGCCTCTTCCGGAAGCTCATTCCGGACTCCATCCGCATCCCGATATTCATCATCATCATCGCGGCGTTCACCACGATAGTCGACCTTTCGATGAAAGCCTTCACGCCGGACCTTTCCAAGGCCATGGGCGTGTTCATACCGCTGATCGTCGTCAATTGCATTATCATGGGCCGCGTAGAATCGTTCGCGTCCAAGAAACCGCTGCTCGACGTCATCTTCGACTCGTTCGGCATGGGCCTCGGCTACACCTGGGTCCTGGTGGTCATCTCGATCATCCGCGAGTTACTCGGCGCGGGAACCTTCATCGGCATGCGCGTCCTTCCGGAAGCGTACACGATCGGATTTTTCTCGCTGCCGCCCGGCGGCTTCTTCGTGTTCGGCCTTTTGATATCGGTCAATTTCGCGCTCGGTAAAATGATTGACAGCAAGGGAGACGCAAAATGAACGACCTCTTGAAAATTTTCCTTACCGCAATGCTTATCGAAAACGTCGTCCTCATCCGTTTCCTTGCGCTCTGTCCCTTCATCGGCATGTCGAACGACGTGAAAAAGTCGACCGGAATGGGCGTCGCCGTCCTCTTCGTGACCGCGCTCGCTACGGCGGTAACCTGGCCCCTGTACAAGTTCGTGCTGGTGGCCTTCCACCTTGAATTTCTCCAGATCCTGACTTTCATCCTGGTCGTGGCGAGCCTCGTGCAGCTGGTAGAGTTCTACCTGAAGAAATCGGCGCCCGCGCTCTACAGCTCGATGGGCGTGTATCTCGCCCTGATAACGACGAACTGCGCGATCCTCGCGGTCACCTTCGACGTCATCATCAAGGGCTACAGCTTCACCGAATCGCTCGTGTACGCCGTCGGCGTGGCGGCGGGCTTCATGATGTCCCTGGTCCTGCTCGCGGGCATCAGGGAACGCATCAAGGTAGCCCCGATCCCCGCGTTTCTCAAGGGCACCCCGATTCTGTTCATCGCGGCGGCGCTGTTGTCCATGGCTTTCGGCGGTTTCGCCGGTTTGATCAAATAGAGGTAACCCGATGCAAATTATACTCGCGACTCTGGTCATTTCGCTCATCCTGTCCCTGGTGCTCGGTTTCCTTTTGGGATTCTTCAAGAAGGTATTCTATGTCGCCGTGGACCCTACCGAGGCGAATATCCGCGCGGTGCTTCCAGGCGTCAACTGCGGTGCCTGCGGTTATCCCGGCTGCGACGGACTCGCGGCGGCCATCGCGCGCGGCGAGGCGCCGGTGAACGCCTGTACCGTCGGCGGCGCGGCCGTCGCCGTCGAGGTCGGCAAGGTCATGGGCGTCGACGGGAAGGCCGAGACGAAGGTCGCCGTGCTCCTGTGCCAGGGCTCGAAGGACAAGTGCATGCCCAAGGCCGAATACAACGGCATCAGGACCTGCAAGGCCGTGAAACTGTCCGTCAACGGGCTCAAGATGTGCGACTGGGGCTGTATCGGCCTCGGGGACTGCGAACGTATTTGCATGTTCGACGCCATCCATGTCGGTCCCGACGGCCTGACCCATGTCGATTACGCGAAATGCACCGGCTGCGGCATGTGCGTCAAGGAATGCCCCCAGCGGATACTGACCCTCCTGCCCGTCGAGCGCAAGGGATCGGTCGCCCTCTGCTCGAACCGCAATCCGCGGAAGGCGCAGGTCAACAAGGACTGCAAGGCCGGCTGCTTCAAGTGCGGCAAGTGCGAGAAGGTATGCCCCAAGCAGTGCATCAAGGTCACGAACGGAATTCCCCTCGTTGACTATGCCGTTTGCGATTCTTGCGGCGAATGCGTGAAGAATTGCCCGACTCATGTGCTCGCGCTGATTGAAAATAAAATTCAGGTACTGTAATCTGGCAGCATGTCAGATGAAATTCCTGTAGAACACAAGCGAACTGCAATGGTTGCGATTATCGGCCGTCCATCGGCCGGTAAGTCGACATTCCTCAATACTGCCTGCGGCGAAAAAGTTTCGATCGTTTCCCCGTTTCCGCAAACCACCCGGAATGCGATCCGGGGAATCGTCAACGCTTCGCGCGGGCAGCTCGTTTTTATCGATACCCCCGGCTACCACGAATCCGACAAGAAACTGAACATACTCCTCAAGGCGATCGCCCATGACCGCCTTCCCGAATCGGACTGCATCCTCTATCTCGTCGACGCGAGCCGCGAACCCGGCAGCGAGGAGCTGACCATAACCTCGCTCCTCAAGCACGCCTCGGCCCGCGTGGTGATCGGCATCAACAAGACCGACCTTCCCTCGGCCCAGCCCGGCATGATCCGCCTGTTCCTCGAACAGAACCTTCCGGATGTCCCGCGCGAGCGCATTTTCGATATTTCCGCCGAGAAGGACATCAACATCAACCCCCTGCTTTTGAAACTGTTCGACATCGCGCCGGTCGGCGAGGCCCTCTACCCGGAGGAATTCTACACGGACCAGGACGTCGATTTCCGCATCGCCGAGATCATCCGCGAAAAGGCGATGAACAACACCCGGGAGGAAATCCCCCATGCCCTGTACGTCGAAATAGCGGACATGGAAATGCGGAAGAACGGCAAGGAAATGTGGGTGCGCGCCTTTCTCGTCGTCGAACGCGAAAGCCAGAAATCGATGGTCATTGGAAAGGGCGCCTCGATGATCAAGAAAATCCGCCTCGAGGCCGTCCGCGACCTCAACAAGATATTCGACTACCGCATCAATCTCGACCTCCAGGTCAAGGTGAACAAGAACTGGCGGCAGAAGGACCCGGTGCTGGGTCGGCTGATGAAAAAGTAAATCTCCGGGGAGGAGAAACCTTTCTTGCGATGAAATGTTTCGCGATGCGCAGCTTCGCACTCCCCCGGACCCCTCCTCTTCCAAAGTAACGCTAAGAAGGAAGAAAGAGGGAATAAGAGAGAGTGAGAAAACAAGAGGAAACTTCCAAGAGGAAAATATGGCGCTTAAGGCTACTGTGTATAAAGTGAAGCTCGATGTGGTTGATATGGACCGGAATTACTATGAAACCCATAAGGTGACGCTGGCTTGTCATCCTTCGGAGACGGAGGAGAGGCTGATGATGCGGGTTTTGGCGTTTGCTTTGAATGCGCATGAAAGGCTGGAATTCGGCGGGGGGATTTCGGAGAGCGACGAGCCGGACCTTTGGATCAAGGATCTGACCGGAGGCGTCGAGTGCTGGATCGAGATCGGGAATCCGGACGAACGGGCCTTGATCAAGGCGCTCGGCCGCTCGAAATCGGTAATCGTCTATACGTACGCGTCGCGGCCGGCAATCTGGTGGGATCCTCTCAAGGCCCGCCTTTCGCGCGAGGGACGCCTCAAGGCATATGCGGTGGATTCGGCCGCCTCAAGCGCCCTGGCCGCCCTCTGCGCGCGCGACATGGACCTGCAGTGCACGGTCCAGGACGGCGCGGTATGGATCCGCGACGCCGAAGGCACCGCGGTCGAGGTCGTCCTCGAAAGCCTGCAATAGGCTCCGCTTCAAATCCAGCGCAATAGTCCCGCGAAGACGGCGAGCATGACCGCATTTACCGCGAAGAGTCCGCCGATGAATAATTTTTGCGTCCGCGGTTTCCAGTAGTAGCAATAGAACGAGACCGCGAAGAACGGTATGTACACGGTGATGAAGACGGGAAGGGCGCCCCACCAGGGATAGACCCATACGAATACGGGCGTCCGGACCAGGAAGATCTCGAACACCGAGGCGAAGGCCGCGGATGCGATCGTATTGGCGAGTCTCGCGTTCACGCCGAGTATCTTTCCCTTCGGATCGTCGGGAAGAATCTTGCTGAAGGTGAGTCCCGCGATCGAGAACATGAGGCTCAGCTCCACGCCGACGCCGACAAGGAGCAGGAACGAAGTTCCGCCGGGAACCGTCCACAACGCGTGTCCCGAAAAATGCTGTATGAGCGCGTTGACTATCTCGCAAAACCAGTGGACCATGTAGAGCGAAAGTCCCGCCGCGATTCCCCGCCAGTTCTTTTTCTGGATTTCGTTGAAATAAACGTAAAAAACGAGCGCGAGCAGCGTCATTATATGCCAGTCGAAGACGCTGCCGTTTCGTAAAATCGAGAGTGCCTGCTGCGTGGCTTCAGGATGGTTCAGCATTGTATGTTCCTCCGGTTTGAAATTTCGATGCTACCGGCGTAGCATCTTTCAGCGTTTTTCCACGGTACCGTCCGCATGGGCGATGTAGACGGTAGGCGGGTTGCCCGTGAAAAAACCGTTTTCGACCACGCCGACTATTGCGTTGATGCGCGCTTCGATGTCGGCCGGATCGATCGGCGAAGACCCGTCCGGGGCAGGCTTCCAGAGGCAGTCCACGATGAGGTTTCCGTTGTCGGTGATCACCGGACCGTCTTTTCCCGAACCCACCCGTACAACGGTTTCCGCTCCGAGGGCGGCGATCGCCGCGCTCGCGCTGACGCGGGCCTCCGCGATGATTTCGACCGGCAGGGGAAAGAGGATTCCGAGTCCGTCCACCGTCTTCGATTCATCCGTGATGATGACGTATTTCGCGGAATTGTAGGCCACGATTTTCTCGAGCAGGAGCGCCGCTCCTCCGCCCTTGATAAGGTGTTTTGCGGGAGAGACTTCATCGGCCCCGTCTATCGTCAGATCCAGTTTTCCGCCGATTTCCCTCGCGTTCAGGGAAAAAACGGGGATACCGAGATCCTCACAGGCTATGACGGTCTGGAAACTGGTCGCGACCGCGCGGATACCGGTCAGTTTGCCTTCCCCGATGTATTCGGCGATCCGCTTGACGGCGTGCATCGCGGTAGACCCGGTTCCCAGTCCCAGTTTCATCCCGGAATGGATCATTCCCGAATTGACGAGATCGTCGATCGCGTATCGACCGACGATTCTTTTTTGTTCGCTTTGTGAAAGTGGTTCATTCTTCATAATCGACTCCGGTGAACAGTTTATATTGTTGGTATGCCTGATATTGAAGCATGCTGAACCCGTTGCATATCCTGCAGCCGGCCTTTTGCGCGCGCCTCAGCATCCGAGTTCTTTCGGGATGATAGATGACGTCGTACACCGCCTCGTTTCCGTTGAAGCCGTAGAAATCGATCGGATCCGCATCCACGTCGGGGGACATGCCGACATTCGTCGTCTGGATGACGACGTCGGAAAAATGCTCGAAGAGTATGCGGTTCGCCGCGTCGAGGGTCGCCCATTTGAAGGTGTATTGCTGGGCCAGCTCGCGCGCCTTGTCCGTCGTCCGGTTGAAGATGCAAGCCCTTCCGCCGAGTTCCTTCACCGTATGCGCGATTGCCTTCGCAGCTCCTCCCGCGCCGATGATCGCAACCCTGAGCCGCTTCAAGTCCTTTCTCTCCAGAAATTCGAGCAGGGCGCGGGTGAAGCCGGGAGCGTCGGTGTTATATCCGTTCCAGACATCGCCGATCTTGACGATGGTGTTGCAGGCGCCGATTTCGCCCGTTTGGGCCGATATCTGGTCGAGATTGGGAAGTACCGTCTCCTTGAAGGGGAAGGTGACCGAGAGTCCGGTAATGCCCACCTCCTCCGCGAATTCGATGGCTTCCTCGATGGTGTCCGCCTTGATCGGTATGTAGACGGCGTCGAGCCCCTGCCGAATGTATCCCTTGTTGTGGATGGCGGGGCTCGAGGTTGCGACGAGCGGATTTCCCGTGACCCCGAAGATGCGGGTGTGTCCGGAAAGCGTGCGGAACCGGTACACTTCGTTGAGGGTGACGGGATCGAGCTGACCGAGCGGATTGTCCTGCTTCTTGAGTATTTCCTCGCTCGTCACATAGGTGATCGACGAGCCGAGAATGGGTGCGAGGATTCGCGTCGGCAGTCCGTATTGGCCCATGGCGATCAGGATGTATTCTTCGCCGGTACAGTTCTTTGCTTCGCGAAACAGCCGGGTCACGTCCGCAAGATTCCGCGGCATGAAGGCGATCTTGGCGATTTCGTCCTTGGTCCGCCTGAGTTTTTGCACCCGGCCGCGGAGGTCGCTTTCGGGACCCGTCATGTTGTGGTAGCTCCGGATTATGCGCGTGCCGAAGGCGCGGGCCGCTTCCTCTATGCTCGGTACCTGTATGTCCTCCTCGAGGTCTATGTAGGCGAAATTCTTGCGGTGGTCGGTGTCGGCGAAGGCCAGTCCCCGCGCGAGGGTCGCCGTCCGTGAACCTTCGCCCTCGACGAATTGGCCGCCGTCGGATTTGCGGCGGATGGTCAGGATGCAGGGGATGTTGGACATTTCCGGAAAGCGGCGGAAATGGAGCCGTTCGTCCGGGGACAGGCAGTCGACCCGGAGTTCGGCGATATCTATCCAGGAGCGGTACAGATCGACCAGGGCGAGGTCTTCCTTGAGCGTCGGGGCGGTCAGTACCAGGCAAATTTGTGTTTTCATTGGCTAGAGTATAAAAAACTTGCCGGGTTTCTGGAAGACCCGCGGGGCCGAAATCGTCCCCTGATCCGTCATTGTTGCGGCGTTTCGGCGGCGCGGATTTCGAGGGAGACTACTTCCTTGTTCAGGATCGTCAGGACGAGGACGGTGCCCTCGGGAACGGCATACGGTACGGTGAGCGAGCCGCCGGGATGCTTCAGGGAAACCACCGCGTACCGGTCGCCTTTCGGGCTGATCGCCTCGATCTTTATCTTGAAGGGATACGGATACACCGGAAGGGTTTCGGTGAATATTCCATAGACTTTTCCGTCCGCGCTCTTGACGGGCATGGCTATGACGGAGGCGACCCTCGAGTAGGAATTGACCATGGACCCGCCGGCCGGCATTTGCGAAACGACCGTTCCCGCCTGTTCCTTGCCTTCGGGCGTACGGGCGCTGAAGTCGAAAATGACCGAACTCTTGCCCATTTCGATGAGGGTGTCGGTGATGGAAAGTCCGTCGAGCGTCGGGATGCGCACCTTGTCGTTTTCGGGGCCGCGGCTGACCACGAGGGACAGTTGGACCGGATTGGCGATAGGGGTGTCGGGGGCGGGATTCTGTTCGAGAATGGTGCCGGCGGGAGAGGAGCTGAAGCGGTAGAGCACCGGTTCCTGGATAGCGAGAAGAGGCGTGGACATCGAGGTGAAAAGGGCCTGGAGGTTGATCTTGACGTCGTCGAGGTTCTGACCGACGAAATTTTCCACCCGGTCGACGATGACGCCGCGGCTTACCACGAGACTGATGCGGCGGCCGGCCTTGACGATGGCGCCTGCCGACGGACTCTGGTCGATGATCACTCCCCGGTCGTTCATGTTTTCGGAATACTTGAGCTGGATTTTGGGATACAGCTCCTTGGCCTGCATTTCGAGCATGGCGACCGCGAGGTCCTTTCCCGTCACGTTGGGAACCATCACCTGTTCGCCGGCCTTCAGCGAAATGGAAAACACGACGATGCAGGATGCAACGGTGAGCGCGAGGACGGCGATGCTGCTGAGAAGTACGGTTCGGGAGTTTTCGCGCAGTTTTTCCGCAAGGGCGGGAAAGTCTATCCTGATTTCGGGAATGTGGAAGTTCATGTCGGTGTCCTTTCTGTCGGTTTGCCCGTTCCGAGCGTCATGGTCATAAAATCGCGGGAACCGTTGAGGAACGATTTCCAGTCAAGCGGTTTTTTGGTTCTCCACTGCAGCCGTTCGAGAGCGAGGATTCCGTTTCCTGTTTGTACCAGAATACCCGCTTTTTTGTCTATGCCGAGGACGGTACCGGGCT
>JFJP01005476.1_pt1 | contig 19711 bp, 17 predicted proteins | sample 431651 | NCBI WGS metagenome assembly JFJP01 (sample SAMN02602958, study PRJNA72255) | Microbial mat metagenome, whole genome shotgun sequencing project. | biome: fresh water; feature: sink hole; material: water; isolation source: purple microbial (photo- and chemosynthetic) mats found in...
ATGAAGATCAAGGACCAGACCACTGCGCTCACGCTGAAGGACCTTGGAGCCACGGTCAAGCGTGCGCAGGGCTCCAAAGACGGTGCCGCTGTGGCCAACTCGGCAGTGGTCATCAGTGCTGACAAGAATGTGAAGTACGAGAGTGTGGTCAAGGTGATGGACACGCTGCAGCGCGCTGGTATTGCGCGGGTGGGGCTGTCGGTGCAGCTGGCCAACTGAAACTGCCGCGCGCTTTCTTAGCCCACACCATGTCCGCCCAGCAGGCCCGTTTCGAATTTGCCCCACCACCCACGCCGGGGCTGGTGCGCTCGATGGGTCTGGCCATCCTGGCCCATGGTCTGCTGCTTGCCGTACTCACCGCCGGTGTGCAGTGGAAGCACCAGGCCGCACCTGTGACGGCCGAGGCCGAGTTGTGGTCGGCCTTACCCCAGGAAGCAGCGCCACCGCTGCCCTTGCCGGAACCCGAGCCCGCACCACTGCCACCCGAGCCCGCAGCACCAGAACCCGTGGTGGCACCCGAGCCAGACCCCAGCATCGCCATCGCGAAGGAAAAAGCACGTCTCGAGAGAGAACGCGAGAAGCAACAGCGACTGGAAAAATTGGCCCAGGACAAGAAGAAACAGGAACGCCTGGAAGAAGAAAAGCGCCTGAAGGAAAAGCAGAAAAAAGAAAAACTCCAGAAAGAGCAAGAGGCCCGTGACAAGGCTGCACGCGACAAGGCCGCGGCTGACAAGGCCAAACAACAGGACGCCAAAGCCGCAGCGGCGGATGCCAAGAAGTTGGCCGATCTGCGGCAGCAAAATCTGCAGCGTATGGCGGGCCTGGCGGCCAGTACCGGCGGACCGAATGCCGCGGGAACGGCGGCGCAAGCGTCTGGCCCCTCCCCCGGCTACTACGCGCGGATTGCGGCCCGCATCAAGGCCAACCTTGTCTTCTCGGACACCGTGGCTGGCAATCCTCGCGTCGAGGTGGACATTCGGCTCGCTCCCAGTGGCTCTATCCTGAGTGTCAAGATTGCACAATCGAGTGGCAGCAAAGCCTGGGATGACGCAGTGGTGCGCGCCATTGAAAAGACCGAGACCTTGCCTGCGGATACCGATGGCCGGGTTCCGACGACCATGCAATTTGCCTTCAGGCCCAAGGACTGACAACCCCAAAGTTGCTACTGTTTCGATAGCTGTTTACGCACATCTGGCGGGCGTAAAAGGCCAATTTGGCTTACGGATTACCGGGCTTCACGGGATGGAAAACGATGGGCGAAAAGTCGGCACCTGCACTGCTATTGCAAGCCTTGTCGGCGCCACTGCCGCACGATGCGCAGCTGGAGCAGCCACCGACACGCGCGTTTGGTCGCACCCAGAACCTGCGCAGCAGGGAGCCTGCGCATAGCGCCACTACCACCGCCACCAGCCAGCTTTGCCAGTCCATGCGCTAGCCCCCGAACCACAAGGTGAGCCGGTAGGTGACCCATGCCGCTGTATAGGCCAGCACAAACAGGTAGGCGGCCATCAGCAGGGGATACTTCCAGGAATTGGTTTCCCGGCGCACCACGGCCAGGGTAGAGAGACATTGAGGCGCAAACACAAACCACGCCAGTAACGCATAGGCCGTGGCGATGGACCAGCCCTGCGCAATCACCGGTGACAAGGCACTGGCCACGCTGCCATCGGTTGCCGAGAGTGAATACACCGTACCCAATGCACCCACAGCCACTTCCCGCGCGGCCATGCCCGGTACCAGGGCAATGCAGATTTGCCAGTTAAACCCGATAGGGGCAAAAACCACCTCCAGCGCCTTGCCCAGCATGCCGGCAAAACTGTACTGAATGGCTGGTCCTTGGGACGCATCCCAACCCTCTGGGGCACCCGGGTAACTTGACAGAAACCAGAGCAGAACCATGAGAGTAAAGATGATGCCGCCCACCCGTTGCAGAAAAATACGCGCCCGCTCCCACAGGCCCAGGCCCAGGTTGCGCACACTCGGCACACGGTATGGCGGCAACTCCAGCATCAGCGGCTGGTAGGCACTCTTCATCCAGACCCGCTTGAACACCCAGGCCACCACCATCGCGCCCAGCACCCCGACTACATACAGACCAAACAGCGTCAAACCCCGCAGATCAAACCAGCCCACGGTACGCTCGGGCACAAAGGCACCAATCAGCAAGGCGTAGACCGGCAGCCGTGCCGAACACGTCATCAAAGGCGCGACCATGATCGTGGCCAGGCGGTCTTTCCAGTTGGCAATGGTACGCGTGGCCATGATGCCGGGAATGGCGCAGGCAAAGCTCGACAGCAATGGAATAAAGGCGCGGCCCGACAAGCCTACCCGGCCCATCAGGCTATCGAGCAAAAAAGCAGCGCGTGGCAGGTATCCGGAGTCTTCGAGCACCAGGATGAAAAAGAACAGAATCAAAATCTGCGGCAGGAAAACCAGTACACCACCTACACCCGCGATCACGCCATCGACGAGCAAGCTGCGCAAGGGGCCGTCGGTCATGTGGGACAGGGTCCAGTCTCCCACCGCTGCAACCGCGCTCTTGATCAGGTCCATCGGCGCATTGGCCCAGCTGAACACGGCCTGAAAAATCAGAAACAGCACCACCGCCAGAACGACCAGCCCCAGGGTGGGGTGCATCACCACAGCATCCAGCCGATGCTGGAAACGCCCCAACCGTGCCGCCTGTGGTGCAGCCGCCGCAAGTATCCGACGCACCTCGTCTTGCAGGGCAACCGAGTCTAGGGGAAGTGGGGCCGCAGACGACCCCGTCGCGGATGCTGTGAGGGCGTCCAGGGAGGTTTGCAGCTGTACCAGCAGCGCCTTGTGGCCTTCGCTATGTACCGCCACAGTCTCCACCACCGGACAATCCAGCTGTGCGGCAAGTTGGCCGACATCAATGTCAAGACCATGGGATCTTGCAACATCGGTCATGTTGAGCGCCACGATCAGCGGACGCCGCAGACGCTTGAGTTCGAGCACGAGGCGCAGGTTCATGCGCAGATTGGTGGCATCCACCACCGCAACAATCACATCGGGTACGGCCTCGCCCGGGCGGCGGCCTTCAATGACTTCAAGCATCACCTGCTCATCCGGAGTGGCAGGTGTCAGGCTGTAAGAACCCGGCAGATCGATCACCGAAATGGTCTGCCCGCTGGCCAGTCGGGCCTGCCCGACCTTGCGCTCCACGGTCACACCCGCATAGTTGGCAACCTTCTGGCGCGCGCCGGTGAGCAGATTAAAGAGCGCAGTTTTTCCGCAATTCGGGTTGCCGACCAGGGCAATGCTTTTGATGGGGATCGGAGAGGTCAAGGCCGAGGACATTCAATCCTCAACAGACCGACGGCTCGTGGATGCGCACCCGGATACAGTTGGCCTCCACCAGGCGCAACGCAAATTGGGTTTCACCAACCTGCACCGCCAGTGGCTCGCGCCCACCGGGACCACGCCGTAAGACCCGCACCGGTTCGCCGGGAATGAAGCCGAGTTCGCCCAAGCGCCGCAAAGTGGCGGGACCCACGTCTGCCGATGAGGCCACCACGTCAGCCACCACCGCGTGGGAGCCATTGGGAAGTGTCGACAAAAGCATGGGCGCTCTCAAAAAAAGCTGAAACTTGCGGAGAAAAACTCTTGATCTAAATGCGAGTATATCTCATTTAGACTCCTCTCAAAGCCGTCGAAATCACCCGGGGCAATCAATCGTATGCAATCACCGCGCGACCTTGATCAGCCTGGGCACGCCATCCGGCCAACGCCGAGTCGCTGGGGTAAAAACGGTAGGCATCGCCCAGATGCACCTCTGCCATGGCCCCGCTGCAGGTCTGAGCCTCCGTCCCATCCGCCGTGGATGGCACTTCGACATGGCGCTGCACTTGCAGGCGAACGGTCAACCCCCGCACCAGGTCGCCCTGCTCGGACTGCTCGCGCCGCGCCGGAAACTCGCGCATCAGCCGGTCGATATCCGGCGCCTTTCCATTGACCGCCACACGCAAGTACTTTCCAAATCGACACCGCGCTTGCTCCAGATCCCAGATCTGGGTAATGGTCAATTGCATACCCCCCGAAAAACGGTCGGGCTGCACCTTGCCCATCACGATGATCAATTCATCGTCCTTGAGTGCATTCTTGTGCGCCAGGATCAGCGACTCCTCGGCGCGGGCTTCGATCATGGCGGACTTGTCGTCGAGCTTGAACAGCGCCAGCTTGCCGCGCGCCCCGTTGATGACACGAAAATCCGTCACGACACCCGCCACCAATTGAGGCTCACGGGTGTCAACCAACTCTTCGATGGGGCGTTTGGCAAAGCGCCGCACTTCCAGTGCCACCTCGTCAAACAGATGGCCCGAAAGGTAAAAGCCCACCGCGGTCTTTTCCTGCGTCAGGCGTTGCTTCACACCCCAGGGAATGGCTTGCACCAACTCGGGCTCCTGCAGGCTCGAGCCATGCTCGCCCTCACCCCCCATGTCGAACAGGCCGACCTGGTTGATGTTGGCCGCAGACGCCGCGGCAAAGTCAAACGCACGCTCGATCGACTCGACCAGGGCGGCGCGGTTGAGTTGCAAAGTGTCAAAAGCACCGGCCTTGATCAGCGCTTCCACGCAGCGTTTGTTCAGCCGGCTGCGGTCCACGCGCCGGGCAAAATCAAACAGGCTGGTGAAAGGCCCTGCCTCCTGCGTCGGCCCCAGGCCTTCACGCGCTGCCACGATGGCATCGATGGCTTGCTGCCCGGTGCCCTTGATCGCGCCCAGACCGTAGCGAATCTGCTGGTTGGAGATCGGCTCAAAGCGGTAAATGCCCCGGTTGATATTGGGCGGCTCGAACGATAGCCCCATCTTCTCGGCGTCCTCGAACAGCACCTTGAGTTTGTCGGTGTCGTCCATTTCCACCGTCATGTTGGCGCAGAAGAACTCTGCCGTGTAGTGCACTTTGATCCAGGCCGTGTGGTAGGCCAGCAGGGAATACGCGGCAGCGTGCGACTTGTTAAAGCCGTAGCCCGCAAACTTCTCCATCAGGTCGAACACTTCGTCGGCCTTGGCCTCGCTGATGTCGTTCTTGGCAGCACCCGCACGGAAAATGCTGCGATGTTCGGCCATCTCTTCGGCCTTCTTCTTGCCCATGGCGCGGCGCAGCATGTCGGCACCACCCAGCGAGTAGCCACCCAGGATCTGCGCGGTCTGCATCACCTGCTCCTGGTAGACCATGATGCCGTAGGTCTCACTCAGCATCTCGGCCACCAGTGGATGCGGGTACTCGATCACTTCACGGCCATGCTTGCGCGCGACAAAGCTCGGGATAAGGTCCATCGGGCCCGGACGGTACAGGGCGTTGAGGGCAATCAGGTCCTCCAGGCGCGTGGGTTTGGCATCGCGCAACATACCCTGCATGCCGCGGGACTCGAACTGGAAGACGGCTTCGGTCTTGCCTTCCGAAAAAAGCCGGTACACCTTGGGGTCATCTAGCGGCAAGTTCTCGTAGGCAAAGTCTTCCTGCCCGGCATGGCGTTTGACGATGAATTCCCGGGCAATCTCCAGGATGGTGAGCGTCGCCAGGCCCAAAAAGTCAAACTTCACCAGACCGATGGCCTCCACATCGTCCTTGTCAAACTGGCTCACAGCCGATTCGCTGCCGGGCTGCTGGTAAAGCGGGCAAAAATCGGTGAGCTTGCCGGGTGCAATCAGCACGCCGCCCGCGTGCATGCCCACATTGCGTGTCATGCCCTCTAGCTTGCGGGCCAGTTCCAGCAGGGTTTTGACATCGTCTTCCTTGGCCTCGCGCTCGGCCAGAATCGGCTCGGCTTCGCTGGCATAAACCAGTTTGTCATCCTTCTTGCGGTCTGGTGGCGGCAACTGCAGTGTGACGGCAACGCCTGGCTTGTTGGGGATGAGCTTGCTGATTCCATCGCAAAAGGTGTAGCCCATGTCCAACACACGTCCCACATCACGAATAGCCGCACGCGCGGCCATGGTGCCAAAGGTCACGATCTGGCTTACCGCCTCTTTGCCATACTTGCTTTTAACGTAATCGATCACCCGGTCCCGATTGCTCTGGCAAAAATCGATATCAAAGTCGGGCATGGACACCCGCTCAGGGTTGAGAAAGCGCTCGAACAGCAGTTTGTATTGCAAGGGGTCGAGGTCAGTAATCTTCAACGCATACGCCACCAGGGAGCCGGCGCCGGAGCCGCGCCCGGGGCCTACCGGACAACCGTTTTTCTTGGCCCAGTTGATGAAGTCCCCCACGATCAGGAAATAACCGGGAAAACCCATCTTCAGAATAGTGCCGATCTCGAACTCCAGCCGCTCCACGTAGCGCGGCATCTCTTTCTCGCGCACCGCCCCATCCGGGTACAGATGTGCCATGCGCTCTTGCAGTCCCTCGTGCGAAGCATGCCGAAAATACTCTTCGGGTGACATCCGCTGGCCGTTGACCTCGGGCGTCGGGAAGTCAGGCAATTGCGGCTTGCCCAGTACCAAAGTCAGATTGCAACGCTTGGCAATTTCGAGGGTATTGGCCAACGCCGAAGGCACATCTTCAAATAGTGCCTCCATCTCGGCACTGGACTTGAAGTACTGGTCTCGCGTAAAACGGCGCACCCGTTTTACGTTTCCCAAAATCTCACCATCGGCAATGCACACGCGGGCCTCGTGGGCCTCATAGTCGTCTTCCTGCGCAAACTGCACCGGATGCGTTGCCACTACAGGCAACTGCAGGCGCGCCGCCAATTGCACCGCAGCGGTTACGTGGCCTTCGTCGTCTGGGCGACCGGCACGTTGAATCTCCATGTAGAAACGGTGCGGAAAGATGCCAGCCAACTGCAACGCAATTTCGGTAGCACGCGGTGCGTCGCCCTGCACCAAAGCTTGACCTACCGGCCCAGCTTGCGCACCCGCCAAAGCGATTAGCCCAGCGTTAAGTTCATGCAGCCATGCCAACTTGACCACCGCCTGCGCCTTGACCACATTCTGCGTGTAGGCCCGAGCAATCAGCTCCGACAGATTGAGGTAGCCCTGCTTGCTCTGCACCAGCAGCACCATCCGCGAGGTAGCCAGCACATCGGCGCCCAGACCTTCGACCACCAACTCAGCACCAATGAGGGGCTTGACACCTTTGCCCCGCGCTTGCTTATAGAACTTGATGGCACCAAAGAGATTGTTCAAATCGGTAATGGCCAACGCCGGTTGCCCGTCCAAGGCAGCAGCTTTGACAACATCGTCGATGCGGTTGGTTCCGTCCACGACGGAAAATTCGGTGTGAAGGCGCAGGTGTACAAACATGGAGGGTATTTTGACCGAGTTCATCGGGGCAACAGCCGTGCTGGCCGCATCACGCCTCCATTCTTGCCAATCAAATTGGCCTTCAACGCCCGTCTGACAAGCGCAAGGCGCTATCAAATCAGAAGCTATTTTTTCTCAAACCAAGCAGCTGCCTGGCCTCCCCTGGGGTGGCCACTGGCCGCTCCAGCAGGCGGCTGATGTCGGAGATGCGCTGTACCAGTTGCGCGTTGCTGGTGGCCAGCTCACCCTTGCGGAAATAGACGTTGTCTTCGAAGCCCACGCGCACATGGCCACCCAGCACGATGGCCATGGTACCCAGCTGCAACTGGGCAGGACCGATGCCAGCCACGGTCCAGGTGGCACCGGCTGGGAGTTGCGACTTCAGGTACATCAGGGCTTCTGGAGTTGCGGGCATGGCGCCAGGCACACCCAGAACAAAATCGAAGTGGGCGTTGGCGGGTAGCAGTCCCTTATTGATCCATCGGCTGGCGGTGGCGATCATTCCGGCGTCGAATATCTCCAGTTCCGGTTTAACGCCGTGCTCCGCCATGGCTTTGGCAAAGGTCTCCATGTCGGCGGGATGGTTCATGAACACATCACCGCCGAAATTCACCGATCCCATGGACAGTGTTGCCATCTCGGGCCTCAGTTGCACGGGGTCGAGACGCTCCTGCGCTGTCATGCCAACCGCGCCCCCAGTGGATACTTGAATGATCAGGTCACAACGCTCGCGCACGGCAGCGATGATGTCGCGGTACACAGCTCTGTCTTGTGTGGGTGTGCCATCGGACAGGCGTGCATGCAGGTGCACGATACTGGCACCTGCCTTGGCACAGGCTTCGGCGGCGATGGCTATTTCCTGAGGCGTAATGGGCAAGGCGGGCTGGTCTGCCTTGCTGACCTCGGCACCCGTGAGCGCCACCGTAACGATGAGCTTGTCCATCGTGTCTGCAATCAATTGCCGTGGCCACCAGCACCGCGCTGCATGGCTACGGGTACAACACAAGTTCCCGATGCTCGGCACACGACAACCGGATCTTTCAAGACGTTGGCCGCTGACACCTGGTCAGCCAATCCTGCGGCGGAGATCACCTTGCGCGCTTCAAACACCATCTTGCGCGAGCTCTTGCCCATGCTGACTATGCGTCCGCTGGCCTCGATAAAGTCCCCGGCATAGACCGGCGCCAGAAACTTCACGTTGTCGTAAGCCACAAACAGGCCTTCGTCGCCATCACTGCGTATGAGCAACTCGGTCGCCACATCACCAAAAAGATGCAGCATCTTGGCGCCGTCCACCAAGTTGCCGGCGTAATGTGCGTCGTGCGCACCCATGCGCAGGCGGATCAGGGAAGTGATGGCTTCAGACATTTCTCTTACTCCATTCATGGATGGCAAAGGATGCCACATCCTCGGCATAGCTTTTCACACCAAACCCGGCGTCATAGCCCAGTTCCTTGGCCAGCTCGTGGCTGATGCGCGGGCCACCCACCACCAGAATGACCTTGTCCCGGATGCCTTCGGCTTCCAGCAGGTCCGACAGTTTGGTGAGGTTGTCCAGGTGAATGTTTTTTTGCGTGACGATCTGCGACACCAGAATCACATCCGCCTTCTCTTCGATAGCGCGCGCCACGAGATCCTCAGAATCCACCTGTGCGCCCATGTTGATGGCACGAATCTCGTGGTAGCTCTCCAGCCCCTTGTGGCCGTTGTAGCCCTTCATGTTCATGATGGCATCGATTCCCACCGTGTGCGCATCGGTCTCGATGCAGGCACCCACGACCACCATCTTGCGACCCATCACCGCGGCGATGCGTGCGTTGACGCCATCCTTGTCCAGCACTTCATACTCGGGCTTGGAGATCTTCAGCTGAGACAGGTCCACCTGGTGCTTGCACTGCCCATAGACCACATAGAAGCTGAAACCCTGGCCCATGTCCTCGGCGTGCACCACGGCGGGCTCGTTCAGCCCCATGGCCAGCGCGAGCTGCTTCGCCCCTTCTTTGGACACTTCGTCGAGTGCCACTGGCAGCGTGAACGAGAGCTGAACACGTCCGTCATTGAGCGTGTCGCCATAGGGTTTCACCCATTTTGCTGTGGTTGTTTCGCTCATGTCAGTTACCTCCATTGAGCATGAGTTGCGGGAAGGGGTTGTAGTAGTCAGCCGACTTGGCAATTACGCCGTCCAATCCTTTGCCTCCCGTGGGCGTGCGCGAGATTTCGGCAAACGTACCCTTTCCGATGGCGGCAGGCAGGCCCATCGCCTCAATCTCGGCCAGAATTTTCTCAGTCTGCGCCAGCACCTCCTGGGCGCGCAACTCAATCTTGCCGCCCGACTTGAACTCGATTTCGGAATGCAGATCACGCATGGTGCCAAACACGTATTTGGCGTTCTGGATGGCCAGGAATCGGTCCTGAATGAAGGGCGTGTGAATGGCCTCGGTCATCATGCCCAGCAGGTGAATGTTCTGCTGCGTGAGGGTACTCACCATGTTGAACAGAGCGTCCTGAATATGGCCCTTGAAGATGTTGCCGGTCATGTGCTTGGTGGGCGGCATGTACTTGAGGCATGCGTCCGGAAACACCTGGCGCACCAGTTGCGCATGCGCGATTTCCCACAGGAAGCCATTTTCCAGATCGGGGTTGATTTCGAACGCATGGCCTAGCCCCATTTGCTCAGGCTCGAGACCGGACAGGTGGGCGAACTGTTCGTTGATGAGTTGCGAAGCCAGCACGGTGTGTGCTGCTTCATAGGCGTCGGCCGTGGTGAGGTAGTTGTCCTCACCGGTGTTGATGATGATGCCCGCATACGCATTGACCATGCGCGAGAAAAATTGATCAATAAAGGTGCGCTGCATGTTGATGTCGCGAAAGATGATGCCGTACATCGAATCGTTGAGCATCATGTCCAGGCGTTCCATGGCACCCATGGCGGCAATCTCCGGCATGCACAAGCCCGAGCAGTAGTTGGTCAGGCGGATGTAACGGCCGACCTTTGTTCCCACTTCGTCCAATGCGGCGCGCATGAGGCGGAAGTTTTCCTGCGTCGCATAGGTGCCACCAAACCCTTCCGTGGTAGCACCATAGGGAACATAGTCCAGCAGGCTCTGGCCGGTGGAGCGGATCACGGCGATGATGTCAGCACCCTGCTCTGCCGCGGCACGCGCCTGAGCCACGTCTTCATAAATGTTGCCGGTGGCCACAATCAGATACAGCCACGGTGCTTTGCCTTCGCCAAGGGTCTGGATCTGCGTGTCGCGGTGGCAACGTTGGGTGGCAATCTGTTCGCAGCGGGTCTGCGCCAAGGCGTTGGCCGCCGCACGTGCTGCCTCTTCATTCACTGGTTTTTGCAATACCAAAGTTCCTGCCGCCACGGCGTCAGCCACTTGCTGCGCCGTTGTGCCCTGTGCCTGCATGGCCGCAGCCAGCACCGTTGCCGCGCCATGCTGCAAGAGCCCCTGTCCCTGCAAGTGCTCCACGAGCCGATTGGGCAAGGGAACACCGTTCTCATCCACACCGTCCACGCCGAGCAGGCGCACGGTAGCGCGCTCCACGGTGGTGGTCGTGAATCGACTCATATCATCAAACACGGCGCGCGCAATGCGTTGCGCTGAGGCGCGGGCGCGGTCGATCTGGGTTGGGTCTAGCTGTAAATGGCTCATAGTGTTACGGTTTCTTCGGGTTGCTCCAGCACCACGTCGGTGACGGTGTGGCGGGGGAATGCTTCACGGGCAGCTTGCAGCAAGGTGGGCGCATGAAAGTCTCCTCCCTGTGGAGCAAACGGGTTCACCGTCACACCGGCAATGCGAATGCCATGGAAGGCGAATAGTTGTGCGCCGAGCCTGGCAAACGCTGCCAACTCCGGCGCGTCCACAAAGAGGCGCGTGCCATCGTTCACTACGACCCTCAGGCCGGCTTTGTGCGCCGCAAGTTCCATCAAGGCCGTCCACAGTTTTCGTCCAACGGCACCGCTGACTGCTATTGTTTTGATATCTGCCAGCGCTTGTTCCATAAGCGCTGGAGCCGCATTCAGCGTTGATGTTTGCGCCAGAGAAAGGCATCGTTCCTGGTTGTCCCAAACCCCTACGCCGCCACCAGAAAACACCGGCTGCACCAGCGTGCGAATCCCTCTTTCGGCCTGCGGCACGCCCAGAATGCTCAATCGGTCCTGCGTCTTGCGAATGACATCCGGGATACCACCACCGATGGCGGCCCCGGTAGCCAATACCACGGCGTCAGCAACTGCCGGCGAAGCATGGTGGCTGCGCCCGAGTGCGCCGTCGAGCACGACCAGATCGCAACCGCACTGCTTGAGCTGAGCAATCAGCGCCAAGAGGTCGGTACTGCGCGAAGCACCGGCCATCTCCATTTCGCCATGCTCCTGTGCGCGCACGATGACGATCTCGCCCATGGGGCTGTCAAGGCCCGTCGGGCAAACCGGGCGTGTGCGCACCCTAGACCGTGCCAGGGTGTCGCGTGCGGTGGCGACCAGCATGCCCGGCCAGACCGTGACCGGGGGCTTGGGAAACTGAAACACCTGGTCGCGCGCTTCGCCGTCCCGTCCAATGGAGGTCACGCCGACAGCCACCTTGTCCGCATCAGCGCAAGCCAGCAGGTGGTTGAGCGTGACGGTCTTGCCAGTGTTCTTGGTCATGCCCATGACCGCGAGGGTGCTGATGCCCCCGCTGCGAACCCCGGCCCACAGTGCACTCTGCGCTGCCATGGCTTACACGTAGAGTTCTTCGAACAGCTGGCGCAGACGGGGACTTTCACGCAGCAGATTGAGCGAATGCTCGGCGTGGCCCTCGGCGTAGCCATTGCCCACAATCATCTCAACATCCTTGCCCACGCCTTCGGCACCCAATGCTGCCGCGGTGAAGCTGGTAGCCATGGAAAAGAAATAAATCTTTCCGTGCTGTCGGGTGGCGAGGATGCTGCCCATTTCCGTGTTGGGGATATTGACGCAGTTGATGACCACATCGGCCAGATGGCCCTGCGTCACTGCAGAGACGGCGTCCATCAGCGCCAAGGCGTTGGTGGCGTCCACCTGCAAGGCGTGATCGGCCCAGCCGAGTTCCTTGATGCGCTGGCAGTCTTTGGCAAAGGGTGAGACACCGATCACACAGCCGGTTGGCCCGGCACGTTTCTTTGCCTCGTAGACACACAGCGTGCCCGACTTGCCACCACCGCCAATCACCACCACCGTGTCACCGGCTTTCACCAATCGTGCTGTCTGTGCGGGCGCGCCCGCAACGTCCAGAATGGCCAGTGCCGTCTTTTCGGGGATGTCATTGGGCAGTTTGGCGCAAAGGCCGGTTTCAAACAGAATGGCTTTGCCCGTGATATCGATCTGGTCGCGCTCCATGTGGATGGCACGGATGGCGTCGATGCGCAAGGGTGTGAGCGACAGCGACACCAGCGTGGCAATACGATCGCCCACTTTCAGGTCGATCTTGCCGTTCAATGCGGGGCCGATGGCGGCAATCGTGCCTATCAACATGCCGCCCGACCCGGTCACCGGGTTGTGGTGCTTGCCGCGCTGCGCCACGATGTCACGCACGATGGTTTCTACCTTGGCGACATCACCTTCTGCCTGCTGCTTGATCTGCGTGAAACTGGCCGAGTCGATGTTGAGGGCCGACACATCAATGAGGATTTCGTTGTCGCAAATCTCCATGGTGTTGTCGATCTTCCAAGCGCCCTGGGGCAAAACGCCCTGGGGTTCCAGCACGCGGTGCGTACCGTAGGGGGAACCGTGTCGCATGGCTTCTCCCGGCGTTAGTTGCTGATGGAAGGCAAACTGAAGTCCTGACCCAGCCCGGGCATCTCGACCGTCTTGCCCGCGTAGTTGCGGCATTTGACGGTGGTTCCACTGCCGTCCGGCAGGGCCTCTTCTCGCACATAGCTGGGGATGATGGGCAGCTTACCCAGACCGCCCAAACCGTCTACGATGAAGGTAGGCACTGCGGGGCCGCTGATCCAGCCGCGCAGGCCCTCGTAGAGTTCGAGCATGCGACGGTGTGGCACGATGAAGTGGTGCGCGCCTTCAACCATGTCGGTGGAGTACACGTAATACGGGCGCACGCCCATTTCGATGGTCTGCATGAACAGCTCGCGCATCACTTCCACGCTGTCGTTCACACCCTTGAGGCACACCGTCTGCAGACCCATCATGATACCGGCCTTCTGCAGCATCTTCACGCGTGCACGCAGCAGCGGCGTGATTTCCTTGGGGTGGTTGATGTGGATGTTGACCATCTGCACGCGGTGCTTTTCCAGCACAGCGCAGAGTTCGGGTGTGACGCGTGTGGGCAGTTGCACCACCATGCGCGAGCCCATACGCAGGAAACGCACATGGGGAGCGCGCTTGCGAATGCTGCCCAGAATCTCGTCGAGGCGCTCGTCGGTGAACGTCAGCGGATCGCCACCCGAGAGCAGCACGTCCTCGATGTTCTTGTTGTTGGCGATGTAGTCGATGGAGCGCTCGATTTCCTCCTTGTGCACCGAGCCCTTGGGTTGCGACACCATACGCTTGCGTGTACAGAAGCGGCACAGTGTGGCGCAGGTATTGGACACCAGAAACAGCACGCGACGCGGGTAGCGGTGCACGATGCTGGTGCCTTCGATGGTGTCGCCCTCTTCACCCAACTGGTCAAGCATGGTGGCAAAACCGGGTTTGGTTTCCTCGTGAAAGGTGGGCAGGTACTGCAACCGGATCGGGCAGTTGGGGTCGTCACGGTCCATCAATTGCGCCATGTACGGCGTGACCGCTATGGCGAACTTTTGGTACACCGTCTCGTTCACATTCTCGATATGGTTGAGCACGCCGTCGAGTTCCGAGTGGTGGGTGTAGCGCCGTGAAAACTGTTTCTGCCACGATTCGCTTTCGGGGTCATAGGCGTCAAGCTCTTTGCGCGTGAGCAGCTTTCCAACAAACAGGGGGATGACGGGTTGCAGCATGGGGTGTCTCCTGGACCAGAAACGCTGGTCGATGTGAATGGTGTATTCCGAGAATTCTAGAAATGACGACGCAAAACGAAAACACGCAAAATGACTGATTGCATCCTGATTTTTGAGTCAAAATGCATCGACTTGTTACATTCTGATTACATGGCTCCCCCCTCGTTAGATCCACTCGACAAAAAGCTGCTGGAACTGCTGCGCGTCAACGCTCGCCTGCCGGTGGTCAAACTGGCACAGGCGTTGGGCTGCGCCCGCAGCACCGTGGTTTTGCGGCTCAAGGCACTGGAAAACAATGGCGTCATTTCCGGCTACACCATCGCCACGGTGGTACCGCAAAGCAGCATTGGCATCCGTGCCATGGTGCTGATCTCCACCGACTCGGAGAGCGCGCCCAACGTGGTGAAGGCGCTGACGCGCCGCCACGAGATTCACAAGATATTCTCGGTCAGCGGTCGCTATGACCTGTGCGCCATGCTCACCACCGAATCCACCGAAGAGCTCGACTCGGTGATTGACCGCATCCGCGGCATCAAAGGTGTGAAAGACACTTTCTCCACGATACTGCTGAGTTCCAAACTCGACCGACCCGAATAGAGGTAAGGCGCCCATGTTTGTTTTGGGAAAACTTCTGAGTGCTATCACCCAGCCGCTGTTCTGGGTGATTGCGTTGCTTTTCGTGGCGGTATGGGCGTTCACGCGTCGGCCCGCACTGGCCCGCATTCTGACCGCTGCGGCGTTGGGTCTCCTGCTGTTGTTGGGATGGCTGCCCGCACCCAACGCGTTGCTGCACGACCTCGAATCGCGCTACGCAGAGATTCCCCCGCAGGCCGATCTCGGACCCTATGTGGGAATGGTGGTCTTGGGTGGCGCCTTCGAGCACGGCTACATTGCGCAGGACCACCGCCAACCGGTGCTCAATGACGGAGCCGAGCGTATGGTGGCGCCGGCCGCGGCCGTGCGCGTGCAGGCCCATCTGCAGATCGTCTTCACCGGCGGCGAGGGAACAGTCTTCGGGACCGGGCCGAGCGAGGCCCAGCGGGCGCGCGTCTTCTTTGAGAGCCTGGGGCTGGCCGGCGACCGGGTGCGTTATGAATCTGCCTCCCGCACCACGTATGAAAATGCGGTGCTCACAGCACAACTTCCCGGCATCAACACCGCGCAGCCCTGGTTATTGGTCACCTCTGCCTGGCACATGCCGCGCTCGATGGCCGTGTTTCGCAAAGCTGGCTGGAACGTCACGGCCTACCCGGTGGACTTCCGCACTGGGCTCACCACACCCTGGGCGGAATACTCCCTGCGTGAGGGCGTCACCCGCTGGCAACTCGTGCTGCACGAATGGGTGGGGATGCTCGCCTATGGGCTACGTGGCTGGGCCTGAATTCGGGCTACCACCTTGTCAATGCGACGTCCCTCCAGGGCGGTGACTTCAAACTCCCAGGACGCGCTACGTATTTTTTCACCCACTGCAGGCAGATGACCACACACCGCCATCAGCAAGCCTGCCAGGGTGTTGTAGCGTCCCCTGTCTTCGTCTGGAAACTCGTCAATCTCCAGCCGTACCTTGAGTTCACCGACAGGCATCAGCCCATCGAGTGCCCAGGATCCGTCAGGCTGATAGGTTGCCCAGGCCTGGGCTTGCACGTCAGGCTGCAGTTCGCCAGTAATCGCTTCGAGCAGATCGTGCGGCGTCAGCAGCCCCTGCACCACACCGTATTCATCCACCACGAACACCATGCGTGCAGCCGTGGTTCGAAACTGGGTGATCAGTTCCATGCCACTCAAGGTTTCAGGCATAAACGCGGCCGGTTCGGCGATTGCGTCAATGCCGCACGCATGGTCCGGGCCCAATTCCAGCAAACGCGCAACGCTCACGATGCCGACTACATCGTCCAGCGATCCGCGGCACACCGGGTACCAGGAGTGTGCACCGTGGCCGCCAGCCCCACTCACTTGCGCCAGGCACTGTGCAACAGTACTCGAAGCGTCGAGCCACTCCACATCGGAGCGCGGCAACATGATGGAGGTAAGGGGGCGATCATCAAGGTGAAACACGTTGCGCACCATCTGGTGCTCATGCTGCTCAATGATGCCTGCGTCCACGCCTTCCTCCAGGCTTGCGGAAATCTCGGCCTCGGTCACCGCCCGGTTGTCCGCAGTGTCAATGCGCAACACCTTGAGCATGCCGTGCGTGCACATGGAGAGCAGCCGGACAAATGGCTTGGTGAGCGTGGCGACCCACGTCATTGGGCGAGATACCAACCGGGCCACAGCTTCCGGGTAGAGCTGACCAATGCGCTTGGGTACCAGTTCACCGAATACGATGGTGACGAACGTGATGACTGTCACCACAATGGCCGTGGCCGACACCTCGGCCGCGCGGTGCGCCACGCCAAGATACGTTTGCAGCCAGGCAGACACCGAGTCACTGAACGCCGCCTCTCCCACAATGGCATTGAGCATGCCGATCGAGGTGATGCCCACTTGCACGGTGGAGAGAAATTGTGTGGGATTGTCCAGCAGCGCCAGTGCCGCCTGCGCACCTTTGTCGCCCGCGTCGGTCATGGTCTGCAGCCGTACCTTGCGGCTCGCCGTCAATGCCAGCTCCGACATGGCAAACACGCCGTTGAGCAGCGTGAGCAGCACGATCAAAAACAACTCCATGAAACTCCAGCGAAAATGAAGACATGGCACTTTACCTTATCGGCGATATTCAGGGTTGCGACAGCGCGTTGCAGCGTCTGCTCGACAAACTGGATTTCTCCCCCAGCAGGGACACCCTCTACGTTTTGGGTGATCTGGTCAATCGCGGACCGGAGTCTGCTGCGGTTCTGCGCCGGATGATGGCCTATGGCGATGCGGCGCGCTGCATCCTTGGCAACCACGACCTGCACCTGCTGGCTATTGCCCATGGTGCACGCGCAGCAGACCGTAACGACACACTGGATGGCGTACTGAGCGCCAGCGATCGCGACGCGATGCTGGCGTGGCTTATTCACCAGCCACTGGCACGTCGCGTTCAACTGCAGGACCATGTGCTATTGCTTGTACACGCCGGCGTGTTGCCGCAGTGGTCGGCTGAACAAACCCTGGCATTGGCCAACGAGGTGGCCGCCATGCTGCAGAGCGCGCAAGCGCAGACCTTCTTCGACGCCATGTACAGCAACCTGCCAGCGCGATGGAGCGAAGGGCTACAAGGCGTTGAACGCTGGCGTGTGATCGTGAACGCGCTGACACGCATTCGATTTTGCACCGCGCAAGGCGAGATGGAATTTAAAACCAAGGAAGGAGCACCCAACGCCCCTGCAGGATTCATGCCCTGGTTTGAAGTGCCAGGTCGGGCCACGCAAGATGTCGGCATCGCATTTGGCCACTGGTCGATGCTCGCCCAGCTGCAACGGGCAAACCTCTACGCGCTCGATACCGGCTGCGTCTGGGGCGGCTCCCTCACCGCGCTGCGTCTGGACGCCAGTGGCGACCCGGCGCGCCATGAACTGCTGCAGGTGGCTTGTCCAATGGCCCAGCAACCAGGTCGCGATACACAAAAGCGCTCCTGAATCAGGAGCTGCTCACGCAGATTCTACGCGCCTCGCAGCCTTATTCGGTCTTGAAAAGTGCAGCGACCTTGCGCTTGGGTTTGATGTTGGCCGAGATGCTGCGTGAGGCAGGGCGGGCGGTTGCTTCCCATGAAGGTGCAGGCTTGTCCGCCACGGTGGTCGGCTCATACGGCTTGTCGAAAAACGGGTCACGCGAAGGTGCAGGTGGGCGTGCATAGTCACTGCGCGGCGCGCGCGGTGCACGCGGTGCATAGCCGTCTTCGCGGTTGCCGCGCCCTTCGGTCCGCGGTGCGCTGCGGCCGTTGTCGCCACCGGCTTCACCGTCGTGGGCGTACATGCGGCGACCATCGTTGATGCGCCCTTGTTGGCGGATGTTGGGCAGGTTTTCGTCAAACTCGAGCCCTTCGAGTTCGATCTTGGTCTTGATCAATTTTTCGATGTCGCCTACCAGGCGAGCATCGTTGTTGCCGCTGACAAAACTCACGGCAAGGCCAGCGGCGCCGGCGCGACCGGTGCGGCCAATGCGGTGCACATAGTCTTCAGCATTGAACGGAATATCAAAATTGAATACCGCCGGCACATCCTTGATGTCCAGGCCCCGAGCCGCTACATCAGTACACACCAGCAAATCAACTTCGCCCGATTTGAAGGCATCCAGTGCTTTCAGGCGCTCGTCCTGGCTTTTGTCGCCGTGCAAGGCCGTGGTCTTAAGGCCCTCGCGCTCCAGTGAGCGTGCCAGACGGGCACACCCGAGTTTGCTGTTGACGAACACAAACGCCTGCTTCATGCCACGCGCACGCAACACCTGGTGCAGGGCATGGCGCTTTTCATCCTCAGGCACGCTGTAGAAATGCTGCTCCACGGTGGATGCCGTGGCGTTGGAGCGCGCCACCTCGATGGTGACCGGGTTTTGCAGATAGCTGTTGGCCAGCCGCTTGATCTCCGGCGAAAACGTCGCTGAGAACAGCAACGTGGTACGTTGCTTGGGCAGATAGGACAAAATTCGCTGCAGATCTGGCAGGAAGCCAATGTCGAGCATGCGGTCGGCTTCGTCGAGCACCACGTACTCGACCTGATTGAGCACCGCGTTCTTCGCTTCGATGTGGTCCAGCAGGCGTCCCGGCGTTGCTACCAGAACTTCGACGCCACGTTTCAGCTCGGCGGTCTGGGGCTTCATGTCCATGCCGCCAAACACCACCGCACTGCGCAGATCGGTGTACTTGGCGTACAACTCCACCTGCTCGGCCACCTGCACCGCCAATTCACGCGTGGGCAGCAGCACCAGCGCACGCACCGGGTGCCGCGCTGGCGAGGTGGATGCATTCTGGTGGCGCATCATGCGCTGCAACAAGGGCAACGCGAAAGCCGCGGTCTTGCCGGTACCAGTCTGGGCTGCGCCCATGACATCGCGGCCCTGGAGAACCACGGGAATGGCCTGCGCCTGAATCGGCGTCATGGTCTCGTAGCCCATTTCACTCACTGCCCGTGCAAGAGGATCGGCCAATTGCAATTGGGCAAACGCCATGATGGGGGTGTCGCTGGTGAGTTCGTTCGAATTCACGGGGTTCGCAACGGTAGAGGGAAGTTCAGTATTCAATTCAAGCCGGCATAGCCAAATGTTTGCTATCCAACCGATAGCGGGCTGTCCTAGTGGCTAGGGACAAACCCGCATTATCCTCTATCCCCCTACCTGACCCTGGTACTTGCCACCACGGTCCTTGTAGCTGGTTTCGCAGACGTCGTCCTTGTCGCACTCAAAAAACAAAACCTGCGCGCAGCCTTCACCGGCATAAATCTTGGCTGGTAGCGGTGTGGTGTTGCTGAACTCCAGCGTCACATACCCTTCCCACTCCGGCTCAAACGGCGTCACATTCACGATGATGCCGCAGCGCGCATAGGTGCTTTTGCCCAGGCAGACGGTCAGTA
>JFJP01027131.1_pt1 | contig 19708 bp, 15 predicted proteins | sample 431651 | NCBI WGS metagenome assembly JFJP01 (sample SAMN02602958, study PRJNA72255) | Microbial mat metagenome, whole genome shotgun sequencing project. | biome: fresh water; feature: sink hole; material: water; isolation source: purple microbial (photo- and chemosynthetic) mats found in...
TACAGTATATAATATTCAAAAAGCATGGAAAATAACGAAGTTCTTGAGCCCTTACCCGAAAAAATCAACGAGAAAAAATGTACGTTTTTTTCTCTAAAACAAAGAAAAACCTTTTTTCTTCTTCTAAAAAAAACAAAAAAAGTTCAAGAAGAAAACGTTGATTATTTTTTCAAAGAACTTTCTGAAATAAAATGGGAAAAACCTGAAGAAGCGAAAAAAGACATACAAAAGCTGTTAAAAACCATAGAAAAGAAGTAAAAACCCCTTGAATCCCTCATTTTTATTTAAAAACAAGCATAGATACTTCACATTATTCGAGAAGAAATTATCATTAAGACTCGTTCCTGAATTAAAGAAGAAAAAGAATAAAATCCACCTTAATGAAAATCCTTATTTCCTGAAAAATGGCTTTGTCGCTGATGCTTCTTTTCTCACAAATTACCAGAAAATCAGTAAATTCATCAAAGAACATGAAAATTTCAACGGATCTCAAGAATTTCCTGATAAAAAACCTTTTCAAAATGACCAATTTCATGAGAAAAAAACCGAAGAATTTCATGAAAAAATTCATGAAAAAACCCCTTTAAACCCTTTTGAATTGCATTTAACCAATAAAAATCTTAGTGATGTTCATGCGAATTCTAAGCATTTTTTCCCTCTTTATAAAGATATGCAATTTACAGATTTCGGGGAAATGAATAAAGAGAAATGTAATGCCACAAGTTTCGTTATACAGCAGAATTGGCCTAATTTTCAAGGGAAATTATTAAAGGAATCACAAGGAATTGGGGAATATGTTATGGAAAAAAATAGTTACCCCAATTTTATCATGAAAAATGAAGGGCTTACAGAGTTTTTGAGAGCCGAACAAAGACTCAAGGAAACACAGAATGATAGGCTGAAAATGCATATTGAAGCGCTGGGAGGCATTGAAGACACGATTTCTAGTAAAATTCAATAAATTCATATTTCAATAATAAATTATAAAATCGAATAAAATCGAATAAAATCGAATGAAATTCAAGAAATTCACTAAAAAATGAATAAAATTCAAGAAATTCACTAAAAATGAAAAATAATTGAAAAAATTAAAAAAATTATAAAATTTAATTTTTGAAGTTATGAACGATAACCTAAAGAAAAACGAGACTTTGAAGCTGAATTTAAGCAACGATTTAAACTTAATTGATCGAAGACCCAACACCTCTCCTCAGAAATTTGAAGGAACTACTAATTCTAGATATAAAGATTTCAGAATGAGAACTGACGAGCCTGCTTTAACAAGGACTAATTTTTATAAAAACGACCCTTTTAATCAAGATCCAATTTATGCTCAAAATAACATAAATTTCATCAATAAATCAGCTTTTAATAATATTGAAAAGAACTTAGAAGAGGAGGAGTTTAGGAATATGTCATCAGAAAAAATGATGAACGTGAAGGTTGTGGAGAAGGGGTTTAGAGTGCTTAAAATTTCAAAAGATTTGAGAAAAGAAAAGGAGGATTTGTTTGAAAGGAAAAAAACACAGAAGATTTAATTTTTTTCTCATAATTTAAAAATAAAAGATTTTTTTTAAAAAAAAAAATGGAAAATGAATTTTCTTTGTAAATAAAATAATATAATATAATATATGCTTAAAAAAAAAGATATTTTTTTAAATTCTGAATGAATTTTCTCTTTTGAAATGAAATCAATCAGAATTCAAAGTTTTTTTCTGATCTAAATAAAAATCAATTTAAAAAATTCCTAATAATTAAACAAAATGCTGAAATTCATCGAAACTTCAATTTCTTTCAAGCCGGCTTTCGATCAAAAAAAAAGTTTCATGTTCACACTGACCGTAAATTCCTGATAAAAAACCCCTATTTAAAACGCTTTATTTCAAAGACTTTTGATGGGGGAATCACTTCCACAGAACCTGCTTCTTATGATCCTGTTACAAATGTCGCAGTTTTCAGCGAAATACTCGAAATAAAACCATATTTTTACCATAAAAACAATATCATAGTCTTGGAACTCTTACAACAAGAAGAAATAGGCCCAACGGCCAATATATGTACTAATACACCCAATAAAAATTCGAAGGCTTTACTTATTGCGAAAAGAGTTATCGAAACAAACTCAAATTCTTTGAAGGAAATTGTAATATATTTTTTTCAATGAAAATTTGAAAATTGCTTATAATTTTCCATTATTTTTCTTGATTTTTCTTGATTTTTTATTGATTTTTCTTGATTTTTCTTGATTTTTCGTTATTTTTCTCTATTTTTCCTTCAGAATTCAAGGCCTCTTGTCTTAAGAACCACACTGATCAATTCTAAAAGCCCAACGCCGATCGAAGCGATCATAAAAATTGGTATTTCTATCATAAAAAAATTTGGTGAGATCGAAACTCCCACTGCTGAAGAAACGGGTTTATTGAAGCCTTTTCTGAAGGAAATGCAGGAGTTTTCTCATCATCAGAAGGGGGAATTCGATATTCTGAAGGCAAATTCAATAAATACTGATTATCTGAAGAAAATTACGCCGATAGTTTTTATGTTGAATTATTTCTCAGATGTTTTTCATTGGAAATCACCAGTTCATACCATAATTTTCGCATTAACAGTCACTTTATTCACACTTTATATCCAAATAATCCTCATTTTATCCTTGCTTTTATTCTATATAAACACTCCATTTTTCATGAGAATGTTGATGAAAATCCCAAAAAACAAAGAAAAAAACAGTATTTTCGAAAGAAATAAGAAAAAACTCTATAAACTCAAAAGAAATATTACACATATACAAGAAGGTCAGAAGGATTATATAAGAAAATATGATTATTTCAAGAATTTGCTCTTTTGTGATGATAGAACACAACTCATTGAATTAATCCTTTATTTAAGGAAATATGTTCTTTGTTTTGTAGCTTTTTTATTGGTTTTGTCGCCCATTAATTGCTTTTTAGTGATATTTTGGCTTATTCTATGCAAGAATTCGGCTTATGGGAAGACTTTAATTGAAGAAATACAAAGGATTTTTCAAAGAATTAATGATGAAATTAATAAAAAAATTGATTATATTGTGCTTAGGTTCAGGATTTTCCCGATTTTGCCTGAAGCACAGTCAAATAGAATAATACATTCTGATAGAGTCGGCTCACAAGGCTCTCAAAAAACATTTGTGATCTATGAAAACCAAAGGTGGTGGCTTGGGAAAGGCTGGACTGATCTTCTGTTGCCAGGAGGTTTTTTTAATTTTTTTCTTTATTTTTACAAGAGAAAAAAAATTTTATTGAGAATTCAATGGAATTCATTGTTTATATGCATGATTTATTTTAAAAAAATGAAATTATTGTATAGAGCATGTTATAAATAAATGAGCAATTTTCTCATTTATCTCTAATTTTTCATATTTTTTTAATAAAAAACACATTAAATCCTTTAAGAAAGAACGAAATATTCAGATATTGAAGGTATTTTATCATTAAATTTCGATAAATTAAGCCTTCCTGAACCGGAGGAAGAATGGGCTTGGGAAGGTGATTGGCAAGTGGAAGTGAATGATGACACTGATTCTGAAGGATGGTTATATGCTTATGACTTTAAAAACGAGTTTCATGCGAAGAATTCAAAGCTAGACTATGCGAGAAGACGTAAATGGTTCAGAAAATGTTCAAAGAAATAATGGAAATAATGGCTTTTTATATAGGAAATTTTCTTTCAAAATCTTATTGTTTTTATTAGTTTTTAAAGCTTATATACTGAAACATGACCTATGTTTTGAGAATGACTTGTTTTTTTAAGCTCTCTAACGTGCTGATATTTGAATTCTTCTTTAAATTTCTGCTTTTTCTCCTTACGGTCCTGTTTAAAAGCCTTTATTCCCGCTTTTCTCTGAGCTTTTTCCTCAGCAGTTTCATTTTTTTCTCGCTTTCGAAAAATCTCGTTATGTTCAATTTTTTCCTCATTTTTCACAAGATTTTCTTCATTTTTAACAAGATTTTCTACATCATTCATATTTTTTTCATCAGTTTTTTCATCAGTTTTTTCAATAGTTTTCTCAATAGTTTTCTCATTCATTTTTTCATCAGTTTTCTCATTAGTTTTTTCATCAGTTTTTTCATTAGTTTTTTCAATTATTTCTTCATTATTCTTTCTTCTTTTCATTTTTTTCGAATTTTTTGAAAGGTTAGTTTCCTTTATAATAGTCAACTTCGGGACTATTCCGCTTTCATTCTTTGAGGTTTCTTCTATCGTAGGAGAATCGTCATGTCTAATAATAGAGTTGTCTATTTCTTCTCCTTCATCTTCTGATGAATCTTTCATCATATGAGCTTGTAGACAAATATCGTCTTTTATGTCGATTTTATCGTAGACTTTCCTTGTGAACATATCTTCTTGTTTGATTTTATCAACATTTTCAGGCTTTAAATCAGGTTTTTTAAGGTAATTATCCAATATTTCTTCTTCTTCTTCATATTCTTCCTCTTCTTCTTCACTTTCTTCTTTTTTCCCTTGTAGTTTCTTCGAATTTAATGCTTTTTTCTCATTTTTTTTCTCCATATGAGCGATATATTCATGCATAACTCGTTTAAAGTCCTTTTCATTCAAAATCTCAGGCATTTCAGGCATTTTATCATCATCTTCTTCAAATTCCTTTAAAAAATCGTTGTTTTTCTTCTGGTCTAAAATCTCTTCAATAGGCCTTCTTGTATCAAGGCATTTTTCACCACAATTCGCCACATCCACGAAATTATCTTCAATGTTCTCGTAAACCTCTTCTGGGCCTTCATATTGCAAAGCCTCGAATACCTCCTTTTCTAAAGAAAAATTAAAATAAATTATTAAGAATTTCTTTAGATTTTATGATAAAATTGTAATAAAAATTAAAAAAAAATTCATAAAAAACGAAAAAAATATGAATAATTAATGGATTTATTACGTTCTGGAGTCATTTCCTCTGGCAAATAGTCAAAATCTGGTTTAAGCTCAGGGGGTTTTTCATATTCTGCATTGTAAACAAATGAGACCACGCCTTCGGAATCCTTCTTGGCAATGTGCTGATAATAATCATAGCCATCAACCAACAACCCGTTTTCATCATAATATTTCATTTTAACGTTCTTATTCACTTCGAAATTCTTCAGAATGTTTATCGGGTCTTCTCTTTCGAGAATTTTGGCTGAAAATTGTGATAATTTCTGCTGTTCCTTAGGAATTTCTTCATTATTTCCTTCATTATTCTCCTTTAGTTCTTTATTTTTTTCAATTTTTTCTTTATTTTTTTCTTCATTTTTTTTCTCAATTTTTTCTTCTTTTTTTTCTTCATTTTCTTCATTTTCTTCATTTTCTTCGTTTTCTTCTTCAATTTCTTCAATTTCTTCATATTCCCCGAAATCCTCCCATTCTTCCTCTTGAACAATTGGCTTTTTCTCTGTCACATTCGCAACACTAACTTTTGATTTTTGCAATTGATTAATCCAAAGATCTTCTCTCTCTTCAACCGCCTTACTTCCCTTTGATTTTTTCTTCTTCTGCACTGGAATTTCATCATCATCGTCTTCAAAATGCACTTTTCTCTCATTTTCTTCATCTTCATCAGCATCGACTTCGAAATTATCAATTTTTCGAGCATTTGCGAATTTCCCAAGATCTTTATCAGAAAAACCTGAGAGAATTTTTGCCTTTTTAGCCTCGCGTTCCGGGTCTTCTTTCAATGATTTTTTCTCTTCCATTACCTGAAAAACACGATCTGCGAGAGTCCCTTTTTGATAATTAGGATCCTCTGCTGAACGATAAACCAGCTTAAACTTTACAGCGTCTTTCTTTTCATTGAATTTCTTCTTTAATTTGCCCTAAAAGAAAAATGGGGTTTAAGGGAGTTTTTTGGATTTTGGTACCATTAGATAGATATTAAGGCTTTTTTAGGAATGAATAATAGTTTTGTTATTTTTGAAGGAAATTAAGAATCTTTTTTATATATATATGCAATTTCCTTTGAAAAAAGTTTATTTATTTTATGAACTCTATGAAAAAAAAAATGAAAAAAAAATGATTTTTTCTTTAAAAAAATGCTTTTTTCTTTAAAAAATTAGAAAAAACAGAATTTTTGAAAGAAATAATTCATGGAACTTTAGAAGAAAACAAAAACATAAATTCTATTAAATTTCGGGTGATCTAAGATGAATTCCTCTATTAACAAGAAGTTTACAGACTGAAAATATGAGAGAAAGCTTGGAGAGTTTTTTCGTTGCTTTGGAGGGAGAGGATGTTTAAAAATTGTTGGGGTTGAAGAAAAACGCGAGGAAAGTGGACCCTGAATGTTTGAAATTTGATTGATTTTTTTATTTGCATTAAAAGAAAATTAAAAAATCGAAAAAAAAAAATTTTGAATTTTTTTTTTACAAAAAAATAAAATAAGAAATTATTGCATATATTCTACTTTATAATAAATTAGCCCAATCAATCCATAAAGTATACTACCTCCAAGAAGATAATCAAAACAAAATAATATTTTTGTAATTTATCATTATCTTCTGCAGATAAACCTACAAATTAAATGAATCCTGTCAAATAAATTAAAAATGTGACAGAAAATTATTATATATTCGATTCATTTTACTTCCTTTCTATTGAATAATTGTAAGAATATTGTTGTAAATTTCATTTGAAAAATTAAAATTTTGAATAAATCAAATTTTTTTCAAAAAACGTCAATTTTTTTTTATATTCAATTATTTTTAATTTAAATAATTTGACAGATCAAAATTTCAAGGAGGATTCTCCTTCTGATGAATACGAGCAAGATCCATTTACTTTCACCATTAACACCTCTAGCTTCCATACAAAAAGATTTCAATCCCAAAATAAAAAATCCTCTTCTTTTCATGATCCCCACAATAAAAAACTTCCATTTTATATTCATCTAACAACCTTCAAATCAGATTTGTTCACAAACATAAACAAAGAACTTCAATCAGAAGGCAAGACCCTTTCTTTAAGCTTATTTCCTCAAATATTGAAAGATTTTTTCAATAAGCAGTCTCTTTTCGGTGAAAATTTAAAGAAATTGGGTATATTTTGGATAGAAAACCTTATGATAAAGAGATTAGAATTAAAGCAAAGCTTTGAAGGAATATGGTATTCTTGGGATAATAACAAGAAGAATTTCCTCAGCAAAATGGGTATTGGAGAAAATGAGGTAGTTACTGAAGAATTTAAAGGGATTATTCAAACATTTGAAACTCTTTTGAATCAGGAAGTGAGAACCGCTGAGATGATTATTGGGTTATCATTGATTTCAAAGGAATTTGCGGAAAATATTCAGAGAAATTCATTAGAAAAATCAAATGAAAAGAATGATTTTATCACAATTTTAGTAAAACTATTAGAAATTTTAAAGACTAATGATGATATTTTTTATGAGAAAAATTCGATAAATAATGCATTTTTTATTCGGAAAAAAGCTGAAGAAATGCTTTGTTATTTCGCAAAAGATTTAGAAGAATTTAATGAAAACTTTAAAGAAATCACCAATAAACACAAAAGTCTCTGCTATCACGAATTATTGAACTTATTAGAAATCCTTCCTAAAAAGCTCAAAATCCTTAAAAGTCTTTTAAAATCTTTAGAAACTCAATGCAATTTGATCCTTTTGCCTTATAAAAAAGCCTTTACAGCCAACGAATCAATAGTAATTTTTTCAGATAAATCGATGAAAACCCTAGAAAATAAAATCCTGAAGTTTGAAGCCCGAATAAAATCAATAAAAGTCCATTCTTCTTTTTTCAATCCTTTAAAGCATAAGCTCAAAACCCAGTTAATATCTTCAAAAAAAACATTAGAAATCGAAACTTTTCGAATTTCTTCACAAATCAAATTAATTTATGATTTCCCAAGAATCGAAACTGATCTAGAAGCTCTTAAAGCTATCTTTTCTAATGAAATTCAGCAAGAAAAAAACACATTTACGAAAGAATTCCGTGTAGAATTTCTCACGAAAACTTCCAAAATAAGGCTTTTTCTCGAATTATTGAAATTTCAGCCAAAACCTTTGAAAATTATCGTTTCCTTCACAAATTTCTTAGAGACTCACATGTTAATTCTTTCTCAAAACTACAAAGGAATAAACGATCATTTAAAAGAGCGACAACGTGAAGAATTACAGAAGATTGATTCCTTGAGAAAAGAAGCTGAATTCCTCTCGCAAACAGTCCAGTCATATCTTGAGAAAAACCTTCTGACTTCTGAAGAAAAAAATGCTTTGAAAGGGAATCTTCGAGCTTTGATTTCAAAATTCGATACTTTGAGTAAATGGCCAGAAATCACTGATTATTCATTGGGGCAGATCTCCAGTTTAAAGACTCAATTGGAAAAAGATTCATTAAATATCACTTATTTCGAAGAAACTTTGAATATCGTCGGTTTTCAAATAGCTTTCTCAGCATTGAAGCCTCTTTTAAATAGCTTGAAGCTTTCTTCAAAGATCAATCTTTTGAAGCCTTTTTTGAAAAAACTGGAGATTTATCATAGTCTTTTAAGCCAAATTCCTTCGATTTATAGGCCCGTAAAGGAGATTATCTTGAGAATCGCTGCGATTTTACCTTGTTTAAGCCATTTTCAGAAGGTTTATGAAGAATTTGTCGAGAAATTCGTGACTTTTTCAAAGGATTACGAAGAATTAAAGGAAGAAATTCTGAGTTTTCGTGAGATTTTTCTGAGTAAATTAGCATCACTTTCTGTAAATAAGGAGGATCAAACCTTTTTTCTTTCATGCGGTGAAGAGTTTCTTATTTCTTTAAAGAAACATTACGAAAGTTTGACTCCTCAGAACATTAATTATGTGAACAATGAGTCAAAACACATGTTATTGGAGATTAAAAGTCGCATAAATTTCTTCTATTGCAGTAAAGAGAATCTTCATAATATGGCAAATAGCACAAATCGTCAACTTCGGTTAAAAAGCACAATTGTGCTTTTTCAAAGGATTCTCGGTAAATTGAAACTGACTTACGACAATAAAACACTTGAGGAAAAAAACACGATTTTTCTAGAATCTGAAGAAATCTTATTCAAATGTCAAAAACTCGTTGAAAGTCTGTTGAAAATCAGTGAAATCGCTGGAAATATCATAGAAAAAGGTATTGATCAGAAAAAGAAGAATTTAGTGGTAAAAGAGAGGTTTAAATGTTTAAAGGAGTTTTTAAAGGATTTGAAAGAAGGGAAAAAAACTTTGGTTTTAGAAAGCAAGAGTATAACTGATGGACAAATAGAGAGTATTTATATATCTTTATTGGACGATATGGCTAAATTGGAAGAATTTTTAGAGAAATTAGTACCGGATATTGAGAGATTTTTTTATTTTAAGGAGTTTTTCGAGAAAAATAAGGCCATTTTTGTTAGAGATCAGAACTTTCTCTGGATTTTAAAAGGATTTTTGAAGTTTCAAAAAGATGTAAATAATAACTAATAAGGCTTTTTACCGAAAATCTTCGATAAATGATTTGATACAAGAGAATATTAGTCTTTGGTATGAAGAAATTCTCTTTTTTTTCACACAATTCGATTTGAAATGGCTTGAAAAGCTTTATATTTGTCTGAACATTCTGGATAAAAACCCTTTGCAGGATATAATTCTTGAAACTAATAAATTCGCTGAAGAATTTATTGAAAAAATGCGAAGAAAACCCAGTACAAAGAAAGATCTTTTATCGTTAGGACTTCTATTGAAAGAAAGAATCTCTTATTTTAATGAAAAATATCAGAATCTTCAATTAAGCATGTTTTCTTTAGAAAATCTGAATAAATTAGAAGTTCAGACGATCGATTTCGTGGATTTAGACCTTTTAAAAAAAGATGTGAAAAAAACACCATGTTTTTTCATTTGGGCCAAATGCTTTGAATTAGGGTCGAAAACTTTAGAGGCTGGGGAAAGAGTTGTGGTTATCGAGGAGAAAAAGAGCTTTATTATTTGGAAAAGGGTACTGGCCAAGATGAGATTGATGAAATTGGAGGAATTTGGGGAATCAGGAGAAGTGAAGGGTGTGCAGGAAAGTTTTGTGAACGGATTGATTGAAATGGTCAAAAAGTATTTTTTCAGTATTAAGAAAAAAATATTGTTAATTTTTTGGTTTTTTAGTTCTGAAAAAAACACTTACATTTATTTTAAAAACGAAATTTTTTTTCGAAAGTATGGTATTTTTATCAAAACACATAAAATAAAGAAATTTTTTTTAAAATCAAACAAAAATTCATTCAATTTAAATAAAAAAGAAAAATGACACCACCACCAGAAGATGAAAAAGCTGAAAATGATGATTACAACAATTCAGAAAAAGAAAGGAGAAGGGGCAGAGCAAGAGGAGCAAGAGGAGAAAGAGGATACAGACGTGGAAGACATGAAAGAGGTGGTTTTATACCTAATAATGAAGAAGAAAGCGATTCAAAAGGTTTAGGGGGATATCCTGATCAAGGAAGAAATGCAGTCGGCTATCCATCAGCAAAAGAAGGATTAGGCTATCCAATAGCAGAAGGAGGATTCTTAGGCAATCCTTATCCATCAGCAAGAGGAGGATTTGGCAATCCAATATCAGAAGGAGGAATTTTAGGATTCTTAGGCAATCCACCGTTAGCAAAAAGCGAAGGAGGATTATTAGGCTATCCGTCAGCAAGAGAAGGATTTGGCAATCCAATATCAGAAGGAGGAATTTTAGGATTCTTAGGCCATCCACCGTTAGCAAAAAGCCAACAAGGAACAATGGATAATTTTCAGACAAACATCTATAGCAAAGATTTTAAAGAGGGAGAAGAGAAAGTAGACCAAGGAGATCAAGGTTATCTTGGAGGATCCACAGGAGGATATAGAGGAGGATATAGAGGAGGAAGAGGATATGAAGGAGGATATAGAGGAGAAAGTGGTGGATACAGCAAAGAGTTTATACCGAGAGAAGATCATCAAGGTCATCTCGGATATACAAGAGGATATAGAGGAGAAAATAGAGGAGGAAACTATAGAGGAGAGAGAGGAGGATATAGAGGAGAAAGTGATGGATATAGCAAAGAGTTTAAACAGGGAGAAGAGAAAGTAGATCATCAAGATCATCTGGGAGGATATACAAGAGGATATAGAGGAGAAAATAGAGGAGAAAATAGAGGAGAAAATAGAGGAGAAAAAAGAGGAGAAAATAGAGGAGGAAGAGGATATTATAGAGGAGAAAGTGGTGGATATAGAGGAGAAAGTGGTGGATATAGAGGAGAAAGTGGTGGACATAGAGGAGAAAGTGGTGGATATAGAGGAGGAAATAGAGGAGATTATAAAGGAAAATATAGAGGAGATGATAGAGGAGGATATAGAGGATATCGAGGAAATAGAGGAGGATCAAACATAGAATTTAGAGGAGGCCACAGAGGAGGAGAAGACTTTGATAGAAATGAAAAACAGAATGAGAACACCATTTTACAAAAAAAAAACTATGTGAAATATGAAAAACACAAAGAGCAATATAGGCAAGACTATAATAAATACAGCGAAAAAGATCGTATAGCTTATCAGCAAGAAAAAAAGAGAGAAAATTCTAAAAAATATAAGGATCTTCCGATTCCTGAGTCAATCATAATCGAGACAATCGAGGAAAATATGATTTCAACAGAAATAAAAAAAAAAGAGTTAGATTCCAGCAATTCAAGCATCAATAATACTGATAATGAAAGATCTGAATCAGTCTCAATTGCTGACAATAATAGTGAAAAAAACGATAAAGATGATAATTTGAATGATTTGCTCTTCGAAAATGACGAAAGCCTTACGATGAAAATGCCACATTTAGTGGTTCTCGAACGAAAAAAAGGATTTATGAAGCAGGTTTTGACAAGTAAGAACAGAACAGTGAAGGTGATACGAAGAGACAGTACCTTTTATTTCAAAGGCGAAAACCAGGAGAAAATAGCTGAAATGAAACAAAGATTCATAGATTTCCAATTAACCACTAAAATCCTGAAGATTTTCATACGAGAGACAACGGATCCGGACTTAACTATGCGAGCTATCTTGAATTCCCCATGCTTCAAGCAGCGATTTTTCGACTTAAAGCGAGATTATGAGAAAAAAGGAATATATCTCGAATATATCACTTGTCGGGATTATTACAATGAATATCGTCATATGGCTACAAAATCACGATTTATTCGTGATAAATTGACGAAGAAAGCCAAAGATATAGGTTTTATTCGTGTGGTAATCTCTTCGAAAGATAATCTTGAAGGAATTCCCAATGCTGCGAAAGAACTGGAAGAATCTATGAATCGAATTTATGCTCAAAATGACTTTGTGTTTTTTCAGATAAAAATGGCTAGCATTGAATCAGAGCCAAATGTGAGAAAAGAAATCATAAATGAAGCTAAGCAACAGGAAATTTCGATAAAATTCATTCAGAAGAAAAATATTAATAATCAATTTTTGATTGAAGGAGTCATTGGCTCGATTTACACTGCCAAAAAAATTGTGAAGACCTTCGATCTTAAAGAGAATTTATCTGTGAAGATCTTATGTCATTTCTTGAATAAATACTTAAGAAATGAACTCAATTTGGGGGATGACAAAACCGTGAAGATTTACAAAAACTTTTTACAAGAACAATTGGAGAATAAAGCCAAAGTGATGGGAATTGATATTCAGCTGGATGAAAGCAATTTCCTCTTGAAATTCAACAAAAATTGTCTTCTTTATAAAGAAATCACCCATTCTTTAAAGAAATTCAGCCAGGATTATTTCCAAATCAGCCATAATATTAAAACATTGGACATGCCTCCAAATAAAACCGAATTTCTCATGGAAGACATTTATTCACAAATTTCGAAGATTTTCGAGAATAAAAACTTAATTGGTGGGATTATTGAGGAAAAGCTGAAGAAACTTAATAATGAAACCCGTGATTTTTTCACGATGTTTTACGAGAATAAAACAGTGAGAAAAACTTCAGAATCAAAGATTCTTCTAAATTTCGAGGCTTTGCATGAGATTTCTGATCGAACTGAATCTCGTAGAAAACAAGTGGTAAATATATTGCAGGGTTTCATTGATAAATTCCTGACAATTTCGTTTAGAATTAACGAAAAACTGAAATTTGACGAGAAAAAATTATCAGAGGATTTCAAATGCTTCTTTTTTCGAATAAATTCCTTTAAAGATTCGATATTTCTGACAGGAAAGAGAAAATCGATTAAATTAGCACAAGAATACCTGACTTCACAGAAAAAGGTTTCTTTGAATAAAGAACAGATAATTGTTAAAGATTTCTTGAATAAATCGGAGATTTTCAAGAAATTCAAAGAAAATTTAAGGGAAAAAAAGATTATTTTCAAAGAAGATCATCTTGAATTAAAGGAAGATACTTTGATTTTTTCGAGTTTTTCTGATCAAACAAAGGAAATCATGAAGAAAATAGAGAATTATCTGAAGGAATTCGAGAAAGATGCCATACATAAAATAGAAATCGCTGATATCTACCCGAATCAAATAGAATATTTCCAACTAAGACCCGAAATTCTCAAGAATTTCGAAGATAATTTCCAAGTTGAAATCAAAATAGATGCAAAAGATACTAAAAAGTGTCATTTTGAGCTTATTTTCAATAAAAAAACCTTGAAGTTCATCAATAATAATATCGAAGATTGCTTTGTAGATGCGATAATAAACCCTCATTCCGAATCTTTGCTTAATTCAGAAAATTCATCTGAAGGTGTAAATCGTCAAATTCTCAAAAAAGCTGGTCAATCTTATCAATTAGAGCTCATGTCTTACATAAAATTGCATAAAAAGCTTGCTGAAACTAATATTTTGCTTACAAATGCAGGAGATCTGAAAAATTGCAAGAAGATAATGAATGTTTCAGTACCGATGTATAATACTTCAATGACTTATCGTTCGAATCTGGCACTTTGCTTCGATAAAATAATAAAGGAAGCTGATATGAATGGGTTTCGAACAATTGCCTTGCCTTTGATAGGAACAGGAATCTTCGCGATTGCTGTAAAAGATGTTTTTCAAGCATTTTTGAAGGTTTTTCAAGAAAGTTTCTTCAATAGAAAGCTGAACTTTTTACAAGAAGTTTATCTTTGTGAGATAAACCAAGAGAAAATCAAAGAAATAAAGGATTTAATGAGTAAATATCTTAATTATGATAAAATAAAGAAGCGAGAAGTCAGGTTTATTTGGAAATGGACGGATGATCGCGGTTCCTTAGAAGAATACCATGAGGATATTAATGAGAAAATCGATGAACATTATGAATTATTCGAGAAAAAGCTGAACAATGGACTTATTGAACTATGTTTAAATATCTTCACTTTGCCTGGAACTCATCAATTTGATTTCGCACAAATGAGTGTCACTGATATGTCGAAGGGAACTGTAGAGGTTTTACAGAATAAATTTGGAAATTGGTATCATAATAATGAAATATACACAAATCAAGTCTCCGAAATTCTCGAACTCAAAGTACAAAGAAAAATGACGAAATTTCAATTGTTTTTGAAATCATATTATATTGATTTCGAGAAAATGATCCAGATCAATAAAACCACTAAATTCTCTCGAGTTATTCAGAAAACAGTAAAATTAAATGAAATTTACTTTAAAAATGAAGAAATCCAGCTTTTGAAATTCGATAAAGCAGTGATTTATAAAGGAGAAAACATCTCTTATTCAAATAAAAGTTCGATAATGATAACAAGTTTTCTTGGTGTTGGCAAGGATTATGAGGCTCAAAAAGAAATCAATGATCATTTAAAGGCCAATTTCGACAATTATAAGATAAAAATCCCCAGTTCTTTATCAGCCAAAAAACTTGAAAATCTTCGAATTCTCTGTTCGAAAGAGAAAATCTATTGCACAGAAGAACTAAAACCTGATCAGAATGTCACTGTTGTTGGTTCGAAGAAAAGTCTTGCTAAATTAGAAGCTGAAATGCAAAAGATGGATTTCCCTTGGGATAATGAACATTCTGACTTCCAATTGCCTAACTTGAGTCCCAATGAAGAAGATTATAAATTTGTGGTCAATAGTTTCAAGAAATCTATGTTGAATAATCAGATTATTTCGATCAAACGAGTAGAAAACAGTGAGCTATATCTGAATTATCAGGATTCTATCAATAGATCAAAGAAATTAAAGATGAAAAATGGCATGAATTTGACTGGAGAAGAGAATTTTGAGATTTTCCTTTGGCATGGGACAGGAAATACTGATCCTTTAGATTTAATTGATAGGACAAATACTTGTTTAAACATGCAATACGCTAAGGATACTTGTATGTGGGGTCGTGGTATTTATTTCGCAGAAAAAGCTTCTTATTCAAATGGGTATAGTTTCAAGAAACTCAATTCGAATTATTTGTTATTATGCAAAGTTTTTGTTGGGGAGTTCATAAATTTGAAACCTGATAACAATCTAAAGGAACCACCTTATAAGGATAAGGTCAAGAAGATTATGTATGATTGTGTACAAGGAGAAACTGGAGGGTCGGTTGTATATATTCTGTATGAGAATCATCGGAATTATCCATTCTTTCTTGTGGAGTATAAATGAAATTAGATGGATGAATAAAAAAAATTTTTAAAAAAAACAGAATCTTAAAGAAAAAAATTCAAAATTTAATTTTTTTTTTTCATTAAATTCTAAATTTTTCATAAAATTATTTTTTCCTTATCTCACTTTTGTTGGCTAAATTAAACATTTAATGAACTCTAACTCTAATAGTCTCGAAGATGAAAGCATTCTCGAAGAGAAATCTTCTACAAAAATTCATACTTACTTTCACTCCCATCTTAATAAGAAAAAAGAAGAACTTCTCTTTAGACCACCTTCCCCCAAAACCAAACTTCCTTTGCAAAACGCAAACAAAACAAAGGAAATTTTCTTTTATTTTCTTGAATTTCTCAACCTTTTGAACTCTTTTCTTAACCAATCGATTTTTCAGATAATTCTTACCTGTTTCTTTATGATTCAGCTGATAATTTCGACTTATGAATTCGATAACTCTCCAATAAAGTCTTTTTTTTTTAATTAGAAATACAATAAAAAATCTTTTATCATCAAGTTTTTTTATCGCATTGAGAGTTTTTTTAGGCTTTTGTTTTTTGAAAGAAATCGCAGAAAGATTTTTTCGAACAAAAAACAAGGTTTTTTTTCTTATTAAAAGAAATAACCAATAAATGAGAATTTTTCTATTTATAGTTGAGATTTCTGCTTGATAAGCTGAATCTTCTTGATTTTATACCAAGTTTGATCATATTCCACCCGAATTTCGACAAAGAAAACACGAATTTCTCATATTTTTGCTACTTTTTCTTGAGTCTATCAAGTTTTCGCTTTTATCGCATTTTTCCAGTATATTTCTTCATTATTTCTTTTGGATGAATAAAACATTTTTTTATAAAAGCTCGAACTTAAAGATCAAAGCTTTCAAATACAAGAGTTTTCAAGTTTTACTCATAAAGCAAAAATCTTCTTTATTTTCGCTAATGCAGCAGCATTAATTTCTTTGTTTTCTTGTAAAAAAAGTGTTTTTTCGACGTTTATTTAAAAAATTCGAAAGTTATGGCTTTTTCTTTGAATCATATGGACATTTCATTTGAAATTTCGCAAGAAGAAGCTAGAAAAATCAATATAGATGAGGCTTTTTTTTTAGTAATTTCAACTTTATTGACAATGAGATTTTCTGAAGGTCTTTTTCCTGAAAATTCATTTGCGAAACTGTATTTTCATATGGTTTTCTTCGTTTTCTGGTTTTATATTCTTCATATTTCTTTTGCGATTTTTTCAAAAATTGGAATTTCTTATGTTTCCGAGCAAAAAATCAAAGGAAAACATGTGCGGAGTCTAACTTTCGTCTTTTTAATGGGAAATCGAGAAATTTCCCAGTTTTTATTGAAGAAAATCGACTTTGTAAAAAATGATCATCAGATATTTATTGTGAAAGAGGAGAAATATATAAAGGAAAGACAGTATAAAGGGAAAGCAAGGAGAAAAGAAGAGAGATTTTATGGGAATTTCTTTTGGATTTCATTGGATTTATTTGAGGGAAATTGGTCTTCTTCAAGAGAAAAAGACCTGATTCAAAGGATAAAAGAGGCTGAAACTGTGGATTTTTATATTTTAGGAGAAATTTCTAAAAAAAAATTAGAAGATAATGATGATTTACAAATGAATAATGATATAAAAGTGGTTTTAGCAGCATCTATTTTGAGGAATATAAAGAAAAAAGCGAGGATTTGCGCACAAATCCAAAAGGAAATGCTTTTGTTTTTGGATTGGGCTGATTGGAACTTCGTGATGTCTCGAAATTCGATAAAGGTTCAATTTTTTCGCTTTTTTCTTTGATCAAATCAAGAGAATTTCAAATTTTATTGAAAAAAAATACTTTTTTGAAGAAAAGCCAAAAAAAATTAAAATTTTATTGATAGGCGAATCTTTTGGCTAAATCCCTTTTAAACCCAGGCTTTCTTGTTTTTATCTCCACTTTGATTAAATTCCCTTTCAAAAGAACAGGTAAAAATTCAAAAGAACCTCCCATTTAAATTTTAATTGAAAGGAAAATCATCAATCCCCTTAATGTTTGCCAGCTTTACCAACAATTCTCAAAAGCTTTTTCTTAATAAACGTTTCTGTGATGTTTCTTCTGTACAAATTGATTTTTTTTGAAATTTCCTAAAAATATAAATAAAAGTTCATGCAACTGAATTTCGGAGTTCTTCTCATTGGGTTAAAAAGACCAATTTCACAAAAAAACCTTCTTTATGACCTTTTTATCAACCCTTCATGCCTTATAGAAGACAATGATGAAGGGATTTTCCTTTGTTCTTCTCAAGAAAAGCTTGAAAAACTGTGGAAAAACGAGTCTCATGAAAACCCTCAAATTTCCTATGAAATTAGCCAAATTGAGCAATTTCTGCGAATTTCTCTTGATAATCAAAAGAAATTACCTTTGGAAGAAAATTCGTGGTTTTATGATGCAGATAAAGACGATTTATCCTTCAAATTTTCCGGCCATTTTCTGATAAAATCTTCTTTTGAGCAATTTAGAATTATGGTTAAAGCATTAAAACCTTTGACTTCTGAGTCTATTTTTTTTGTAAATGATGTTAAAATCGAGGATTCTTCGTTTTTCCTTGAGAATAAAGTGTTTTATGTGAGATGTAATTGGGAAAATAAAGAAGAAATCAATAGATTAGCATTAGAAAAGTGCAATGGATTGTTGTTATTGAATGAAAATACAAGGGATTTCTCATTTGAATGTGAAATTATGAGAAATATCGAATATTTAGAAGAAGCGTATCCAAAATTGAATTATATCGCGTAGTTTTTTGTATTTTATGCTATTTTTAAATGTTTTTACAAAGGGAAATCGCATGTGAGAAAAGTCTTCAATTTCAAACAATAAATGAAGGTTTTCAAGAGAAATTCGAAATTTTTGATGATTCTCTCTTTAAAGCTTCGAAGATCTTTTGTGAAGAAATTCTCGATGAATTGCTATTTATGGTTTGTAAAGGGTTTTTGTTTTATTTTATATTTTAATTGTAATAAACTAAGACTTTTCTGAAAAAAACTGCCGATTTTGCTGAACATGAAGTTTTAAGCAAAATTATTATAAAGGAAATGAATTTCCATGCAAGCGAAATCAAAGAAAATAATGATATAAGTTCTTTTCGAATTTCTTCATCTTTTTTCTGTGATAACAATGCTAATACTTATGGCCAGCTCTTTAAATTCTTTTGCCAAGAAAAAAAAGTCATTCCTTTTGGCATTTTCCGAGGAGAAATTCATAAAAATCCAAATTTTATTGTGAATCCTGAGCCTGAAATACAACTAATTGTTTTTTTTAATGAAATTTTTTCTTAATAAAGGGTTTTTATTTGAATTTTTATAGGAAAATGACATAATACTAATGTTTGGAAAAGTTGCAGAACTAAATGAGGTCAAAGTCAAAAGTGATGAAAAAGAGGAGTTCATATATATCAAAAGCAGGAAAAATAGCCAGAATATGCAAGAAAAAGAGAATTATGAGCCTTTTATAGCAGAGAAGAACAATATAGATTTGCTTTCAATAGCTAAAAAGTATTATATTTTGATTGGAATTTTAAAAAAAAGTTATTGTTGAAGGGTCCTTCAAGAGAATGAATTTCTGGAAATCAAAGATCAAGAAATATTAAAAAAAATGATGAAAAAAAATCAAATTTCTGAAAATCATCACAAAAAAATATTGGTTTTCTTTTAAAACTAAAAAAATTAAGAAAAATGAAATTGTATATTTAGGAACAGAATGAAATCTTAAGAAAACTCATTCCTAAATATGAGGCGGCTTTTTTAAAAGTTCAGAAAAGCCTTTGAAGAAAAATTAAATACTGAGATAAAATAAATTTAAAGAAAAACAATTTATTTTTAAAATTTCATAATTAGAAGGACATGCCAATTTTTTTCTTATTTTTTTTAATTTTTTTGTTTAATTCTATTTATTTAAACTTCAAAAAAAAATTTTTTTCAATTAGTAGTTTAAAAAAAAAAAAATTTTTGTTAAAAAAATTTCACTTATTTTTATAAATTTTTTTTTCTTTTTTTTTCTACTGAATGAGGGTAGATAATTTTCTTTTTTTTTTGTGTTTTATAAAAAAAAAATTGACAAAATAATTTTTAATTTTTTTTTTATCACAACACCAAAAGAGCATCTAA
>JFJP01001232.1_pt1 | contig 19706 bp, 19 predicted proteins | sample 431651 | NCBI WGS metagenome assembly JFJP01 (sample SAMN02602958, study PRJNA72255) | Microbial mat metagenome, whole genome shotgun sequencing project. | biome: fresh water; feature: sink hole; material: water; isolation source: purple microbial (photo- and chemosynthetic) mats found in...
AATATTTGATTTAAAAATCCCAGCCGATGTTATTAAGGAATGGAAACTTAAAGACGGAACTTATTTGTTGACAGAACAACTTTATGGTGTTGCTCATACCTTAAAAGTAACCAATGGAGTAGGAATTGTGAAGATTAGTTTGAAAGGCAGCGAGAGTTTTATTTTGAAGTTTTAATTGACAAATAAAACTTTGCAATTAAACAATTGTTATTAATCCGGTTAATATTGTTAAAATTTCGTTGCGGTAAAATGTGTTGATTAAATTTGTTTAATAAAACTAGTAACAATGCAAATCATCCTACTTTTTTCAATAGTATTAAATCCAATTTTATTATTTGATTTTTCAAAAGGCAGCAACTTATCTAACTGGAAAGTAGTTGATGATGGCGTTATGGGTGGTGTTTCCTCAAGTGATTTCTTTGTTGATGCTAATGGAAATGGCACCTTCAAAGGAACAGTTTCTACCGATAATAATGGTGGATTTTGTTCAGTACGTCATTTTTTTAACCCTATAAAGTTAACAGATAAAAGTGTTTTTAAAATCCGTTTAAAAGGTGACGAAAAAAAATACCAGTTTAGAGTTAAGAAAAATCAGAGCGATTATTATTCTTACATCTACGAATTTCAAACGTCAACGGAATGGGAAACGATTGAAATTCCTGTAAATAAATTATATGCTTCTTTCAGAGGTAGAACACTTCAACTTCCTAATTATGATGGTCAAAGCTTAGAAGAAATAGCATTTCTAATAGGAAATAAGACAAATGAAAATTTTGAATTACTTATAGATAAAATTGAGGTTGAATGATTTTGTTACAATATAAAATCAAATATAGAATGTAATATTAGAGTTTTATTGTAGGAATGGATTGCAAATCTGCGCTATCGACTGAGGAACATATCCGTGCTATCTGGTATGCGATGTTATAATTTCCACTTCAATGATTGTTTATTATTATTCCGTTTTCTTTTTCAGTTGCTTTTCTGAATGCGTTTTTGATTGTATTTATATGTAACATCAGAAAATTCCAGTTACTTTCGTCAAAAAAATCTGCATTATAAATATTCTGTTCTCTCATTTTTTGAATATTGAAAATCGCTTTTATTTCTTCTTCCGTAATTTTTTCTAAAGCTTGATAGATTTCTTTCACGTTTTCTGAATAAATATATTTTGGCGAATCATAATCAAATTTATTTATTTTAGTTCCGTCAATTTTATTTAATATTTTTTCAGATTCAGTTTTCAGATTCTCAATTATTTCATTTTCTATTCTGTAATATCCGCAAACAATTCCCATAATAATATCTTGTAAATAATTGAATTTTTTCCTTTTTCAATGGGTTTTCAAATAATATCGCACAACTTGTAATATAAGCCATAAACAACACAAAGCAATCAATATTTTGAAGGATTTGTGCCATAAAATGACTTATTTAGTTATCAAATATACTACTATTTTCAATAAAAAAAATCCCAACTTTAAACTTGGGATTTCTATTTATTACTTCAAAATTGTCTGTTTTCTATCTGGTTTTGTTTTTAAAAATAATCAAGTATAGAATGTGCTATAAGGTTTATTTCTTTTAGTTGTGGTTTTTGCATCCTAAGAAAACGGATTCTTCATAGTTTTCTAGAGTTACTTTTTTAGAAATAAATCTTTCACATTCCTCTTCTGTTGTAGCAAATTCTTTAAGATCTTTCAGCATTAAATCAACTTTTATTCTCCATTCTTTATATGCATTGATTTTTGGCTCTAAGTAAACGTCAAGAGTGTATTCATATATAAGTTTTTCCTTTTTCTTTTGAGCTTCATTAAGAATAACTTTATGCCAAGTTATTAATAAACCATATTTGTCTTTAAATTGTGTTTTTGTTTTTTTAAATTCTTGCCTAATATACCTAGCCATACATTCTTCTATATCAAAAACCAATTTTTGTTGTTTAATGCCAATAGAATCATTTTCAACTAAGTTGTAAGATTTTATTTTGTCAAAAACAGGAACTATATATACTTTTTCACGCTCTCTTTTATTTTTACTTTTAGGTATATCTATAATAAGATTTATGTTAGTTGCTGCGCAAGAACATAGTTTAGTCATTTCACAATACTTTTCTGCGTTTTCTTCTTTAGTCCCATCAAACTGAAAATCCTTTTCTGTTAGATTTGTATTTGGTTGCCAATAAATGTGAGCACTATCTTCTCTTCTTTCTTTCGTTTGTGAAAATATGGAATTAAAGTATAGGATAAATAAGGATAATAAAAATTTCATCTATTACGGGATTTTTTAATATAGTACACTTGCATTTATGTTCTAAAGAATTATAATTTTTGTCATAAATATAATGTAATTTATTTTTATTGAAAGAATTTCTTAATAAAAAAAATCCCAAACTTCAAATAAATTGGAATTTGGGATTTTAAATTTTTAGAATTTATTTAAGTATTGTCTGTTTTCTATCTGGTCCGACGGAAACTATTTTTATAGGTACTTCAACTTCTTTTTCTATGAATTCTATGTAGTCTTTTAGTTCTTTTGGTAAACTATCAAATGTGGTTAAACCTGTTAAATCGGCTTGCCATCCTTTGAATTCCGTGTAAATTGGTGTTACGTTTTCTTCTTCTATGTTGTAAGGTAAATGTTGGATAACTTCTCCTTTATAGTTGTAAGCTGTAGCAACTTTTAAGGTTTCAAATCCAGATAAAACATCGCCTTTCATCATCATTAATTGCGTTACGCCATTCACTTGAATTGCATATTTCAAAGCAACTAAATCCAGCCAACCGCAACGTCTTTTTCTTCCGGTAACTGAGCCAAATTCGTTTCCAACTTTTGCCATAACTTCGCCAGCATCGCCAAAATCTTCTGTAGGAAATGGTCCAGAACCCACACGAGTAGTGTAAGCTTTGAAAATTCCGTAAACTTCTTTGATTTTATTTGGTGCAATTCCTAAACCTGTGCAAGCTCCAGCAGCAGTTGTATTAGAGGATGTTACAAATGGATACGTTCCAAAATCTACATCTAATAACGAACCTTGTGCGCCTTCGCAAAGAATTGATTTTCCAGCTTTTTGTGCTTGTGCCAAATATTCTTCGCTGTCAATGAAAGTTAGTTTTTGTAAATCTTTGATGGCTTCAAAGAATTCTTTTTCTAGTTCAGGCAAATTGTATTGAATGTCAACGTTATAGAAAGCAATCATTGCTTCGTGTTTGTCTGCCAAAGCTCTGTAACGTTCTTTGAAATCTTCTAATTCGATATCGCCAACTCGAATTCCGTTTCTACCGGTTTTGTCCATATAAGTTGGTCCAATTCCTTTTAGAGTAGAACCAATTTTAGCTTTACCTTTAGAAGCTTCAGAAGCGGCATCAAGCAGTCTATGTGTTGGAAGAATTAAATGAGCTTTTCTCGAAATGATTAATTTAGATTTGATATCCAAATTAAATTTTGCCAAACCATCTATTTCACTTTTGAAAACTACAGGATCGATAACGACACCATTTCCAATAATATTGATATTGTTATCATGAAAAATTCCGGAAGGAATGGTTCTTAAAACGTGTTTTATTCCGTCAAATTCTAAAGTATGTCCTGCATTAGGTCCGCCTTGAAAACGTGCAATAATGTCGTATTTAGAGGTAAGTACGTCAACGATTTTTCCTTTTCCTTCGTCACCCCATTGTAATCCGAGTAGTAAATCTACGGTCATTGTGTTGTTGTTTATTGTTTGTAGTTAGTTGTTGTGACTAAGCGTTGCCTTGTCTTTATTATTCTGTTTTATTGTTTGCGTAAAAATATAAGGAGTGATTAGTGATTTCGATACCAAAAATTTCCTCCATTGTCTTTTTTATTGTTTGAATTCTTGGGTCGCAAAACTCAATTACTTCACCGGTATCGGTCATGATGATGTGATCGTGTTGTTTATCAAAATAAGACTTTTCATAATGCGCTTGATTTTGACCAAATTGGTGTTTTCTAACCAAGCCACAATCTAAAAGTAATTCTATAGTGTTGTAAAGCGTAGCTCTTGAAACACGATAGTTTTTATTTTTCATTTTGATATACAAATTTTCTATATCAAAATGCTCTTGACTATTATAAATTTCTTGAAGAATAGCGTAGCGTTCAGGCGTTTTACGGTGTCCTTTATTTTCAAGATAAGCCGTAAAAACGTTCTTTACTGTTTCTTGATTTTTTGTATTATCTGATGCTATTTGTGTCATAATGTGCAAAGATAAATTTTTAGTTTAAAAGTTTAAAAGTTTACTGGTTTAAAGTTATAAACCAATGTTAATAATATTAATTTTTATATACTCTTGAAACTTTTTCGATACCATCAATTTTTTTAATGTTTTCTATTAGTTTTTTCAAGATGGTATTATTTTGTACAATTACTGTGACTTGACCATTAAATATTCCAGCTTCACCGCTTAAAGAAATACTTTGAATATTTACGTGCATTTGATTTGAAATTACTTTTGTAAGCTCATTGGTTAATCCTAAAGTATCCATTCCCGTAATTTTTAATATGGCTTTAAATTCTTGTTGAGAAGAGTCAATCCATTTGGCAATCATAATTCTGTAGGCATAGTTTGATTGTAAAGCTATGGCATTTGGACAATCTTTTTTATGCACTTTTATTCCTTCATTAATGGTAACAAATCCAAATACTTCATCGCCAGGGATAGGATTACAACAACTTGATAATTTGTAATCTAATCGATCTTGTTCTTTTCCAAAAACCAATAAATCATAATTACTTGTTAGTTCTTGTCTATTGATGTCTTCTACATTAGAATTTGGAGAACGTTTGATTTTATTTTTGAAGAAATTGATTAAAGTGTTGCTTTTTTGAGCTGCATAATCTTTCAATTGCTGATTTTCAATCGCTCCAATTCCCACGCGATAAAATAAATCTAAACTTGTTTTTAGTTTAAAAAAGTTTACCAATTCATTTACAACCGTTTCGTTTAAAGTAATTTTTAAATGTTTTAATTTTCGTGTTAGTAATTCTTTTCCTTCTTCGGCTATTTTCTTGGTGTCTTCGTTGAGAACACTTCTAATTTTGTTTTTTGCTCTTGAAGTAGTAACATAATCTAACCAATGCATGGTAGGTTTTTGATTGACCGAGGTTATTACTTCAATTTGGTCTCCGCTTTTCAATTCGTGGTTTAGTTGCACTAATTTTCCGTTAACGCGAGTTCCTCTAGTTTTAATTCCAATTTCGGAGTGAATACTGAAGGCAAAATCTAATGAAGTAGCTCCTTTGGGTAATGATTTTATTTCGCCTTTGGGTGTAAAGACAAAGATTTCTTTTGCATAGAGGTTCATTTTGAAATCTTCAACAAAATCTACCGCATTGGTTTCTGAGTTTTCTAGGGCTTCTTTCAGTAAATTGAGCCAAACATCCAAACCATTTTCTTCAGTAGCACCTTGTTTGTATTTGTAGTGTGCTGCATATCCTTTTTCGGCAATTTCGTCCATTCGTTCACTTCGCACTTGAATTTCTACCCAGCGACCTTTTGGTCCCATTACAGTAATATGTAGTGCTTCATAACCAGAAGATTTAGGCGATGAAATCCAATCGCGTAAACGACTCGGACTCGGACGATAATGATCGGTTATGATAGAATAAATTTTCCAAGCCAAGAATTTTTCGTCGTGTGCATTAGATTTGTATATGATTCGCAAAGCAAATTTGTCATAAACTTCGTCAAAACTAACATTTTGAGCTAACATTTTTCTGCGAATGGAGTAAATTGACTTTGGGCGACCTTTAATTATATAGTCTACACCTTCTTCGTCTAGTGATTTTTTTAATACATCTGAAACCAATTTAATGTATTCATCTTGCTCTTCTTTAGTTTCTTTTATCTTGCTTACAATGTCATTATAAACAGCAGGTTCGGTATATTTCAATCCTAAATCTTCCAATTTGGTTTTGATGTTATATAATCCTAAACGATGGGCAAGTGGAGCGTAGATGTATAATGTTTCGGAGGCAATTTTTACTTGTTTGTAATCGGGCATCGAATCCATAGTTTGCATATTGTGCAATCTATCAGCAATTTTGATAAGAATTACTCGAACATCATCGTTCAACGTGAGCAGCATTTTACGAAAGTTTTCTGCTTGCATTGAAATGTTCAAGTCTTTCTTTACTTGAGATATTTTAGTTAATCCAGCTACAATTTGTGCAATTTTTGGATTAAACATTTTTTCGATATCCTCGACTGTAATTTCGGTGTCTTCAACAACATCATGCATCAAGGCTGCGGCAATACTTGTTGGTCCAAGTCCGATTTCTGAAGCTACTATTTTAGCAACACCAATTGGGTGAAAGATATAGGCTTCACCAGATTTTCTGCGTTGGTCTTTGTGTGCATCAACAGCTACATCAAATGCTTTGCGAATGAGTTTCTTGTCTTCAGGCGTAAGTGTTTGATAACTAATGCGAAGTAACTCTTTGTATTCCCGTGCTAATGCTTTTTTTTCTTCTTCTAAATCAATCTCTGTCATAGCAAATTCTTCAATTAGCTAAAAATAAGAAATATTATTGAAATTGCAATAAAAAAAATCCAAATTCCGATATTTTTTTCAGAATTTGGATTTGATTACTTTACAAGTTTAGTATAACAATTTTGAATTTAGTTGTCTTTTCTAGAGAAATCTAAATCATGAAAATCGTAACTAAAATCTGTAAGTGGAGATATGGCTTTCATTTTGAATTTTATAGCTTTTTCTTCTGCATCAAGTTCAAAGAAAATATGAGCGTCTGCATTAAAACTTCTATTGTTCCATCTAACTACAAAGTTTTGGTCTTTATAAAATAAAATAGCTCCTGAAAGTCTTGGTGAACGTTTGGATTTAAAATGTAAGATTCCATTTTTTACATAAATATAGACTTCTCCAAACCAATTGTCATTATAGGTTCCAATATATTTTGTAAAATCAATTTTTATACGAGTAATGCTATTTTGATTTACAGTTTTCCAAACTTCATCTGTAATTTTGTCTGCGTTTTCTTCTCTATTTTTACGTTCTTCACTTAATGTAATTACATGATCGGGATTTTTTAGACCCAAATAGCTATCTTTAATTGTATTTGAAATTGCATTAAAAGCAGCTCCAGATTGTTGATTGGTTAACACAATTATTCCCAATTGAATGTCGGGAAACATAATGGTTTGCGTAACAATTCCATCCAATCCTCCAGTATGAGAAACTTGTAAATGTCCGTTGATATCGGTTAATTGCCAACCTAAACCATAGGCTTTGAAGTTGCAACTATAAGGTTTCATGCTATAAATGGGAAGAATGGTTTGTGGTGTCCACATTTCCTTATGCACTTCTGTACTAAATAATTGTTGGTTTGTACCATATTTTCCTTTGTTAAGTTGAGCAATAACCCATTTGCTTAGGTCATTTGTACTAGCATATATACCAGCTGCTGCATCAAAAATCGGATTGGTATATCGTTTGATGATTTCTAATTTTCCATTGGTAGGTACATGCGGAACTATTGTATTTGTGGTGTCTTTTAGTCTGTTCCAAGAAGCTGCACTATTATTCATTTGAAGTGGTTTCATGATACGTGCTTCTACCCATTCGCACCACGAAGTTCCTGAAACTCTTTCAATAACTTCTCCTGCAATTACATAAAGTAAATTATCATAATCGTATTGCGCTCTAAACGAAGAAACGGGTTTTAAATATTGAATATTTTTTATGATGTCTTTTGGGGTAAAATCATGTCCGTCTGGCCATATCATTAAATCACCTGCACCCAATCCTAAGCCACTTCTGTGGGTTAATAAATCTCTAATTGTGAACTCGTTAGTAACAAAATCATTATACATTTTAAATTCAGGAATGTATTTAATGACTTTGTCATCCCAATTCAGTTTTTTTTCATCTACCAACATTGCTAAAGCAGCTGATGTAAATGCTTTACTGTTGGAAGCAATTCCGAAAAGTGTATTCCCGTCAACTTTTTTTTGAGTATTTATATTGGCAACACCATATCCTTTTGAGATAACTACTTTTCCGTCTTTGACGATTGCCACTGCAATTCCAGGAACGTTAAAGGTTTTCATAGTTCTGTTTACAACATCATCTAGTTTAGATTCAGAAATTTGTGCAAACGATAAAGCGCATGTAATAGTTGAAATTGTAGTAAAAAATAGTTTTCTCATAATATAAATTTAAGTTGAAAATTAAAATCCTCTTTGTCTTTTAGCTTCAAATAATAAAATAGCTGATGCTACAGAGACATTCATAGAATCAATTTCGCCTTGCATAGGAATGATAATGTTTTGGGTAGCATTATCTCGCCAAGCTTGCGTTAAGCCAGTTGCTTCGGTACCAACTACCAAGGCACTTGCTGCAGTATAATCTTGGGTATGATAGCTGTTGGAGTTCTGCAAGGTGGCACTAAAAAAGGCAATTTTTTTGTCTTTTAAAAATTGTATTACATTTTCGGTAGTATCAGTGGCAATTTGATTGGTAAAAACACATCCTACACTTGAACGAATTATGTTAGGATTGTATAAATCGGTTTTTGGATTGGCAATAATCACGGCATCAATCTTGGCAGCATCACAAGTGCGGAGTATTGCACCAATATTACCCGGTTTTTCAATTGATTCCATCACTAGAATAAGTGCGTCTTCTGGTAATTTTAAATCGTTTAGCGATAAAGATTTTATTTTTGCAATAGCTAAAATACCTTCAGTTGTATCTCTGTAGGCTAATTTTTGATATACTTCTTTGGTAATTTCAATCAGTTCAACTTTGCTTTTAACAAGTTTATTGATTTCATTTTCGGCAATTAATTCAGGAAGAAATAAAATAGTTTCAAGTTGATAATTTCCTTTAATGGCAAGCTCAATTTCTCGTTTACCTTCAATTAAGAAAGTGCCAGACTGCTTTCTAGCTTTTGCTTTTTCTTGTAATAATACTAAAGATTTTATTAACGGATTTTGTATGGAAGTGATTTGTTTTGTCATGTTGATAAAGAAAAATCTAAAGGTCAAAAATACCTAAAATAATTCTAAAATCTACAGAATTCCTCGTGCTTTAATTTCTAGATATTTATTGATGGTGTCCAATGTTAAATTTTCGGGTTGTGTTAACACGGAATGGATACCATATTTTTTTAGTTCATTTACAATTAATTTTTTTTCAAAAAGGAATTTTTCAGCAATAACTTTATCATAAATTTCTTGAATAGTTTCTGCTTTTTTGTTTGTAATGTGTTTTAATTCAGTGTTTTGAAAAAAAACTACAACTAACAAATGGTTTTTTGCAATTCCTTTCAAATAAGGTAGTTGGCGATCTAGTCCGTCTAAGGTTTCAAAATTTGTGTAGAGAATTAGCAAACTTCTTTGCGTGATATTTTTTTTAACATCGGCATATAATCTTGAATAATCGCTTTCAAAAAAATCGGTTTTTACATTATAAAGATTTTCTAAAATTTTTTGCATTTGTGATGTTCTTCTTTCAGCAACTACACGATTATCAATTTTTTTTGAAAATGTAAACATTCCTGCTTTGTCTTGTTTTTTCAAAATCACATTTGACAAAACTAAAGTAGCATTTATGGCATAATCTAATAAACTCAATCCATTGAAAGGCATTTTCATGGTTCTGCCTTTGTCTATTAACATATAAATATTTTGCGATTTTTCATCTTGAAATTGATTTACCATTAAACTGTTTTTCTTCGCTGTAGCTTTCCAATTTAGAGTTCTAATATCGTCACCAGAAACATATTCTTTGATTTGTTCAAATTCCATTGTGTGACCAATTCTTCTAATTTTTTTTACTCCATATTGAAATAAATTATTAGAAAAAGCAATCAAATCATATTTTCTTAATTGAATATATGATGGATATGTTGGCACCATTACATCTTTGTTAAAAGTATAACGTTTAGAAAGCAATCGAAGTGGTGAAGATGCGTAAATGTTTAAACTTCCAAAATGATATTCTCCACGTTCTGTTGGACGCAAAAAGTATTGAAAATCATCTGTTGAAGCATTCTTGATTTTTCGTTTTATTTCAAAATTTCTAATTTGAAATTGATATGGAATTTCGTCAATTATTTTTGTGTAAATTGAGAAGGTATAAAAGTTTTTTATAGTTACAATTATTTGATTTTCATCACCATTAGAAAGCTTTTCTGGAGTTGTTCTTTGTGCTTCAATGCCATTTTTTGTAACAAACAAAATTATAAAATCTAATGCTAAAAAACCTAAAAGTAGGTACAACAAATACCAAATAGCATTATATAAAAAAGGAAAAATAAACGCTACACAAAACAACGCTACAATACAAATAAGCATGTAGAAAAAGAAATTGTTTATGTAAAGTTGCTTTAAAAGTTTCATTTTTTAGCTTTAAATAAAATGTTATAAATTTGGATAAATTAAACTTCCTTGTTTTTACCTTGGAATTTCAATGTTCTCAATAATTTGTTTAATAATTTCAACACTTGTTAAACCTTCCATTTCTCTTTCAGGAGTTACAATTACTCTATGTTGTAAAACTGGAATTGCCGCTTCTTTGATTTCTTCTGGTGTAACAAAATCTCGTCCACGAATTGCTGCATAGCCTTTTGAAGCGTTTAAAATTGCAATTGATGCTCTTGGTGATGCACCTAAATATAAAAAGGCGTTTTCACGAGTGTTGACAACGAGTTTTGCTATGTATTCTAATAAATTGGGTTCTACTATTATTTGCTTTACCAATTCTTGATATTGTTTAATTTCGTTTCCTGAAATTATAGATTCGATTGCATCTAATTTTCCATGATTTTGAAGCAAATGTTCACGTTGTAAGATAATTATTTCTTCATCAAGTTTTGGATAATCAATATTTATTTTGAATAAAAAACGATCTAATTGTGCTTCGGGCAAACGATAGGTTCCTTCTTGTTCTATTGGGTTTTGTGTAGCTAAAACAATGAAAGGTGTTTCAAGTTTGTAAGTTGTTCCGTCTATCGTAATTTGACGTTCTTCCATTACTTCAAAAAGAGCTGCTTGCGTTTTTGCTGGAGCACGATTTATTTCATCAATTAATATTAAATTTGAAAATATGGGTCCTTTTTTGAATTCAAATTCTGATTTTTTTAAATCAAATACCGAAGTTCCAAGAATATCTGAAGGCATCAAATCGGGCGTGAATTGAATTCTGCTGAAATTGACATCTAATGTTTTTGCTAAAATTTTAGCGGTAATAGTTTTGGCAACACCTGGAACACCTTCTATCAAAATGTGACCATTTGAAAGTAGTGCAACTAAAAGTTGATCTATCATTTTGTGCTGACCAACAATTACAGTTGCTAATTCTTTTTTAATTCGTTCAACACCTTCGCTTAATGGTGTTAAATTTAATCGCGATTGAAAGTTTACCTCTGAATCGGTTTGATTATTGTTTTCTATATTTTCCATATTCTTTTATTTGTATTGTTTTTTTCTAACTAAAAATTTTTTCAATTGCGTTGTTTATTTCTATTAAATCGTCTTCAATGCTTTGATGATAACTTCTTCTTTGATAATTGATTAGACGAACTACATTTTCAATATCTTCCATATTTTTACCTGTTTTTAATTGTAGTTTTTTAATGAAATTTTCATCTAAAGTATTGGTTTCAATTAAGAATTCGTTTCTAACTCTTTCAAGAAAATATATTATTTTTTTATTAATAATATTTTGATGATCACCTTCTTGGTAATATAAATTTCCAATTGTTTTTGTAAAATCTACTGTTGTGTTTTGCAATGGTTTTACTATTGGAACAATGCGTTGTTTTCGTTTTGCATTGAAAATCATGAAAAATACCATACCAATTAAAAATAGATACCAAGCCCATTTTAAAGCAGGATTACTTAAAATAAATCGCATTGGAGATGAAGAAACAGATTCTCCATTGATGTTGTCAATTATCCAAAATATCTTTCCTTTTGGAATATATGAAACTATTTTTTCTAAATATTCTGAGTGGTTTTCCTTCAAGATATGATAGTTTGTAAAAGCTGTAGGTTGTATATGCAAGTAGAAAAAACCATTGCCATGTGGTATTTTTATAAAATTTGCATATTTGTTTTTACCTGATTCTTGATAACCTAAAATTGTTGTTGTAAGTGTGTCAATTTTGCCAAAATAGTAAGAACCTGCACCTATATTGAAACTATATTTTTTGGCATCAAGTTTTTTATTTGCCAGTGAAAAATTGATTTCTTTATTAAAAATCATTTCATTATTTGTTTCAAATTTCAATGTGTCCATTAGAATCTTTGAGAAACTTTTTGAACTTAAAAACGCAGTATTTCCATGAGAAACAAAATATAATAATTCTTGAGTTGATTGATCATCAATTTGAGAATATTCAGATATAGAAAGTATAGTTCCTCTTTCGCTATAATTATTTACAAGTGAATCATAATCATATAATGGTTCGAAATATTCATAAATTGTATTTGAGAGTTTTTTTAGCGAATTTTTTTTAAGTAATGTTGGTGTTTCTTTATCAAAAATGTATAAACCAAATGGAATTTTATCGTTTATAGAATAAGTTGGGTTCCAGTTAATAGGTCGAGGTCTATTAGCATCAACAAAGATTATTGCTATAAAAATTAGCACTAAAAAAACTATATATATTTTAATGGTTTTATTCATTTATATAGATTTAAGTGTCTGTTCAAAAGATTTTTTTGCACTTTCAAAAGTGTTTTCATCTAAGTCGAATTCGCCATACCAAATATAATTGTATAAGTAAGAAACATAACTAAAATCTTCTTTCAGTTTTTGGTTTTGAATCTCATAAAAATAATCGGTATTTGTTTTTTCAGGATTCCAATCAATAATTGATTTTTCGGACATTCGCTTTAAAATCCATAGATAATAGTAACGAATTGTTAATCGATTATCACCTGATTTTATGGTTTCTTTAATCAGTTTTTCAAAGTCAACAAATTTCAAATTTCTTTCAATGTCATCATCAGAAATTATTTTTTTTGTAGTTGATTTTCCAAAAACCCATTGACCTTCTTTGTTTAAAATTGCTTTAACAATTAAATAAATTACAAACAGAATAATTAATGTTGAGACAATATTTATTGTAATATCAACAGCTTTACTTGAAACACCATCAGAAAGGCCAAAAAGATCTTTAAAAAAATCTCTCATAGCTTCTAAAAATCTGTCCCAAGCACCTTTTTCAGAAACTTTTACTTCATATTGAAATTCACTTGACGTATAATTTTCTTTAAAATTTGGATTAAATTTTTGAGTTTCAATTGTAGAATCATCAATTAAAATTTCCTTATGAGTATGCACAGCATTTCTTCCATTGGAAAATTCCAACGAGTCTTGTGCATTGATTGTAATGCAAAAAAATAAACTTACTATAAAAAATAATTTATTCACTATCACTACCAATCAGGTCTATTGAACTTTTTTCTGAAATGTTTTCGTCGTAATCTCTTTGACTGTAATAAATTGTACCTTGATTGATTAGAATTAAATTATTTAAAATAAAACCAACAATCATTGAAACAATCATAATTATTGTCATCATAATTGACATAAAACCTAAACGATCTGTAGTTGCATTTTGAGAATCATTTAATGTTGTATAAAAACTTGCCATTCCAAATACATAAGGAATCATAGTAAAAATAGTATTAACAATTTGAATAATAATATAAATTATCAGTGTTGAAAAAACAATGGGCCAAAATTGTTGCTTTAAATCGCCAAATCCTGCAGAAATAGAACCAAAGAAGGTATCTTCTGAAGATAGATAATGATAAAAACTTAGATGAATCCAAGACATTATCATAGGAATTGTTATCAAAAATAATGGAAAACCAATTATTATGACACATAATAATATATTGATAAACATAACAATCATTATTATTGGAAAAATAATAAAAATAGAACCAATTGTAAATTTCAAAAGTTTAAAAGCACTCTTTTTTAATTCGGCTATAATATCTGAAGTTTCAAAATGTGCTCCTTTTTTATCATCATATAATTTTAAATATAAAACTGGAAATGCAAATTGAAGTAATGACAAGAAATAGAAAAAAAACATACCAAGTATAGCAACGCTCATAATAGTTCCAGCATTGTTTTGAAACAAATCTTGAAACATACTGTTGTTTTGAACGCCTCCATTTATATTTGCAAATATAAATTCAAAATATACTTTAAACAAAAAGTACATTAAAACTGCAGCAATTAATAAAAAGAAACCATTAATTGTAAAATAGTTTTTGAAATAGTGCTTTCCTGTGATTTTAAAAAACTGAAACGTATCGTTTATGTAATCACTAAATTCTCTTTTTTTATAAAGTTGAAACATTTTTATTGATTTTTTTATGAATAATGAATGGATAGATTAAATAGTAAAAAGAAATAATTGATAAAGTTGAAATAATAATTCCAACGCTTAACCAAATGGGCATATCAATAGAATATCGTGTGATAAAACCTTCTAAAAAACCTGCAGCTATAAAGAAAGGAAAGGAACTTAAATATATTTTTAAACTATTTTTCACACCAATTTTTAATGAATTTACTCTTGAATAGGTTTTAGGAAATAGAATGGAAGCACCAAGAATAAAACCTGCTGCAGCATGAACTACAATTGCAAATATTTCGAATGCTCCATGAATCCAAATTCCTCTTACACTTTCCCAAAAAACGCCTTGTTCGTAAAAGAAGTATTGAAAAGAACCAACCATTATGCCGGTGTTTAGCAAGCGGTATAATGTTCCTATTCCAAGAAAAAATCCTTCTAAGTAGCACAAAGTACCAAAATAGAGATTGTTTACCGTTATTCCTATAAAACTTCCCCAATTACTTCCTGATTTATATATGGCTACTGGATTTCCATCTTTTATATTTTCTAATGTTTCATTTACATAACCATCGCCAAGAATTAAACGAACAAATTCAGCGTCATATTTGGCAGACACAGCTCCAATTGTAAAAAAGCAAAAAAACAAAACAAAAGCATAGAGTAAATATCTTTTGTATTCATAAACAATAAGTGGTACTTCTGTTAAAAAAAACTCTAAAATTCTATTTTTTTCTACTCTTTTAGTCTTATAAATCTTTTGATATATTTGTGAAGCAAGATAATTTAAATATTTAACTGTTTTACTTTTAGGATAATAGGTTTGAGCATAGGATAAATCATTAATTAAATGAATGTACAAACTTGCCATTTCATCAGGATTTTTTTTAGATTTACCAAAAATTGCTAGCTCAAAATCGAGCCATTTTTCTTTATTTTGTTTTATGAATGCTATTTCTCTCATCGAACGCTAAAATATTAAAAAATATGTCAGAATTAACAATAAATACCACACAAAATGTAAAAATTAATTTTCAAGCTGCTTCTGTAGGTGAGAGAATATTGGCCTATGTTGTTGATATTCTGATAAAAGGCTCTTATTTAGTAGTAATTGGATATTTCGTTTTTAACAAAATGGGATTGGGAGATGCAATCTCTAATATGGATCAATGGTCGGCAATTGCTGTTGTGGTTTTATTTTTATTTCCATATATGTTTTATTCTTTAGTTTTAGAAAGTATTCTTGAAGGACAAACTATTGGAAAACGGCTAATTAGAATTAAGGTTGTAAAAATTGATGGATATCAAGCTTCGTTTCCCGACTATTTATTGAGATGGCTTTTTAGAATTATTGATATTAGTATAAGTTCAGGAATTATAGGTGTAGTTTCAACTATTATTAATGAAAAAAATCAGCGTTTAGGAGATATTTCTGCCGGAACTGCTGTGATAACTTTAAAAAATAAATTCACAATTAGTAGTACGATTTTAGAAGATATTGGAGATGCTTATGTTCCTGTTTATCCTTTGGTTATAAAACTTTCCGATAATGATGTTAGAATTATTAAAGAAACTTTGAATAGTGCAATTTCTAAAAGTGATTTTGAAATGATTTCTAAGTTAAGAGACAAAGTTGAAAAGGTTACAGGAATAAAAAATCAATCGGGTAAAAGTGAGGATTTCTTGAAAACAGTAATTAAAGACTATAATTTTTATACCCAAAATATGTAATTTAGATTATCTATTTAGTAAAATACAGCCAACCCACAAAAGGTTTTGGATAATCAATATCATTTAGATTAAGAATGTAATAATACGTTCCTTTTAGAGCCAATTCGGAATTTAAGGTTTGACCGAAAGTGATTTTGCCATCCCAATCTTCAGATTGATTATTTCCTTTCCAAATTAGTCTTCCCCAACGATTGTATATTTCTAATTCAAAATTCACAAAAATATTTCGTAATCCTTCTATATAAAACGTATCGTTAAAACCATCATTATTAGAACTAACATAATTATAAATAATTGGAGGACAGTTTTTTGTAGTTAAATCGAATGTAGTAATTGAGAAACAATGATCATTTTCAATTCTTATAAAAATTTTATTTGGCGTTGATGCTGAAACATAATTTGAAGTATTTGCAATTGCATTAAAATTGGCTATGGCATCTGCTTCTGTTTCGTAAAATCCTATACAAGTATCGGTTGTATTAGTTAAAACTTGATTGGCATAACTTGAAAAATTGAAAGTGCCAGCAGTAAACCCTTCATTACAAGAATTTAAAGGCTCAAGAGAGTTAAAACTTGGTGGCAACCAACTAGAAATTGTTTGCGAAAAAGTATTGTTGTTTTCGAGTATTTCTATAACTATTCCGGTGCCAGTTCCGTTGTCATCAACTACAAAAGTTAAGGTAAAATCTGTTGGTAGACTTGTTGGTATTGTAATAATAATTTGTCCGTTTTCATTTCCGTCTATTGAAATACTATTTTGTGTTTGCGTTTGCCCAACTAGTATTCCATTAGCATAAACTGCAATTGGTGTTGCAGCAGGAAGTGGATGGGTACAATTAAGATTTGAAACTATATAATCAATGGTATAAACATTAGAACTACAAGATTGATTAATAGAATCTATAGTAATGCTAGCGTCTGGAAGTTGACTATTGAGTTTTGTAACAACAACGTTTATTAAAACCACATCTTGACCAGATGTTAGTTGGATTAACGCAGAGGTATCTCCAATAGTAATGTTGTTTTGAATGTTGTAAATATCCAAATCCATGTTGTATAGCATGGTGCTTCCTGTAATGCTGTTGGTGCTATTGAAGGCATTATTGGCAGGATTTAATGGCGGATTACTAAGTGCATTTCCGTTAATTCTGAGTGTTTCATTTACGGCTAAGGTACTGTCACCTTCCCAAGCGATAAAGCCAATTTGGGCATTATTATTATCAACTACATTTAAACTATTTAAAGTGATATTTAATGCACTAGGGATGCTTTGTAAACCATCATAAATATTAATTTGATTTAATGGTAAACTATTTTCTTTATAAACAATAACTATCGCCCAACCAGTAAAATTGGTTCTATTATTGCAATATCCTTGCTCATTTATAAGTGTTTGAGAAATATCTAAATCTGAGAGTGTATAAGTTCCGTTTCCTGTTGCAATAACTTGAGCTGTAATATCTTTAAAAGCACTAAAATAGGGAAGCCCAGAACTTATTGAAATGTTAGAAAAAGTTCGTTGAGCTGTGATGTCAACTGTATTTAATTTTACATTAAAATCGCCTGTTCCAGAGCCTGCCCAATACAAATAAGCACTTTCTATTATTTGATTGGAATTCAAACTTAAGGTAGCATTTGATGAAGTTAAAAGTAAATTTTCGCAACCGAAAGTGATATTATTTTCACCTAAGTTCATGGTATTTCCTATAAAAGTAAAGTCGTATCGTCCGTTAAATTGATTGTATAACGTTACGTTTTGTCCGTAAGAGGAACAAAAAAATAGAAGTAAAACACTAAATGAAAGTAGGTAACGTTTTAAATTCACAGATTTATAACAATTTGTAGTGCCTAAATTAGTGAATTATTTTTAATTATGACTATTTTTGAAAATCGTTTTGTTAACAAATAATTACGTAATTTTCCAAAGTTTTAAATTAAAGAGTGAAAATATACCAAGTTAGGTTATACCAACCAAAGGATTTTGATGATTGGAATACTTTTATTAGTAGTGCCAAAAATGCTACATTTTTATTTCATCGCCACTTCATGGAATACCATTCAAATCGATTTCAAGATTATTCGTTGATGGTTTTTGATGAAGACAAATTGGTGGCTGTTTTGCCTGCCAATAAGAGTGAAAACACAGTTTATTCGCATCAAGGATTGACTTATGGCGGACTGGTTTTGAGCTCTAAAGCTAAATTAAGTTCGGTGCTTTCCATTTTTAAAAGCGTTTTACAGTTTTTAAATGAAAATTCGATTGAGAAATTGGTTCTTAAAACTATACCAAATTTCTATTTAGATTATTTTTCAGATGAATTAGAATATTGTTTGTTTATTACTCAAGCCCAATTGAATAGGAGAGATTCACTTTCTGTAATTGATTTAACAAAGCCTTATTTTATTACAAAAACCAGAAAAGAAAGTATCCGAAGAGGCAAAAAAAATAATTTAATTATAAAAGAAGAATTAAATTTTGAGTTGTTTTGGAACGAAATTTTGATTCCAAATTTAGATAAAAAACATCAAGTAAAACCTGTTCATTCTGTTGATGAAATTACTTTATTACAGCAAAGATTCCCAAATAATATTCGTCATTTTAATGTATATCACAAAGGCAAAATTGTTGCAGGTACTACCGTTTTTTGTACCGATAAAGTAGCGCATCCGCAGTATATTTCTGGAAATTCAAATAAAAATGAATTGGGAAGTTTAGATTATTTATACCATCATTTAATTACAGAAGTTTATAAAGACAAGCACTTTTTTGATTTTAATAATTCCAATGAAGAGCAAGGAACAAAAATAAATGAAGGCTTGTTGTTTTGGAAAGAAAGTTTTGGCGCCAAAACGGTGGTTCAAAGTTTTTATGAAGTTCAAATAAAGAATTATTCATTACTAGAATCGGTTTTGATATGATAAAATTCCTCGATTTGCAGCAACTAAATTTAGGTTATCAAGAGCAATTTCAAGAAAAAATGAAATTGGTTTTAGATAAAGGTTGGTTTATTTTGGGTGATGAAGTAAAATCATTCGAAACTAATTTTGCCAATTACTGTGATGCAAAATTTTGTATTGGAGTAGGCAATGGTTTAGATGCTTTGGTACTAATTTTTAAAGCTTACATTCAACTAGGAAAATTGCAAAAAGGTGACGAAGTTATCGTTCCTGCCAATACCTATATTGCTAGTATTTTAGCAATCTTACAAGCAGATTTAGTGCCAGTTTTAGTTAGAAACATACAACATCAATCCAGATTTAATTGAAGAAAAAATCACGGCTAAAACTAAAGCTATTTTGCCAGTTCATTTATATGGTCAATTGTGTGAAATGGATGCTATAAATGACATTGCAACTAAGTACAATTTACTTGTCATTGAAGATGCAGCTCAATCGCACGGAGCAAAACATTCAGAATTCAGTAATCAGTCGCAGTTTTCAGAAACCCGCAACCCGCAACTTGCAACTCGAAATGCTGCTGCGTATAGTTTTTATCCAGGTAAAAATCTTGGTGCGCTTGGCGATGGAGGTGCTATCACAACCAATGATGATGAATTAGCTAAAGTTCTATTTTCAATACGAAATTATGGTTCTGAAAAAAAATACC
>JFJP01018767.1_pt1 | contig 19705 bp, 17 predicted proteins | sample 431651 | NCBI WGS metagenome assembly JFJP01 (sample SAMN02602958, study PRJNA72255) | Microbial mat metagenome, whole genome shotgun sequencing project. | biome: fresh water; feature: sink hole; material: water; isolation source: purple microbial (photo- and chemosynthetic) mats found in...
GTCGTGCAACCAAAATACTTCAGCTCGAACGCCATCCTGTCCGCCGTAGCCTTGGCGGAGGCGGAGCGTCCGCCCGACATCCGGCGCTCCTCCATGCTTTCCAGCACCTTGGCTGTCCGGTTGGCCGACCGTATCCGCTGCATGTGCCGAACCCACGTCGCCGCCTCACTACCGTTATGGGCGGTCGCCCAGTCCATGAATTCACCATCGGTCGCCGCCGTGCTCTCGGGAGGGACTACGCCCAGGGCCGAGCAGGCATCCTTGAACTTCGGGATCGAGAGAGCGGGGGACCACGGCAGTGCCGCGGCCATGCTCGCTGTCAGCTCATTCAGTTCAGCGCGATTACAGGCGACGTACTCCCAGTCAACCGGGAGCCCGTTACGCCCCATGGTCGAGGTCAACTCGAAGAGCCGCCGCTCATGCGCCGGCCACTTGTCATGCAAGGCATTCCACAGCGCCAGGCACCATTCCGCATCGCTGGCCGCATAGTCCAGCAACTCATCCGTTTCTCCGCACAGGTTCAGATTGCCCTGACGGGCATCCTTGCCCTTGCTCGCTTTCCTTACCGCCTTGCTGATCTCAACCCCGAACACCGCCCGGACCGCCTCAGCCAGATCCCTGGGCAACTGCAAGTACGCACAAACCGCCGCCGAACAATGCCATTGCACGGGCTTTGCATCGATGGTCTGTAGTCTGCGGTCTGTGGTCTGCAGTCTGAAATAGACCGCCCGATCAAAATCCCGATGATGGCTGACCCACTCCCGCCCGGCAATCGACGCCCATGGGAATGCCGACGGATGACACACGCAGCACTGCCGACCATCCGTCACCGACACCAGGTACGCATTGAAGCGCCGATCCCTCACATACGCATAAATCCCCATCTCCTTCACGCTGTAGGAACCCGTGTAGTAAGTCTCGAAGTCCACCCCGATGACGCCATCCGCAGCCGGAGCCCAATCCGCCACCGCCACCCGCTCTATCTTTCGGTCCAAACCCATACCGGCCCCCATCCGTCAATTAGGTAAACAAGGTCAATCGTTTCACATCCATCGGGAGGGCCCGGTTCCACCCGGGCCGCGTCGTTGTAAGTCCACAGTCTTCAGTCTTCGGTCTGCGGCTACGCCGCCGCCCTCGGGTCATACCCGTTCTGATACCGCCACAGCGCCGCGATCAGCTTGAACGCCTCCCAGTCAGCCGGCAGGCTCGTGTGCTTCACCACGTCCATCCGGCCCGGCTCCGTCGTGGAGATGAACACATTCGCTGCCAGCACATCCCCGATTCGTTCCTCGCCGAAATACGTCGCCGCATACGCCGCCAACTGCTGGGCCTGATTGTCATAAGCCGCGACCTTCTCGCCCGGCTTGGTCTTGCGGGTTTTGTAGTCCAGGATGCCGATGCCGTTCTTGCCGTACCGGAAGAACACGTCCGACGTACCCGCAAACCCGTGCGCCTTGTTCACCAGCGGGATCTCCCGCTCCACGATCTCGATCCCCGTGGTAGCCTTCCACGCAATCACCGGCTCGACATACACCGCCAGCTCCGGATCGTATGGCTGGCCGTCCATCGCGCGCTCCAGCGCCCCGTGGATCATCGTGCCCAGATCAGCCGCCTGATCGACCTGCTCGAAAGCCGCATTGCGTACCCGGTTGCACCAGTAGTCCGCACTCTCGGATTCATCCTTCGGTGTCCGCAGCGACGCCAGCGCCACCTGGTTCAATTTCCACTTTTCCAGCCCCGGTTTCGCCAGCACGCCCAGGATGCTCGTCACACTCGGATAAAGCCCAAGCCGCTTCGCATCCCGGATCGTCGTTGCCCGTTCCCCCGAACCATCCGCCGTCGGAACACGGTGCATCGACACCCCGTCTTTCGTGTACCAGTGCCCACCCGCCATCTTCACCTTGCTCAATACCGCCATCACACACCTCCCTCTGTCCCTGTAGGGCGCCACTGCGTGGCGCATCTCCAAAGCCCTCTCTCCCCCCCGGCGAGGACGGCCCCCCGCTCACCCCACGGCCATCCCCGCCACCCTTTTTTAACCAAGCACTAAGCACCATGCACCAAGCACGTCTCTAGAACGGAATCGGATCATCCGCATCCACATTCACCGCCACCGGCGCAGCAGGCACCGCTGCCGGGGCCACAACCACCGGCACAGGCGCAGCCGGCACGGCCACAGCCGCCTGAGCTACAGCTTGGCCTACGGCCATTCCCACCGGCACCGGACTAAGCGCCGCGATCGCCGCGAACACGCCCACGCCGTCACGCCGCTGGATATGCTCCACCGTCAACAGGCATTTTTGGCCCTTCACCGCACAGTAATCCCAGCCGTACGCAGGCGCCCGCCCGAGCAGGCTCTTGAGGAACGAGAAAAGCGTCGCCTTCTCATTGCCCGAGATCCGCATCCGCTTCGAGGCCACTCGATGCGGCTGCCCCGCAGCATCCCGGAACCCGAACAGGAAACAGGTCAAATCGACCGTCTCCATTTCCGTCGACTGGTACTTCTGCCGGGTCACCCCGAACTCGTCCTTCACATCCAGCACCGTCGCGACATACGTCCCGGCCGGAGCCAGACCATCACCCACCACATCCGCGAACGGATTCCCGTTATTCACCGGTTGTTCCAATACAGCCATCGTCTCATCCTCCTTGTTTTTGTCCTGCCACCGTTCTTCGGAACGGGGCCCATGTTTGCTTACACACTCGCCCCAACCCAGATGACCTGGAGTACCGACATCACCACCACGTGCAGGCAGACCGCCATTCCGAAATCAATCCGCCCTTCATTCAGCGCATGGAAGATCAGTCCCATGACACAAGCCACCAACACGAACAAACCGACCACGCCAACCACAGGCAACCCAAGCCGTGCCGCCCCGCGCAGCACCTTCTCCGACCGCCGTACAACCTTCTTCTCCTCACTCATGTCTGCACCTCCATCCCGGGACTGTTTTTCATCGGCTCCGACCGGCCCGGCCCGGTCATTGCCTGTATTGCCTTACGCACAGTGCGTTTGGTTTTAAGACTTAGATCCCGTGCCGATTCCATCGGCAATCGCCTCGACATCCACTCGTCGGACGCGAAAGGCCCCGTGGTAAATTTCAACTTTTTCGAGTGCCCCGGCCTTCATCATCCGCCACAGGGTAGGGCGGCTCACCCCAAGAAGAGCCGCCGCCTGGCCGATCTGCATCAGCATCGGACCCGTCGAGGGTCGCCGTTCCGGCTCAACCTCGCCACGCAGCACCTTCAGCGCCTGCGCGCGCCGATCCTCGGGGGCCGATAGCGCCGCCTGAAGCAAAGTCTCCATCGGCGCGCTCAAGACTCACCCCCTTCGTACACGATCTCAAACTCCAGCCACAGGTCATGGGCCGCGCACTCAGCCGCATCACCACCATCATCGACCAGCGACTTCAACTCCTCGATTCGGTACCTGTCTTGCTCTGACCGCTGCTCTGTCATTTTCACCCCCGTTCATCCGTTTTCACATCGTCCCCGGCTTTCTATTCGCGGGTTCCGTGCCAACCGAATTTCAGGGCAAAAAAAAAGCGCCTAACTCATTGTGAGTTAGGCGCTTATTGTTAAGTTTATTTTTCTGCTAGGTTGATTTAGTTAATCAACCTGGGTGTCTGGTTGATTTAATCGTCCGATACCATTTTCGTTCTTTTTCGACCAGCAGACTGCGGTGGGATAAAGGGGGCCAAGTCGCCATGTTTTCGCCGGATCTCTGCAAGAATCTCCGTTACTTTCGATTTGCTGACTCTAATGTCCGGTTGTCGCGCAATTTCGGGGCTGCTCATTCCCTGGGCGCAATACTGGCATATCAGCCGATCGTCCCCCATTATTGCATATTTATCCAGCAGCGCTTCGAGACCTGTCGGATGTTCAGGCGGTTCCGGTATGCCAAAAATCCTGCCGTCCGCCGCTTGGTTTCGTAGATGGCGCACGAATTCACTTGTTGGGTAATAGTTTGCCTTCTCTAGGCGGCCATTTTGACTGGATACAGTCAATGTCAATTCCTGGTGTCTGTTTTTTAGTTGGCTAAACTCAGCTGCAAACCCCCGCAATAGTCGCACCGCGTCGCCGAGGCCTACCTCCTTTCTCCCCAGCCGATAAAGCATGCATTTGACCTCGGGCCATTCAACTTTTGGGCAGGTCTCCTGCAATAATTCGCTGAGGTGTCGTAAATCATACGCTGGCACCGCCTCTAACTCGTTTCTCAGTGTTTTCAAAGGAATGACAGCAAGCACCCCGTCAAACCTATCAGCCGTTTCATTTAGCCCAGCACACATCTCAACCAGAATTTGCAGAACACGCAACTTCTCGGGTGTCAGGTAACTGCTTTCTGCTTTTGCTTTTTTTTCGGCCGCGTGCAAGACAAACCCAGCGTATTCTACTTGCGATTTTATGGTGTCGTTTCCGGCTAGTGTACTATCGTCAAATATATGCATTACCATACCGAACGACAATATGTTGGCGTCAAATGTTTCTTTTGATCCTACGCCCGTCTTGCTTTGTTCACCGTCTGCTGCCAGTCTTTCTGTCGTCTTGGCCATCAGTACGCCCTCGTTAAAAAATTCTTTCCTTTCACAATATTTCAGTAGCTCGCGAACGTTTCCTCTCCACCAGTGACCATACATACCCAGAACCGTTCGGAGTGTTATCCCGGTATATATGCGCCCAGACCCGATAAAGCGGGAATTGCACAAGAACCACAGAACATCAGCGCCTCGTTCGTTCAAAGAGGGCAACTTGATTTCGAAATCAAATCGGTGCCGCAAGTCTTGTATGATGACTTCTTGTTGTGTTACATCTTGGTTTGTCGCCGCGATGATTCGAACATTGGCCCTCTTCGTGTCGGTGCTGTCGGCGCCAATTGGTCGTATTTCACCAGTTTCCATGAAACGGAGCAGCTTGGCCTGCAGGTCGGAGGGGAGCCATCCTATTTCATCCAAAAACAATATCCCCCCATCGCAACTCCGCAGAAGTCCCTTCCTGGTGCGGACCGCCCCTGTGAAAGCGCCTTCCACGTGTCCAAACATTTCACTTCCAACCAAGTTTGGATCAAGCCCGGCGCAATTGATTGACTCAAACTTTTGCCCCTGTGCAGCGGCCTCCACGCATTTCGCGAACGCTTCTTTCCCCGTGCCTGTCTCCCCCGTGATCAGTATGCTGTGTCTGTTGCTTGCAATGATCCGCTTTACGTCATTCCACCCCAGCGTCCCTGCCGATGTCTCGCACCGCTCCGGCAGCAATATACGCTCATCGCCAATCTCGATGATCCGGTCCTTTAGCATACCCTTGCCCTCGCTCGCCGCTACCGCGGCTAGTAGTACTCCTTCACATATCCATAGGCCCGATCGAAGAGATCCTGGTCCTGGTGCAGGCGGTACTTGAACAGGGTCTTGCGCAGGGCCAACTTCACCTCGCGCTCCCCGGCGTGCGTATCCTGCCAGCCGTCGAACCGCACATAGCGCACGATTTCATCAATATCGCCGACAACCCGCTCCACGATGATCGGGGTCTCGGGGGTCTTCGCGGCCTGGAATAGCTCCGTCAGCGCCGCCTTGCCTTCGACTTCCCGCTCTACCGGAGGTTCGTTGCGATCTGCCGTCACCACGTCCCGTGCCAGGTTCAGCAATTCCTTGAGAAACTCCACGCTGGTCAGCAGTCCCCGTTCGTGACGATCCTTGAGGTCTTCCAGCCGTTCCCCCAGCGCCTTGAACCGCGGATCGTGCAGCCGTTTCTTCAGCCAGCGCGAAACCTTGATCTCGATTTCCTTGGATTTCTTGTTCGGGTCGGGACTCCCCATCACGGCTTCCAGCAGGTCGGCATCCAGTACAAGGGTTTCGAGATCGTCGCGGATGGCGTCAATGTGGATGTTCCGGTGGATCAGCTCAATGGTCTTGGCTCCCAGCGCATGCCATAGAAGCCGGCCGCCGCCGCCCGATGGCTTGACCGAATCGTACACCTGCGACAACCAGCGGTAGTCGGTCTCATGCGGACTCAACGCTGAATCAGGCGAAATGGCCTCCCATAACCGGCTCAGGTAGCTGTAATCCCTGGCATAGCGGTCGCGCACGTCATTGTTCGGCAAGCAATTCTGCGCGGCTATGAGTCCCTCGTAACCGGTGACGGTGCGATCCACTCCGGGGAAATACGCGAGGCAGTTCTGGACGGCCTCCAGTAGCTTGCTCTTGAGTTCGTTAATGTTGGCCACGACGCGCGTAATCCCTTCTTCGTCGAACTGGATGGCCTGCGCCACGTCATCGAATACGCCCAGGTAATCCACGATCAGCCCGTGGGTCTTGCTTTCGCCATAGGGCCGGTTGGTACGGCAGATGGCCTGCAGCAGGGTATGGTCGCGCATCGGCTTGTCAAGGTACATGGCCTGCAGAATCGGCGCATCGAACCCGGTCAGCAGCTTGGAGGTCACAATCAGGATTTTTAGCGGGTCGGAAGGCTCCCGGAAGCGGTCGAGCAGTTTCTCCTCACTATCCCGTTCGCGGCGCCAGGGGGCGTACTCGTCTTCACCGCTGTTGACCGTCATCACAATGTCGGAAAAATCCGCTGGCAGGTATTCATCCAGGGCACGCTTGTACCGCACGCAGCTTTCCCGGTCGAACGTCACGACCTGCGCTCCGAACCCGCTCGGCGCGACCTTCTCTTGAAAATGCCGGGCGATGTCGGCACAGATCTTCTGAATTCGTTCCGGCGACTTCACCAGTACCGCCATCTTCGCGGCGGTCTTGGCCAGTTGATCCCGGTCCAGATCGCTCAACCCGCCAGTCATTTCCTTGAACGCCTCGTCTATCGCGTCCTTGTCGATATGCAGTTCCAATAGACGCGGCTCGAAGTGCAGCGGCTTGGTCGCCCCGTCGCGGATGGATTCCTCGAACCCGTAGCGGCTCATGTAGCCAGCAGAATCCTCTTCCGCCCCGAAGGCATAGAACGTGTTGCGGTCGGCCCGGTTGATCGGCGTGCCCGTCAGTCCGAACAGGAACGCATTCGGCAGCGACTCGCGCATCTTGCGCCCCAGATCGCCCTCCTGGGTGCGGTGCGCCTCGTCCACCATGGCAATGATGTTATGGCGGTCGTTCAGCACCCCGCCGGCTTCGGCGAACTTGAAGATCGTGGTAATGATGATCTTGCGCACATCCTGCCCCAGCAGACGCTGAAGCTCCGTCCGGCTATCGGCCTTGACCAGGTTCGGCGTGTCCGCCGCGTAAAACGTGCTCGAAATCTGGGTGTCGAGATCAACCCGGTCCACCACGATCACCACTGTTGGGTTTTTCAGTGCCGGATGCATGCGCAGCTTACGCGCCGCAAACAGCATCAGCAGCGACTTGCCCGACCCCTGGAAATGCCAGATCAGCCCCTTCTTGGGAGCGCCTGCCACCACGCGCTGAACGATCTTGTTCACACCGTCATATTGCTGGTAGCGGGCCACGATCTTGATCCGCCGCTTCTTCTTGTCGGTTGCATAGCAGGTGAAATTCGCCAGCAGGTCCAGCAGCACATTCGGTCGCAGTAGCGAATCCACGCCCTTGGCGACTTCCTGCAGGGCCGGTGTCACGACTTCGCTCTCGATACGCCACGGCCCCCACAACTCGACCGGCAGTCCGATCGAGCCGTATCGGAATTCCTTGCCCTCGGTTGCCACCGAGAGCAGATTCGGCACGAACAGTTCCGGGATGTTGCGCTCGTAGTCCTCGTGAATCTGGATCGCCCCGTCCAGCCAGCTTTGACTGGCCCGGACCGGCGTCTTGGCCTCGATCAGTACCAGCGGGATGCCGTTCACCAGCAGCACCAGATCCGCACGCTTCTCGGTCGCGCCCGCCCGGAGCGAGAACTGCGTGGTAAGCACAAAGTCGTTTTGCGACAGATCGCCAAAGTCAAACAGGCGGATGGTCACATGCTCGCCTTCCGGCCCGAATGGCATGGACCGCTCGCCCGTGAGCCAGGCGGCAAACTCCTCGTTCGACTTGACCAACCCGTCGTTACGCACCCCCATGATGATGGCACGCAGCTTATAGAGCACATCATCAGCCCGGTCCGGCTTGGCGGCTATTTCCGGGTTCAGCCGGATCAGCGCTTCGCGCAGCCACGTTTCAACCAGCACATCCTGCGGCTGACGCGGCACGTCCGCCGACGCGACATACCGCCAGCCGATGCCTTCATCCAGATAAGCGCCACGGGCCTCACGCTGAATCATACGCCCAGAGCTTCGCGCCCGCCCGGTCAGCCGGTCGCGGATGTAGGCTTCGACGGTGTTGGATTCGTTGAAGGTCATGAGCTGCCCCCTGTAAGCCCGTTGAGCAAATTACGCTGCAATCGTTGAGCAGACAATACCCTCGCCAGTATTGCCTTCCTATGCATTTCAACGAGGTCAATTTGTTGTCCAAAATCAGCTTGTTGATCTTTCTTAAACGACGTTATTTTAATTCCTGCAAGATCTTTGCCCGCAACTCTTTGCCTTCCCGTGCTTCCGCTCATCATAGCCACCGCCGTGTTGCGTATCCGATCCGACGAAATAAGCCAGTAGAGATAACTTTTGTCTGTGCTTTCCTTCGCTCTGAAAACAATGAATTCAGTAGAGCCACCACAACGCATTACATGGTTGGGTACTTGTGCTATTTTCCCGTTCTCCAAGCAGGGAGTAATGCGCGCCATAAGGACATCTCCCTTTGATGCACGTATACCGCCACGTTCACCACGAATCTCAAAACGTGAGACACTCCGCTCCCATGAGTCTACACACTCCATTGGGATAAACGGAGCATCTGATGGCAAAGGTTGGTCAGAAGGATCGATCATAGCAATATCAGAAAGCAATACTGTGCGTACTGACCTAGCACTATTGAATAACAGATCGTTTTGCATTGTACGCCTCAAAACAAGCAACCGTTCTGCCACTTGTTTCAAGGATTCGCATGTCGCATCACCCGACACCAGCACCTCCGCAATCCGCCGCTGCGCATCCAGCGGCGGCAGGGCGAACTCTTCGGCGGCTAGAGTTTTCCAGTTGATCGTCGGCGATAGAGAACCCACTGAGATTTGCTTTGCCCGTTCCATGAACAGATCGCTCTGCATGAAAAACGGCAGAAACTCGGGCAGGACGACATCGGTTTTGGGCCGCAGGACCATAGCGTGCGCGGAACAGATACCATCAAAGGGAGCAACTGCCAGTTTACGCTGATAGACGCGCCGCCGTCCGAAGATTATATCGCCCTTGCGGAAGCACAGCTTTGTCGCCTCCACATCTGATGGGCTTCCCCAACGTCGAATAGTCAGCGAGTCGCTGTCGAGGTGCTCAAGCCCGACGTAATGCTCAACATTGGCTTTTGATGGATCGTCTATGCGGTCATTCACCATATACGCCATCTGATCGAACCGCCAGGTACGCCACCCCTTCTTGAGTGTATCAGACATCGTTCACCTCCCCGGCAACGACGCCGTCCAGCATATCGACAAGCTCATCCATCTGCTCCCAGAATACCCGCCCATCAGCCTCAAAGGCTTTATATGTCGCTTTCAAATCCTGTCCGTCACCATTTCCATTACCGCCGTTGCCGACTGGCCGCACATAGCGCGGTATGGAGAGATTGCCGTCTTTTTCGAGTATCACCTCATTGGTCGCGACGCAGGCAAAGCCGGGATCGTCGGCGAATGCCTTGTAGGCCGCCAGTATCCTCGCTTGGTGTTCGGGTTTGAGGTAGCTTACCGCCCGTTCCCGAGCCACGTCGTTGACCGCGTCTATGAACAGAACCTTGCCCTTGCGTGCCGCCGGTTTCTTCGTCCGGCAGACGACCACGCAGGCTTCCATGGGGGAGTTGTAGAAGAGATTCGGCCCCAGCCCCAGCACGCATTCAAGCAGGTCGGACTCTACCAGCTTTTTACGCATGTCCGATTCTTCGTTGCGGAACAACACGCCATGCGGGAAGAGGATTGCGCAGCGGCCGGTCTTAGGATCGAGGCTTTTGATAATGTGCTGGAAGAACGCATAGTCGGCCCGCCCCTGTGGAGGCGTGCCAAGGAAGTTGCGGCCCCACGGATCGCTGGCCCACGCTTCGCGGTTCCATTTCTTGATCGAGTAGGGCGGATTGGCGAGTACGACATCGAAGGTCTGCAGCCGGTCCCGTTCGACGAATGCCGGATTGGCGAGGGTGTTGCCAGCGACAACCTTGAAATCCTCGACGCCATGCAGTACCAGATTCATGCGCGCAATGGCCGCCGTGATATGGATCAGCTCCTGACCGTACAGGCCGATGGTGCGAACGTCGCCGCCCCGGCGCTTGACCTCCGCCAGCGAAGAGATCAGCATGCCGCCCGTGCCGGCCGTCGGATCGTAGATCGTCTCGCCAGCCTTCGGCTCCAGCATCTGCGCCATCAGGTGGACCAACGTCCGATTGGTGTAGAATTCCTGCGCGGTATGCCCACTGTCATCGGCAAATTGCTTGATCAGGTACTCGTAGGCGTTGCCCAGTTCGTCTTCCGGTACCGCCGCCAGGCTTAGCGAATGCCGCGAGAAGTGTTCGATCAAGTTTTTTAGGGTGGCATCCGGCATCTGCGCCTTGTCGGTCCAGGAGGCATTGCCGAAAACCCCGGCAAGCCGTTCCGGATTCGCCGCCTCGATGGCCCGGAAGGCATTCAGCAGGGCACGCCCGACATCACGCGAGGCCGACCGTACATCCGACCAATGCGCCCCGTCCGGGATGGCAAACCGGTCATCCGCCGTGGACCGGGCATACGCTTGGTCATTCGTTTCCGCCAAAGCAGTCCCGAATTCCTCATCCCACACGTCCGACAGCCGCTTGAAGAAGAGCAGCGGAAAGATGTACTGCTTGTAATCCCCGGCATCCACCAGCCCCCGCAGCAGCTTCGCCGCCCCCCAGAGGTAGGATTCAAGTTCTTGTTGCGAGAGGCGCGTCATTTTAGCCACCCTCCCGTCGTCAATACTTCCCGCAGCCGATCTTCAGCCGCCCGTGCTTCTGCCAGCGCTTCCTTGAAAGCCTCTACGGCTTCCGGCAGCGGGGGAATATCATCCCCGACCGGCGGCAGCACATACCGCGATATATTCAAGGTCCAGTCTTCCGCCTCTACATCGGCCAGGCTGACGACCTTTGCCCGATCCTCGACGTCCTTGAAAGCTTTGACCCAGGCGACAACCTGTTCGGCGTGCTTGGGATCAAGATAGTTCTGGGCCCGCCCCTTGCGCATCAGGCTAGAAGCGTCAATGATCAGCAGCTTACCCTTGCGGGCAGCGGGCTTCTTGCGCCGCAGTACAACCACCGCCGGGGCAAGCCCGGTCCCGTAGAAGATGTTCCCGGCAAGTCCGATGACGGCCTCGATCATATCCCGTTGCAGCAGTTGTCGCCGGATTTCGCCCTCAGCCCCCTTGCGGAATAGTGCCCCCTGTGGAAGGACAACTGCCATCCTCCCCGTTTTCTCGGCCATGGAGGCCACCATATGCTGGACCCAGGCATAATCCCCGTAACTGTCCGGCGGCAGCCCGAACTGCGCCCGGCCCCAGGGATCGGACTCCCATATCTCCCGCCCCCATTCCTTCAGGGAAAACGGCGGATTCGCGATCACGCAATCGAAGGTTGCCAGTGTCTTCACGCACGATCTTGAAATCCTCGATCCCGTGCAGGACAAGGTTCATGCGGGCAATGGCGGAGGTCGTCAGGTTCTTCTCCTGCCCGTGTATCTTGCCGAAAAACGTACGCGGGTCGCCCCCGGCGTGCTTCACATGCTCAATGGCCCCCAGCAGCATACCGCCGGTGCCGCAGGCCGGGTCGCAGATACTTTCCCCCGGTTTCGGATCAAGCATGGCAACCATCATCCGCACCACGCTGCGCGGTGTGTAAAACTCTCCCGCCTTCTTCCGCTTGGCCACATCGGCAAACTGGCCGATCAGGTACTCGTAGGCATCGCCCAGAATGTCGGACCCTACCGCCTTATTCCCCAGCGTCACCCCGGAAAGCCCCTCGATCAGGTCTTTCAGCGTGCCGTCGGGCAGGATTTCACGGTTTCCCCAGTCGGCCGCACCGAATACCCGGTAGAGGGTATCGGGGTTCGAACGTTCGATCTCTCGCATGGCACGCGCCAGTGCCGCGCCGATATTCGCGGCGGTCTCCCGCACATCACGCCAGTGGCAGCCCTCCGGGATCATAAAGCGGTGGACTTCCGGGAATTCGACCGGATCGGCATCCCCGAACAAGGCCGCCGCATCCGCCGTCTCCTCATCCCACACATCGGAGAGACGCTTGAAAAACAGCAGCGGCAGGATATACGCCTTCCAGTCGGTCCGGTCCACGGCACTCCCACGCAGGATTTCCGCGCAGTTCCACAGGTGCGATTTCAACTGTTGTAGCGTCATAGCTTGTATATTCGATGTGTCTTCAGTCAATCCGTGGCTGACTAACGACGATCCGCCTTGCAAATAGGTTCACAGAATTGCATATTTACCCATCGAAAACAAGGTTATCGGCAGGTTTAGTTTCATTATTTAAGGAACGGCCATGGATTTTGTAGTCACGCAGGTTGCAGGCGAGGCCCCCGACAACATCGAATGGGCTCTTGAACAGTTCAAATCACTGGTTCCCGCCCCGGAAAGCAGGCTAAACCGCGTTCGACAGATTCTGCAGGCGGTCTGCGGCTGGGATGCCGAGAAAATCGTACCCTGTGATTTTACTTCACTGCCACTGCAAGGGCTTCGACTTTATATCGGCCTTGCGTCTCGTGTTGCCATAATTGTTCAGGAAGCATCTCTTGGGCTTGCCGGCCGTAACGCGGACCGTCCTTACCGTCTTAATAGCCCAGTGCTGGACACGCCCGAAGCAGCTTCTGCAATCCGGCAGGCTTGTATTGTCTGTGGGTTGAAGAACTGCGAATTAGCTGTTGTGACGAATGCTGATGAGTGGATCATTTTCCGAGGGAACCGCCTGGGTGATGGTACGGATACGCTCGACGGCATCGCATTCCTCTTTTCCGGCTGCGAATCAATACGGGGCCATTTCAAACTCTTTTTCGACCTTCTCTCCCTGGTTCCTGTTCGCGATTTCCGCTACCGGGCCTATTTTCAGGAAGCGGAGGGACAGCCTATCCGGCAGCAGGCATTTTCAAAAGTACTTCGCGAAGCACATTCACTGAAGCCGCTCCCCCGTACATCTCTGGCTCTGGACATCGGCAGGATTATGGATTCGTTTTTTCAACGACTCGCGGGCGACAACGACCCTGACATGCTTCTGAAGTGTTTTGTCACAACGCGCGAAAGCCAGATCGCCGAGGATAAGATCGCCCGCATTTCTGAGGATATAGTCTCAAGCATACGGCCGCTCGATACGGACACATCAAGCACGCTCGTTACCATCGTAAATGACGTTCAGGTTACTCAGCGCAAGGAGTTTGTCTTGCTCGTTGGCACGAAAGGTGCCGGGAAATCAACGTTTGTCGAGCGTTTCTTTAAGTCCGTGCTCGATCCTAAGATCAGAGAAAGATGTGTCTACATTCAGGTGGATCTCAAGGAATGCCCGGGTGCCGAGAGTCAAGTGGTCCAGTGGTTAGACGAAAATTTACTCAAGGCAACCGAGAATGCAATGTTTGAGGAGGCAATTCCGGAATATGATGACATACAGGGAATGTTCCATCTCGAGTACCTACGAATGAGCAAGGGTTCTTTCAAGCATCTCTACGAGCTTGACAAGAACGCATTCAAGATCGAATTTGGCCGCCACATCGAAAGCATCAGAGGGCAAAGGCCGAATGAATACATCTGCCGCATTCTCGACAGGATTGTTAAATCCTGCAAGAAGGCACCGTGTATTATTTTCGACAATGCCGACCACTTCAGTATCGATTTCCAGCAGCGTGTCTACCAATATGCCCGTTCAATTTTCGAGAGACAAGTCTGTCTTGTCATCATGCCGATTACGGATAAGACAAGCTGGCAGCTTTCTCGTCATGGGGCACTCGAGTCCTTCGAAAAAACATCGCTTTATCTTCCGACTCCCGCGCCGAAAACCGTGCTTGAACAGCGCATTAAGTATCTGGAAACCAAAGTATCTGATGACGATGAGGAAAAGGGTAGGGGTTACTTTCTTAGCCAGGGAATAAAGCTGGATTTAGATCACTTGAAAGCCTTTTCCACCTGCTTGCAGCATGTGTTCCTTGAAACAGGCAAAGCATCACTTTGGGTCGGCAACCTTGCCAACATGGACATCCGCCGCAGTCTTGAATTGACTCGGGACATAATGGCGTCGCCGTACATTAATGTAGACGAATTGCTTAAGGCTTATATCGCCAGGTGTTCGCAAGTCATCCCTCCATACGATATTCAGCGTGCAATCATCAGGCGGAATTATAATTTCTACCCGGTTGGGGGCCACCCCTTTGTTCAGAATATATTTTCTCTTCGAACAGAGATTGGAACCTCACCGCTGCTTGGCCTCCGCATTCTTTCTGCATTGCATAATGCACAACACACGGAGGAGATGGGGAAGGAGTCGTTTGTCGCCGTTTCCCAGCTTTACGATTATTTCCACTCCATCACTATTGAACGCCGGGTGGTCGCGCTTTGGCTCGAGGCGATGTTGCAAACAGGGTTGTGCTGGAGTTACGACCCAACGCACACAAGCATTGATAAAGTCCAGAAAGTCGAGCTTTCTCCGTCGGGGCGTCAGCACCTTTTCTGGGGTCAATTCGACGAAACCTACATCGGATCAATGGCAGAGGTCACGCCGGTGTCAGATCCATCTGTTTTCGATACCATGAAGTCAGCGCCTCGGGACAACAAGATGATCGAATGGTACGAGAAGACCGGTCCGTTTCTTAAATACCTGGTCGATGAAGATGCCAAATTCACTCGCATACCTGACCACCCGGCTTTTGTTGGCCAGGCCACTATAACCAAAGCCCTCGATCGCGTCCGCGTCCGCCTCCGCCGCGAACTCGACGCCCATTATTCGCGGGTGTACACCACCTCCCCATCAAGGCAGAATCACGGGATCGTCCGGGAAAATGCAGCCGCTTATGGAGAGCATCCAGAATCCGAATAGCAGCTCGAAAACTATTGCCCTTGTCATTGGGCACGTGAAGCGTTTCCCCTGCTTCGCTGTCGCTGATCGGTTTTCCTATGCCGGTTGAGTCTGTTTTTAGGAGGGTGCGCTTCAACGCTTACACAATGCCCTGTCTACTTTCCCTAAGGCCGAGGTATATTGACTTTGATATTCATCATATTCTATACCATCTGGGCTTGCAAAAACCCGCATTGCACCACGACATGGAACTGATCGTCTGGGGGCTGGCAGACCCAGTCGCGCGCTACCTTGGAACACTGGCTGCGGCTTCTGGGTTTCCCTAAAGCATTTCTGGGTGATCTGGGTGCAGCATATCCCAATGCTTTTCTTTGCCGCACCCACAAGATAATCGCGTTTCGGGTGATCGTGCCTATTACTTGAACCCAGCGAAACAAAAAGTGAATGTGGAGCGATGGTGTCTAGCTTTTTCGCATATTTGATGCTCGATGATGGCCTGTCCTGTGGTGCTCCGTGATGAGGCCCCACCAGAACGCAAGGCGCTCTACCCTTATAGACAGTTCCGATTGTTTCCAGTAGGGCATCACCTCCCCAAACAATAAGCACCCTCCCATCGTCCTTGCACTCCAAGGACAATAACGAACTTGCTTTGTTTGGCGATATGGCGTCATGTGCACTTATAAAGTCTGGATGTCTGGCTATCAATTGCAGCTCGTCATCCTGCGCAAGAATTGTTCCAGATTGGAGTGTTAACGTTTGTGTCCTGCCAGCCATGCTCCGTGCTCTGAGTGGATTCATTAACTTTGCAAAACGTGGGTCAGATCCCTTTGTCTTCGGATCATTCACGAGATAGACCGTCTGGATTTTAAGTGCCGGGTCTGTTGCCAACGCATGCAGGCCGCCAACATGATCTTCATCATTATGGGTAATGGCAACTGCGGATATGGTGAAGGCAGCAGGTTCATGGCAGAACCATTGTACGATCGGGTTATTGCTTGTCGCTCCAGGACCCGTGTCGATCAACACGTACTCACCGGTCGGCAGCTTTATGCTTGTCGCATCTCCCTGACCAACATCCCAGAAGTCGACTTGCCAGCTCATACGGGCTGCTCTATCCAAGACCAATCGTCGTTGTCTGAGACATTATCAAAAGGGGTGACATCATAGATGTTTGCAATTGCCCCGTTACGGAACTTGACCATACAAGTAAAGCATTCGTCTTTGTTGATTAGATCAAGCCGCGACGACAGTTGCCCGCGCACCTGGTTGTTCGTGCCGTCAGCCCATTCAATTGTTATGCGATCGCCCTCGCGATTTTTAAGTATTCCTTCGTACCGGATAGGACGTGCTCTCGCGTCACAAAATGCAGCATAATCCACACGATCGACAATATACCCCCAACACGCCTTTTCGGATTCGCTAAGGATTCCGCCCTGCGCTTTCCCGTATAGTAAAAGAAAACGCCGAGCCATCTCGCGCGGAATGTTGTAGGCATTCTCATATGCGCATTCGATGCCCCAGCCTTTTACCGCGATTGTCATTCCGCATCGCAATACACAGTTTGGCTGTTCACGTAAGGTAATTTCTGCATCATTGAAAACTATATCGCGCGGCACAAGCTCCTCAATGTTTGATAATCGTATTTCCCTCGGCAGATGCGGACGGAATTCCTGGCTAATGGTTGCGGTAACGCTCCCATGTTCGTTGAACAAAGCGGTCATCTGCCGTTCTGTCCCAGCCGCCTGAAGCGCGCCTGGTACTAATAATGCTGAATAAATATCACATATCATCTTGTTATCCTGCAGTGTGCTTGTGCATCATCGGTCACCATGGCATTAAAAATTTCTAAGGCGTATTCGTGATATGCTGGGATTATTTCTTCGAGACACTCCTTGCCGGTGAGCTTGCTTTCGGACCCTCCCGTGCGTGCGGTAATTTTCAAATCTAACTGCACAGGGTTTTTATTTGGCATCGAGAGCCCGACGTCAAGAAGGCACTTTCCCTTACGCTGCTGCCAATCTATCGTAAACTCGTGCTTATACGGTACCACATAAGAGGCATCACCGAATGTGCCGACAAAAACTCTTATCACTCGATTAAGCTGGATTTTGTTGTTCTCTATAAAAGGCGCGTAATGCTCTGGTCTGAAAATATTCAGATACTGCAATTGAGCCCCAGAGAAATCTTTGAGATCTGCTGCCTCTTGCCACAACGGAAGGTAGTCTCGCGCAAACTGCGAGATTGCGTCGTAGCTGCCCGCTCCGTCTTTGCCGCTGACGAGGTTAAATGTTACAACCTCAGGCCTCACCTGCACACAGATCTTATTGCTGCCGTCAATTTTGCTCCAATATTGATGGGTTACGTCGCATTTTACGGACATGTTGTCGATCTCTGGGGCCCCGTCAGCCCTCGACGGGATCTCAATATTCCATCTGGTTTTCGGCGGATCTTGTCGCGTAAGTTGCCCAGCAATCAATGTGTCCCAACGCTCGAGGCTTCGGTTGAAGTCTGCGGCGCTGAGCGGTGCGTGTTTCAAAACGATTATCCGCTCAATCACTGGCGGCATGGCCGACTGCATAAACTCTCCCTACGTATATTGCTCTCTCGGACCCTGCGGTTTCTTTAAATATGCTAAATGAAGCATCGTCTCGCCTGTTGTTCGGCAGGCTCTCAAAAAAACAAAGTTAGCGGAATAGATAGGTGCTGTCAAGATACCCCGAATTTCAGTTTTTAGAGAAATCGACTAGCGTCAAGTCGTTACATTTTATCCATCTTTAAAACCGAGGTGGTGTTGGCGCCTCGACATTCTACATTTGAGCCTCACACCTCTGCTGCTAGTTTTTTGAAACGAGCCGTTTCCGCAGCCGTTGCTGTCCCTTTTGCCACCTTCATCCCCAGTTTAGCCATTTCTTCTTTTTGCTTTTTGCTTTCGTCTTTCGTTGGGTTTACGCCCGTCAGCACCTCCGGCAGCGCCCCGGTCAATGCCGCCTTGAACTGCTCCCGATCCGGCCGGAAGTAATGCTTCAGCACTACTTCCACGGTCGCATGCCCCGTCACCCGCCGCACCAGCTCCACCGGTACCCCCGCCGACAATGCCAGCGTCACCCACGTCGCCCGCAAGGCATGCCAGTCCATCACCGACGCCGCCCTTTGGCCGGTCTCCCGGTCTATCCGTGAAACCCTTGCCATGGCCGATTTGATGTCAGTGCGGTCCGTTCCACCCCGCATAAACGTTTTACCGATCCATCCCTGCACCGCATGCAGATCCGCCGAGACCGTCGCCCTGGCGCAGCCGACGGTCGTCTCGACATGCCGTAAGGATTTCCCGGCACAGTATAGCCGCAGCACCTCTAGCATTCGCTCCCGCCGGGGAGCATCCGAGACATGTTCCCGTATCGCGTCAAGCCCCTCGTCCAGGATTTCACTGGCAGGGCAGGCGACCGACTCCGCGCCAGTCTTATCAAACGCCTTTGTCACGATCTTCTTGAACCGCCAGGTTAACCCATTTGCGTTGACCTTCAGCATCTCGGCCGCTTCAGGGTACACAAACCCCTTGCCCGGCTTGCCCAGGTCCTTCAGCACCGCCTGTAGCGGCGCAAAGATCGGGATTTCAACGTTCCCGCCGGTCTTGGAGGTCTTTACCGTCAACATACCCGACTTCAGATCCACATCCGCCCACTTCAGGCTGCATACGTCACCGCGGCGCATCCCGGTGCAGGCGGCCGTCACGATCAGCGGATACATGAACGCGTCATCCTTGGCGGCCGTCAGTAACGTCTGCAGCTCTTCCGGGGTGAAGGGCTTGCGATGCACAACGCCATCCTCACTCTTGCCGCGTCGCCCGATGAAGCTGGCGAACGGATTCGCCGCGCCGACTGGTAGGAATCGATCAAAAGCCTTGTTCAGCATTCGGACGCCATACTGGGCAGTGGCGGGCGCAAAGGTGCCCCGTATCACCTTTACAAAGGCCGCTGCATCATCCGGCGTGATCTCATATAGGAATGTCGCCGACGGATTTCGGGTCGTCATGAATTCGGTAAACCGGAGAAAATGCGCGTCGCAGTTGGTCAGGTGCGCCTCGGTGGCCTCTTTCTCCCGGCCCAGTGTCCGCCACAGCTCGCACAGCGCATCGATCCGCGCATAGTCCACACTCCTGCCGGTCTTGGACTTAATCAAACGCGCCGTCAGATGTTCCGCCCGGCCTTTGGTGCGTGCCTCATCGGCAGTCTCCATCAGCTTCTGCTGGGCATTCTGCCGGCTCAATTCGAAGACAGCATCACCTCGATCCTTGGGGTTGCCGGACTCGTTTGGCGTTCCTTTCCACTTCCCGACGTTGACGATCTTCCTTGCCCCGTTCGCATCCCGGTACTCGCCGTACCAGAATTCCCTGAAAGAATTATCCCGTTGCCGTCTCAGAGTCACGCCCATGTTGCCCGCCTTTCCGTTAAAAAGTATGGGACATTCTGGAATAATATGGACAGCACTTCAAGCAAAAACACACACAACTACACACACAAGGCCAAAAATGGCTAAAACACGGGCATAAACTTAATAATAATAATAAAAAAGGTAGTAGCAAGTCAGCTTCCCAAGCTGAACGTCGCGAGTTCGATCCTCGTCTCCTGCTCCACTTTCTAACAGGCCCCGACCGCCATCTCGGCACCCCGTAG
>JFJP01005616.1_pt1 | contig 19704 bp, 15 predicted proteins | sample 431651 | NCBI WGS metagenome assembly JFJP01 (sample SAMN02602958, study PRJNA72255) | Microbial mat metagenome, whole genome shotgun sequencing project. | biome: fresh water; feature: sink hole; material: water; isolation source: purple microbial (photo- and chemosynthetic) mats found in...
TGGCGATTTTGTTTTTGGTGGTGTTTTCCATCGAACTGGGCTGGGCACCGTTTTGCTGCGCCGGGCCCCCCGGGGTGGCACCGGGCGAAGTCACCTGGGGCCAGCGCGTCAGGCACCTGATGCTGCCGGCACTCACCCTGTCATTGGTGGGTGTGGCGCAACTGACGCTGCACACGCGCGACAAGATGCGTGAGGTGATGGCCAGCGACTACGCCACGCTGGCCCGCTCGCAGGGCTTGGGGCCACTGCGCATTGCCTGGCGCCACGGCCTGCGCAATGCGGCGCTACCCGCCATGACCCTGCAGTTTGCCCATTTGGGCGAGTTATTTGGCGGCTCGATTCTGGCTGAAACCGTGTTTTCCTACCCCGGCCTGGGCCAGGCCACGGTGCTGGCCGGCACCCGCGGTGATGCACCCCTGCTGCTGGGCATTGCCTTGTTTGCCACGCTGTTTGTGTTTGTCGGCAACACCCTGGCCGACCTGCTGCACCGGGTGCTGGACCCGCGCCAGCGCCGCCCAGCCATGGCTGCCGCATGAACCCACTGTGGCTGAGCAACCGGGGTCGCACGCTGTTGGGTGCCGGCCTGGCCTTGGGCCTGTTGCTGGCGATTGCCCTCAGTGCCGCGCTGTTGCCAGAGCGGGGCCTGAGCAGCAACCTGGGCCAGCGCGCCCTGCCACCTGACTCAGCGCACTTGTTTGGCACCGACCCGCTGGGCCGCGAGATGCTGGTGCGCACCCTCAAGGGGCTGGCCGTCAGCCTGCAGGTGGGCTTGCTGTCAGCCAGCTTGGCCGCGCTGCTGGCGGTGGCGCTGGGTGTGTTGTCGGCGCTGCACCGGTACCTGGACTTTTGTGTGGCAGCGCTGATTGACCTGACCATGGCACTGCCGCATCTGGTGCTGCTGATTTTGATCTCGATTGCCGCAGGCGGCGGCACCCGTGGCGTCATCGTTGCCGTGATTCTGTCGCACTGGCCAAATCTGGCGCGGGTGGTGCGCGCCGAGGTGCATGCCTTGCTGGTGGCAGACTATGTGGCGATTGCTGCCAAGCTTGGGCGCAGCCGCTGGCAAGTAGCCTTGCAGCATGTGCTGCCGCAGGTGTTGCCGCAAGTGCTGGTGGGGGCCGTGCTGCTGTTTCCGCATGCCATTCTTCACGAAGCGGGCATGACTTTTCTGGGCTTTGGCCTGGAGCCGCATTTGCCCGCCATTGGGGTGCTGCTGGCCGAATCGATGCGTTATCTGACAGCCGGGCTATGGTGGCTGGGCGTGCTGCCAGGCCTGTCGCTGTTGCTGATGGTGCTGACTTTTGAGCGGGTGGCCAGCGGCTTGCGGCTGGTGCTGGACCCCCGGCGTTCACAGGAGTAACCAAACATGTTGCATGTGCAAGACCTGTGCGTCAGTTTTACCCGCTATCAGGGCTTGATGGCACGCCACGAAACGCGGGTGCTTGACGGCGTGGATGTCGATGCCAAACCCGGCGAGTTGCTGGCTTTGGTCGGGCAAAGTGGTGCGGGCAAAAGCCTGTTTGCCCATGCCGTGCTGGGCATCCTGCCGCACAATGCCCGCGTGACCGGGCGCATCGACTTTGATGGCGAAACATTGGATGCCAGGCGCCAGCGCCAGTTGCGTGGCAAGCGCATCGCGCTGGTGCCGCAAGCTGTCACCTGGCTCGACCCCACGGCCAGCGCTGCCCGCCAGGTGGCCTGGGGGGCCAGCGCCGCCACCCAGGCGGCAGACCGGCACAACGTGTTCAAGGAATTTGCCCGCTATGACCTGGCCGAAGAGGCCATGGACCTGTTTGCCCACCAGCTCTCGGGTGGCATGGCGCGCCGGGTGCTGACCGCCATAGCCACCATTTCGCGCGCAGATCTGTTGATTGCTGACGAACCCACCACCGGGCTGGATCCGCAAGTGTGTGCGCTGGCGCTGAAACTGCTGCGCGGCTTAGCCGACCAGGGGCACACTGTGGTGGTCATCACCCATGACCTGTCGGCGGTGCTGGGGTTTGCCGACCGGGTGGCCATTTTGCAGGGTGGGCGCACGGTGGAAATCATCGCAGCCGGCGCGTTTGGCAACGGCGGCCTGACCCATCCCTATTCACAAGCCTTGCGTGCCGCGCTGCCCGAATACGGCTTTGTCGCCGCTGTAGAACAGCAGACGCCGCTGTCGCCCGGCACACCCGGCTGCCTGCACCGCCAGGAATGCCAGCGCGCCAGCGCCCACTGCAGCCACACCACGCCGCCCTGGCTGGAACTGGCGCATACGCGGGTCAGATGCCACCATGTTTGAGGCGGTTGACCTGTCGTTTGCCTATAGCCGTCCCGGGCGCCGGCTGCTCGACGGCGTATCACTGCGCCTGCAGCCCGGTCAGCTATTGGGCATTTGCGGGCCGTCGGGCACCGGCAAAACCACACTGGCGCGCATTTTGGGGGCTTATCTGTCACCCAGTTCGGGCTGCGTCAGGCTCCACGGTGCACCCGTTTCAAGCGTCGGCGCGTCCCCGGTGCAAGTGGTGTTTCAACATGCCGAAACCGCGGTTGATCCGCGCTGGAAAATCCGGCGCATCCTCAACGAAGGCTGGCCGCCCGATGCTGCAACGCTGGCGCGCTTTGGCATCCGCGCCGACTGGTTGGACCGCTATCCCCATGAACTCTCAGGCGGCGAGTTACAGCGGGTGGCGCTGGTGCGGGCGCTGGTGCCCCAGCTTCAGGTGCTGATTACCGACGAGCTGACTGCGATGCACGATGCCATCGCCCAGGCGCGCCTGTGGCGGGCGTTGCTGGAAGCCACGCAGGCCCGCCAAATCGCCGTCATTGCCATTTCACACGATACCGCGCTGCTGCAAGCCATTGGTGCCAACACCCTGGCGCTGCGTGACGGGCGTTTGGGCGCATGAATCACCTCAGGACACTGGCCGCAGTGACGTTGCGGCAAAGCCTCCCGCTCCACCCTTGCAGCGCTCGTTGTCGATACCGACGATAGCTATGGCAAAGCGCTGTCAACAATATTGGGCTCAAAATGCTGGCCTGGCTTTGCCCACATCCATCACGCACAGGCCTGCGGCACAGGCCGCTGCGGCAACTCCAGTTCGGTCAAGGCGCTTAGCAACATTTCAAAAAGTGCAATCGGGTCAACCGGCTTGGTCAGGCGATAACGCACTGCGGCGGCACCAGCGTTCAGCGGGTCTTGCGCAAGCACCTCGGCGGTCATGCCAATCACGGGGGTCTGCAGGTAACCCCCGATTTGGCGTATCTGCTGTATCACGTCCGAACCCTGGACTTGGGGCATTTGCAAGTTCAAAAAAATCACCCGGTAGCGATGTTGCCTTGTCAGTTCAAGAGCATCTTGACAATCCGTCGCCGTGTCCACAACCAAATCTGCCGATTTCAATAGCCGCTGGACAACTTCGCGGTTGACCGGATCATCGTCTACAACCAACACGCGGCTTTCACTGTAACGCTGCTGCACCAGGGTCTTGGCATCAACATGGGCCAGGTCGGTCGGGGCATCCACATCATTGGTATCTGACGCCCATTTTTTCAGTTTCGCGGTAAACCAAAAAACACTACCCAAACCCGGTGTACTGCTGGCACCTGCCGCGCCACCCATCAATTCGGCAAGCCGCTGGGTAATCTTCAGCCCGAGTCCGGTTCCCCCGTACTTGCGGGTCATCGAATTGTCGGCCTGCTCAAAGGCGTGAAAGAGCCGCGACATCGCTTCAGGGGCAATGCCAATGCCGGTGTCTTGCACCTCAAAGCGCACTTCAACGGCATCCATGGTTTCGGCTTGCACATCAGCGCGCAGTGTCACCGTGCCTTTTTGGGTGAATTTGATGGCATTCGAAGCGTAGTTGAGCAAGGCCTGTTGCAGGCGCATGGCATCGCCCACCAGTCGCTGAGGTAAATATGTGGCCCTCTATCACGACCCGGATCCCTTTGGATCTGGCCCGGTCAGACATCATGGCACCGACGTTGGCCAGCAAGCCGCCCGGCATCACCGGCACTTCCTCCAGTTCCAACTTGCCCGCTTCGATCTTCGACAGGTCAAGGACGTTGTTGATGATGCCGAGCAAATGCTGTGCGGCGGTGTCAATCTTGTCGAAATACGCTTTTTGGCGCGGGCTCACACCTTCAAGTTGCAGCAGATGGGCCATGCCCAAAATGGCGTTGATGGGTGTGCGAATTTCATGACTCATATTCGCCAGGAAAGCACTTTTGGCATAGCTGGCCGCCAGGGCTGCTTCGTGCATTTGTTTCAAATGGGTCACGTCTGTGGCAAAAATCACGTGTTGTCCGCCGGGCGTCTTTCGCCCGATGATTTGCAGCCATCGGCCATCACTCAGTTTCAACTCCCAATCCATGTGATCGTTTTTGTGCACCACCATACGTTCGGCAACCCACTCATCCACGCGGCCCGATGCTTCAGGGTAAATCCCGCGTTCTGCGCCAGACCGAAGGATTCCCTCGAATGTCATGGCAAAAATCTCTGATTGATCTGTAGACCTTATCAGTTGGCGAAACTGTTCGTTGTAAAAAACCAGTCTGTCCGCCTCATCAAACACGGTAAAGGATGCGTCAATGGCATCAATCGCGGCGCGCAGAATTTGTGCGCTTTCCAGCGACGCCTGCTCCATGCGATTGAGTCTGGCATCTGCCACTCGCTTTACCGCGAGCGAATCGATGTGGGCGTTAAACCCGGCAATCAAGCTGGTAATTTCGTCCTGCTGCTCGGGCATCGGCAATGCCTTGTGCACCGCCTCCGGCTCGGCCTGCAATTGCCGGAAACCATCGGAAACAGCTCGAATTGGCATCACCACCGTCTTGGCGTAATACCGTGCCAACCCGGCAATACTGGCAAGGCAGGCCAGCAAAAGGACCAGGCCAGACAGCGCCAGTTGGTTCACCGGATCGGTCTGCAAAGCCAGAGGTACGGCAAAAAAAAGGTAACCATCGATATTGGGCAGTGCCATGGTGGTGACGATCACCTCCTCACCATCAAGTTTTAATCGATGGGTGGACGCTGTATCACTTGCCAGGTCCAGCAAGGCTTGTGCCATTGGCAACCCAACAAGCGCCGGATTGTCGTGATACATCAGCCTGCCACGCCGGTCTGTCGCCATCAGCCTGCCACCCAAGGGTGCAGCCTGACTCTGAAAATAGCCGTGGAGCACTTCATTGCTGAGATTGATCACCAGCAGACCAATGGTTTGATTACCGCCGGTCTGCGGAGAAAAGTGATGCATCAAACGCGTCAGCGTGATCACCTTTTTTTGCGGCGACGCGGTGTTGATGTTGTCATCAATACCGCGCCACAACGCTGCGCCTTGCGCTGCCTCACTCTCCTGCATCATTTGGTTCACAATCGTCATGCCAACCTCATTGACGCGGAGTGTTTCGCCCACATGAAAGTGTTTACCCTTGAGCGAGAACAGGTCGATCGACACCAGACCTTTGACACGCACAAAATTGTTCAGCAAATAGCCAATCTGCGCGCGCGCATTGAGCATGGCATAACTGCCCGCCGACTGTCGATCAACTTCAAACAGTGCGTCAATGACCGCTTCGTTGCCAACAACACTGGCTGCCAGGTCCTCCACCTGGCTGCGGTAAAGCTCGAAATAAGCCGCCACATCTGACGCAATTCGCTGGTGGTAGGTGCTGGCTTGCCCGATGACGATGTTGCGGGCCACAAAAAATACGCTGATACCGTACACCAGCAGTGGCACGCTGCCAGCAATCAACAGGTAACCAACCAGCTTGCCCGTGATGTTGATGGGCCACTTCATTTCTTGAATTGACTGGTTGTAATCAGCCGGGTCTCGATCAGCGTCACCTCGGGCACGGTGTCGCCCTTGATCAGGCGCGTGGCCAGCATGACACCCTGAAATCCTTGCTCTGCAGCCTGTTGATCCACCGTCACCGCCAAACGCCCGGCTTTAACCTCTGCCACCGCCTCGGCCATCGCATCATAGGCGGCCACCTTGACGGTGCTGCGCCGACTTTCTTGCAGATACTTCAGGGCGCCAAGCCCCATCATGTCATTGGCAGCAAACAACAAGGTGATGTCAGGGTGCCTGGCAAACAATTGTTTGGCGACCTGGTAGCCTTCGTCAATTTTCCAATGAGCGGTCTCGGACACGACCAGCTTGACCGCCTTGTTTTCAGAAAAGGCACGTTTGGCACCCATCATGCGTTCATTGGCGTTATGGGCGCTGCGAATGCCCTCGATGATGGCTGCCTGGGTGCCCGGCCTGACCCCGCTGGCAATCAAACTGGCCGCCGCATGCGCCGCCTTTTCGTTGTCCACACCCACAAACGCAATGCCAGCCATTCCTGCAAGCCTGAGTGCCTCAGGATCAATCCGGTTGTCGATATTGACCAGTTTGATGCCCGCAGCAGCGGCCTTTTTCAGCACCGGAATCAAGCGCTGCGAGTCACCTGGCGTAATCACGATGGCATTGACCCCGGCTTTGATCAGGTCATCAATGATCAACATTTGCTGCTCGATGGAGGTCTCCTGGGCTGCCGTTTTGACCACCAGTTCAATGTCCAACGCACCTTCAGCGCGCCGTGCACCTTTTTCTACCTCAAGAAAAAACGGGTTGGTCAGCGTTTTCATGACCAGCGCAATTTTTTGTTTTGGCGCTGCCGGTTTGGCTGCGGCGCCGGGCTCGGGCTGCTTGTCCACAGTTGCCATGGTTGGGCGGCCAGCATCACCGCAACCCGCCAGCCCCACTAAAAACACCCACACCAACAGACACCACAAGCGCATGATGCGAACCGAAAAGCCTGCCGTGGACAAAGTGTTCATGTGGGTCATGCCGTGAGGTGAAACGTTGGCTTTATTGTCTGTTATCCAAGCGCAAGTCAAGCTGTTTGGCCAAATCCTCGGGCGTGAACGGTTTGGCGACAAAATCGTCCATGCCCGCCGAAAAACATTGATCGACCTCACTTTGCAGGGCAAAGGCCGTCATGGCGACAATGCGCACCCTGGCTCTGCCATTGGCTGTCTCGTTCAATCGAATTTGCCGCGTCGCCTCCAGTCCGTTCATCACCGGCATTTGCAAGTCCATCAGCACCAGATCAAAGTCCTTTTGGCGGACCCAGTCCACCGCCTCCTGGCCATTGTTGGCCACCGTCACACGGTGCCCCATAAACGCCAGAAGACCCGCTGCGTAGGTCTGATTCAGTGGGTAGTCGTCCACCAGCAACACGTCCAGGCTGATGCCTTGGGTTGATGGCTGCAAGGCTGTGTGGACATCTGTGATGTCGGTGTCAGGGTTTGACAGTCTGGCCGTGCCAGTCGAAGGGCCAGACGAGTGGGGCACACCCAGCTTGACCGTGAACGAAAAGGTGCTACCTTGACCGGGGCAGGAGTTCACCCAGATTTGGCCTTCCATCAGTTCCACCAGGTCGCGTGCAACGCTCAAGCCCAATCCCGTTCCTGTGGGCTTGAGTGGCGGCTGGCCGGTGTCATCGATCTTTTGCCAGAACGGCTCAAAAACCAGCTTTTGTCGAGCCAGTTCGATGCCAATGCCACTGTCGCGCACATCAAATTGCAACTTGACGGTTTTATCGTTCAGGCTGACCAAGGCCACTTCCAACACAACCGCGCCCTGTTCGGTAAATTTGATGGCATTGCCCAACAGTTGGGTCAAGATTTGCCTCAGGTACACCAGGTCACCCAGCACGGTCACCGGTATGGCACTGCTGACGGACACCTTCAGCGTCAAAAACTTTTGCTGGACACTGGTCATCAACTTGGCCGCCGTGTCTTCAACCAACGCAACCAGGTTAAACGGCAAGACTTCCAGGTTGAGCCTGCCGGCTTCAATGTCTGAGAAAGACTGCAGTTCATCGATCACCCCCAGCAAGGTTTCGGCGGAGTGCTCCAGCATTTCAAGCTCATTGCGTGCAGGGCACTCCGGGTGGCTGAGCAAAACCTGCCCAGTGGTGTTGATGACGCTGTTCATCAGGGAACGAATGTCCTGGCGTGCGTTGGCCAGCAGCGCGGCTTCGGCCTGGCTGGCTTGCTTGGTCTTGTCGTTGCGCTCAAGCAGTTGGCGGTTGAGCCGCGCAAGTGTGTTTTGGGTGGCCTTGATCGAAGACACATCGGTTAACACGGAAACAACACCATGCACCTGACCGTCGCTCGCTAAGTCAGGCAAATATTGCGTCCAAAAGACGCACATGCTGCCGTCACGTTGCGGCCATTCAATTTCAAACATCTGTGCATGACCGGCCATGGCGGCTTCGAGGCAGTGGCGTTGCTTCTGGAAAATCGTCTCACCCAGAAGATCCTTTAGCGGCACATCTTGCAAGGCTTGCGCGCTGCGTTGAAAGTAATTTTGATACGCCAGGTTGGCAAAACTGCAGGTCATGTCAGTGCGCCAATAACCCACCATGCTGGGCAGGGCATCCATCAGGGTGCGCAAAAATCGCTGGTTGTCCACCAATTGTTGTTGCTCTGCGCGCCGTGTGGTGATGTCACTCAGGGTGCCAATCATCCGCAGTGCCTGCCCCGCCTCGTCGCGGCCAATCACCATGCCACGGTCGAGCGCCCAGCGCCAGGAGCCATCTGTTGCCCGCACACGGTATTCCGTTGCATAGCGGCTTTGGGTGCCACTCAGGCAGGCCTGCACCAGTTCAAGTGTGCGCGACAAGTCTTGCGGATGCAGTCGCGACGCCCATTCGTCCGCGCTGGCTTCAGTTTCCTGCAATTCATGGCCAAAAATTTCTGTCGATCGACTTAAGCGAAACACCTGTCCGGTGCTCGGGTTCAGGTCCCAAACGCTAAGCTCTCCGGACTCAAGGGCCAAATTCCAGCGTTCTTCATTCAGGTGCAACGCGTGGCTGGCCAGCTCATTGCGGTGCAGCAATTTGATAAATATCAGGCCAAACCAGATTAAAAACATGGATCCGGCAACACCCGCCAACAAGTAAACATTGCGCTGAAGGTGTTGTGCAGCAAACATGTTTTGCGTCGAAAACCCCAGCACCACAACCAGGTCATGCCCCTGCACCTTGCGCCACTGGTGGAGCCGGTTTACCTGGTCGAACGCCGATGGTTTTTCTATCCAGCCTTGGCCGGATGAATCCATGGCCGCAAAAAGTGGATCAATGCCAATTTTTCCACCGGCCTGCCCATCGGGGGTTGGCCAACGCGCCAAGACATGGCCGTGTTGATCCATCAAACTTGACGTGCTGTCCTGCTGAAAATTGAAGGTTTCGTAGTGCCGCATGAAGTAATCCGAGGCCACCGACAAAACAATGACACCTTCAAAGCGGCCGCTCGGGTCAAGCAGCGGCCGGGTAAACAGAATCGACCAACGATTGGAAATTCGGCCCAATACCGGATCGGAGATGAATAAACTGTCTTGCTGACGGTTGTTGTGAATCTGAAAGTACGGCCGATCACCCATTTCTATCGGCCCAGCCTGGGGCTCTCGGCTGCTGTATTGCAGACGTCCGTTTGCGCCAATGATTGCGGCCTCGAACACCACTTCTTTTGCCAGGCGGCTTTGCTTGAACACAACGCGCTCAGCAAACTGAGCTGGCTCCCTCAACCAATCCTCACGCAGGTCTTGAAGCGCGATATCAAGGGTGTTCACCGATGCTTCGACGGTTTCAGCAAAAGCCCATGACAAATTGGACAGCTCGCGGCGCGCCGTTGATTCCGCATTGGCATACGAGCGCTGGATGCCCCAGCCAATCACCGCCCACAAAGCCACCAGCAGCACGCCAAAAAAGACCGTCAAGACAACACGTGGCGACCTTGGTCCCTTTTTGTCAGGGCTGGCAGGTGACGGGTTGAATTTCATGCGTAGAGAATATCGCATGCCTGTCACCGCTTTGGCATTTTCAGACAACGGTGTGACGGATCATGCAAGGTCCACCCTGGATCAGCCTGGCATGGGCTGACCGCATTGGCGTTGTTGCAACACTATTTCAGCTTTTGCGTCAAAAAGTCCAACATGAATCTGGATGCACCTGAATCAATAGCGCTTTGCGCATACTGCGTAAGGGCTTCCGCCCATTTATCTATAAATTTTCAGTCAAGCTAAAGGCCTGCTGGCTGGCCTGGCACCGATCCATCGTCCAGCGGCAGCCACCTGGACAAGGCGACTTTCAGGGCATCGAGGGCAATCGGCTTGGTCAAAAAGTCGTCCATGCCAATCGCTGCGCAGTGCTGGCGGTCTTCTTCGAAGGCATTGGCGGTCAGGGCCAAAATCGGCAGGCGTGGGCGCTGATGTGTTGCCTCCCACTGGCGAATTTCTACGGTAGCCTGGTAGCCGTCTTGCACCGGCATTTGCAAGTCCATCAGGATTGCGTCAAACACGACGCCGGTTTGCACAACTGCCACCGCCTGCTGGCCGTCATGGACCACGGTGACCTTGAGCTCAAGCTGCGCCAGCAGTGACTCGATCACCATGCGATTGACCGGGTTGTCTTCGGCAACCAACACATGCCCATGCATCAGGGCATCGGTGGGTGCCAGGCTGGCGGATTGTGCCTGGCGCGCGGTCTGGAGGGTGTCTGGCGTGCCTGCAACACGGCGCGCAGGCACCCGAAACCAGAAACTTGAGCCCACACCGGGCGTGCTGCTGACCCCGACCTCACCGCCCATGGCTTTGGCCAGGCTGGCCACAATCGACAAACCCAGCCCGGAGCCGCCAAATTCACGCGTGATCGAGTTGTCGGTTTGCGAAAACGGCTTGAACAGCAAATCCAGCTTGTCGGCGGCGATACCCATGCCACTGTCGCTGACCGAAAACTCCAGCAGCGCTGATGGAGCGCTGCATTCGAGTTCAACGGCTTGCAGCCGCACAAAACCGGTACGGGTGAACTTGAGGGCATTGCCCACCAGGTTACCCAGCATCTGGCGCAGGCGGTGCGCGTCGGCCACATAACGCTGACCCGCTACGCCCCGCCACTGACCCTCAAGTTGCAAGCCCTTGGCCTGGGCGGCACCCGCAAACAGCTTGCAGGTTTCCTGCAACAGGGCATCGGGGGCAAAGGGAACGCTTTCAAGCTGGAATTTGCCCGCTTCAATTTTGGACAAATCCAGGATGTCGTTGAGCAGGCTCAGCAGGGATTGGCCACTCGACAAAATGGTTCGGATGTAATCATTTCGCACGCCGTCTGGGACATGGGGCATGAGCAGCAACTGCGCCATGCCCAAAATGCCATTCATCGGGGTGCGGATTTCATGGCTCATGGTGGCCAGAAAGCGACTTTTGGCCTGGTTGGCAGCCTGTGCCAACTGGGTCGCCTGGCGCAAATTTTCTTCTCCGATCTTGCGCTCGGTCACATCGCGAAAGCTCCATACCCGCCCGACAATCTCGTCCTCAAGGTGCTGCGGGTTGGAATAGACCTCCAGGGTGCGCCCATCCTTGAAGCTCAGGGTGTCAAAACTGCGCCCGGCAGGATCGGCAGCAATGTCATGCATCCGGCTTAAAAAAGTGGCCGGATCGCTCAGTTGCTGCGCTGCCGACATGAGCAAGCCCTGGTCAATGGCACCCCTGAGCGCACTGGGTTGAAACTGCCACTGCTGCAAAAAACGCTGGTTGAACGACTCCACCCCGCCGTTGCTGTTGACCACCAAAATGCCATCGGCCGTGGCTTCAATCACGGCACGCTCCAGCGACACCGCCTGGCGCAGGTCTTGCACCAGCCGGGGTACCGGCAACATCACCAGCCAGACCCCCACCAGCCCGATGAACCAACTGGTCAGCATGGAGCCGGTAAAGTAAGGCGCGGGGGCCAACTGGAGCGCGTTCAACACGATGTAGCTTAGCCAGGCCAGAAAATACCCACCCCCAAACAGCCAGCCGGCACGCGCATTCACCACCACCGTCAGCATCACCGTCATGGCCAGCGCCGTCACTGCGGTGACAGGTGGCAAGCCTCCAAACAACAAAAAAACCAGCACCAGAAAAAGGAAGCCGGAAAACCAGAGCAGCGACTTTTCCGGCTGCCCACGCCGGTTGGTGCGCATCGCCGCCACGATGCCCAGCATCAGAATCACCACCACAACAGCCGATGTCAGCTTGCGGAAAAACACAAACGGCACACCAATGGTCAAGAAAATGGTGCACACCAGCAAAAAAATGCCATAAAACCGCTCCAGCAAACCGATGCTGGTGGCATGACTGGCTTCAACCCAAGCCCAAGATCGCCAGGCATGGACGCGACCTGAGCCACGGCTTTGACCCTGCATGACGGAGGCGGGTTGACTGGCTGGCATCGCTTGTGTGCTCGACTTGCCCGGCATGGTGGGTTGTTACATGGGCCCGGCCTGACCACTCATCTGCCCCATCTGCCCAATTTCTTCCGTTGACAGCACCCGGTTGACGTTGAGCAAGATGACAAACTTGCCATTCACCTTGCCAATGCCTTCAATGAAGTCGGGCCTGATCTTGGCGCCAAAGCTGGGCGCTTGCTCAATTTCACTCGACGCAATTTCCAGCACTGCCTGCACCGAGTCCACCACAAGGCCCATGTTCTGGCGCTCGCCCTCGGTTTGGGTCTCGACCTCAATGATCACGATGCAGGTGCTTTTGGTCACTGGCGTGGACGGTTTGCCAAAGCGGCTGGACAGGTCCATCACCGGCACCACGGCACCACGCAGGTTGATCACGCCGCGAATGCACGCGGGCATCATGGGCACTTCGGTCAGGTTGGCGTACCAGATGATTTCCTTGATACACAGGATGTTGATGGAAAACATCTCGCCACCCAACAGAAAGGTCAGGTACTGTTTTTCTTCGACCGCCGCTGCAGCGGCTGTCAAGGCTGGCAACAGCTTTTTATCGGTTTGCACCAGAGCACTCATGGCCGGCTCCTTTAAAACTTGGTGAACTGGGACTCATCCAACTCAGAGGCCGGTGCCTGCGCTGCTGTCACCTTGGCTGACGGTTTGGCTTTAGCGGCCTTGGCAGCTGGTTTTTTGCCGCTGGCGGTGCTCTTGTGCACGGCAAATGAGGTAGCGCTGTGCCCGGAGCCATCAAGCTTGAAGAAGCTCATGGTTTGCTGCAATTGCTCGGCCTGGCCACTCATTTCTTCAGAGGTGGCAGCCAGTTCTTCGGAGCTGGACGCGTTTTGCTGGGTGGTCTGGTTGAGTTGACTCACCGCCGAGTTGATCTGACCCACACCACTGCTTTGTTCGGTCGATGCAGCGGTGATCTCTTGCACCAGGTCACTGGTTTTGCGGATATTCGGCACGATCTCGGCCAGCAGGCGGCCAGCTTTTTCGGCCAACTCAACGCTGTTGCCAGCCACTTCGCCGATCTCCTGGGCAGCCACCTGGCTGCGTTCGGCCAGTTTGCGCACCTCAGCGGCCACCACGGCAAAGCCCTTGCCATGCTCACCCGCACGGGCGGCTTCAATGGCGGCATTCAGGGCCAGCAGGTTGGTTTGCGCGGCGATGTCATCAATGATGCCGATCTTCTTGGCGATCTGTTTCATGGCGTCTACCGTGGCGTTGACGGCTTCGCCACCGTCTACTGCATCTTTCGCCGCCTTGCTGGCCATACCGTCGGTGATCTTGGCGTTTTCGGTATTCTGCGCAATGCTGCTGGTCATTTGCTCAATCGAAGCGGAGGTTTCTTCCACGCCGGCGGCTTGTTCGCTGGCGGCCTGGCTCAGGCTTTGTGCTGTGGCGCTGACTTCTTCCGAGGCGCTGGCCAGGGCCTGGGCACCACCATTCACATCGGTCACCACCTGGCTAAGCTTGGTGATCATGTTGCTCATGGCTTGTAACATCTGGCCGGTTTCGTCCTTGGAAGGGTTGTCAATGCGCACGGTCAGGTCACCTTCTGACAGGCGGTTGGCCACTCTGAGGGCTTCGTTCACCGGGACAGTGACCGAGCGGGTCAGTACCCAGGCGGTCAAGGAGCCCAAGGCAATGGCCACTGCGGCCAGCGTCAGCATCAGGGTGCGGGCCGAGTCGTAGCTTTTTTGAGAGGAAGCGACATCGTTCTTTGTGTTTTCTTCTTGCAAAGTCACGTTTTCTTCAATGGCCTCTTGCCATTTCTGGGCAGCGGGGGCGGCTTGGCTCATCAAGAGTTTCAAGGCCTCGTCGTTTTTATTGGCCATCGCCAGATCCAGCACCTTGTCGGTCAAGGGGCGCGCCTCGGCGGCGGCATTTTTGATCTTGGCGCGGGCGGCTTTGCCTTTTTCGCTGGCGGGCAATTTGTCCAGCGCCTCCCAGGCCTCGTTGTACTTTTGGCGTACGCTGTCGAGCTTTTTCTTCTCGGCGCTCATTCCCGCCTCGTCCGTCACCAAAATGATGGTGCGGGTAATACGTGTCACGATGTGAACAGACTCTGAGATATCTGTGTTGAGCTTGATCTTGACCATGTTGTCCTGGACGATATCGTCAAGTTGATTCTGTACCGTTGACATCCCATTGATACCTACTGCCGCCAGCACCGCCATCAGCAGCAGCACCATGGCAAAACCCAGCGTCAAGCGCAAGCCAATTTTCATGTTTGCAAACATCTCAATACCCCTTTGGAAACTGTTTTAATAACCATCGAACCATCGAACCATCTAACCATCGAACCATCTCAAGCCGCCTGTTGGCTTGCTCTTTCAAGCCTTTTAGCCCTCTAGCCCTCTATCCACTTGCGTAAGCAGCTACTGAAAACATAGTGTTTCAAAGCCAGTCTGGCACTCAAGCCAGTCGCCCATGTTCTGGCCGCCCTTGCCCACCCTTGACCATGGACTGGCGTACCAGCGACGGCGCAACCAGCATCGGCACCGCATCACCATCGCCCAGAATGGTGGAGCCACGGACGCACCGGCTTTGCGCCAACATCTGCCCCCATGGCGTGATTGCGGTCTGGAACTCGCCCAGCAAGCTGATGTCTGTGGTGTTGCAAAACCAGGTGCATAGAAGCTCTGTCACTTGTTCTGCCTAAACATTTGCAAGTTGCCCCATCCAGACTCTTGCATCCGCAACCGTGTCGAAAAAATCAACCGGGTAGTGCGTCAGCGCGGTGAAACCTGTGACCAGATCGTGTATGCCTTGATCCGCAGTCACGATGGCAATTTTGATATTTGGATTGGATATCTCGGCGCCAAGCCCGTGGATGGCGGCAACTTTGATATCTTTCGGCCCAACACTGTGACCGGTGACTTGCAAAAAGTCTTTGATGAAATAGCGCCATCGTTCGAACTCAGGGTCACTCTGGCCAGGGAACACCGATTGCAGAAACTCCTCGCCAGTGACAAACCCGAAATACTTGGTATAGACGCCAAATTTTTCACCTGTGATTTGATAAGCCATGACATCCTCATCTTGTTTTCAAACCTCCAGCGCCATCGGCCTGCCAAAAAAATAGCCTTGAAACTCCCGGCAACCGTTGGTCTGCAAAAACTGGCACTGCTCAGTCGTCTCGACACCCTCGGCAATCACGGCAATGTCAAGGCTTTGGCCCAGGGTGATCACGGCCCGCACGATGGCGGCGTTGCTGGGGTCATCTTGCAGACCACGCACAAACGACTGATCAATCTTCAACTTGTCCAGCGGAAGGCGTCGCAGATAACTCAGCGATGAGTAGCCCGTACCAAAGTCGTCCAGGGCAAAGCGCACACCATGGCGTTTGAGCACCTGCATCTTTGCAATCACAGTGTCTACATCGCGCACCATCATGCCCTCAGTCAGCTCCAATTCGAGCAAGGCTGGGTTGGCACCGGTTTGTGCCAGCGTGGTTAACACGCACTGGGCAAAGTCTTTTTGATGAAACTGTTTGGCACTGACGTTGACTGACAGGGTGAGGTGGCGCATATCCGGGCAAGTTGACCATTGCACCAGTTGCTGGCAAGCGGTTTGCAGAACCCAGGTGCCGATTTGAATGATGAATCCCGTTTCTTCAGCCAGGGGAATAAACATGGCCGGCGAAATCGGGCCTTGCTCAGGATGCTGCCAGCGCAGCAGCACCTCAGCACCAAAGAAATAGCCCTGATGATCGGTTTGAATCTGATAGTGCAGTGTGAATTGGTCTGGCAGGCCTTGGCGCATCCATTCATTGAGCATGAACCGGGTCTGCAGCACTTCCTGGGTGCTTGAGTCAAAGAAACGAATCAAGTTGCATCCGAGTTCCTTGGCCCGGTACATGGCCGTTTCAGCGTGGGTGACCAAGGTCGACGCTTCAACACTCGAGTCTTCAAACAATCGTATGCCGATGCTGGCAGAGGCGGGATGGCTGTGACCCATCAGGACAAAGGGCTGATCAAACGCTTCAATGATGCGACTGGCCACCATTTCGGCCTTCTCTGCGGCGCTTGTCTGTTGGGTAGCCAGCGCTTCAAGCACCACCACAAACTCGTCTCCCGCCAAGCGCGCCAGTGTGTCAGTAGGATACAGACAGGTCTTGATGCGCTGGGCCACCTGGACCAGCATCAGGTCGCCCATCTGGTGTCCCAGTGCCTCATTGAGACTTTTGAAGTCATCCAGGTCAAGCAACAGCACAGCGCCAATCGTTTTGTTGCGTTCACAACTGATCTGGGCTTGCTGCAAGCGGTCAAACAACAGAAAGCGGTTGGGCAGATCAGTCAGCGGGTCATAAAACGACAAATGATGCAGGCGATCTTCGACTTTGCGGCTTTCACTCAAATCAGTAAACGCGATGACATAGTGCGTGACTTGATTCGGCTTGCTGGCCACAGCCATGATGCTCAGGTGCGCCGCATAGATATCGCCGCTTTTGCGCCGGTCTGTGACTTCACCACGCCAGAACATCTCGGTGGGCAAACGGTTTGTCAGCGCCCAGAACCGCATCAAATCAGCTTGGCCGGCGCGCGTGATGGCCGATTTTTTGCCGACCGCCTCAGAGGCGCTGTAGCCAGTAATATTTGAAAACGCCACATTGACTTTCAAGATCATCATGTGGGTGTCAATGATCACCATGCCTTCCAGTGATTCAAAAGAAGAGCGGGCCAGGCTCAGATCGTGTTCAAGTTGATGGCGTTCGCTGATGTCACGTATGAACGCACAGCGCATGGCAGCCGTTTGACCGTTGATCGCTGTCAAGGTGATCTCGATCGGCAATTCATGGCCGCGCCGGTGCAGGGCGCCTGTTTCCATGCGCACGCTTGGCTCGCCGTGCCGTTGCGCCAGCCGAAATGCGCTTTCCAGGTTCATCCGATGCTGTAGTGGCAACATCGTGTCGCAAAACACCTTGCCAATGACTTCGTCGGCAGACCAGCCCAATAGGCGTTCGCACGCAGTGTTCCAGCCGGTGATGTGGCCACACTCGTCCATTTGAACCACAGCGTCAAGGCAGGCATCGAAAAACACCTGAACCAGGTCGTTTTTTGACGCTTGTTTTTGAAGTGGCCAGGCCCTTGTTGCGTCCTGCGCCAGCAACAGACGGGCTATTTTCTGATCTTCGTGAGCGATGTGAGCGCTCAGCCAATGCACCAGATAATGGCCCAACTCTTCAGCTATAGCGGCGTCAGCTTCGCTTGCCCGGCGTAACACCAGCGCCTCTATTTTTTGGGCGAACGTGTGATGAGATGCCAGATGATGACGCTCCAACTCGGTGCCAATGGCGACCTGTGCCATCAGCGCCTCTTCTTCGCTGAAGTGAAACAGCACGTAGATTTTCAGGCTAGGCAGCAACTCATCGAGCGCCTGGGTGGACCGCCCTGCCAGATGCAAACCGATCAACTCATTGGCACGTGAGAACAATTCGGCGTGTTGCTGGTCAATCGACCGAATGCCGGTGGCCAAAGCCGGGCTCCATTGAAGCCTTGATTTTTGAGTCATTTATTTTTTTCTCCCTTGGTGTTGCCATAATGCTGCCGCTAAAAACCGAGCGAAGCCAGCAAGTCATCCACATCGTTTTGCTTGAGCGCCTTGTCGGGTACCTGTGGGCCTGCCAGGTCTGAACTGGGGCGGCAGGCCGCCAGGTGCTCGGGTGCACTGTTCATCAGCAGGTTGAGCAACTGCTGCTCTGTCAGGCTGATGATGTCAATCACTTTTTTGATGATCTGGCCCGACAAGTCCTGAAAGTCCTGCGTCATCATGATGTCGCCCAACACGCCGCTTTGGTCTTGTGCAAAGGTACTGGACTGCTGGGCAAATTCTTCGCTGGCCAGGATCAAGCCATGGATGTCGTCCTTGCCCGGGGGTGGTCCGCTTTGCAGGTGGCGCAGAACCTGCAAAAAGCAGTCACTCCTGGATTTGAACTGATGGCATTTGGGCTGTGCCAAATCTATCAAATTCAGCACTTTATTGGCAGCCACTTCGGTCATTTGCCCCACATGGCTTAGGCGATCCCTGGCATCAGGAATCTCTTGCGTCACCGCCAGCAAACCCTGCTCCAGCCCAAGTTCGGTCATGGCTTCGTGCAATTGCCGGGTAATGCGGCCAAGCCGCTCAAAAGTTTCTTCGGCACTGACTGCCGCAGGTGGTGGGGGTATGTTCATGATAGTCCCTTGCGCTTAAAAATCGCCTCAATTTTTTGTGTCAACGTTGCTGCAGTAAACGGCTTGAGGATGTAACCATCCGCACCCGCCTGGGCCGCTTCAACGATGTTTTCCTTGTGTCCTTCTGCCGTAACCAGCAGAAATGGCAGATTTTTGAGTTTGTCAGAGCGGCGAACGGCTCTGAGCAATTCAATGCCGTTCATACGCGGCATGTTCCAGTCACTGACCACAAAATGAACGTTGTCGTGTTCCAGTTTGCGCAGCGCCTCGGTGCCATCTTCGGCCTCGGCAACATGACCAAAACCCGCCTCGCGCAGCAAGTTGTTGACAATTCGGCGCATGGTGGAAAAGTCGTCCACCACCAAGGCCGTGCAGTTTGATAAATCCATCGTGGGCTCCACAAAGCCTTGTTGATTGGTCAGGCAATTTGCAAGAAAAATCATTATATTGATAAAAGTGATAAAAAGTAGTGGGCAAAATGGGTTAATTTCTCTATAAAATGAAATCGTGCACCAGCCAGAAACCGACACCGATGACCTCAACTTCATGACCACCCGATCGGTCGCGCGCCAGCTTGGGTTGGCAGTGCGATCGGTGCAACTGATGGTGGATCGGGGCGAGCTGGAGGCCTGGCGCACACCTGGTGGGCACCGGCGCATTGCGCGCCAATCGGTTCAAAAGTGGCAGGCGCGCGGTTCGGATGATCGTGCCAACTTCATCCCGTCCCAAGCCGCAGCTTTGGCGTCCGCAAAGAATGGCAGCGTGCTCTTGATCGAGGATTCCATTCATTTTCAGAATTTGGTCAAATTGCTGCTCAAGCAAGAATTCCCCGATGTGGCGCTGCATGTGGCAGGTGACGGCATTGTGGGCTTGGCGATGGCCGGGCAATTGCAACCCGACGTGCTGATCATTGACATTTTGTTGCCCTCCATTGATGGGGCAACCCTGATCACCACCTTGCGATCTCACCCGCAGTTCAAAAACAACCATTTGATCGTGCTGACCTCTCTCGATGTGCCCCAGCTCGGACCTTACAGTTTTGCACTCAGTGGGGTGCCTGTGGTGCACAAGCCGCACATGGTGACCGACTTACCGCCCTTGTTGGCGAGTTTGCTGAAAGCGTCAAGAACACCGTGAAAACAGCGCTTGTTGCCGACTTGAAAGCCTGCCAGCAGGCCGCGACGGATCGTTATTTCAAGGGCTCAGCCAGCCTCTACCAGGCTTTCCTGAAGGCCGCCGTGGCGCAGTTCCCAAACGATATGGCGGCCATTG
>JFJP01032879.1_pt2 | contig 19702 bp, 23 predicted proteins | sample 431651 | NCBI WGS metagenome assembly JFJP01 (sample SAMN02602958, study PRJNA72255) | Microbial mat metagenome, whole genome shotgun sequencing project. | biome: fresh water; feature: sink hole; material: water; isolation source: purple microbial (photo- and chemosynthetic) mats found in...
GTTTTCTTTGGTTTCTCCTAACACATAGATTTCTACGCGGCGATTTTGTTGGCGACCGGCTTCATTAACATTACTTGCAAGCGGTTTGTTCATCCCATGTCCAACCACTGTCAAACGTTCAGGTTTCACGCCCCGTTGCACTAACGCATAATACACCGTTGTTGCACGTTTCTCTGATAAGGTTTGATTATATTCTCTCTCACCCCAATTATCGGTGTGTCCTTCAATTGAAATGTTCTTATCGGTTTTTGCATTTAAAACCTCGGCGATTTTATTTAAAGTAGGATAAATTTCTACTTTTAAAGCAGCATCATCTAAATCAAATAAAATGCTATCTGGCAATCGAATTAACGCCCCTTTCTCGCTATCTAACCAATCTAAATCAAAAGGATTATTTGCACATCCTCCTAACGTAGAAACAAATAGTAAAAACAATAGTTTTTTTAACATCACTCTTCTCCTTTGAAATAAAAAAATCAGTCTTCCATTGCTAACAATTCATCATACACTTCCCAAGCTGATTGGGCTTCTTCCTCTGTCATTTTTTGAATGGCATAACCAACGTGTACCATTACAAAATCATCTACCTTAATTTCCTCATGTTGCAACATAAACAAACTTACTTCACGTTCAACCCCTTTTGCTTCACAACGTGCTTTAAAATAGTTAATTTCTTTAATTTGCATGGGAATGCCTAAGCACATGATTTAACTCCTTTTATTTTGTAATGCTAAAAGAACGCCATCCCAAAATTGAATGCGAGCTTGCAAAGCTTCTTTAGCAGTTTGTTGGGCTTCTTGATATTTGACGGGATCATTTCCACATAACGCATTTAATAAACGCAAAGAAAGCGGGGCGTGAAAATCCTCATCTAAATGAATGTGGCGTTTCAAATAGAAATGAAAAATTGGGGCTTGTTGCTCTGAAATTTTCATTTTACTGAGAAATGCCCGAAACATACTCGGAATGATATGCTCTCTTCCTAAGGCTAATGCAGCCGCAACACAATGCGGTTTATTTGAAGAAATGAAACCAAAAGTGGTTCGCATAAAATGTCGTGAAGGTTGAGGAATTTCCTCACTTAAAAGTGCTTGATTAATGCCCTGTTGTTCTACTTGAGAAATAAAAGACAACGCAGTTTTTGTATTCGCTCCGATTTCTTTCATTGCGCCACAATATAATTCAAAATGACTACTAAAAGAATTATCGTGAGTTTGATCGGATTCTTCTTCCAAAACTAATTCATTAATAAAACGTCTAATTAAACCATCCCCTTTAGGAATCCAAGGATAAGTTGTTGGCGCAATTTGTTGTTGTAAGTATTTGACTATAGACATAAAATCCCACACCGAATAAATATGATGGGACATAAAACATTGCAACTCTTCCACATTAGTAATTGCACTATAAACGGGGTGCTGATTTAAATGGGTTTGTAATGGTTTGATTTCTTCAAAATTAAACATTAGAGTTTCTCGTTGAATTGTTGGACTTTATTCAAATGTGCAAGAAATTGATCGGCGGGCTTAAATCCAATCAATCTAAATTGAGGAAGTTCTTCCCCATTTTTGTTAAAAAATAAAATCGCAGGTGGTCCATAAATTTTGAAATGTTTTAATAAGGCTTTATCTTGGTCATTATTTGCAGTAACATCAGCTTGTAATGCTACCATTTCATCTAAAGCCTCTTGCACGCGCGGATCAGAGAAAGTGTACACTTCTAATTCTTTACATGAAATGCACCAATCTGCATAGAAATCTAACATTACGACATTACCTTTTGCTTCATTTAAGGCTTCTCTTAATCCTTCTAAACCATTAATTTGTTCAAACTCAAATTCTTCCTCAGTTTGTTCTGAGCATGGAAACACGCCACTTAAAGGTTGTAAAACGCTTTCTCCCCCCGCCGCTGCACCAATGATTAATAACGCTCCGTAAAATACCATAATTAAAGAAAATCCTTTAATCAATTTACGCCAGCCAGAAACATCATTAGCTAATTTTTGAAATGCCCCCATGTAACCCGCTGAGATAATCAATAACAAAGCATATAAAATCATCGTTGCTTGAATAGGTAAAATGCGTTCTAACATCCAAATTGCAACCCCTAATAAAAGCACGCCAAATACTGCTTTGATGTTTTCCATCCAAATGCCCGCTTTGGGGAGAAACTTACCTGCCGATGTTCCAATAATAATTAAAGGAATTCCCATCCCCATGCTTAAAGCAAATAACGCTGCGCCACCTAAGAACGCATTACCGGTTTGTCCAATGAAAATTAACGCGCCAGCTAAAGGTGCTGCAACACATGGTCCTACAATTAAGGCTGAAAGAAATCCCATAATTGCAACGCCGATTAATGTGCCGCCTTCTTGACGATTGCTCAAATGATTTAATTTGTTTTGAATTGCGCTGGGCATTTGTAATTCATAGAAACCAAACATAGAAAATGCTAATGCAACAAATACTGCTGAGAAAGCAATTAACACCCATACATTTTGAAACATGGCTTGTAAGTTTTCTCCCAGCAACCCTGCAATAATTCCTACCATAGTGTAGGTTAACGCCATTGCTAATACATAGACGGTTGACAAAACAAATGCTTTGCGTGAAGTCATTTCTTTTTGTCCAACAATAATCCCCGATAAAATCGGAATCATTGGAAATATACACGGCGTTAGAGCAAGCAATAGACCAAAACCAAAGAAACTTATTAAAATCCAAGCCACATTATCGGTTGCAAGATGTTGAGCAATCTGATCGGTTTCTGAAAGCGTTTCTTCGGTTTCTTGAGGAATAGGTTGAGGGTTAGGAACGGGGGCTGCAATGATAGGTGCAGCATTTAAAGTTAGATTTAAAAATTTGGTTTGTGGTGGATAACATAAAGTACCTTCTGCGCACCCTTGATAAGCTATTTCTAACGATAATAGTTTATCGGCTTGTTCGACGGGTAATTTAACGGTTAATTGTTGATAATAAACCTCTGTTTTTCCTGAAAATTCATCTTCATGAGGTTTTCCAACAGGCAATTCAATTGTGCCTAATTGACCGCCGCTTTTTAAAATAAATTTGAGTTTGTTTTTGTACAAATAATGGTTATTAGCGATTTGCCAATTGATTATCACTAATTTTGGATCAGACCAATCCGCCGCGATTTTAAAGGCTTCATCGGGATCAAGAATGTTTTGATTTTCAATGATGATGGGCTTATTGGTTTTGCCTAAAGAAGCTAAAACATCAACCTTTGAACTAGAAAGCATTTTTTCTTTAATTTGAGGCGGATAACACAAACCTTTTTCTGCGCACCCTTGATAGCTAACTTTCAAATTGGTTGGCGAAGAAAGAGGTTGTTTTAACGGGATAAGAAGCTCTATTTTTTGATAATAAACTTCGGTTTCACCAAAGTTAGGGTCTTGTTTGAGTTGTGCGGGAGGAAATTGGATTTCTCCGATGTTTGGTAATTCAACTTGGATTTTGTTTTTATATAAATAATAACCGTCCGCGATTTGCCACGTTAATTTAACCGTCGTTGGATTTTCTAATGTTGCATCAAATAAAAACGCCATCTCTGGATCGAGATAATCCTCTGTGTGTTGCGGCGTATTTTGAGGTAATATTAAATTAATTTTTTGCAAATGAGGCGGATAGCAAGTATTTGTACTATAAAGACATCCATGCGAAAGAATATTTAAAGCAAGTTCATTTGGTGCATTTGGTGCACGTTGAAAAGGAACTTCAAAACTCACCTCTTGACGATAAGTATTAAAATCTCCAAAAAAATCATCATGTTCCTTTAAGCCAGCGGGTAATTCAAAATGACCAATTTCAATGCCATTTGTTTCTGAAGAAATGCGCAATTGATCACGAAAAATAAAGAAATTTTCCGCCATTTTCAAATGAACTTTTATTTTATTATTTTCAATGAGTTCCGCATTTGAAGAAAAAACTTGTTCTAAAGGCGGTAAAGCATCTTGTGCAAAAGCAGTGTTCATCAAAAGAATTAAAAAAAGATAAAACAATTTCATGAATGATTCCTCGTATTTTTGTTTAGTTGAATAAGGTTACTACAATACTGCGTAATCTAGTTGTTCTAACATTTGAATTAAACGAATTAAAGGCAATCCAATTAACGCATTGGGATCGTTCCCAGCCATGCTTTCGACTAATGCGATTCCTAAACTTTCGGATTTAAAACTGCCCGCACAATTATAAGCGGGTTCTTTATTTAAATAGCGTTCTATTTGTTCTAATTTTAATTCACGAAATTTAACGGTAAATGAAATTAGATCAACTAATGTTTCTTGAGTTTTTGAATTAAACACACATAAACCCGTTTGAAAGACGACTTTCTTTCCACTTAAAAAGGTAAGTTGCTCAACGGCTTTGTCGTGAGTTAAAGGTTTTCCTAAAATTTTATTTTCTACGACCGCGACTTGATCTGAGCCGATAATTAAAGCATTTGGATAAGAACTTTGCGCGGCTTGGGCTTTCAAAATTGCCAAACGTTGCACTAAATCTTGAGGTTTTTCATTGGGTTGCGATGATTCGTCGACGTTCGGATTAAAGGTTTCAAAAGGAAGTTGTAAGCGTTGCAATAACGCTTGACGAAAAGGAGAAGTAGAAGCCAACACCAACAACATTTGATAAATCCGTTTTGACAAAAAAAGACTTTATACTATATCATTATTAACTTTTATTTAGTAGCTACTCATTTCATGATGCTTTTGCCTGATTATTTGATTGATCCTTGGCAACTCGCCACGCAAGGAAGTGCTTTAGAAGGGCGTTTGGCGTTGACCCAGATGACGCGCTTGCAAGCTGCTCTGTCGGCTCATGCGGAATGGGCGACGTTGGCGTGGCATTTTAGCATGATCAGCGGACAACCCGTCATTCGTGGGTCGGTGGCGGCGGAAATTACCGTGCAATGCCAACGTTGTTTGCAAGATATGACCATTCAAACGGTTGGAGAAACTTGGTTGTGCGCGGTGCACGAAGGCTTTGATGAGGACAAAATTCCTGAAGGATTTGAACCCGTTATCATCGAACATCAACATATTGTATTAAGCAAATTAGTGGAAGATGAATTGATTTTGCTTTTACCGTTTGCGCCGATGCACGAGGTGTGTCCAGAAAACCCTTATCACATAGAAACGGTTGAGGAAATGGTCGAAGAAAAAGTCGAAAAACCTAATCCGTTTGCCGTTTTAGCACAACTAAAAAAATAGGTTAATGATAGTGTGAAGTTCCTATCTTTTTTAGAAACTTCACAGCCTCTTTTCACGCTTAAGATTTTACGGTGTCGAGGGCAGTATTTTTAGACAAACTGCGCAAAACCCGCAAAATAGTTGGGTGATTCCAATCGCGTCCGCCAAGTGCTTGATAAACCAAGCGTCCTTCGGGATCAACCACAAACGTGCTTGGCATTCCGCGCGCTTTCCATTCCGCCATGATATTCGCGTTAGTATCTAATAATAAAGGAAAAGTTACGTTGCTTTTGTGATGAAAGGCTTGGACACGTTTTAAGTCTTCGCCGTTATTGATCGCCAATATTACTACATTATCTTTACGGGTTTCTTCCCACGCTTTTTGCATTGACGGCATTTCTAGCACGCACGGCGGACACCATGTCGCCCAAAAATTCACCACCACCACTTTTCCACGATAATCTGCTAATTGATGCGTTTGTCCATTGACATCTTTTAGAATAAAATCAGGGGCTTGCGGACGACCCTGAATTGGCGTGAGCAAATTATCTTGTCCCGCCATCGCATTTAACACCATTAAAATCGTTACAACGCCCAACCATTTTTTCATAACAACCCTCTTGAAAGTATTTAACGTGATCATATTTTATCCTCAACCTGAAACAAAGCAACTTTTATAGGAGGTTCTTATGATGCGCAGTGATGTATTTCGTTTGCCCGCTTTATTGGGTCAATTCCCTAAAGAGTTTGATGAGTTCTTTAAAATGCGTCCGTTTGTCGATGAAGAAACGACTGGAGCAACTAGCACATGGATTCCTTTAGTCGATATCAAAGAAGAAAACGACAAATTTGTCATTCATGCGGATATTCCGGGTGTTGATCCCAAACACATTGATATTACAATGGAAAAAGGCATTCTAACCCTTAAAGGCGAGAGAGAAACCGCTAAAGAAGAAGAGCGCCAACACTTTAAACGAATTGAAAGAACTCGTGGCACTTTCTATCGGCGTTTCACTCTGCCAGATTCCGTTGACGCAGAGAAAATTACTGCAACTGGCAAACACGGTGTGTTAGAAATTATAATCCCCAAACTCCCGGTTGTTCAGCCGCGTCGGATTAATATCAGCGTTGAGGAAACAACCTAATTCACCAACAAATTAAGTGGTACAAAGTTGAATGAAATTTAAACCGTTCACTCACTCTTTATACCACTTAAAATCCAATTATTTTTTGAAATCAGTGGCTTTGTGGACGCTTTCAATCAAGGCTTTAGGAATGCGATCTTGTTTGTCATGAACGACCGTCATGGCTTTTTTCAAAGCGGCTTTTTCCTCTGAATTTAATTCAATAATTTCAGTTTTTCCAGACGCTTTAACTTGAACAAGTGCATCATCATTTTCTTTCTTAGCAATGTCGTTTGCAAACTTAGTAGATTCTTCCATTGCTTTATCCAAAGATTCTCTAATTTCTTTAGGCAAACCGTCCCAAAATTTCTTATTCACAATAACCGCATAACCCAAATAACCGTGATTAGTTAGCATCATGAATTTTTGGACTTCGTGCATTTTCTGCGTAAAGAAATTTGAAACAGGATTTTCAGTGCCATCGACTACCCCAGTTTGTAGGGCTTGATAGACTTCAGAAAATGCCATCACTTGAGGATTTGCTCCCAATGTACGCATTTGTTGATCTAAGATTTTTGAAGATTGAATGCGCATTTTTACGCCTTTGAAATCTTCAGGTTTCTTTAATAGTTTGTTTGCGCTCATTTGTTTGAAACCATTATCCCAAAAAGCTAAGCCTAGCATGCCTTTTGATTCAAGTTTCTTCAACAAATCTTTGCCGATTTGACCTTCGGTAATTTTGTGTAAATCTTCATAATTATCAAAGATATACGGTAAGTCAAAGATTTCAAATTCACGCACGCCCAAAGGACCAAACTTTGCCAACGAAGGCGCTAACATTTGCACTGCGCCAATTTGTAAGGCTTCCATTTCTTCTTTATCTTTGTACAATTGGCTATTTGGATACACTTCGACTTTGACTTTTCCTTTCGTGTATTCATCAGCCAATTTCTTAAAATGCTCGGCGGCTTTTCCTTTTGGAGTATCGGCGGCGACCACGTGGCTAAATTTAATGACAATCGGTTCGGCGGCTTGCACGGTGAAAACTAAGCCAGCAACACATAAACCACTTAACACTTTCTTATAGAACTTCATAACTGCGTTCTCCTTGTTTGAAATACAAAAATTGAGTATAAATGATAGGTTTGAGGTTTGTAAAGTTGTTTTAGCATTTATCACCACACAACCACCATCTTAAAAAGGCTTTTGGGATAATGTCTTGTTTATCGTGAGAGGTAATCATGGCTTTTTTCAGCGCGGCTTTTTCTTCGGGGGTTAATTCAATGATTTCAGTTTTGCCAGAGGCTTTCACTTGGGCGAGTGCATCATCGTTTTCTTTTTTGGCGATTTCGTTAGCATAATCAGTCGCTTCCGCCATTGCTTTGGTTAAATTATCTTTAATATCATCGGGCAATTTATCCCAGAATTTTTTATTTGCAATGACGGCATAACCCAAATAACCGTGATTGGTTACAGTGAGGAATTTTTGCACATTGTGAATGTTTTGGGTGTAGAAATTTGAAATAGAATTTTCCGTGCCGTCGACGCTTTTGCTTTGTAAGGCTTTATAGACTTCTGCAAAGGAAGTAACAACGGGCGTTGCTCCCAATGATTGCATTTGTAAATCGATAATTTTTGAGGATTGGATACGCATTTTCAAGCCTTTAAAATCTTCGGGTTTTCTCAATGCTTTGTTCGCGCTCATTTGTTTGAACGCATTATCCCAATACGCCAATCCTAAAATGCCTTTAACTTCTAAACGATTGAACAAATCCCTTCCAACTTGTCCACGAGTAATGCCATGTAAGTCTTTGTAATCATTAAAGATATAAGGAAGATCAAAGATTTCAAATTCTTTCACACCTAATGGCGCAAGTTTCGATAAAGAAGGCGCTAACATTTGCACTTCACCTTTCACCAACGCATCCATTTCATCTTTATCTTTAAATAATTGACTGTTTGGATACACTTCGACTTTGACTTTATTGCTGGTGTATTTCTCGGCGAGTTTCTTAAAATGATCGGCGGCTTTTCCTTTCGGAGTTTCTGGGGCGGCGATGTGGCTAAATTTAATCACAATAGAGGGTTCTTTTGCTTGAGCAGTTAAAACCAATCCAGTTGCAAATATTCCAATTAAAAGCGGATGTAATCTCATTACACTATTCTCCTTGTGAACATAAAAATTTCAGTAGACACCTTTTGCGCGGCTTGTGCAAGTGTAAGCTATCGATCTTTAAACTGTAAAGCGAGTTTTTAGCTGCAAATCCGTGCGTTTTCAGGTAAAGTAATCAACCTTTATCAATAAACGCTAATGGATTAAAAAAAGGAGACAACATGAAGTTTGAAAATTGGATCGCCCCCTCAATTTTGTCCGCTAATTTCGCAAAGTTAGGCGAAGAAGTCGACAATGTACTCGCATCTGGCGCAGATGTCGTCCATTTCGATGTGATGGATAATCATTATGTGCCCAATTTAACCATCGGACCGCTGGTGTGCGAAGCCCTTAGAAAACATGGCGTTACCGCACCCATCGACGTGCATTTGATGGTCAAACCTGTCGACCGCATCATTCCCGATTTCGCCAAAGCCGGCGCGACTTACATCACGTTTCACCCCGAAGGCAGCGAACACATCGACCGCACGTTACAACTCATTCGTGAATGCGGCTGCAAATCGGGCTTAGTATTTAACCCCGCGACCCCGCTCGATTGCCTAAAATACGTCATGGACAAAATTGACATGATACTATTGATGTCGGTGAACCCGGGGTTTGGCGGTCAATCGTTCATCAAATCGGCGTTGCCCAAATTACGCGAAGCTCGCAAATTGATCGACGACAGCGGTTTTCCGATTCGTTTAGAAATCGACGGCGGCGTAAAAACGAGCAATATCAGAGAGATAGCGGAAGCGGGCGCGGATACTTTCGTGGCGGGATCAGCGATTTTCAACACCGCCGATTACAAAGCCACCATCGCAGAAATGCGTGCTGAACTCGCAAAAGTGCCAAAATAATGCTTACAAAACCGCAACTTGTCTTAATTGACTTAGACGGCACATTAGTGGATAGTGTGCCAGATTTGGCATTTTGCGTTGATGAAATGCTCAAGCAATTGGGTATTTCACCGCGTGGAGAAACTGCTGTCCGACAATGGGTTGGAAATGGTGTGCAACGTTTAATTGAACGGGCGATTTCAAATGATTTGAATGGCACGATTTCAACTGAGCAATATGCGATTGCCTTGCCGATTTTTGAGAAACTGTACGCCGAGAACACTTGCAATAAAAGTTGTTTGTACGATGGCGTGTTAGAAGGTTTGAATTGGCTAAAACAACAAGGCTGGCATTTGGGTTGCATTACCAATAAACCCGCGCAATTTACCTTGCCGTTGTTAGAAACCTTAAACGTGAGAAAGTTCTTTGAAATAGTGATTTCTGGCGATACGTTACCTGAAAAGAAACCACATCCAATGCCTTTATTGCACGCGGCGGATTTTTTCAACGTAAAACCAGAGCAATCGTTAATGATTGGTGATTCAAAAAATGACGTTCAAGCCGCGAGAGCTGCGGGATTTCAAGTGGTTTGCGTGCCTTATGGTTATAATCACGGCGAAAACATTGAACTTGCTCAGCCCGATGCAGTGATTAACACCTTAGCAAATATTTCACAAGTGATTGAATAATATGGCAATTTTAAGATGCAAGAGTTGTAACTTTTTGAGAGAAGTTCCCAATGAACACATTGGAAAAACGATTAAATGTCCCAAACTTAACCCAAGCTCAAACAGAAGCTAAACAACTCAAAGAACAAAATAACATTTTAATCGCTGAAAATACCAAATTAAAAGAGCAAACTAATTTTGCAACTAATGCTCAACTAAATAAAGAACAAACGGGGTATGCGTTTTCAAATAAAGCCTTTGCTCCAGAATTACTTAATTTTGATGGTGTTGTTGATTATTTAAACGTGAGAAAAGTTAAAATTGAATTTAAAGAAAAACAAATGGATATTAGCGGTTTCTATGATGAAGTTGCTGTAAAGTTAGGTGATAATTATGCTATTTTATTTCCGCTTTTAGATAAAATAAGATGGGCGCAACGCAAAAGTTACGATGCCATCAATTTTGATTTAAAAGATAATTCAAAAGAAAATGATTTTTTAATGGCGTTTTGTAGTGAATTATATGAATACGGTTTTATTGTGAAGTTTTTTAAAAAACGTGATAAAAATCAAATACATTTGCAACTTCAAACCAGTACAAAAATAATGAATTTCTTTAATGGTGAATGGTTAGAATGGTATGCGTTTATGAAAACAGCGTCGTTATTAACCAATAAGAAAATCGCTTTTTCTAGCTTAAAGAACTTTATTTTTAATTTTGAGAACGGAGAAAAACACGAAGCGGATGTATTCTTTGTTCTTCCGAAAAATAAACCCTTATGGATTGAATGCAAAAGCGGGGAGTTTCGCCAAGATATTCAGAAATATACAAAAATTTGTAAAACTTTGAACATTCCCAAAGAAAACTTTTTATTATTGGTTTTAGACGAAACTGATGAAAAAATGGCTGGACTTTCAAATACATTTGATATTACGTTTGTAAGTGAGAAAAACTTTCTCAATTACATTGAAAAATTACTATGAATGATCAATCTGAACATAATCTTCCCAATAATTTGTTGGTATTGAGCATTATTTTTGTGGAAGGAATACTTGCTTTAGTGGTTGGATCGATTGGGATTTATTATTTTGTTCTTTCAATGGGAGTAAAAGGCGTTATTCCATCATTTGAAACGTTATTGCAAATTCCTTACGCATTAATTTTTTTTCTTTATGAAATACCTACGACGATTCTTTATGCGCTGGCTATTGTTTTTTATGTGTTCTTTCCTCTATTCTTAGCGAGAACAAAAATGGAGAAACGTTTCGCAAAATGGACAGCAATTATATCGATATTAGCATTATGGATTAGTATTGCTGCTTTCGTTACACTTTATGCAGCGATGGCGATGCAAGGCGCAGGAAGATAGCATAATAAATTAGGGGGAAACTTATGAAAGCGTTGCATGTAGCACCAATTATCGATAGTGAAGAAATAAGTGAGCAACTTGATGTATTATTTGAATATGTTGGAGAGGCTCGAATGTCGGGAGATAATGATGAAGATGAATCATTACAAGCATTTGTAGATGACTTACCTAAATCATTGCAATTAGCAACCCGTAAAATTATTAAAATTAAAGCATTTTGGTCAATTGATCCAGAGGTTGGTTGTGAATACTCTGAGCTAGGTGTTTGGAAAGGTGAGATTAATTTTGTAAGTGATAAACTAACTGAGAAATTTGTTGAACAGATTTCAGATTATTTTAAATCTATTGGTGCGAGTGAAGTAATTTGTACATGGACTAGCTATCCAGATGATTGGTATCCATAACCCAATGTTTAATAAAGTTATTTGTGAACAGTCACTCTGAAAACCCTACCAATAACTTATTGGTATTGAGTGTTATTTTTTTGCAAGGAATATTTAATTTAGTGCTAGGAATAAAGGGAATTTATTTTCTTATCGAAAAATCAAAATTATCCTCACTATTGTATTTTCCTTATGAAATTGTTATTGCTATGTATAAACATCCAGAAATAATTCTTTATGTATTAGGTTTTATTATGGCTATCATTATCTATATATTTTTTCCTTTAATTTTAGTCAGAACAAATACTGAGAAACGTTTTGCCAAATGGACGGTAATTGCATCGACATTAGCTTTATGGATTTATATTACTGCTTTAGCTAACACCATTTGAATTACATTGAAAAATTACTGTAAAGGCATTTAATTGTGAATACTGAACAATTTGAGAAATATGCAAAAGCTGGATTTAATAGAATTCCAGTGGTAAAAAAGATTTTAGCGGATTTGGATACGCCTTTGAGTGCGTATTTGAAATTGGCGAAAGGAGCTTATTCTTATTTATTGGAATCTGTGCAAGGTGGCGAGAAATGGGGACGTTATTCTATTATTGGTTTGCCAGCACACGAAATGATTAAAGTATTTGGTCACACAATTGAACGTTGGCAGCATAACAAAATTATAGAAACTGTTGAAACAACTGATCCCTTACAATGGATTGCAACGTATCAAAAGAACTTTAAAGTTGTGCCATTAGAGGAAGAAGAAAAATTACCGCGTTTTACGGGTGGTTTAACGGGATATTTTGGTTATGATACAATACGTTACGTTGAATCGCGTTTAGCTAAAAATCATTTACCCGATGCTTTAAAAACCCCTGATATTTTATTAATGTTGTCTGAAGAAGTGGTGGTATTTGATAATTTAGGTGGACGATTGTTTTTAATTGTTCATGCAAATCCAGCTGAAGAAAATGCCTTAGAAAAAGCACAGCAACGTTTAGATGAATTATCGTTGAAATTAAAGAAACCGCTTGAAGAACAGCATAATATTATTGAAGGAAGTACACAGAAAATCCAAGAGCAAGATTTTATTTCTGGATTTACGAAAAAAGCCTTTGAAGAAGCCGTTGAAAAATCTAAGCAATATATTTTAGATGGCGATATTATGCAGGTGGTTTTATCGCAACGTTTATCCGTGCCGATTTCTGCTGAACCTTTGGATATTTATCGGGTTTTACGTTGCTTAAATCCGTCGCCGTATATGTATTATTTGGATTTAGAGGAATTTCATATTGTGGGTTCTTCGCCAGAAATCTTAGTACGTTTAGAGCAAAATGAAATCACCGTGCGTCCGATTGCGGGTACTCGTCCGAGAGGAAAAACGCTTTCTGAAGATATTATTTTAGAAGTCGATTTATTAGATGATCCGAAAGAACGTGCAGAGCATTTAATGTTGATTGATTTGGGAAGAAATGACATTGGACGGGTTGCAAAAGTTGGTACAGTTAAATTAACCGATCAAATGATTGTTGAACGTTATTCTCATGTGATGCACATCGTTTCAAATGTGGTGGGTGAATTGAATGATGGTTTGAGCAACTTAGATGTTTTAAAAGTCACATTTCCAGCGGGAACATTGAGCGGTGCACCAAAGATTCGGGCAATGGAAATTATTGATGAATTTGAACCCGTGAAACGTGGAATTTATGGGGGAGCAATTGGTTATTTGGCATGGAATGGAGATATGGATTTAGCAATTGCGATTCGAACGGCAGTCATTAAAAATAAAATCCTTCATATTCAAGCAGGTGCGGGAATTGTTGCGGATTCAATTCCAGAGAAAGAATGGGAAGAAACGATGAACAAAGCGCGTGCAATGATTCGTGCGGTAGAAATCGCTCAAGCGGGTGTGGAATAGAGGATAAAAACAATGATTTTAATGATTGATAATTATGATTCTTTTACTTATAACTTGGTGCAATATTTAGGTGAATTAGGCGCAAACGTTAAAACAGTAAGAAATGATCAAATTTCTTTGGAAGAAATTGAGAAACTTGCTCCTTCGCATATTGTGATTTCACCGGGTCCGTGCACACCAAATGAAGCAGGCATTTCTGTGCCAACAATTAAAACTTTTGCGGGAAGAATACCGATTTTAGGGGTGTGTTTGGGACATCAAAGTATTGGTCAAGCATTTGGAGGAAAAATTGTTCATGCAAAGAAAGTCATGCACGGGAAAGTTTCCTCTGTTTATCACCATAACAAAGGGGTGTTCAGAGATTTGTACAATCCATTGCAAGCCACCCGTTATCATTCATTGGTAATTGAGCAAAGTTCTTTACCCGATTGTTTAGAAATGACGGCATGGACGCAAAATGAAGACGGAAGTATTGAAGAAATTATGGGCGTGAAACATAAATCTTTATTAGTAGAAGGGGTGCAATTTCATCCCGAATCTATTTTAACAGAATGTGGTCATTCACTATTAGAAAATTTTTTGAAAACGTAATACAAAACGGGAAGCATCATTTATGGCAACGACTGCACCCAAAATTGCATTAGGTGGTTTAGCACGAAGGTGCGCACGAAGCCTTTCAAAAAGCCCGTTCCAAAAATAAATCATTCATACGTTATATCACCAGTGAAAAGTTAATCAAAACAGAGGAAGTTGCTCACGCGGCAGCGCACGAGTTTGCTGTACCGTTGCTCGATATTGATACGATTGAACTTGATCCTGAATTGATTTCAAAAGTTAATTTAGACCTTATTAAAAAACATCATGTTTTACCTCTGTTCAAACGGGGTAAAAAGCTATTTATTGCAACCTCTGATCCCACCAATTTTCATGCGTTAGATGATATTAAATTTCAACTTAATATGATCACCGAACCCGTAATGGTTGATGAGGAAAAATTACTAAAAATCCTCGAGAAAACTATTGAAAGTTTGGAAGCGCCGCCGCCATCGGAAGATGGTGAAGATGGGGCGTTTGGTGAAATAGATGAAGCCGCCGAAAGTGCTAAATCAACTGCTTCTGAATCCATAGAAGATTCCGCTGATGATGCACCCGTTGTAAAGTTTGTAAGAAAAATGTTATTAGATGCAATCAAAATTGGCGCATCGGATTTACATTTTGAACCCTATGAAAAGTTCTATCGTGTGCGTTATCGAATTGATGGAATGTTGCGACAAATTGCGCGTGCCCCATTGAATATGGCGGGAAAGATTTCTGCGCGGATTAAAGTGCTTTCAAGAATGGACGTTTCTGAGCGACGAGTTCCTCAAGATGGTCGGATTAAAATGCGTTTGGCGGGCGGTAAAGCTATCGACTTTCGAGTGAGCACTTGTCCGACCTTATTTGGTGAAAAGGTTGTAATGCGGATTTTAAACTCCGATGCGGCGATGTTAAATATCGAATCTTTAGGCTATGAACCAGAACAAAAACGTCTTTATTTAGAAGCACTTGAGAAACCCTATGGCATGGTTTTAGTCACAGGACCAACGGGTTCTGGAAAGACCGTTTCTTTATACACAGGGATTAATATTTTAAACCGTCCAGAAGTTAATATTTCTACTGCTGAAGACCCCGTTGAAATCAATTTACCCGGTATTAATCAAGTGCAAATTGATGATAGAACGGGAATGACGTTTGAGAAAGCATTAAAGGCATTTCTACGCCAAGACCCAGATATTATTTTAGTGGGAGAAATTCGGGATTTGACGACGGCAAGTATTGCAATCAAAGCGGCGAGCACCGGACATATGGTAATGTCGACTTTACACACTAATGATGCACCTCAAACATTAACGCGGATGGTAGATATGGGCGTACCCACATTTGCTCTCGCGTCAGCAGTGAATTTGATTATGGCGCAACGTTTGACGCGGCGTTTGTGTCCGATTTGTAAAATTCCAGTCACTGTTACCACTGATATTGCAAAAGTAGGACCTAATGTGGTGCATAAGAACTCATTGCTTTCAGATGGTTTCTCAGAAGAGGTTGTCAATGAATTTATGTCTAAAGATCAGCAATCCCGAAAACTATATACAAATAATCCTCAAGGTTGTGAACGTTGTTCTAGTGGTTACAAAGGTCGGGTGGGAATTTATCAAGTGATGCCGATTTCAGAGGAAATGAAACGCTTAATTATGACGGGAAGAAACGCATTAGAACTCGCAGAACAAGCCCGTCGTGAAGGTATTCCCGATTTACGTCAATCAGGGTTGAAAAAAGTCGCCGATGGTTTAACCAGTATGACTGAATTAAATCGTGTTACTCAAGAATAAATTAGGAGAGAAACAAAATGGCTGAAGCCGTTGCAAAATCTAAAACCGTTCGAGACGCTAAAGCAAAGAAACAATTAGAAGAACGCGCTAAACTTATCAAAGAAAAAGCGCTTAAAGAAATTGATTTTATTTGGGAAGGAAAAAAGGGTAATCAGAAAGTTAAAGGGGAGAAACGTGCCGCTAGTGAAGCTGTTGTGCGGGCGTTAATGCGTAAAGACGGCATTATGATTACAAAAATTAAAAAGAAACCCAAACCGCTTTGGGAAAACAAACCGCCGATTTTAACTTCAGATATTTCTATTTTTGCTCGACAATTAGCCACCATGATGTCGTCGGGTGTTCCTCTGGTTCAATCATTTGAAATTGTTGGAAATGGTCACGATAATGCGTCAATGCGTGATTTGATTATGACCATTAAATCTGACGTTGAAGCGGGAGGAACATTAGCCGAAGCATTAAGAAGACACCCCGATCAATTTGATACTTTGTTTTGTAATTTAGTGGAAGCAGGTGAGCAAGCGGGTATTTTAGAATCGTTATTAGGCAAAGTCGCCGCTTATAAAGAAAAAAGCGAAGCCATTAAGAAAAAAGTAAAGAAAGCAGTTACTTATCCAATCGCAGTTTTAATTGTCGCGTTTATTATTACGGCGATTTTGATGATTTTCGTTGTTCCTGTATTTAGTGATATGTTCAAAAGTTTTGGTGGTGAATTACCCGCACCCACCCAATTTGTCGTTAATGTTTCAAATATATTTGTCAATTATTGGTACATTATTTTTGGAGGCATATTTGCGTTTGTAACGGCGTTCAAATTTGCAAACAAACATTCAAAAGCATTTAATGAAGCAATGCAACGACTTTCTTTAAAATTACCTTTATTTGGCGACCTTTTAACTAAATCTGCATTAGCGCGTTTTGCTCGAACCCTTGCCACCATGTTTGCCGCTGGAACACCTTTAGTAGAAGCAATGGATTCTGTCGCGGGTGCAACAGGTAATATTGTGTATTATGAAGCCGTTATGAAAATGAAACAAGAGATTTCTATTGGTTCATCTTTAGCATCAACCATGAAAGACGTTGGCGTATTTCCCAACATGGCAATTCAAATGGTTTCAATCGGTGAAGAATCGGGTGCAATTGACGCAATGTTAAACAAAGTGGCAGATTTCTACGAAGAAGAAGTTGAAAACATTGTTGATGCATTAAGTAGCTTAATGGAGCCGATGATTATGGCATTTCTAGGGGTGGTTATTGGGGGCTTAGTGGTGGCGATGTATTTGCCAATCTTTAAAATGGGTTCGGTGGTTTAACATGGATGTTATTTCAGTATTGCAAAACAACTTTGTTTTTCTTTTAACTACGGTCACGATTTTAGGTTTGGTGGTCGGCAGTTTTTTAAATGTGGTGATTTATCGATTGCCAAAAATCTTAGAAAACAATTGGCGTTCTGAATGTGCTGAAATGTTTAATTGTCCTCAAGTTTCTGCGTCTTCTGAGAAGTTCACTTTATCTCATCCAAACTCGCATTGTCCGCATTGTAAAAATCCGATTCGGTGGTTTGAAAATATCCCTGTTTTCAGCTACTTATTACAAAGTGGAAAATGCAATCATTGTAAAACCCCGATTTCAATGCGTTATCCACTTGTCGAATTAGCAAGTGGATTATTAGCGGCATTAGTCGTATTTAAATTTGGGTTTAGTTGGGCATTAGCGGGCGGTATTACCCGACAATTTAACTTTACCTCTCTTATGGCTAGGTTTGCTTTTAAATCTATATAATGTTTATACGGATTTGAATAGCGCAATAATTGGTGCAATGATTGGGTATTTGTCGTTGTGGTCAATTTATTGGTTGTTTAAAATATTAACGGGTAAAGAAGGCATGGGATATGGTGATTTCAAACTCTTTGTTGCTTTCATCATTAGTTGGTGCAGTCATTGGGATTGCAATGATGCTCATTTTAGGTCATGATAAAAATGTTCCAATTCCATTTGGACCGTATTTAGCGGGGGCGGGTTTGATGGCGTTGTTTTTTGGACAAACAATTTTGAAAGCAATGGCGTTATAAAATGATTGGAATTGTGGGTTTGACGGGTGGGATTGCATCGGGCAAAACAACGGTTGCAAATTTGTTTCAAAGTTTGGGCGTGCCGATTTTAGATGCCGATGTGATTTCTCGAGAATTAGTTGTTCCTCAAATGCCCGCGTGGAAAAAGATTGTTGAATATTTTGGAAAAGAGATTTTAAATCCCGATCAGACGTTGAATCGAAAAGTTTTAAGAAAAATCGTGTTTGAGAATAAAAAATCAAAAGAAAAATTAGAGCAAATATTACATCCGTTGATTTATGAAACTATGTTAGAACATGCGAAACAACTTAAAGAAAGTTATTGTTTATTTGTTGTCCCGTTATTAATCGAAACAAAACAAACGTCTATTGTGGAAAGAATATTGGTGGTTGATTGCGAAGAAAGCGAACAAAAACAAAGGGTTGTATATCGTGATCATTTGAATGAAAGTGAAATAGAACGAGTGTTGGCGGCACAATGCAATCGGCAAACACGGCTTGCACAAGCAGATGATGTGATTCACAATAATGCGCAGGAAAATGGCTTGATGCGACAAGTGGCTGCGTTACATCAGTTTTATTTGGACTTGTTTCGCCCGCGCCTTGAAAAGGATTTTTGAGAAAAATCAAGGAATTAACATGGCTGAAGATTGGGCTGCCGACGACGAGCATGAAGACATGGAAAGCCGTAACGATAGCAGGTTAAAATCAGAACAATTGCTGGCAAAACAAAAGGTTGTGTATGAACAACCGCTCAATGAAAGAATGCGGGTGTGGTTGAGGTTGGAGTATTTGTTTGAGGAAATGCTTTATCGGTTGCGCGGACCGTCGGCGTGGGATAGTCGCGCGGCGATGGCGGCGTTGGTAGATGTTTTGGAATTTACCGCCCGCAACGATTGCAAACCCGATTTAATCAAAGACTTAGAACGTCATGCGCAAGATTTGTGGCGCTGGAAACAAAGCCCGAATGTTGATGATCAACGCCTGAATATTTTATTGAATAAAATCAATATGTTAATTGAACGATTGGGCACGCCCGAACAACGATTGAGCCGATTGTTTGATGAGCATTATTTGATTGCAAGCGTTCGCCAACGTAGCATGATCCCCGGCGGCACGTCGCGCATCGATGTTCCCGCGTATCATCACTGGTTGCAGTACAGCCCCAAGCAACGCCAGCAGGACTTGGGGGAGTGGTTGAGTTATTTGACCCCGTTGCGCGAAGGGATCGACTTGAATTTGTACTTGATTCGGCAAAATACCCTGCCGACGCACGAAATAGCTCAGGGTGGTTTTTTCCAGACTAAACTGGACAGCAAAACCGACATACAACTGGTGCGCGTGAGTTTATCGGGTGATCATCCGTGTTATCCCGAGATGAGCGGCGGTAAGCATCGGTTCACGTTACGTTTTTTTGAGCATCCGCACCCTCAAGAACGCCCTCGCGCCACCGAGCAAGACGTGCATTTTGAACTGGCTTGTTGCAGTAATGCCAATTAGCTATACCGCCAAACCTGTGGATGTGGTATAACATAACAATCTTTGGGCGCACCCTTATTTTAAGAACAGGAATGCAAAGCAATGGATAAAGTCTTCAAAGTAACCCTGT
>JFJP01000296.1_pt1 | contig 19700 bp, 21 predicted proteins | sample 431651 | NCBI WGS metagenome assembly JFJP01 (sample SAMN02602958, study PRJNA72255) | Microbial mat metagenome, whole genome shotgun sequencing project. | biome: fresh water; feature: sink hole; material: water; isolation source: purple microbial (photo- and chemosynthetic) mats found in...
AACCCGAGGAGGGGAGGCTCCACGTAGGCGCCCTGCTGAGCCCCCGGGTCGCCAACACCGAGGATCTGGCCCCCCTGCTCTGCGAGCCGGACGTGCAGCTCACCTGGATCACGGACCCGGCCCTGACGCGGGTCCAGGATCTGCTGATCCTGCCGGGCTCCAAGGCCACCCTTGGCGATCTCGCCCAGCATGCGGCCTCAGGCATGGCCGAAGCAGTGCGGGAAGCCGTGACAGCAGGCACCTGGGTGCTGGGCCTCTGCGGGGGCTACCAGATGCTGGGAGCCGAACTCAGGGACGAGGTCGGCAGCGAAGGGGGCCCCCGGGCTTGGCCGGGGTTGGGCCTTCTGCCCCTCCGGACCACCTTCCGTGCCGAGAAAACCACCACCGAGAGCCGCTTCCAGAGCGCCTGGCCCGAGCCGGGTCACGCCCTTGCGGGCTACGAGATCCATCAGGGGCAAACGGAACGACTCCTGGAGGGCGGCGAGCCCCTGGCCCAGGGCGGCGGCCCGGAACTGGGCTGGCGTGACCACCGCGCCTGCGGCTCCTACCTGCACGGCCTCCTGGCCAGCGATCCCTGGCGCCATGCCTTCCTCAACACCGTGCGCAAGGACCGGCAGTTCCCGCTCCAACCTCTCCGCCTAGCCGACCCCCTGGAAGCCCGCCTGGAACGCTGGGCAGCCCACCTGAAGGCCCACCTGCGGCCCGGGGCTTGGGAGAAGCTCCTGGCGGCTGCGAGACCCGCATGACCGTTCCCGGCTTCCTTCTTGCCGGAACCCACTCCGGGTGCGGCAAGTCCACTCTAACGGCGGGGCTGTTGAGGGCCTTCGTTCAGCGAGGCAGGGCCATCGCCCCCTTCAAGGCTGGACCCGACTACCTGGACCCCAAGCTCCACCGCGTCGCGGCGGGCCGGGCAAGCTGGAACCTGGATGGGTGGTTCCTGGACGATGCCGGGTTGCGGGAAGCCTGGGCCCGAGGCAGCTCCGGGGCGGATCTTGCGCTGGTGGAAGGCGTGATGGGGCTCTACGACGGAGCGGATCCTGTGGATTTCCGGGGTTCCGGAGCGGATCTCGCCCTGCGTCTTGGCCTGCCCGCCGTTCTGGTGGTGGACGCCTCGGGCGTCGGCGGCAGCGTGGCTGCCACGGTGCTGGGCCACGCCCGGTTGAAACCGGAGCTGGGCCTCACAGGCGTCATCTTCAACCGGGTGGCTTCGGAGCGGCACTACAACCTCCTGAAGACGGCGGTGGAGAACCACACGGACGTCAAGCCCCTGGGCTGGGCGGGGAAGCTCAAGACCTGGCGCCTGCCGGAACGCCATCTGGGCATCTTCCGCCCCGAGGAACTACCGGACCTGGAAGCGAACCTCGATGGAATGGCCAGGGAACTGGCCCTCACCCTGGACCTGGAGGCCCTGGCCTCCCTGGCCCGGGCACCGGAAGTCTTTCTCAGCGTCGCGACCACAACCCCTGGGGAACTGCCTGTGGCCCTGGCCCGGGACACAGCGTTCTCGTTCACCTACGCGGATACCCTGAATCGCTTGGAACGGCTGGGGGTGCGCTGGGTGCCCTTCAGCCCCCTCCGGGAGGACCTGCCGGAAGGCGCGGCGGGCCTGTACCTCCCCGGTGGCTATCCGGAACTGCATGCCGAGGAGCTGAGCCGCAACGGCCGCTTCTTCGCCAGCCTGCGCACTGCCCATGCCGCCGGGATGCCCATCTTTGCGGAATGCGGCGGCTACATGACCTTGGCCGAGGCCCTGATGGATGCTGAAGGTCGCGCTCACCCCATGGCGGGCCTTCTCCCGGGCCGCTCGCGCATGGCCGGACGCCTGCAGTCCTTCGGGTACAAGCGCTTGACGGCGCTGAAGGACACGCTGTTCTGCGCGGCTGGCGGTGAGGGCAAGGCCCACGAGTTCCACCACAGCGTCTGGGATGGAGAGATCCCGTCCCCAGCCTGGCGCTCCGAGAACCTTCGCGGGGAAGTAACCTGGCAGGGGTGCGCCGAGGGGAACCTCCTCGCCTCCTACGCCCACCTCCACTTCGGGGGAATGCCAGTCTGGGCTGAAACTTGGGTAGGAAGAATGCGAGCCTGGATCGACACGCGAACCCCCTGACACTGTTTTGGTTCCCCGGCTGTGCTAGGCTGGTCGGCGACATAGATACAGAGTGTTCGGGAAGCCGGTGAGAGTCCGGCACTGCCCCGCAACGGTAAGCGACACGCCTCAGGGCGTGCGGCCAGAAGCCGGAGTCACTGGGAAACCGGGAAGACTTCGGGGGATCCGAAAGGAGCCAGCCATTCGCGAGTCCGGAGACCGGCTCTGTGCGCAAGACCCCCGCCGAGGGAGCGGGTTGGTTGCCGCAAGGCCTCCGGCTCGTTGCATTTGCATCCTCGGCTCACCGCGAGGGCGAGCATGGGCGAACCGAACCTTGATATGAAACGTACCCCATCCTGGCTGCCGCTGCAGCTCCGGTTGGAAGGGCGCTTGGCCGTGCTGGTGGGGGCCGGGGCCGTGGCCCGGCGGAAGGCCCGGAAGCTGACCGAGGCCGGGGCAAGGCTACGGATCATTGCGCCCACCGCAGAGTGGGCCCTGGACCATCCGGAAGCGGAACGGTTCAGCCGCCCCTATTCTGGCCCCTCGGACCTCGCAGGGGCCTTCCTGGTGGTGGCAGCCACCGACGCCCCCGGCCTCAACGCACACATCGCCAGGGAAGCCCGAGTCCTGGGCGCGCTGGTGTTGAGGGCGGATGCCCCAGACGATTCGGATATCGCCTTCCCCGCAACCTTGCGCCAGGGGGCCCTCACGGTGAGCTTCGCCACGGAGGGCATCTGCCCAGCCTATGCGGCTCGATTGAAGGAGCAAGCGGCTCACCACTACGGCCCCGAGCACGCTCAGAAGCTCGAAAGCATCCGGGAGGCCAAGACCGATCCGGCCTTCCGAGTCCTCCCGGCCCCTGAACGCCAAGCCCGTCTCCAGGCCTGGGCCATGGAGGACGTGGCCTTCAAACCGGGCAGCGTGGTCATGGCAGGAGCAGGACCTGGCGACCTCGGTCTTGTCACTCTCAAGGCCGTGGAGCGGCTTCGGGCTGCGGACGTCGTCGTGTATGACGCCCTGGCGAATCCAGAGATCCTGGACCGCTTCGCCCCCCAGGCCCGACGCATCGACGCGGGTAAACACAAGGGGAGCTGCGTCCTGACCCAGGACCAGATCAACGTTCTGCTGGTGGACCTGGCCCGCCAGGGGCTGCGGGTGCTCCGTCTCAAGGGCGGCGACCCCGTCCTCTTCGGGCGGGTTGGAGAGGAGGCGCGAGCCCTGTGCGAAGCAGGCATCCCGTTCGAAATCGTGCCCGGGGTATCCAGCCTCAGCGCGGTTCCCGCTGCCGCGGGCATCCCCGTGACCGACCGGGATTTCGGGCGCAGCGTGGGGGCCTTCAGCCTCCATAAGCGGAATGGTCATCCCCCCACTGACGAAGAATGGAATCGCATGGCCCAGGGGCCGGAGACGCTGGTGCTCTTCATGGGACGAAGTGTAGTGCGGGAGGCCTGCCTCCAGCTCATGGCCCGGGGCCGCAGCCCCGAACTGCCCGCCGCCCTCATTGTGAATGGCACCCTGCCCAATCAAGAAACCGTCCTCGGAACCCTGGCCACCCTGCCAAACCGGGTGACAGCCCTCACCACCAAGGGGCCGGGGCTCATCGTGGTGGGCGAAGCGGTCCGTCTGGCGAATGTGCTGAAGCCCAGCGCTCTGGAGGCCTCATGCCCAGCCTGATCCATGCCCTCCTGGCGGAACCCATGAGCGGCGAAGCCATCGAAGCCGCCTCCATGGCCACCATCGACCGCGAGGCCCCCGCGCATGCCTTCTCTGCCGGGGAGTGGGCCGTGGCCCGGCGCATGGTGCACACCTCCGCCGACTTCAGCCTCCTGGTGGATCTTCGGTTCCAGCACGGAGCTGTGGAAGCCGGGGTGGCCGCCCTCCGGGCCGGAGCCCCGATCTACACGGATGCGAACATGATCCGGTCCGGGCTGAGCCTGGCGCGCCTCCAGGCCGTGAACCCGGCCTACACCCGCGATGCCATCCACTGCCTGGTGGCCGACCCCGAGGTGGCCGAGGAGGCCCGTCGCACCGGCCTCCCCCGGAGCCTCTTCGCCCTGCGCAAGGCCAGACCCTTGCTGGAGGGTGGCATCGTGGCCATCGGCAACGCCCCCGTGGCCCTCCTGGAACTGAACCGCCTGGTCGCGGAGGAGGGCCTGAGGCCCGCGCTGGTGCTGGGCCTTCCCGTGGGCTTCGTCCACGTGGTGGAGAGCAAGGACGAGCTGCTGGGTCTCGAAGTTCCCGCCATCGCCCTTCGGGGCCGCCGCGGCGGCAGTCCCCTGGCGGTGGCGGCCATCCACGCCCTGGCCATTCTCGCGAAGGAGTCTGCATGAAACCGCCGATCCTGCTGGTGGCCTTTGGGGCCATGTCCACCTCGGCGCGGGAGACCTACGCCTTGATCGAAGCGGATACTCGCACCTCCTTTCCTGGTCACGAGATCCGCTGGGCCTTCACAGCCACCTCCCTGGTGGCGCGTTTGCAGCAGCGGGGAGAACCAGCCCAGACGCTAGCGGAAGCCTATACCAATCTTCGGGCCGAAGGCTTCCGATCCGCCGCGGTCCAGAGCCTGCACCTGATGCCCGGAGAGAAACATCACGAAGTACTCGCGGAAAACACCCAGGGCCTGCGGGTGGCCTTCGGCGCACCCCTGCTGGAAACGGAAAAGGACATCTCCGAGGTGGCTTCGGACCTGCTCGCGGAGCTGCCCGGGGATCGGCCCGTGCTGGTGGTGGCCCATGGGAACGGACAGGAGCCCCGCTACAACGCCGAGCTGGACCTTCTGGGGGCGCGCCTGGCCAAGGTACGAGCCGATGTGTTCCTGATGCGTCTGGAGGGAGACGAGGATGGAACCGGACTGGAACGATGTCTTTCCCTGGCCCAGTCCGCTGGCAAGGTGCATGTCGTGCCCTTCCTGCTGGTGGCCGGGGACCACGTCCAGAACGACATCCTGGGGGACGACCCGGAAAGCCTGAAGTCCCGCCTGAATGTGCCGGATTTCACCTGCGGTGAGGCTCTCGGCTTCCGCCCCTGGGTGCGCCGCCGCTTCCTGGATCGCCTTAGTGGGGCTCTGAATGCTCTGGAGGAAGCATGAACCCCGAGCCCGGCCACTTCTACGCCGTGGGCGTCGGTCCCGGCGCTCCAGACCTCCTTACCCTGCGCGCGGCGCGGCTCATCGAGGGCTGCGACGCCCTCATCGCCCCCCGCAGCGAGCGCAGCGAAGGCAGCTTGGCCCTGGGTATCGTACAGGCCCACCTGCGCGAACCGGAACTGCTCGAATTCACCTACCCCATGACCAGGGACACGGCGCGCACCCGTGCCAGCTGGGGGTCCGTGGCGGAATGGTCCGCCGTCCGCCTGAAGGCAGGCAAGTCCGTGGTGCAGATCACCCTGGGGGATCCCCTCATCTATAGCACCAGCAGTTATCTTCTGGAAGCCCTGCGAGAGCGCATTCTCGGCGAGCGCATCCATGTGGTTCCGGGCATCAGCGCCCTCCAGGCCACGGCTTCCGCCTTCCAGGAGGATCTCACCCTCCAGGAGGACCGGCTCACCCTGCTGCCCGCCACGGACCTGGGGGCGGTGGCCGAGGCCCTGGACCGCAGCGAGACGGTGGTGCTGTACAAGGTGGCGGATCGGCTGGATTCTTTGATCGACCTACTGGAGGCCAAGGGGCTGCTGGAGAATGCCCGCCTCGCCTTCGCCGTGGAACAGGACCGGCAGCAGCTCATCCGGGATCTGCGGCAGGCCCGGGGCACGCAACTGGGTTACATGAGCGTGGTCCTGGTGCGCACGGGCCGGAAAGCATGGCGGGAGGCCTGATGGAAGGGGGTCGTTGGGGGTTCAGCACGGGAACCTGTGCGGCGGCAGCGGCAAAGGCCGCGGCCCTGGCAGCCTGTGGGCGGGTTGTCCCTGACAGCATCGACGTTTCCCTCCCCGACGGGGAGCGGGTGACCTTGCCCCTGGCCTGGGCGCGGGCGGTCCCCGGTGGAGGCGAGGCCGCCGTGGTGAAGGATGCGGGCGACGATCCGGACATCTCCAACGGCGCCTCCGTCGTCGTGTTCGTGGCCCCGGCGGAGGACTGGATCTTCGAGGCTGGGGAAGGCGTCGGCACGGTCACGAAGCCGGGGCTCCAGATCCCCCCCGGAGAGGCCGCGATCAATCCCCGGCCCCGGAGCATGATCCGGGCGGCGCTCCAGGAGGTCGAATGGGCCGGGGCCCGCATCCGGGTTTCCATCCCCGGGGGCGCGGAACTGGCGGAGCGCACCTTCAACCCGCGGCTGGGGGTCCAAGGCGGACTCTCCATCCTCGGCACCACGGGACGGGTCCGGCCCTTCAGCCTGGAGGCCGTCCGCGCCACCATCGACTGCGCCCTGGATGTGGCCTGGGCCGAGGGCAACGAGGTGGTGGCCCTGGTCCCGGGCCACCTGGGCGAGCGGGCCCTGCGCGCCTGGGCGGGGGACTTGACCATCGTCGAGGTGTCCAACGAGTGGGGCCATGCCCTGGATCAGGCCGCCGCCAAGGGTTTCCGTTCCCTGCTGTTGGCGGGCCATCCGGGGAAGCTCGCCAAGCTGGCGGCGGGGCACTTCGACACCCATTCCTCCCGCAGCCCCAGTCCCCTGCCCGAGGTCCGTGCTTTGGCGGAAGCCTTCGTGGGGCGCAGCCTGGGCGAAACAGCCACGGTGGAGGGCATCTTCCAGGCTCTGGACCGGGACGAGCGGCGGATCGTGGCGGAGCACCTGGCCCGGCAGGTGGCCCAGTCCGCCCGCATCCGGGCGGGCCTCCCCTGCGGCGTGCTGCTGACGGATATGAACGGCGGGATCTATGGCGGCGGTATGGAGGGCACTCCATGGGCTTGATACCTTGCACCTTGGCAGGCTGCGGCCCCGGAACCCCGGAGCTGGTGACGCCCCAGGTGCGCCGGGCGGCACTCGAAGGGGGCCTCCTGGCCGGAGCCCCGCGCCTGCTAGACCTCTTCCCGGAGAGCCGGGCCGAGCGCCTGCCCTACGACCAGGGACTGCACGCCTTCCTGGAGGCCCTGTCGGCACACCTGGGCCGAAAGCCCGTGACCGTGCTCGTGTCCGGGGATCCCGGCATCGCGAGCCTCGCCGGAACCCTGGAACGGCGCTTTCCCCACCTCCCCTTCCGGCGCCTGCCCGGGATCAGTTCCCTGCAGTTGGCCTTCGCGGAAGCCGGACTGGACTGGCTGGAGGCGCGGATGCTCCGCGCCCATGGCAGCCTGCCCCTGTGGGAGGAGACCTGGGACACACACCGGGGCCCCTTCGGGATCCTCGCGGGCGCCGAAGGCTCGGCGGTCTTCGCGGCGGAGCTGGCCACCCGCCTCGGACGCGCCAGGATCTGGCGCTGCGAGCGGCTGGGGCTGGGCGATCAGTGCGTGACCCGACTGACACCTGCGGAACTGATGCATGAAGGCTGCGACCCCTTGAGCGTTCTCATCGTGGAAGGAGAGACCCCATGATCGTCCACTTCGTGGGCGCCGGTCCCGGCGATCCTGAACTGCTCACCCTGAAGGCCGCCCGCCTGCTGCGGGAAGCCAAGGTGTGCATCTACGCCGGAAGCCTGGTGAGCCCCGGTGTGGTGGCCCTGCTGAGCGCCCCTTGCGAGAAGCACGACAGCGCCCACCTGGATCTGGCAGCCACTCTGGCGATCTGCGCGGCGGCGAGGGACCGCGGGCTGGATGTGGTGCGGCTCCACAGCGGCGACCCGAGCATCTACGGTGCCATCCGAGAGCAGATGGACGGATTGGATGCCCTGGGCATTCCCTATGAGGTCACTCCTGGGGTGAGCGCCTTCCAGGCCTCCGCCGCCGCCCTCTGTGCCGAACTGACCATACCCGAGGAGAGCCAGACCATCATCCTGAGCCGCACCAAGGGCCGCACGCCCATGCCGGAGCACCAGGATCTCTCCCATCTGGCGGCCCTTCGCGCCACACTCTGTCTCTACCTGAGCGCCCACAAGGTGGCCGAGGTGGCGGAGGAGCTGATCCCCTTCTACGGCACCGACTGCCCGGCGGCCGTGGTGGAGAAGGCCTCCTGGCCCGAGCAGCGCATCCTGCGCGGCACCCTTGCCGACATCGGCGCCCAGACAGCGACCGCAGGGATCCGCGCCACGGCCCTCGTCCTCGTCGGCCAGGCTCTCCGCCGGGGGCATGCCGTGAGCCGACTCTACGCCAGCGATTTCAGCCATGGGTTCCGGGAGGCGCGATGATCGCCCTCCTCACCCTCAGCCCCGAAGGTCTGGCCACGGCCCGAGCCTTGCGGAAACACCTGCCGGAAGCAGAGCTGTTCGTGCATCGCACGGCGGAAGCCTCAGACGCGGCCACCTTCGATCGTCTGGCCGACCAAGTGCGCGAGTTTTGGAACCTCGCGGAGGGCTTGGTCTGCTTCGTGCCCACGGGCGTGGTGGTGCGGGCCATCGCCCCTTGCCTCCAGTCCAAGCTCACGGACCCGGCCGTGGTGGTGTGCGATGTGCTGGGACGCTGGGCGGTGAGCCTGCTCTCGGGCCACGAGGGCGGCGCCAACGATCTGACCCTGCGGGTCGCGAACCTGCTGGGTGCGGAGCCCATCATCACCACCACCACGGAGGCTGTGAAAGACCTCATCGTGGGTGTGGGTTGCCGGAAGGGAACGTCTTCAAAAACCATCGAAGCCGTGGTCCGGGAGGCGCTGGAACGCTGCGGGGGAGACCTCGGTCAGGTGCGGTACCTCGCCAGCGCCGAACTCAAGGCCCAGGAACCCGGCCTGCTGGAGGCTGCCCGGCACCTGGGGCTTCCACTCCGCGTCATCCGCCACGAGGAGATCAAGAACGCGCCACTCGCCTTCACGCCCAGCGAAGCCGCCGAGCGCCAGATAGCACTGCCCGGTGTAGCGGAGCCCGCCGCCCTGCTGGCAGGTTGCCGAACACGGCTGTGTCTGCCCCGCACCGTGATCCAGGGCCTCACCATCGCCATCGCCCAGGAGGAGAAACCATGACCGGAAGCCTCATCGTGATCGGCATCGGGCCCGGCCATCCCCTGGATCGCACGCGGCGGGCCGAGGAGGCCATTGCTCAAGCAGAGGTGGTGGCGGGCTACGACCTCTACCTGGAACACATCGCGGACCTGCTGGAGGGCAAGGAGCAGATAAGCTCCGGCATGACCGCCGAGGTGGAGCGCTGCCGGGCGGCGCTGGCCGCAGCCACCTCCGGGCTCCGGGTGGCCCTGGTCTCCAGCGGGGACGCAGGCATCTACGGCATGGCCGGACTGGCCCTGGAAATGGCGACCCGGGAGGGCTTCCAGGTCCCCATCGAGATCGTTCCCGGTGTGAGCGCCGCCAGCGCCGCTGCAGCGGCCTTCGGGGCACCCCTCATGCTGGACTGGGCCTGTCTGTCGCTCTCGGATCTCCTGGTGGACTGGAGCGTCATCCGGGCGCGCCTGGAGGCCGTGGCAGCGGCGGACCTTGTGGTGGCCCTCTACAACCCGCGCAGCCGGAGCCGCGTGCGGCAACTGGAAGAGGCCGTGGAGATCCTGCTGCAGCACCGGCCTGCCGCCACTCCGGTAGGCATCGGCACGGCCCTGGGCGCGCTGGGCCAGCGCCTCGTCCTCAGCACCCTGGAGCGGCTCTGCGAAGAGGACGTGGGCATGCGCAGCCTCGTCATCATCGGCAACTCCACCAGCCGGGTGGAAGCGGGCTGGTTCATTACTCCAAGGGGGTATGCGCTGTGAGCACCGTTCGAGGAATGCTCCAGAGAAGGGCTTGGCCCGCCTTCGGAGGGGGGGCCAGGGGGGACGCAGAGGTCACGCATGCGCGCTTGGTTCAGCTTTTGGCTATTCGAGGCGCGACCGGGAGGTCCCCCCTGACAGAGTTCATCCTGTGATCCTGCTCCTGGGCGGCACCTCCGAGACCGCACCGCTGAGCTCCGCCCTCCAGCGAGAGGACCTGGACGTGCTGGTCTCCACGGCCACGGATGCACCCTTGGAACTGCCCGCAGGGGTTCGCCGCCGCTGCGGCCGTCTGGATGCCCAGGGGATGACCGACCTGTGCGAGGCAGAGGGGGTCCGCGTGCTGGTGGATGCGGGTCACCCCTATGCCGTGCACCTCCACCGGGCCTGCCAGGAAGCCGCCGCCCTCGCAGGGCTGCCCCGGCTCCGCCTCCTGCGCCCAGCCTCGGACATCCCACCGGACGCCATCCTGGTCTCCAGTCACGAAGAAGCGGCGCAGCAAGCCTTTGCCCTCCAGGGCCCTGTTCTGCTCACCACCGGCAGCCGCACCCTCGCCCCCTACGTGGCCGAGGCCCGGCGCACCGGCCTGCCGCTCACGGCCCGGGTGCTGGACCACCCGGAGAGCCTCGCCGCCTCCACTGCTGCAGGTCTGCGTCCCTCCGAGGTCGTCGCCGGGCGTGGCCCCTACAGCCAGGAGGAGGACTGCGCCCTGATCCGCCGCTGCGGCGCCCGGGCGCTGGTCACCAAGGACAGCGGGGAAGCGGGAGGCCTGCAGGCCAAGGTGGAAGCCGCCCGGGAGACGGGTTGCAAGGTGATCCTCGTGGCTCGGCCGGATGCGGAAACGAACGGATTCACGGATCTTGACCGGCTGGCCAAGGAGGCCCGCCGGATTTCTTAAGGAGGTAGGTCATGCACATCATGGAAGGTTTCCTGCCGGTCGCTCACGCGATCGGGTGGGGCGTGGTTTCTGCACCCTTCGTCGCTCTTGGCTTCCGGTCCATCCAGAAACAGGCGAAGGAACATCCCGAGCTGAAGATGGTGCTGGGGGTCTCCGCCGCCTTCACCTTCGTGCTCTCGGCCCTCAAGATGCCCTCGGTGACGGGGAGCTGTTCCCATCCCACGGGCACCGGGCTCGGCGCGGTCCTGTTCGGCCCCTTGGTCATGGCGCCCATCGGCTTCATCGTGCTCCTGTTCCAGGCCCTGCTCCTGGCCCATGGCGGGCTGACCACCCTGGGGGCGAACATCTTCTCCATGGCCGTCGTAGGCCCCTTCGCCTCCTACGCCATCTACAAGACAGGGCAGCGACTCTCGCTCCCCCGGGGGCTGGCCATCTTCCTGGCGGCCTCCCTCGGTGACCTCCTCACCTACGTGACCACTTCCTTCCAGCTGGCCCTGGCCTTTCCGGCGGCCCAGGGCGGCGTCATGGCTTCCTTCGCGAAGTTCACGGGGATCTTCGCCTTCACGCAGGTGCCCCTGGCCATCAGCGAAGGCCTGCTCACCGTACTCGTCTTCAATCTGTTGGCCAAGTACAACGCCCATTCTTTCCATGACCTGGGCCTCATCTCTTCCGTAAAGGAGGTGGAAGCATGAAACGCTACCAGAACCTCATCCTGCTGTTCTTCGTGGTGCTCCTGTGCGTGGTGCCTCTCCTCATCGTGAAGCGCCCCGCCCCTGGCCCGGACGGACAGGAAGTGGAGATCTTCGCGGGTGCCGATGGGCAGGCCAAGGACTACGTGGCCACCCTCGCCCCCGACTACAAGCCCTGGGTGGAACCCCTGGTCGAGCCCCCCAGTGGCGAGATCGAGAGCCTGCTCTTCGCCCTCCAGGCCGCCATGGGGGCGGGCTTCATCGGCTACTACTTCGGCACGCGCCGAGCAAAGCCCGCTGCCGAGGCGAAGGCCTAGGAGGATCCGCCATGCTCATGGATGACGTGGCCTACGCCAACCGTCTGCGCCATGCGCACCCTGCGGAAAAGGCGGGGTTCGCCATGCTGTGCCTTCTCGCGTCCCTCGTGGCCCGCACGCCCATCGTGCCGGTCCTGACGGCACTGACGACCAGCCTGGCGGCCCTGTCCCTGGCGCGCGTTCCGCCCCGTGCCTGGATGAAACTGAATTTGTTGCCAGTGGGCTTCCTGCTGGTGGGGGGACTTCCCCTGGCTCTGGAGTTCGGATCGGCTTGCGGGCCCTGGTCGATCCGGCTCACGGAAAGCTCCTGGGTCCGTGTTTCGCCCGCCAGCCTGCGCCTGACGGTCCAAGTCACGGCCCGCTCCTTGGGATGCACGATGGCGATGCTCTTCCTGGCGGCCACCACACCCCTTACGGACCTGATCCAACTCCTGCGCAAGGCGAAGGTCCCCGGAATCGTCCTCGAAATGCTCACCATCACCTACCGCTCCTTGTTCATCCTCCTGGAAACCTCTGAGCAGATGCAGCGCGCCCAGGCATCCCGCCTCGGCTACAGTGGCTTCCGGGCGTCCTTGCGGTCACTGACCCTGATGGTCACCCGCCTCTTCGGCCACTCCCTCGAACGGTCGAATCTCGCCTGGCAGGCAATGCTCTCCCGGGGCTATGGCGAAGTACTGCGTGTCCTTCCGCCCGAATACCACCTTTCGAAAGGCCGCGCCCTCATGGGCGCCGGGGCCGGTCTGACCCTGCTGGCCCTCGCCTGCTTTCTCCCTGGAGGCTGGTGATGACCAGACCGGTCCTGGAAACCCGAGCCCTCTCCTTCAGCTACCCCGGCGGAGTTCGCGCCCTCGAAGGCGTGGACATCGCCTTCACCCGGGGTTCCCGCAATGCCGTGCTTGGCGCCAACGGCGCGGGGAAATCGACCCTCTTCATGCTCCTCAACGGAGTGTTGCGCCCCTCAGGGGGCCAGGTGTTCCTGAACGGCGAGCCCCTGGACTATCGGCGCGATGGACTGAAAAAGGTGCGCAGCAAAGTGGGCATCCTGTTCCAGGACCCCGACGCGCAACTCATCTGTGCGGACCTCCGCGAGGATGTCTCCTTCGGCCCCATGAACCTCGGACTGGACCAGAAGACAGTGAAGCGGCGGGTCGCAGAGGTCCTGGCTGCCACCCATCTGGAAGCCTTGGCCGACCGTCCCGTCCACGCGCTCAGCTACGGGCAGAAGCGCAGGGCTGGCATCGCGGGCCTGCTGGCCATGGAACCGGAAGTCCTGATCCTCGACGAACCCACTGCGGGCCTGGACTACCAGAGCCGGTCCGAGTTCTTCGAGCTGCTCGAAACCCTGCGTGCGCGAGGCATCACCGTGATCCTCTCCACCCATTCCATCGACCTCGCCTACGCCTGGGCCGATACCGCCTTCGTGCTGGACCGCGGGAAGCTGGTGGCAACCTGCCAAGCCCCAGCCTTCGCCGAGGTCTTCCCCACCTTCAGCCCCTATGGTTTGGGTATTCCCCAGGTGCTCCAGCTGCATCAGGCCCTTCAGGCTCGGGGCTGCATTCCCGAAGGAAGCACCGTTCCCAGGGACCTGTCCGCCCTGTGCGCCTTGCTCCAGCCGCTGCCACAGGAAGCCGCCTGCTCCGCTTGAATCCATACCAAGATCGGTACTGCAACGAAGCCCGGGGTTCGTCCACAGTTTCATTCGACCGGTCCCAAGACCCTATTGCCGCAAGGTACGGTCGGATTCATGCATTCGTCCCCCACTGGATGCCGGAGCCTGGCTCAAAAACAGACCCTGAAAAGCATTGTGCTGTCGCCGTTCGGTGATCGCTGCGCGGGTTCCGAGTGGAATAGGGGAGCGAGGGGGTCAGGAGGCGTTTGTTCACGCACCCCTGGGGACGGAAGGGCTGGATTACCCAGTGCGTGATGCCCCCTTCTGCTAGCTCGGCACCCAGGAGAGCCAGATCCTCCCCCGACAGCAGCTCCGAATGAACGGTGGTTCGGATCTCAAAGGATCCCCCTCTTGCCTTTAACATTTGCAGACTGTGCCATGGCCCCTCTGCACTTGCGGCCACCCCCGTGATCCGATCGTACCCACGCCGAGGCGCCTTGATGTCCAGACCCACCCAATCAAGCCAAGGGAGACAGGCCCGCAGTCTCTCTGGATCGCAACCACCCGTATGCAGGCCGGTCCGGAAACCCATGCCGCGAAGGACCCGCAGTGCCTCCTGAAGACCCGGCTGGAGAAGGGGCTCCCCGCCGGACAGCACCACGGCCTCCAGCAGTCCCCGGCGTGTTTCCAGCCAGGCAAGCGACTCCACCCAGGAGGGGCCAATCTTGCTTGGCACCTGAAGATGGGGATTGTGGCAGTAGGGACAGCGCCAGGGACACCCCTGGCAGAAGAACACGGCTGCCATGCAACCCGGGAAGTCCACGGTGCTGAAGGGGGTCATTCCGCCCAGAACCAAGGGTTGCATTCTTCAGTCCCTCACTGCGGCAAGAGCCTCGTTAAAACAGGTGCGTTCCGCGTACTCACTTTTCTTCCCTGTATTGAAGGAAGACTTGGGCCGGTGGTATCCCATGACGCGGGTCCAGACCTCACAGGCCTGCTGCACCCCGACATCGCGACACTTCGGGCATTGTTCTTGTTCGCCCGATAGGTAGCCATGAGTGGGGCAGATGGAAAAAGTGGGCGTGATCGTGAGATAGGGGATGCTGAAACGGCTGAGGATCTTGCGGACCATCTGCTTGCAGGATGCCGCGCTGCTGATCCGTTCCGCCATGTAGAGATGGACTACCGTGCCGCCGGTGTACTTCCGCTGGAGGGCTTCCTGGTGCTCCAGGGCCTCGAAGGGGTCTTCCGTGAAGCCCACCGGCAATTGTGAGGAGTTGGTGTAGTAGGGTGCCTCCGGCGTGCCCGCCTGGAGGATGCTCGGATACCGCTTGCGGTCTTCCCTGGCGAAGCGGTAGGTGGTGCCTTCGGCCGGAGTCGCCTCCAGGTTGTAGAGATGGCCCGTCTCCTCCTGGAAGCCTGTTATGCGGCCCCGCAGGTGATCCAGGAAGCGCAAGGCAAAGGCCTTTCCCTGCTTGGTGCTGATGTCTTCAGCATCCCCCGTGAAGTTGCGGATCATTTCGTTGATCCCGTTCACGCCGATGGTCGAGAAGTGGTTGCGGAGCGTGCCCAGGTAGCGTTTGGTATAAGGGAAGAGCCCACCATCCATGAGGCGCTGGATCTCCTTCCGCTTGATCTCCAGGCTGGTTCTCGCGATGCCCAGCAGCTCGTCCACGCATCGTAAGAGCCCAGTCTCGTCGCCCGGACACAGATAGCCCAAGCGGGCGCAGTTGAGGGTGACCACTCCCACTGAGCCGGTCTGCTCGGCGCTGCCGAAAAGCCCGTTGCCCCGCTTCAGGAGTTCCCTCAGATCCAGCTGGAGACGGCAGCACATGGAGCGCACCATCCGGGGTTCCAGGTCCGAGTTCAGGAAGTTTTGGAAGTAGGGCAGCCCGTACTTGGCCGTCATCTCGAAGAGCAAATCCGTGTTGGGCGAGTCCCAGGGGAAGTCCTGGGTGATGTTGTAGGTGGGGATGGGGAAGGTGAAGACGCGGCCCTTCGCGTCCCCCGCCATCATCACCTCGATGTAGGCCCGGTTGATCATGTCCATTTCCGCCTGGAGTTCGCCGTAGGTGAAGGGCATCTCCTCGCCCCCTATGGCCGGCACCTGAGCCGCCAGATCCTCCGGGCAGGTCCAGTCGAAAGTGAGGTTCGTGAAGGGCGTCTGGGTGCCCCAGCGGGAGGGGACGTTCAGGTTGTAGATCAGCTCCTGGATGCACTGCCGGACTTCGGAGTAGTCCAGGCGGTCCTTGCGGATGAAGGGCGCCATGAAGGTGTCGAAGGAGCTGAAGGCCTGGGCGCCCGCCCATTCATTCTGGAGGGTCCCCAGGAAGTTGACGATCTGCCCGACGGCGCTGGAGAGATGTTTCGGAGCCCCGGCCTCCACCTTGTCCGGAACGCCGTTCAAACCTTCGTGCAACAGGGTGCGCAGGGACCACCCGGCGCAGTACCCGGCCAGCATGTCCAGGTCGTGGACATGGATATCCCCGTTCCGGTGGGCCTCTCCGACCTCGGGCGGGTAGACATGACTCAGCCAGTAGTTCGCCACTACTTTCCCGGAAACGTTCAGGATGAGGCCCCCCAGGGAGTAGCCCTGGTTGGCGTTGGCGTTGACCCGCCAGTCCAGGCGGTCCAGGTATTCGTTGATGGAGGAAGCCACTTCCACCACGGTGTGCTTGTCGCGGCGCACCCTGGCGCGCTGTTCCCGGTAGACCGCATAGGCCCGGGCGGTCCGGAAGTGGTTGGCGGAGATCAAGGCCTGCTCCACCGTGTCCTGGATCTGCTCAACCTCCGGTGGTCGCGCGCCATGACGGTGACTCAGCACCTTGACCACCTGGGCCGTGAGGAGCTGGGCCTCTTGTGGCCCGAACTCCCCGGAGGCCTCGCCCGCCCGCTGGAGGGCCGACTGGATTTTGCGTAGATCGAAGTTGACCCTGCGCCCGTCCCGCTTCAACACCTGAATCGGGACGCCAACCGCCTGAACCTCAGGAATCGTTTCCATCGTGGTGCCCAGACTGCACATGGTACCTCCTTGCGCCTGATTTCAGGCATCACGACCCCAGGGAGGCCACGAGGCCTCGCCCCTTGAAAAAATGTTCTTGGCCCGGGATGGGCCTGATGGATGGAGACTGCCGCGACCTTGAAGGACTAGGTTTGGAACGTAAGGTTCCGCTGCGGCCGTCTCCCCTCGAAACAGCGCGCGCCGCCTTGAGGGCGGGTCCATGGCAGGTTTTCGGGCTTGGGGGCGCTCTGGAGATCCAGGTTCCTCGGGTCCTGCTTCCCAGCCTTCGCAAGGCCAGTGCTATTGAACCCTCGTTCCCTCTTACCGCTGCGGGGCAGCGCCGGATTCGCACCGGCTTCCCTATTAATAGCCTGGGGTCAACCAGGCTCACCTTGGAGTAACCCCAAGATGTGGTGGCCAGGAAGGATTGTCAACCCCAAATATTGTGCCCAGTCCTCCGGCGCGTGGAGGGAAGATGGCCCAGGGAAAATGCCCAGGGATTGCGGGTCCCCCTGCGTTGTCGTGCTTCCTGTCCGGGATCGCTGCGATGCCACCCACGAACGCGGCGTTTGGGTGACGGCCATCACAAAGGATGTCCGAGATCTTGCGGTTCTGCGGCAAATATGGATAATGAGAATGAGTCTCAATCTTAAGTGGTTGGAGATGCCAATCAGAACCCTGCCGGAGGTCCTCATGGCCCCTCGGCTATATGTTTGCCGTCCCGAGAACCCTCTATGATCCGTGTCCGCCTCCCCCTTCCGGCTGCCCTTCCGCTGTTCCAACCCTGGGCCAGGCCGCAGGCCGGTTCGGCGGATGATCCCAAATCATCACCCACCAAGGAGACATCATGTCCCGAACCCTCATCCTCTTCGGCTCCACCTCCGGCAATACGGAGCGCATCGCCAAGGACCTAGCCAGGCTACTGCCCGAAGGCGCCGATGTCGCTGCCGTGAATTCCTTCACGATGGAGAAGCTCCGGGAGTACGACCGCATCATCCTGGGGACCAGCACCTGGGGCGTCGGTGAGCTCCAGGACGACTGGGCGGCCGTGCTGCCCGACCTCGCGCGGCTGGACCTGTCGGGGAAGACAGTGGCGATCTTCGGGCTGGGCGATGCGGAGAGTTATGGAGACACCTTCGTGGACGGCATGGGGGAACTCCATGCCGTTCTGGCGGAGACGGGTGCCCGCCGGGTGGGTTTCTGGAGTGCAGACGGCTACACCTTTGACGCCTCGAAGGCGCTGGAGGGCGGGCGCTTCGTAGGCCTCGCGCTGGACGAGGACAACCAGTCCTCGCAGACAGAGAGCCGGCTCAGGCAGTGGGTTGAAGCCCTGGCCCAGGCCTGAACGATGCGCATCCTGGCCCACCACATCTACGAGTACGAAAAGGGGCTCCGGAGCCTCGTGCTGCACACGCTGCCCGCACTGATGGAGGCCCAAGCCATCCAGAAACTGAGCCACCGGGCCATCGCGTTCCACGTCGAACCCGTCGGCGCCGCCAAGATCAACATCTTCTTCGGCGATGTGGACTGCGTGGAGATCGTCAAACGCATCTGCAGGAAGCCCCTGCAGGCACTCACGGCCGAGGAGGACTTCATCCTGGGCACCATGCTGGGCTACAGCCGGCTGGTTCAGGTCCAGCGCTACCTTCGCCGGAAGGAACTCAAGGCGGCAGGATGAACGTTCTGAAACCTTCAGCCGCAGCTGTTCCGCTAGGTGCCTGATGCAGATCACCCATCTGCCCGAACTGTTGCGTCGACAAGGGCATCGCGTCCATCAGGAGCCCCTGCTCCAGGAACTGGTTCTCCATCACGCGACCCTCACAGGAGGGGGGGCTATCCAGGATCTGCTCATGGTGAACCCGTGCCCCGGCCTCCTCCTGCTCCCGATCAAGGGGCGCTGCACGCTTCGCTTGCGCGGGGACCCGCTTCGTCCGATCCATTCCCGGCTCTGGTTCTGGTGCGGCCAGCATGCGGAATTCGACCTGAGCTTGCCAGCCCTGGGCGAGCTGATGTGGTTCCTGGTACCCTCAAGCCTGCCTGGATTTTGTCCGCTCTTCTCGAGGTACAGCCGGCCCATCATGGCCGGAACCCCGATCATGCCCATCGTGGATCTGTTGAAAGACAGCAACCTGCCCTACGAACTCCGGAGGGTGGCACTTTTCGGGCGAAGCCTGGACTTGCTAGCTCATGTCTTCCAGCACCAGCGGCTGGACCGAACACATGTGGAAGACGATGCGGCCAGGCTGTCTCATGCTCGGCGTCTCCTGCTGAGCAAACTGGTGGACCCTCCGACGATTCCCCAACTGGCGGATCAAGTCGGACTGAACGAATGCAAGCTGAAATCCATGTTCAAGAATGCGTTCGGCGTCACTATCCACGGATTCGTCAAGGAGGAAAGACTAATGAAAGCGCGGGAGTTGCTAAGCTCCAGTGAGCTGCAGGTCAGCGAAGCCGCCTGGGCAGTGGGCTGCGAGAATTGTGGCCATTTTGCCCGAGCCTTCCGGGAAAGGTTCGGATGTCTGCCGTCCCGTTTGGAGCAGCATTCCTCCGCCCGTGAGTAAGAGGATCATCTATAGCTAGACCTATTGAGATTCGTTCTCATTGTATCGCGCGTACGGGATGCGACACTGGCTGGTCTCTCCACTTTCAATGACCGGGGCTGTGTGGTCCCGGCTACGACCAAGGACGTCGCCGCCATGTTCAACCAAGAGGCGCAACAAATACCTCACAGACAGGCATCACCAGCACATGTGAACCGAGCAATAGCTGGCAAGCAAAGGATAGATGGTGATCCGTTGCGGTTCGTTTTCAACCGAAAGACGACTGTTCATGCGGGTACCCAGGGAAGGCCGATTCCCGTGAAGGATCACGAAGCCTGTCTCGAAGGCCTCCTCGATACCACTGTGCAGGGGCCCGCAGTCGCTTACATAAGCGTTCGATCCTCTCAAAACCGCACCCCCAGAGGTCCTGCATGCCTTCCAAGCCTTTCACGCACCCTGCGCCTCCCCAATTAGGGCCCCTACCGCAGCCGATCCGCTGGCCTGCGGGCTTGATAACGATCTCAGGCTTAGGACTCTTCACCCTCACCACCACCTTGTCCTTTGGGCATTCCCTTTCCCCGCTTCCGAAGACAACGATCGCGCTGAACGAGGCGGAGGTATCATTGGAAGCCTATAGTGCAGCACCCCCGCCACCCTCGCAGGGCAGGGGACCAAACATCGATAATCCGGCGGTTCCAAGCCCCTATCAAGAGCTCGAACAAGAGAACCGCGCACCGGATGCGACTGACTCCTTGGTGGCAGATCAGGCAACCCAGGAGAAGGGTATTGCGGGACCTGGCCACAATGGTGGCCAACGGGATGGCGTGCCGGGAGGTGTTTCCGGTGGCG
>JFJP01043995.1_pt1 | contig 19700 bp, 15 predicted proteins | sample 431651 | NCBI WGS metagenome assembly JFJP01 (sample SAMN02602958, study PRJNA72255) | Microbial mat metagenome, whole genome shotgun sequencing project. | biome: fresh water; feature: sink hole; material: water; isolation source: purple microbial (photo- and chemosynthetic) mats found in...
GGCAAAAGCCAATCGGGTCCGTGAGGTTCGGTCCCCTCAACCACGCAGTCCATCAAGAAAGTGTCGCAAAGCCTAGTACGCGAGCGTGAGCCACGGACGCGCGCAGACCGTGACTAAGACCGTTTCGCAGACGCTCCACCATAAGATTAACCGCAGAGCTTTCGCAGCCAAGCAAGCTGCAGTCTCCGCCGGTCGTATATGATACGGTTTACGCTGTAGACGACACTTGTCGTTAGGTTTGCACAAAGGTGTGCTTGCTTAGTGCCGAAAGAGCAAAGTGCTTACAGACTGGAAGGCTTGATTCGTCCGCCGGCCTTTGGCCTATAGGTGTTACGCTAGGCATTTAGAGGCTTACGGATTGCATGTACGGTGTCCTTTGCCAGTACTAACACGACACCAACACTTTGGTGTCCGTAATAGTACAACAGCTAAGTAGGAACAAGCGTCTAGTACCTACAAACCAAAAGTGTACAAAAGTCCGACAGTCGGTGGCCTTACGTTAGTCTTGGCTTGATATATTAACACCTTGTGGGCAACCCTTCGTAGGTATGGAACTGGAAGGAAAGCTAGGCGTTGTCCGAAGCATCGCTAACCGCTTGCTCGGTCGGGAGCCACCGGGCCTGAACGGACTTTCAGTCCGCTTATGAGACGTGCGCTTTCGTGTTTAACCCCTCTCCGGTACGACCGGGTTTAAGTTAGTTTACACGAGAAAACCAAATGTGATAGCCGCTGTTTAAGCCATCTGCTTTTTCAATACGCCGAGTTTGCTCTTATACGGGAATGGTGGTCTCCCTTTATGAGCGACCCTCCGTATGCGGCCTTCGTAGCGTAGGCAGCTCCAGCTTAGCGTTTGGTACGCACTGCCTGCTTCAGCGAGTGCCGGTCCTTCTATAAGCTGGACTTTTGAGCGCCTGCTCGCTTAATAGTGGGATCTGCTTTGTCGGACCACTTAGCTAAAGCACGTATTGAGTTTGGTATAAAGCTTCAACTAGCCTGTACATCCTCTAGTGCCCTTACGGTTAGATGCCACCTTAGCCAGATGCCCAGGTACCCGCTATATGTTCTAGCCAAATATCGGAAAACGTCCTGGCTGCGAGCTCGTCAACATGCATTAACTTCTCATCAGTTTCCGATGTAGTACCAAACAGGATCCATTTTGCTTCCAAAATCCGAGTACGCTGAATCCCTCCTTTATGCCACAGACGGACTTCCAATGGAGCTATTTCCTTTCTCAAGCTATTCAGGCCCGCTGGTAAGCCATGGAAGCCCTTTTTTGGCCCGGGACGCATTCTCAGACTCATCCCGTGTGAGCTTTTTCTTCTTGTAGATATACGTGACCACATAGTTAGCTACATAAAGAGGACGAACCTTCAAAAGCCAATTCTGATGATTTGCCCTTTTAAGTGAGAGGAGCAACTCATTGAACAACAAGCCTAGGTCATTTGAACATGAAAGGACCTGCTCAGGAAAATAACCATGATACGGCGTCCACACTTGAAAAGACTGGGCTGTTTTTACATTAAAGGCACTACCCTTATAGTAAGTCTTGGTGAGCCACCCTTGTTCTTCATAACCTTCACTAGCTAAAGCCGCGGTTAGCTTAGAGCCTAGAAAAGCCATGTGCTTATTGGCATCATGGTTAGCCAGCAGTAACTTCCTCAGTGAGCTTAGCGGCCCTTTTCACATTTACCAAATGGATAAGCAGTCTCATAACAAGTAGAGTGATCACGGTTGCAACTGTGACCTGGAAGGATCACATTATAAAAGTGTTTTAGTATTTGTACAGACCACGGGAAGTCCGCCGCCCTGTATAAGACCAAGGTGGCTTTTGACCAAGATGGTGCTCAGCTCCGGCGACCACTTGCTCACCTTTTGCTTAAGGCACTCCGCCATATGCCTGGACATGCGTAAGCTCGTTATAGGAGACCACAAGTCACGACTACATCCCCAGAACCGTCCAACCGAAGCAATTCCTGGATGAAGCAAGTTCGGGACTTCTTTATCCGTATACTTGGCTAAAGCTCGACTTGTCTCGCTTGGGAAAGCTCGACTGTCTCTAAAGCTCGACTTGTCTCGGAAGCTTGGGCTCGACTGTCTCTAAAGCTCGATTTGGTGTCTCGCTTTGCTCGACTGTCTCGGAAGCTTGGTGAAAGCTCGACCTTTTTGCCGAAGGGAGACGCTCGAGCGAAGCGAGAGGGAAAGTCGACCGAAGGGAGACGCTCGAGCGAAGCGAGAGGGAAAACCGAAGGGAGACGCTCGAGCGAAGCGAGAGGGAAAACCGAAGGGAGACGCTCGAGCTTGATAAAGCGAGAGGAAAAAGTCTCGCTTTTTCAAGCTCGACTGTCTCTAAAGCTCGACCCTGATCTCTCGTCTTAGCTAATTTACATACATGCGCCCCTTTTAACCTGTGCGCAGGGTCCTGGCTACCCACAATGTGAGCCCAAAGCGGACCTGCATATTGGTTATGCTCTCACAAGAGAGCAACACATGAAAATGCGGTGCTCCCCGTTCCTGAAACTCGAGCCACCAAAGATAAACGATACGCGGATAGTCCTGGCTTGTGTCCAAAAGTGATTCAGATGCTTTTTCAACACTCGACCATCACTAGGAAAGTCCTCCGGATAAGTTAGAGTTAACATAACAGCATACCGCATCGCTGTATTACGCAATTTCCACTTTAGTCGCTCCCTGGAAGAGGAAGTAAAGCCTTTGATTTTACCACGCACCAAAGACAGTCATATGGTTCTCCTCTTTAGTGTCCGGTGCGGAGGAATGACTCATCACCTGCTGGATCCCTGTCTGGCTCTAATGGAGGTGTGCTAACCACATGTACTCTAGGTTTAACGTTAGTGCTTTCATTGGAGCTTTCCTCCAATTCTTTAGGAATTAAACCTCTTGCTCTTTTGACGAGCCTACCTCTTCTTCGGGCACAACCTGGAGGCTATCCGGTGCTCCTTCTAACAACGAGGGCAACGGTAATACCAACGCTGACTTTCAAAGCGAGAGCTTCGGCCCTGTCTGTTGCCCTGGAAACACTCTATGACTGACTAGACAAGAGAAGCAGAGATGCAGGCGCTAACAAAAGCAACAAGGGTGCTGGCGCCAACAATAGTAACAAGGGTGCTGATGCGTACAAGAGAAGCTGAGGTGCTGGCAAAAGAATACGGGGAGCTGACGCAGACAAAAGAAGCAGAGGCTTCGGCCCCGCCAGAAGCAGAGGCTTTGCCACCGCCTGTATGGGCAGGTGCTCTGATGCCGACCCCCGAAACGGACAAGCCCTGACCAAAAGAATTGGTCGTCGGGTGCTAACCACGACAGAAAGCACTCTGATGAACACAACGATCGGGAGAGCTCTAAGGCTAGCCACGAAAGCGCTGCTGTGCTAACCACGCTCTAAGCTAACTACCTGAGGAGGGAAGCACTCTATCGGGCCCACATCTCCAGATAGCTCTGCCTTTTGTACTCCTTGAAAGAGCTCCTCTTGTGGTGTCCTATGCGAGACCCTGGGCTCCTCCAAGTTAGTGTCTTCTGCTTGTGTTTGTACAGCGACTCCTGTTTGCCTATCATCTGCTGTTTCAAGAGGCGCCACGGTCTCCGTTTCCTTGGCTGCTGCAGAGGCAACGGCACCCGAGGCGTTGAGTCATTGGGGCCTTCTCCTTCAGTACTTGCTGAGAAAGGAGCTTCCTTGTTCTCCGACGAACCTTCCGTTGAATCACTGCAGCCATCATCATCTGGGGTTGCGGCTATTGGCTCCTCCCAACCATCCGAATCATCCGAAGACTGAGCCCTGCGCTCTATGGGCAACAGACGAAGATCCCAGTCATAAATCTCCAAAATCACTACGTGCTCCTCTTCCACAAAATAGTGCTCTGGTTTCCAGATACGGTCATCCAGACATATACTTTGAAAATGGTCCTGACCCTCTGGTTCAACGGTGTAATCTTGGGACCAATTTCATAAACCTTTTGGAAAACCTTTACGACGTACAGATTTAGCTCTTTCGTGTCCTGTACCTGAATGAAAACCACTATTTTGTATATAGTGCTGATAAGCCAGGCCTTGCTTAACAAACTTGGAGGAAACGTATAAACCAGTTTGGAACTCTAAACTGAAAACCTTGGTGATGTTTTTTCCCCTTAGCATAAGCTTCTTTTTGCTTGTGTTTCCTACTGTTACCCTGAATCTTGATTTCCGACGAGTCGTCACGTACGAAGTGCCGCAACTTCCTTTATGACTTAACGTTATAGAACTGACCAGTCTCTATAAGCGGTGTCTCCGTAAAGTCCAGGGGCACTGGTCAAGGCGGCCAACCACAAGAACCTAACGTGACGACTCAGAACGCACAAACCGTCAAGAACCACAAGTCAAGAACACATGGTCGAGCGAAGCGAGACGGTCGTCTTGAGCTACAAGTGCTTATAGCCGGTACGGATAGACAACGTTCAGCGTACACAGCTAGTCGAGAACGAGAACGTCGCCCATCAGGCAGACGGTTCGACTTGACCGACCAGGCCTCGTTAGCTGGCACGCCCAGATAACGCTCCACAACCGGACCCGTATCCAAGACCGGTACGTTGACAACGTACACCTGTCCACATATGCCTGTCTACGTAGACATGTCCACGTATGCTTGTCAGTGTATACATGTCGGCGTATACCTGTCCACGTATAACTGTCTGAATACACCTGTCCACATAAGCGTCAACTGTCCGAATAGGCGTATTGTCTGCAATGGTCACCCTTCGGCTATATCGGAGCTCGGAGCGTGGTCGGCATGACGGACTTGCCTAAGGTCTGGAACCCTGCTTAGCAACGTAACGTTTCTAGACCAGTGATTCCGCCCTGCACGGACAGGTCCACGTATACGTGTTCGGCGGGTGCGTACAACGTTTGAGCATGCCAGTTCACCTTGTTACGTTCCGACAGTTCACCGAAAAAGGGCCGACTACTCAGCTACGCTTATGGCACTGGCCTCAAAAAGCTCTTTGCTCACAGCATCTTCACTGTCCGCTCCTGGCAGCGTGACCCAGGCTATGAAGCTATGAAGAAGCGAACCGTTAGCGCCCTTCCGTACACGGGACACCAGCGTGTGCTTGACCAGCTCATCAAATCAGCACTATAGTCTACCCAGCAACGAGACCGACTCACCTTACCAGGCCAGGCAAGGCCTCCACTATAGTAACGCAAACCGTCCAGGCCTGACGGGACTGATAAGGCGCTGGCGTCCCTGCCTTCCTTTGTGTTTGCTTGTCATTGAGTGATTCACCTTTTGACGACACTATTACGCTCCACCACGGGAAGCTACCCAGCAACCGGAACGTCGACCATTGAGAAAACAGACGGAACGTCGACCAACGGCAAGCTAGCCAAGATAGGAACGTTGACCAAGCACCATAGAACGGTTCCACTTGAGCTACAAGCCATGACGGTCGACACTATCCTGACTGCTCAGCGAACGAAGACGGGCCGTTATAGGAACGTCCACTAACGGAAAGACGGACGGAACCTCTTGAGCAACAAGCCAAGCCCTGGCCAAACAAAACCATACTTGGCTTGACGGACTTGTGGTGCTTGAGCCCCGCTTCGCTACGACAACATGCCTGACTACGTCAACGTCCACGGACTTACAGTCCGCAGGACTTGGACACGAGACTGCACGGACTTGCAGTCCGCATACCGTGGACATGAGCTCTTAGCCTGTAAGTGTTTTAGTTATGAACGTTAGCTTGTCATGCCTGGACAACCTGTCATGCCTTCAACGCCTGTCCACGTAGGCCTGTCAGAAGACCCTTGTCATAATACGCCCGTCAGAATACGTCCGTCATAATACTAGTCTAAGCGTCATAATACGCCCGTCAGAATACGCCTATGAATACCCGCGTATGAATACGCCTGTCCGCTTAGCCTGCCTGCATTGGCGTCCTGTCAACCATGGCTTCGGTGGTTCCGCCTATTGAGGGGTGCTGGGTGGATAGTGGTTCCGCCTAAAATGGGGTTGGCGAGGCCTGGTCGACACTACGGGCTGCCTGTACTCAGGAGGAATGACCAAGGTCTACGTGACGTAAAATGACCAGACCACCCTGAACGGACTGGTCAACCTATACGTGTTTGGCGGGTGCGTACAGCGGTTTGTGTCAAGTCTAACCAGCGACGGGACCGAATCACCTTGCCTGGCTAGTGCTTAGCTCAACGACGGATAGCTACCCAGCAACCGGTACGTCGACCATTGCGAAGACAGACGGTCTTGAACACCAAGTCCAGATAGCCGCCATTATAGACTACGTTCGACGTACACAGCTAGTCGAGAACCGGAACGTTGCCCATCAGACGGACGGATCGACATCGGACTTGCTGTCCGTAAGCAAGCGTCTCCGAGCGAGTCAACGCCTGGCCTTAAGTTAAGGACGCCATCCCGAATCTGGCCTGGTCCACGTTCACGGTGCGAAGCACAGACTGCGAGCAGCACGAGCTGGTGGCCTGCCCGTCTTAGGAGCATGAACGTTTATAGTCCCGGCCTGAAGGCCTGTCGTTGAGTTATGAACGTTCAGGCAACACTATAGACAACGCTCGTACACTATATAAGCCAAGAGCTGGACACGTCGACCAAGCACAAGACGGACAGTTCCACTAGAACGTACAAGCCTAGACAGCCGACACTATCCTGACTGCTCAGCGAACGAAGACGGGCCTAACGCCGGAACGTCCACTAAAGGAAACACGGACGGAACCTCTTGAGCGACAAGTGTCATAATACGCCCGTCAGAATACACCTGTCGGAATACGCTGTCGGAATACCCGCGTCATAATACACCTGTCAGAATACACCGTCGACCCGCGTCAGAATACACCTGTCTGCGTATGACTGTCCACATAAGCGTTGCCTTACACATAGGCATCCCGTCTGCATGAGCTAGGGTCCTCGAGCGAGTCAACGCTTGCCTGTCCTCACGTAGGCATTAGGGATAACGCTCAGCAACAGGACGACCGGAGGACAAACGGAAAGTGTTGAGCTACAAACCCCGTTAGTCTTCGTAACTCCTTTTAAGGAATGGCTTACGTTAGCTCAGCGATGGCCAGCTAGCCAGCCACCGGTCGACCAACCGGCGGAAATAGGACGGGTCTATGGAGCTCCCAAACCCAGCAGACGTAACGCACGGACTAGCCTAGCCAAGCCCAGGCAGAACACGTACACGTGGGCTTAACCGAACGGACTTACTGTCCGCTGATGAGCCCGCTTCGCTGGGCATCACATTACGGACTTCCAGTCCTGGAGCCCCGCTCCGCTAGGACAACGTGCCTGTCTGCCTGGTAACGTTGCCGGCACACCAGCTACGTCCCGTACGCGTTGGCTTCGGTGGTTCCGCCTATCAGCGGGGTGCTGGGTGGATAGTGGTTCCTATATCGGCGGTATACGCGAGGCCTGGTCGACACTACGGGCCAAAAAGCCTCAGGAGCCCAAGGTCTACGTAACGTAAAAGGACCATAACGCAACCCTGCGGCCCCTGCCGCCAAGCCCTGGCCGAACAATACCATGCTCAACGTCACGGTGCGAAGCACATAAGCCACGGGCATGAGCAGTTAGCCTGTTTTCTTAGAGTTAATAACGTTATCACGTCCTGGCTTTAAGCATGTGCTTGATTTAATAACGTTCACGTGGGCTTAACCGAACGGACTTACTGTCCGCTGATGAGCCCGCTCCGCTGGGCATCACATGTACGGACTTACTGTCCTGGAGCCCCGCTTCGCTGGGCACCAAAGTGCCTGTACGCCTGTAGTTGCCTAGCGGCTTCCTGTACGCCATGTTCGCTATGTTCGCTCGCAAGCTTGTACGCTAGGCGGACTTGCAGTCCGGTCATGAACCTCGATGACCAACGTAACGCTTCTGGACCAGTGATTCCGCCCTGCACTGACTTCGACGTACACGTGCTCTTTAGCAACGTATAGCGTTTGTGCTTCAAGTGCCTGTTCACCTCGTTACGCTCTGACAGCACGGCCAGGAACTCCGTCCTTTTCTCGATGCTTATATCGCAACTGTCCAAAGCCTCCTTGCTGACCCCGTCGTACGCATCATAAGGCTGTGCAGCAGAGTATCACGATATGGGCCCTTAGCAGACCACCCAGCCTCCCTGGTGTTTCACCCAAGCTTGCGACGACGGCAATAGCGCAGAACTTCCAGACCTTAGGTTAGGAAAGCTCTCGACGGTGCTTTATTTCCTTGACCCACCGCGGATGGCCCAGGCCACCAGTCCGGGCAGAAACGAGACCAGCAAGCACTTGGCTAACGCGGACTTGCTGTCCGTAAGTGAAGCACGCCATCTCGATCCTGCCAAGCCCGTATTACCCACGACCTAGTACGGCGGCGGCAGACCGAACACGTCGTCGACACGTCGGTGCACGCACCTAGGCCTGGGACCCTGCACGCCTCACTGCTATGCGCTCCTTACGTGGGCCCTAGTACTAGGGGTCATCGGTCGTCGGCACAAACCACTTGCTCAAACTATCGAAACCTGCTTCCCTGGCTTGGCTGCCTTAAGCCTAAACCACTAAACGCTTATACGCCTTTAGCATTAGCGTCCTGTTTGGTGGTTCCGCCTGCTACGGTCAGCGGGGGCATGGTTGGCACGACGGTCCGACAGGACAGCTTTGGAGCCCCTAAGGGCTAAACACGTACGGACTGGCTGTCCTGTCATGAACCCTGCTTAGCTACGTGTCGTACGCATCGGCCAAGCTGTGCAGCAGAGTATCACCATAAGCGCCCGGTCGCTGACGAATCTCTGGTGTTTCACCAGCGAGTCGAACTCCCTCCCCTTAAGGTCCGTCCTGGCCAGCACGCCTGCTACAACGCCTGTCCACGTTGGCCTGTCTGAAGACCCACGTCAGAGTACACCTTGTCTGAATACGCTTGTCATATGAGGCCTGTCTGAATACGCTTGTCAGATTACTAGTCGGCCGCGTCATAATACTAGTCGGATTACCCGTGTCAGAATACGCCTGCATAAGCGTGGCCTGTACGCATAGGTGTCCCGTCTGCTATGGCTTCGGTGGTTCCTATAGCTAAGGGTTCGACGAGCTTCGGTGGTTACCACGATAGGCGGTGTGCGACGGGGCATGGTCATCAAGTACCCGGGCGAGCCTCATGGCGAGACACCTTCGTGTCCAGCAGACGCGAGCTCAACTGCTTTGCTTTCAGGTCCTTAAGACCCGATCCTAAGCAACGCCTCCTAGACCACGACGACGGCCATAACGAATATGGTCCAAGCCCTAAGGTTCTGGAAAGCTCGACAGGTCGTTGCCCTATTCATCCGTATACGGAGCTAGCCCCGACTACAAGCCCAGGCAGAACCGGTGGTCTCCCGGTGGTCGACCTACGACAAACCATGTGTGGTTTAACGCACCGACCTATATGAGCCCCGCTTTGCTGGGCCGGCATGCCTGTCTGTCTGCTCACACAACACTTCACCCCGACCTGTACACGTATGCCTGTCAGAACCACACTGTCATAACTTGTATGAACCACACTGTCATAAGATAACTGAACCACACTGTCATAAGATAACAGTCATAACCAAGCAGTCTACGTTGGTACTACGCTTCAAGCTATCCGCGCTGGTACGGCCGCTTGAAACTGGTGATTCCGCCACTCTGCGTATGAGCGGCCTGCCCACTAGAGGCTCCCCTTCAGTGGTTACTATATCGGCGCCCGAGGTGCTGGGTGGATAGTGGTTCCTTTGGCGAGGGGCTTGTTTTGCGCTACGGACTGGCCTAAGGTCAGGAACCCTGCTACGCTACGTAACGTAAAATAACCATACCACCTAGGACGGACAAGTACACCGTAACGTGCTCTTTAGGTACGTTAAGCGGCATGTGCACTGCGTGCCTGTTCACCTTGTGACGCTACGAGAGCACTGCCTGGTACGTAATCCTTTACTTATCCTGGTCTTGGACCGGTCTACGTGCACGGTGCGAAGCACAGCCTGCTAGGATACCAAGCTGTTGACCTGCCAGCCTTCGGAGCATGAACGTTTATAGTCCCGGCTGGAAGGCCTGCCCTTTGTTTTATGAAAGCATAGAGGACATGGCTGGTGTTAGCTCAGCGATGGCCTGCTTGCCAGCAACCGAAACGTCGAACCACAGGGAAGACGTATGGATCGCCTTGAGCTCCCCTTGACCAGCAGACTCTACGCACGAACTAGACAAGCTCACCCACGGAACCAACCCGTTAACCGGAACGTCTCCCTTCAGACGGGCGGATTGACTTGGCTAAGCTTGCTACGACGACCTTGGCTTAGACCGTCCCAGCCTGTCGCGGAGAGCTCAACCGATGCTTACTAGAACTTATATCCCTTTTGAACACCACCAGGAACCACGCAACACTCCAAAGCACAAGAACTCCCACTTTGTTTCTTTTGACGTTAATACGGTATCGTGTCCAGGCTTGACGGCTTACCTTGCCTTTGACGCCCTCACAGACTACTTAACGGGTCAGAAAAGGGAGGCCCTTGACAATACCATCACACCAAGCAGCTTCATGACTGCTCCTATATTAACCAAAGGTCTCTTAATTGGACAAGGTGTCTCGCTTTGCTCGACCCACTTCAGTTTACCACCAGGCTTCACCACTGCTTCATACGGCTCCTTTAATAAGGATTCTACATATATCTCACTACTTAATATCCCAGCCCAACCAGCAAACCATTTGACACCAGCTACTGCAAGAAACACACCATTACCTGTTAGTGGTTCCGCACAAACCAAGTAATTCACGCTGTCTAACATGGGACCATAAGTACCATAGAAATCCATAAATATATAAGGTGCGTCTGCCGCTATCTGATTAGCGAGCTCCATGCTGGGGGCCGCCCTTCCCCAAAACATGCTGCCGTGCCCGTATTCCAGCACACCTAGCTGGATTTGAGAAACCAGAGACCACACTTCCTCTCGTGTAACTGTTGGTGGCGAAATAGGGTGGTGCATCGTGGGATCGGCCACATGCGGGGCACCTCTCCCGGCAACTCGAGTGGACCTTCCAACGCCCATGACGAACTGGTGCCTGGGTCCGACCCGTGAGACACACTCGTTATTCTAGTAACTGCAAAAAAGAGAAGTACAAAGACTTGTCTCATCCAAGATGGTTAGCTTAGAGGTTAGGCGGTGTTTGAGGTTAGGCGGTGTGTACGAATAGTTCCAGATGTTGTAAATGCCGGTCATAACCACCGTCCCTAAGAAGAGAAGCATAAGACCAGTACCGAAGTGGTCTAACCACATATAACGTTGTTTGGAAACTCTTATGCTCACACACCAAGCCCTGGTTACACAAACCACCAAAGGCTATTAACGTTAGCGCACTTCACGTGCTACCCAAGGGTCTACGAGGGATCCAACGCACGTTCGCCGTACGCTTCTTGATCGACGTGCCTTCGTGCCTGTACACACAAGCGTCATGTCTCCGTGGGCCCGTCTAAATCACGTGGTGTCCACTTACCCCACCCCCCTTGTCAGAATAACGTAATGGCCAAGCTTGTCCAAATAGCGTTATGTCCAAATAGGCCTGTCCAAATGTCTAGGCTGCTTGCCCGCTAGCCTACGCTCCCCGCTTCACGGCACGACCAACGTGCTGTACGCCTACGTGTCTCACGGTCCACGGATACGTCGACCGTAGCGAGCCGCACCCGTCGTGGCTGGAGCACCTAACCATGGCGTGGCTTACTAAGCTCAGCAACCCGAACCTACCCGGAAACCTGAGGACCTGCTTTGCGAGCACGAACGGAGACACTGGAGATCCGCATAACCTTTCTGGTTCATGAAGCCTAGCGCCGTGGTCGCCTCGTGGTCTACGTGCTCGTGCTTCCCTCAACGTGCTCGCCGTCCTTTGCACAAACGCTTACTCTGCGCCTGCCTCATTAACCGGCCTATAGCACGTCACCGTTCACTTACGTCTGTCCACGTATGCCTGTCAAAACACACTTGTCCAAAAAAGCTTGTCAGAATAGGCCTTGTCTAAACAGGCGCTGTCCAACCCTGTCATAATCAAACCTGTCATAATAAGTGTTGTCGGAATACAACTGTCTGCGTATGACTGTCCACATATGTCTATCTGCTTTAGCTGCTTCCACTATGCCTGTTAGCCATGGGCTCCTTCGGTGGTTACGCCTTGCTAGGTGCGTCCGGGGCGTGGTTAGCAACACGAACCTGCTGTCTCGTCTGGCAGGAGCCCCGCTTAGCTACGTTGCTTCCTTGAACAAACCACCGAGTACGCACAAGTACACGTACACCTATGCACGAACGTTTAGCGGCGCCTTGTCCTCGCTACTTGGACGCTTGCTGCTGGCCTGCGCTCCTCACTACAAGCCACGAACCACGTCCTGTTCACTCACGTGCTTCACGAGCGTACGACACGTTGAACAGCGCTAAGACGGACCGCACTACACTTGAGCGCACAAGCCTAGACAGCCAACACAGCTCCAAACTGCTCAGCTAACGTCGACTGCCTGTTTGCCGGTCGAACAACCGGTTTAGCTAGAAGCCTAGTAATTCCGCGGACCACCGGACCTCCCGACCTGCGGACAGAGCAAACTAAGCTGACCACGCTAGCTACCCGAGCAATGATGACCAAACAGGCTTGAAAAGCACACCGAGCCCTGACCACCTCTTTACGGTGCTTACACACCTATGATCACTATTATGTACACACAAGCCCTGGCGGAACGATAACAACGTGCACTATCCGTTAGCTTACTTGAGGTCCGTAAGCAAGGGTCTCCGAGCGAATCTAAGCTTGCGTCACTGTACGTCTTGGACGGCATAACTGCTCTACGACGCGTGGAAACCTGTTTGTCGATTGCTCGCTACAAGCTACGGCGAACTCAACACCACCTTAGGCTACGTATTTCGTGTTCAAGGCCCCCGACAAGATCTCTGATAAGCTCTCCTTCCCCAGATCAAAGCGATCATATACTGACGTGTTATGTCACGATGGCCCACGATACGCTGAACCTGCTGAATTGGCAATACCGTCAACAAACGTGTTATATAGTTAACCCGAAAACCATGAGTGGTTATTTGAGCTAACCCATGTCCAATGGCTGATGGAGAAGTTTAGCCCCGACGACCAGTCACGAGGAGGTTGTGGCTGGAATGACCTTTGGAAGACCCTGGCAAGACGCTGATAGGCAAACCTTGGCCTGACCTTCATGAACCGCCCGCAAACGCGATAAGTGCTCCTGGTGGTACTTACGAAGAGCTAAACGCAGGTCTTCCGTTACTAGTACACGACGTACGTCGCTTACTTTTGGTTGCCACACGCTCAACATATCGGTGCCCTCCAGCAGCGACTCCAGCTCCTTAAGCTCGGCGCAGTCCTGCTTCGCGCCGCTCGTAGCCCGAAATGAAACAGGTTATTGCCAAACGACGTAGCGACCAGTTTGCTTGCCGAGTAACCTTTGGGCCTCCTCTCCCTCAGGAACAAGTCATAGAACTCTTGGCTTGCTGCTTCTCTTTAGGCTTCTTCTTGACCGCGCGGCTTCTTCGCCTTCTGTACAAGACTACTTATGAGCTTTAGCAGTGCCTCTGTACTTATTAGCATATTCTCCCCCCCGTGGCCTACCCTTTCCACTGGTTGCTCGCTCTCTAAGTCACGTACATCATTGCTCTTATGTTCACTTACACCGCTACTAGACAACACTTTGGTTAATGCTTCCTCAACTGACGACCTACACTTTTCTTCTACAGAGACCAACGGTACACTCGGCTCATCTTCCAACTTCATGTTGCCTCCTTGAAGTACGTATTCATTCGTAATATATTTTTGGTTACCTTAGACTTATGGACACACAAGCCCTGGCTGGTACGTCCGTCTCTGTGGTCGACGTTACGGAAACCATACCTTTTTGCCTTTACGAACTGGCTGTCCCCTCTTCTGTCCCGACACAATGACATGCCTCTTTGCCTGTTCACGTAGTCTATGCGCCTGATACGACACCCGCCTGTACGCATATTGCTTGCCTTAGTGCCTGGACACGTACGCCTATCTGCTTGCCGCGCCCGGTACACTATGGTCACCGATGGTGCTTACGCCTAGCTACGGGGTGCTGGGTTGATAGTGCTTACGCCTATCAGCGGGGTGCTGAGTGGATAGTGCTTACGCCCCCGGGATTATCCAGGCCTGGTCGACACTAAGGGCAAAAAACACGTTGGAGCCCTTCCTTGCTACGTGCTCCTTGTGCGCTACGCGCCCGTTCACCTTATCCCGTTCCTACCTAGCCCTGGTACAAACCCGTATGTAATTCCTGCTCCACGAGCTGGTCCACTCACTGTCCTCCTAGGGCTGTCTACAGAAGCCTGGATATGTTGCGTTGTCTACTATGGCTGTCCACGTGGACACGGCTGCTTTGGCCTGGCCACGTAAGCCTTACACGTTTATATGTCCACGTTGACACGTCCACCGCTAAGCAACGTCAGAATCACTTAGTGGCCGCGTAGCGCCTTATACGTTGGCCTGTCGGAGTTGGCCTGTACAAATAGCGTGGTGTCCACGTTGGCCTGTCGGAGTAGCTAGGTGTCCACGTCGGCCTGTCTGAGTATCGAGGTGTATGGTCAGACAAGACGTCGAGCAGTCCGCCTTATCGCGGGGTTGTTTGAGACAGGACGACACTACGGGCCAAAAAACCTCAGGAGCGCTTCGCGGGTCTGTTACCTTTCTTCAACATACCGACGAACCTAGACTCGTATACCGTAACGTGCTCAGCTGGTACGTAGAGGGCTTTCTGTGCAAAGTGCCTGTTCACCTTATGCCGTTACGAGAGCACTGCCTTAATCTATGTCCATTCCTCTATGCTTATAGCGCTGGCTTCGAAGGCCTCTTTGCTCACATCTGCATAAGCAGACGTCCAGCTATGGAACAAGGTTTTGCGGCGTGGAACAGCCTATAGCCGTGTCACCTTCGTGTCCAACATGCGCTGGTTGAAGTCACTAGCCTTCTGCTTACCCATGAACCGCTCCTCGTACAAACCCTTCCCTTCTGGACTCATACCGCAGGTTCTACAAACCAGACCGTCTCGAAACCTTGAAGCTTCCTTACCCGCCTTGACCCAACTCAAGCGCTCACTGCCTGCTTCGTCTGCTCCAACCTGGGTGCTCCCTGGTCACCTAGCTCTGAGCCCACCTACCCGCTAAGCAACCAGCAGCTCTGCTTCTAGCGGACGTATAAAGACGTATGTGCTTTTTAGAGAAGTCCCTAAGATCTACGCCCACCTTTCCACACCGTCCCAGATGTTACAGTTCACTCTGTACCTTCGACCAGTTACCCCAAGACTCTATAGCTTGTTTGTGCGAATGTGTTGCCACTTAGGATGCTTATGTCTTCCTGTTACACTATTGCATCAGTCAGAGAGCGACTGCGTACACAAAACCGCAACACACCCGAAAAGCTATCGGGCACTGTCTTTTGCTTCAACTTGTTCGCGTAGCTCGTAGCTTACTTCATGGCCTCCGCGATAGAGGACAGCGCCCCCACCTGCGTGCCTCCAACCAGATGCTTCTGGTCAACACTCTTCACTATGTCAAACCAGAGCGGGCTACAGTACTCCCGCCTGGTACAGCACATGTGGTGAAGATTTCAATGTGCGCAGCTACACCTTCATGCCTGCTTAGTCCAGGCGCTGATGGTAAGCAACAAGTTCAGATAACGCTTCCACTCACCACCGTCTGCTGGATACGATGCCGGATACGTTAGCGTGCTCAACCACGACCTGCCACAGAGCGCGTTACCCTACGTTCACTTTAGCAACAAGCCCTGGCGATGGCCTCTGTCGTACGGTGGTCGACCTACGGAACACATACCATCCTGTGCTTAACGCACAGACCGCTTCAAGATACGCTTCGCTCGATCCACGTACCTTTACGCCTGTGCTCTTTTGCGTTGTGGCCCCGTAGGCCTGCCTGAATAGCCCACGTGTACGCTTGGCGGAATACCGTGCTGTCCATGTATCCGTGTCAGAATACCGCGGTGTCCACATAAGCCTGTCTACTATGGCTGTCCACGTGGGGCAGTCAACGTTGACGCGTCAGCGTAGGCCTGTCAACATAACGTGCCGTGTGCTATCACGCCTGGCTACGCTGGCCTGTCTGAATACGTCGGAATACGGCTGTCTGAATACCCGTGTCAGATTACGCCCGTCGGAATACGCCTGAGCCCTGGAGACGCCTTCTTGCTATGTCTTCGGTGGTGGCGACCATAGGCGAGTGCGACCGGGAAACCACGGAAGGCAAGACCAGCTTGCCCCCCTGTCCAGAGCCAAGCTTTGCTACGTAGCGTAAAATGACCATGCCCCCTAGTACTGACAAGTACACGTACACGTGCTCTTTAGCAGCGTCCTGTCCGCTATGGCCTTGGGTGATTCCGACAAAAGGCGGAGGTCAGCGTACGCATGGTCGGCACGACGGTCCGACAGGACAGTGAATGAGACCCGCTTCACTGGGACAACGTGCCTGCCTGTTCGCGTGGTCGGGCAGTCCGTTCATGAGCCCCGCTTCGCTGGGACAACGTGCCTGCCAGCCTGCCCGTTCGTCTGGTCGGAAGGTCCACGTGGCCTGTACGCCTTGGCCTGTCCATGCTTGACTGTCAGATTACACCTGAATACACTGCTTCACTGTCAGATTACGTCCGTCATAAGACATGCTAAAGAGTATACAGAGTCCACCTTCGTCAGAATACGCCTACAAAGGCTGGACGCTGCTAAGCAAACTGTCTGCGTATGCCTGTCTGTTTTAGCGTCCAGCCTGCTATGGCTTCGGTGGTTCCTATATCGGCGTCGGGGGCGTGGTCCACACTACGGACGAGCTGTCCCGTCAAGAGGAGCCCTGCGTTGCTACGTTACGTTTATGGACCTTAACGCTACCCTGCTACGGAAACCCCCGCGACAAGCCCAAGCAACACAGTCTCCCGTTGGTCGATCGGACGGGTTCCTTCGGACACTTGACGTGTACGGACGTCCAGTCCGGACAGCTATCCACGTGTACGGACTTGACGTCCGTAGGCGAGGGTCTATTAGCCTTTCCACGCTTGACCGGACTGCCTTTCTTTATATTAACACTTGAACACGCGACCTGAATGCTCGGCTGCTTGCCTGCTGGCCCGCGCTTTAGCTCAATGGCACGACCGACGTGCTGTTCACTCACGTGCACAAAAGACGGACACGTCGACCAGCGGAAAGACGGACCGGACACCACTTGAGCTACAAACCATGACGTGGCATTAGACCGCTCAGCAATGGCCACCGTACCTTCAACCTGAGGACGAACATCGTGAGGACGAACGGCAATCACTGGAGATCCGAGTAACGTTTGTGGTTCATCTCTTTTTGGTGTGCTTGGAGAACGTTACCAGATGGGTTACAGCAAACACTTGACGTGTACGGACGTCCAGTCCGGACAGCTATCCACGTTAACGGACTTGACGTCCTAAGCTAGGGTAGGGTATACCTGTCTGTCCACGCTTGCGTTACTGTACGGTTTGGACTAACGATCGCTCAACAACGCGTCATAACCCTTACCCCCTACGTTGACCTTCGGAAGACGGACCGGATACTTTTGAGCTACAAGCCTCCTTACCCGACACTATGGTAAGCGCTCAGCCAACGGACTCTACCCGCCGGTGGCTGCTTGCCTGCTTGCCCGCTCGTCTGCGCTGGCTGCTCAACAGCATGACCGACTCGCTGTTCGCCTGCGAGCTTCACGTGTTTTGGGTGGCGTGATGGCGCCTTACCTTGTGCCTTGGGCGTCGTGTGTTGCCGTCCTTGGCACCAACCACTTACTGTGCGCCTGCGAGCTGCACGAGCTGCTCGCCTGCCCGTCTAAGCAAACAGAACGTTCAAACCCTACGACATGGTCAACGTACAACTAATCTTCAGCAACAAGCCAAGCCCTGGCCGAACAAATGCTGGGCTTGGCTTGACTTGACGGACTGGCTGTACGCTTGCGTGTCCGTGGTGGATGCCGGGATGCTGGGCGGGGCCTGGTCAACTCAGCTTGCCTGCTTGCCTGCGATGCCTGCGATGCCTGTTCTTGTGGCCTGCACAACAGCTACGTACGCCTTTAGCGTTGGGGCGTCCTATCAAACTGTACGCTTAGCCAGGACCCGTACGCCTGGACGCATACGCCTCGAAGCCGCTAAGCAAACTGGACACGTACGCCTATCTGCATTAGCGTCATTCAGCTATGGCTTCGGCCTCTAGAGGCGGGGTGCTGGGTGGATAGTGGTTCCTATATCTAGGTATACGCGAGGCCTGGTCGACACTACGCACTAGCTGTCCCGTCACAAGCCCAGGCGGAACCGGTCGTCTCCCGGTGGTCAACTCCCGGAAACCATACCACGTTGAGCTTAACGGTGCGAAGCACGGCTCTGGAGTCCCGCTTCGCACGACGTGCCTGTTTGCCTGTTCACGTGACCTGAGCGCCTGCCTCGTAAGCCTGGCTCAATCACGTCACCTGAGCTTACGTCTGTCAACATAAGCCTGTCTACGTAGGGGTGTCCACGTACACCTGTCAACGTGGACACGTCAGCGTAGGCCTGTCAACATAAGCCTGTCCACTATGGCTGTCCACTATGGGCTGTCAACGTGGACACGTCAGCGTAGGCCTGTCAACATAACGTTAGTGTGCTATCACGCCTGGCTACGCTGGCCTGTCAGAATAACGTCTGTGTCCGCTCACGCCTAGGCACCAGTGCCTGTCAGCGTACGCCTGCCTGTATTGGCGTCCTGTCGTATATTCCTTCGGTGGGTCGGCGGGATACGCGAGGCCTGGTCGACACTACGGGCTGCCTGGACTCAGGAGCCCTTCGTTGTCTTCAGCTACAAGCAAGCCAAGGTATGCCCGGTTACCGGAACGTCTACCTGACGGAACCACGCTACGGTACGTTAGGCATACACTTCAGCCTGTTCGTACGTCGCGCAATGAACGGTACGTGCTACCCGTGCCTACAACAACACCACTCACCTTGTTGACGTATGTGACGGGGGCGGGAATAACATAGTGAACAGGAAGTCTCTCCTTTGCTCTTACGTCTGGTCAACCAAGGGCGGCGGTCTCTCTTCTGCGGTTGCTTTTGAAGTGTCTCTATGCTTACAGTTACTCGTGGCTGCTCGCGTCTCTATGTATGGATAGCTATGCTCTCCCGTTATCCGCTCAGCATCTTCTGACAAAGTGTTCTCTCCGGAGTGGCTAGGCTTACTGTCCACTAACGCCTGCTCAACCAGCACCTCCTCTTGGCTGTCCATATACGGAGCTGTTGCTTGACATGTGTTCGCTCCCTTGACCTCACCTTGAGGTGTGCTTGCTCGTATACTGCCCATCTTATGATCGTCAGAAGACAGACCTTTGTATGCTTAGGTGCCTCGACTAAGGGTGCGTCTGTCAAACCTTTGTCAGACAATAGACTGTCAACACCTGAGGCGTCCGCACACGGCTTGTCACCAAAGCTAGTGTCTGCATAAGACGTGTCTGCATAATAGTGCGGAGAACCTGTCCGCATAATACGTGTCCGCAGATGACGTGTGAGCAGGCCCCTCTTCAGCAAGGCTCTTGAATATAGGCGCTTCTACGACTTGCTTTAAAGCACCTTAACTTAGGCGCTTACACTCACGCTATCAGAGATAACAGACAAACAGAGGGTACACCGTATCAAAACCCAAGCTTCCTGCAAA
>JFJP01038289.1_pt1 | contig 19697 bp, 15 predicted proteins | sample 431651 | NCBI WGS metagenome assembly JFJP01 (sample SAMN02602958, study PRJNA72255) | Microbial mat metagenome, whole genome shotgun sequencing project. | biome: fresh water; feature: sink hole; material: water; isolation source: purple microbial (photo- and chemosynthetic) mats found in...
ACCATAGCATTGGCGGAGTTGAATGGATTTTTGCCCGGAGAGTTCCGTAATTCCGGTAAAGTGACGACTATCCTTTGATGTAAGCGATCTGTGAATACAGATCAATTCCATATTTTAAAGTAGCTTGGAAGGAGTGAAACATGCCAGGTCCAGGAGCATATCTTATAGGTGAAGAAGAAAAGACTGAAATTCTTGAAGTGTTGCAGTATGGACATTTAAGCAGGTATGGAAATGCGGATGATCCGGGGTACAGAAGAAAAGTTGTCACCTTTGAAAAAGAATTTTCAAAGGAATGTGGTGTTGCCCATGCTGTGGCAGTGTCTTCCGGTACTGGTGCCATCATGGCTGCGCTTGCTGCGCTTGATATCGGTCCCGGTGATGAGGTAATCGTACCCGGTTATACCTTCATTGCAACCATGTCAGCGGTAATGCTCATGGGAGCTACGCCGGTACTTTCAGAAATCGATGAATCATTGACCATGGATCCTGGTGATATTGAAAAAAGAGTAAGTTCAAGGACAAAAGCGGTAATTCCAGTGCACATGCTCGGTAATCCATCAGACCTTGACCCCATACTTGCAGTAGCTAAAAGAAATAATATCCATGTCATAGAAGATGCCTGCCAAGCGGCCGGTGCAAAATATAAAGGAAAATCTGTTGGTAGTTATGGTCGGCTTGGAGCATTTTCACTGAACGTTTTTAAAACTATTACTGCCGGTGATGGGGGCGTGGTCATTACAAATGAAGATGAACTGTATGAAAAAGCATTTGGTTTCCATGACCAAGGTCATAAACCTCTTAGGATGGGGCTTGAAATTGGAAATAGAAGCATCCTTGGAATGAACCTGCGTATCAACGAGCTAACAGGTGCCATTGCACTGGCGCAGTTACGTAAATTAGCTGGAATTACTCAAAAATTGCGTAAGAACAAGGCACTATTAAAAGAATATATTTTAGGAATTCCTGGTGTTGGTTTCCGAAAAATAAACGATCAAATGGAGTGTGGCACTTTATTGACCTTGCTCCTTGAAGATAAGTCACGCTCTGATAGAGTAGCTGATAGATTAAAGACAAAAACTGTGGCGCATTCTGGGTGGCATGTGTACAATAATATGGAACATATTTTGAAAAAACTGGATATAGAACCACATTCATTGCCTGCTACAGACCAAATTTTAGACAGGGCAATAAATATATCTATCGGCGTTGTAGATGCTGGTCTTGGTTCGCCATTTGGTATCGATATACTTTCTACTGAAGAAGAAATAGAAAGAAAAGGCAAGGAACTACGAAAAATATTGATTGAAGCTTAATAATTATTTTAAGGCGATCTGTATTCTTGCCTGCCATAACGTACTGGCAGGCAAGAGTAAATAGATTGAAATTTTATATTATAAGTCGCTCAAGATTTGAATGCTTCATATATTGTTCCGCTGAAAGGTTCCATGGAAATGTTAAATGTGTTTGATTCTAGAATAATTTCCAGCAGAAGTAGAGTGATTCACTACAATGAGAAGATCTTTTTCTGTTCCTTTAAGTATACCAATTTCTATTTTTGGTTCCTGTACGATAGCATAAGGAACAATTCTTGCACAATCAGCCAAAGTTTTATAAAACTCGGAAAGACGTGTTGTCTCTTCAAAAGCCCAGTATTTTTTTCCCATCAGTAATTCCAAAGGATAGGCAGATACAATGCATTGACCCTTACCAAGTTTATGCCTGGTGATAGCAGGGAACCCATCATCATCTACGGCAATTACTTCAGCACCTTCTGATTTAAGTAATACTCCGGTACCGTCAACTCCCTGAAATGTTGCAAATGATATGGTATCTCCTGCTGAAATACTTCCAAAATTTTTCTGGAACGTCAACTGGATCGGATCCCGCCAACGAGCCCTGTCTATCATTGAGACACCACAAATTTCTGAACACAATTCACGAGGAATAGCGGAATTAGAATTCATGGATGCGTATAAAGTACCGCCAGCGTGAATAAAATCCCGTGCCTTGTTCCAGAATGTGGTATATACATGATACGAGAAATAGACTCCGCTGGATCCAGTCATAGGATATGGAGCTATGAGTAGTTTAATGTCTGGCCAGGTGTCGTTCTCTTCAAGAAATGATGCTGTAATTCCTGATTGTCGGCTTAGAATATATGTTGAGAGAAGCGATTGTACCAGTTGCTCCTGTGCCGGGATATCCGTTGTATGGTGAAGTTGATCATCCCGTGGAACGTATTGATACATAGTGTCTGGTGGAAATCCATACTTGGAAAAATCGAGTCCTTTTGACCATTCATGAGGAAGAATAATTGCAGCTTGGGGTACTTCCAGTTCAAGTCCATTCAGATTGAGTGATGAAAGTATCTTACCCATGTTCGATAATTCAAGTCCATTTGGTCTTGCATTCCCTTGATGATCTGTAATGCCAAATTGGGTTTCATGTGGATTTCTAATATAAGGAGCCCGAGTATATTGCAGGTCTGGATCCGCATCGGTAAATGTCCATGCTATGAGGCCAATGTTACCTGCAGCAAGCGCTGAATGCATGAATACATCATAATATCGAGCCTGTAATTTAAGATCACATTGTGCTGATGATGAGCCAAATTCCTGCATCATCACGGGTTTGCCTACACTATTAGCCAGCCTTGTTTCGAAGCCAGCAGAATAAGAACTTCGGGTTGATAACACAGGCTCTGGATAGTAGACTTGGTTGTACAGCGGGTATGGATGGACGCTCAAAAAATCAACCCACGGAGATATATTCGAAGCACGGAATGGACCTCGAGCCAATTCCATATTAGAAACACCAACCATCACCATATGGTTGGTGTCGTATTTACGTATGCTATCACTTAATAACTGAGTCCATACTGCTGCTGCGGCATCACTTGTCTGACCATTTTTCATTACTACCCAGAAAGGTGGTTCATCCGTAAGATCCCATGCCAATATCGATGGTTCGTTGCAGTATCGTTTTGCAAATTCTTCTACATGACGCGCCTGTAAAAATAACAGGTCTGAATCAGTATGGGGATGCCTTCCTTGCCGCCATGGAATATCCCACCACGCGTCTCCAACTTCTCCACCGGCAAAAAGTGCAGGATTCAGATAGATTCCAAATTCATGAGCCAGTGAGATTAGATAATCCAATTGCTCAAACGCTTTAGGATTATATTGTCCTGGCCTTGGTTCAACCCATTGCCAAACCATGTCAAAGCGTACAAAGTTCATATTCATGTCGCTCATTATAGAAAAGTCTTTTTTTATACGATCCGGATTCCATTCAAAAGGCCATTGCATAGCCGATTTTGATGGAACCCAATTGACACCGGTTGGAATAAAACGTCCGGATTCGTTGCAAAGATAATTGCCAGATAACTTTACAAAACTGAGCATACTTGTTATTCCTCCGTAGAATTATTGTTACAAGGGCAAATCATGAAGCGGCAACCTTGTTGCTAAAGGTTGCCGCTTGCTTATATTATTTTGAACTCAGATAAGCGGCAGATTGCTTTGCAAACTCAGCCTGCACCTTATCTATACCGGCAATTTTCAATTGATCCTTTAAGGATTTAAGCCCTTCTGTTGGATCAACCAATCCCCATGTAACTGGTTTTGCATATTGATCTTCTACATTCGAGATTGCCGCAAGTTCAGCTTCAACAGGGGTTCTGTCAAAGGTGAATAAAGCATATGGAGAAGTAACTGCTTTTTTCATGAGGCTATCCAAAGTTGAAATGAAATTTGGAAAAAGATCAGGCGCATATTTCTTGAAAAGGGCATTCTTCAAACCCCAAATCGATACATCTTCACCAGAGTAGAAATCCCCGCTACCTTTAATGAGTCTCTTCTCAGAATCAAGATTATAGTTTACGCCTTTGATTCCATAAAAAAGGAGATCATTATATGATTCGTCTTGTATGAATTTTTCGAGCACTTTAAGTGATAACTCCGGATTTTTGGACTTAGCTCCAATAGCATAACCGTTGCCATCATAAGTAGTTTTGGTCATGGTAGTATCTGGACCCATTACATACCATTCGAGCTCCCAGGAAGGATTCTCCGATTTTACTCTACGGTAGACATCATTCAATTCCATGATGTTGACTATGGCCATTCCACCTGTTCCAAGCTGGAAAGAGTCCCTGGCTATACCTTCATTGGATAGAACATTCTTTGACCAGAATCCTTTATCGTTCCAGGTTCTCATTCTCTTGGCAAAGGCTTCGAACTCAGGAGTCAAGTACCACGAAAAAGTCTTTTTTGGGTCTTTAAGGCTGTAAAACACTGAACCCATAAAATTATCAGGCATCCAGTCATTTTCAAACATGACCATGCTATTGAGCAGGCCGGTATCATTGAAACCTGCATTGAAAGGTATCATCTGTGGTTCGTTCTTTTTAATGGCATCAAGATAAAGCTCAAGGTCAGCAACTGTCTTGATAGCAGGAGTTCCATACTTTTTACGTAGATCTCCCCTTATTAGATAGCCATTGTCGTTTAGGTCTGTCGACATCGCTGGAACCATATATTGATTGCCTTTATATGAACTTTGATCGATTGCATCCTTGTTCAAGGATTTAGCGATCTTGGGTGCATTTTTAGCAATCAAATCGTTGAGGGCAAGATATCCGCCTTTCTGCTTGAACTCACCAAAGAAACACCAGTTGGCAGTATATATAATATCAAAAGCCTCTCCGCTATTCAGGATAAGTGGATATCGAGTATCCCAATCACCCCAGGAAAGAAAATTGAATTTGACCTTTGCATTAAGGTCGGCTGCCAGTTTTTTGTTAACCTCTGCTTCTACCGACTCAAAGCCAGCTGGTGGTTCTCCAAGTAAGTACATAGTCAGCTCGGTAGGTTTTCCACCGGAAGTCTGAGTACCTGCATCTTTGCTTCCACTGGCAAATACCGCCGATGAAATGCACAACAACATAAAAATCGACATAACCCTTCTCATCTTTGAACCTCCTTGAACTGTATAATCAGCAGCCAGGCTGCCAATTTGCATATCAATCAGCCCTTGACCGAACCTATGGTCAATCCGCGAATAAAATATTTTTGGACAAAAGGATAAATAATAAAAATAGGCATTGTTGATAGAATAATTACTGCCATTTTCATTGATTCTCTTGGTAACTCCTGGATACTTAGCCTGGCACCTTTGGAAACAGCCTCTGCGAAACTGCCACTATTGAGCATTCTGTATAAAAAATATTGTAATGGATATAAATTCCTATTATCGATAAACAACATGGCATTGTACCATTCATTCCAATAATTCAATCCGATAAACAATCCAATGGTTGCGAGTATTGGAACGCTCAATGGTAAAGCAATTGAGATAAACATTCGTAAATGAAATGCTCCGTCAATTTTAGCAGATTCAAATATCTCGGTTGGAATTGAAGCCATATAACTTTTCATTATTATGATATTCCAGACACTGAATAGTGATGGGATCAACATTGAAAGAAAATTATCCTTCATGTTATATACATTAACCATCAATATATAATAAGGAACCAAGCCTCCACTGAATAATGTAGTAAAAAAAATAAAAAACGATATTTTATTTCTATATTTATATGATTTACAAGACAGGACATACGATGCCAAAGATGAAAGAAAAAGACTACAGATTACGCCGATTGATGTAAGCAGGATGGTTACCAGATATGATCTTAATAATGCATCGGTTTTATTAAAAAGATATTTATAAGCATCTAGCGTTATATGTTTTGGGATCAAGGAAAATCCATTAAGCTGAATTTCTTTTTCTGGTGTTATTGAGCCTACAATAACGAGCAAGAAAGGCAATAAACAAAGTATAGAAAGAATTGATAAAAATATATATCCGACAGTATTTAAGATTAACCTGTCTTTTTCAGCCTTCATAATTGACCTCGAAAATACTAAAATAGTGCATAATCTTTTCGAATCTTCTTCAGAAGAAAATTAGCAGCAATTATTGTAAGAAAACAGAATACTGATTGATATAGTCCCGCAGCGGCTGCCATACCTACATCAAAATTTTGAGTTAAAGATCTGTAGACATATGTATCAATGACATCAGTAGCGTTATATAGCAAACTGTTCTGGCCAATTAACTGATAGAACATCTGAAAGTCTCCTCTGAGAAGAGTTCCTAGATTTAACATAAAAAGAGTAATGATAGTTGGTGTCATCTGCGGTAAGGTAATATGAAATATTTGTTGAAATACATTGGCTCCATCGATTTTTGCAGAGTCAAATAATTCTGGATCTATTGAAACAATTGTTGCCAAGTATACTATTGCTCCATAACCAACCCATTTCCATGAATTAACGAAGACCAAAAAATATTTCCAGATTGAAGGTTGCGAGTAAAAATTAATTGGATTCAGCCCAAGTTGCTTTAGAAGAGAATTGATAATGCCATATTCATAACTTAAAAGGTTATATGCAAATGCACCAATCACGACCCAGGATATAAAGTGAGGTAGGAATAGTAGTGATTGTGATGCTCTTTTAAAAATCTTGCTACCTATCTCATTTAGAAATATTGCTGTTATTATCTGTAGTAACGTGCTGGTAAATATAAAGGCTAGATTGAATAAAACAGTATTGATAGTAACAATGAATGCTTTTCCAGAAATAAAGAAAAATCTGAAATTTTCAAAACCTACCCAAGGACTTTTTATGAATCCAAGATCCAGGCGGAATCTTTTAAAAGCAAGGAATATTCCTCCCATTGGCACATAATGGATAAGGAGGAAAAATAATATTGCTGGAAAAATCATAACAGAGAGTTCTAGATTCTCTCTGTAGCTATCCAACGAAAAGCGCTTCTTTTTCATCTGCATAACTATATTAGAGCAGTGATTTGATTGTCAGTAAACTGTAAAATTTGAACATTTATTCAATTTTTGTATATTCATCATTTAAATAGTGTACAATATAATTGTAATGGAAAATCTCTTTTTTATAGGTAGTGAGTCATGAAGGAAACAAAGCGAAAGATTTTTGCATCAATCTTCAGATGGTTCATTCTTGGTATCTTCCTGGTAATAATTACATTTTCATTTTTTCTATATACACAATTTGAAAATATCGTACTGGCTTTAATCTATGCATCGTTTAAAGATAATCTAAATCAGACTAAAGCTAGTGTTGAGTATGTACTCGATTCTGCAAAAGTTGTCAGCCTTCAAATATTCAATAATGAGTCATTGCAGAAATTATTCTATTATCCTGAGCTTGATAGCGTATCTTCGTTTCAAGCATTAAGACAATTGAATAACTATAGACAGGCAAATAATACGTTGATTCACTCTATTTATATATATAATAAAAGAATTGACACATTTTATGTATCCTCTGGATTTTCAACAGATTTTAAATATTCAAGTAAATATTTTCCGGATAAAGAAATAATAGATCTTTTTAAAGAATCTTACCTAAATAATGAGTACCAAATGATAGCCCGAGATATTTCAATAGACACTATAAAAGGTATGAATATCAAAGTTCGTGTACTTACATACATATTTAAAAAACTTTCAACTTTATCAATGCCTGAAGCTGCCGTTGCAATCAATGTTTCTTCAAGCTGGATACAAGCTATATTGGATATTTTAGGTAAAAATCAAAGTAATTCTGTTTTCATCATTGACAAAAATGCTAGTATTGTCATTTCAGATAAAATATTGGTATCAAAAATTGAAAATTCAAGATTAATATTTGTTGAAAATATTCTTGAAAAAAAAAGTGAGGAAGGTTATTTAATTTCACAATTCGATGGTATTAAATCATTAATATCGTATCAATTCATACCATCGCTAAATTGGTATTTGGTTCAAATAACACCGTATCAAGATATTGTTTCAAGAATTTCAATTTTACGTTTTAGAACGTTTCTTGGTAGTATAGTATTTTTGATACTGGGATTACTTGTATCATTCATAATAAGCAATCGAGTATATAAACCTATAGCGCCAATAATTAAGAGAAGTAATGATCTTGAACAAGAGAAAGAGAAAAATACAAAAGCACTAGGATTCACGTATCTTGTTAGATATGTGCGTGAAGAGGTGAGTATGGAAGAGAATGGATTGGTAGAAAATATGGCTATGTTTGGTCTACCGATCGCAGATTCATATTCAATTATTGCCATGCTGCTTCGCTTTGATAATTATGTCAAATATAAATTGCTATATAATAAAGCTGAGCGTATCGCTTTAAAAAATGAAGGTTTAGATAATTTAAATAAAATATTGGAGAAAGAGATTGGTGGTTTCAGCATTGATGTCGGAGATGATCAATACTTTATAGTCGTACCAATTGGTAAAAATAAAATTGTGGTTCATACATTAATTCTTGATTTGCTGGCTGAATTTAAGAAAGCGATGCAATTTATTAATGTTGATTCATTTACATCTGTATATATAGGTCCTCTGGAATCAATGGAAGATCTTTATGGAATACAGACAAAACTGTACAATATTTCAAATAACCGCTGGATATCAGGATATGGTAATGTATTTAATGCTAATGATACAGCAGAGCATATAGAATGCAATGATATTTCATCCCATGAACTTGAAGAAACAGAGAAAGGATTTAAAAATGCCATAGCATTACTACATGATCAAAAAGCGATAGAAATGATTAATTCAATTGAAAAGTGTTATTCCAAATTAAACTATTTATCTGCAAGAAGTAGAATATCTACTCTGGCATATAACATCATTTCTGAAATAATTCTACCTTTATATCAAAGTAGAAACATGGACTGTCCTGATGACATTAGTAATTTTCCATTAAAAATAAACGATGCAGAAACCTTATCAATAATAAGTATTGAACTGCGTCAATTAATATTAAAGGTTGTCAATCAAATACAAGATAAGAATAGTAATAAGATTAATGAGCTAATTGCAAAAACTATAGAATTCATTGAAATCAATTATAATAATACCAATTTATGTCTAGCGATGATTTCAGATGCAATAGGTATTTCTACAGAATATCTTGGAAGAATTGTAAAAAGAAAAACAGGAAAGTCTGTTGCAGACCATATAAATGATATTAGGCTTATTAAATCATATGATTTATTATTGACAACCAACATAACAATAAAAGAATTAACCAGCAGGGTAGGTATTTCAAATGATCAATATTTTTATACACTATTCAAAAAAAAATATGGCATGACACCAAAAGAATTGCGTTACAATAAATCATAGAAAACTTCTGATTAAAGAATTTCCGCCTCGAATCGATTAAATTATAGATTCGAGGCGGAATGAAAATACAATTCTTACTCTTCCAGAGCTCCAAGATCTGGTGCATCTTTTCTATTAGAAAAATCAAAATCATATTTAAGAATATCAAAAGAAGAACCGCGATCGATTATTGATTTAATATTTTTTGGTTTCATGTCTTTATCAAAATCAGGATCTCCGATCCATTCAGAAGAAACAGAATATGGACCATTTATTTCATGAGTAAAAAGATTGTTTGAAAGCTTGAAAGACCCGAATGCAGTACAAAAATCTGCTTCAATTATTGAAGTAAACATATCAGGTACGGAAAATATATTATTAAAAATACTAACGCCATTGTCTGAACCATTACCGGAATCATAATGAAGATATAAAGCACCATTTATATTATTTACACTGTTATTGAAAATATTTATGTTGGAAGTATGATCGCCCCGTAAACCAAACGCAAAATACGCTTTATCAGAGAAAGGAACAGTATTGTAAATCAAGTTATTAAAAATATAAATATTTTTACTTTCTATTGTTCCTGGATCACCACCTGCGTCAACACCTATGATGTAGATTGGATCTTCTTCATATGCAGGTGTAATGTCTCTAAGAATATTTGAATAAACTAATGTATTATCGGCACCAGGTTGAAGGTTAATAGCTCCATTCCAAAAATTGTTAAGAGCAAAATCGTGTATGGAATTACTTTCAATTACTGTACCGATATCATGATATTCTTTGACTTCGATTGCATTTTCCATCCATGCATCGGCACCATGTGAAATATTATTGTCAATTACATGCGTAAACTGGGTATAATTACAATCTTCACCTTGCCCGCCAGCACCAATATATATCGCTTCACTTGTTGTATCTGTAATCGTATTGCCAATCAAGTAATTATACATCGCAGGCATGATCTTGTTTCCATTAACCAATATTCCGGCAGCTCCCCACATATTCGAAATATTGCAATTGCTGACAACGATATTGCTTCCGCATTGAATATGAATTCCTCCAGAAGTATTCGAGCCAGTGAGTGTTAATCCATCAATATTTATATTTGAAACTGGTGCTTCTGCCCCACATGGTTCAATCCAACCATTTCCGATATATAGTACAGTACTGGAATTTTTATCAGCGCTTACATCAAGCAATACTTTTCCAGCTGCTGGATCGGAATTTTTAAATTGTACAGGCAGTCCGATACTGGCAGAAAGATACATCAAATCTCCAGTTTTCCCGGATTCATCTATGAATGAAGCCCCTTCTACAGTGACAATGTTATTTTTCTTGTCAATGGATATAACTTTATAAACACCGTTATTGGAAGCCCAACTTCGCGCAAGATACAAATAATATCGACCGACATGGTTTTTAAGATCGAGTTTAGAAAGATCTACAGAAGATGGAAATTTTACCTGATTTCCTTTTTTAACATCAACACCAGTACTCATAGGAACAAGTTCTTTTCCAGAAACCTTAACATACATTGTTTCATTGTAAGAACCTGGTTTTATCCAAACAATACTGCCAGGTAGCAAATCGATTTTTGTGGCTTCTTTAATAGTTTTGAAAGCAGAATCCCAAGACAATCCATTACCGGAAGCAGGGACAGCTGCATCAACAAAATATTCCGGATCTGATGCGACGCTCGCACAGCTACCAAGAAACAGAGCCAAAATACTTTGAACAATCAGTAACTTTGTAACCTTGGATAAACATTTAGGTCTCATGATTCTCTCCTTACATATCAAGAAATGGTACGCCCACTACCATGAGCTTCATTGAGTAACCCTATTGACTTTTCGAATAGAACTTGCATTGTGCCTGGTTCAATTCCATGCCTTAACGCAATCTCAATTTCATATTCTCCACGAGAAAAATCGTTCTGGCCTGGAATATATCCAACTGTACCATCACCAAGAGTAGCAACTATTGTAGTTTTGAAAGGACTGGCTTTTTTAATATGGATTCCATATTCTGTGAATATCTCAGCTGATGTTGCCACTATTGCTATGCTCCCGATAGCAATTACTGACAATCCAATCTGGCCACCGGATCGTGGGTTCAAAGATATTTTGATTTCCTTGTTGAATAGAGTAGTCGATGTTTCCTGATTTTTATCTGCAAGTGCGCATACTATCCCTGACGCTACTGCGTTTCCAACTGCCTCGACGGCGACAGGATTCATCTGTGTTGACAGCATTGGATGAGTATCACCTGAAGCTCCAAGAAAGAACATGGCTCGGGTATCATCACCAAGGTATTTTGATAATAAGCTGCAGGCCGCACCTGGATAATCAGCACTCACAAGCCTGCTATCCTGACCCAATACAACTGGATGAAAAGCTGGATTTAAAAGAATGATTCGTCGAGGTGAAATCGGTTGTAAATAAGTATCGAAATCCTTTGGTATCTCACGTTCTATAACGACAACGGGAATATCATTGTCAAAGGTTCCGTCAGGGTGTATTCCTGGGTTTTCCCAAAGACTGTAAAGCATACGAACCGAATTACCTATATCATTCAATTTTCGCCGATTGTAACCAAGTTTAGCGTGATGATGTGCAGAATACATTTTTGCAGGAAAATTATTAGAAAGCGATTTAATTCCAATAGTACAGAGAATTTCTTCAAGGAAGTTGATGTAATTGTCTAAAACTAGCTTTTGTCGTTCTAGTGCCTGATTGTCAAGGTTTTTAGCTCCCCAGAGAAGATCCAATATTGGACCTGAATGCGTATGCGTTGCAAAAATATGGATATTTACTTTTGGTAACCCAGTTTTACGGGAAATCGATTCTCGAAGTCGATTGCTGAAATCAATAGTAAATTCACAGACGTCAAGAGAATAAACAAGAATTTTTACAGAACCTAAAGCCACGGAAAGTACTTTTGCATAAAGATCATCCAATACACCGCTGTTACCAGAACCTTTAGAGCCGCGATCTTCATAACCTTCCAGACTCATTTCTGAGCTGGGTGTTATTTTTGCTTCGTCATAACCAAAAAGCAATTCATCCATATTGAACCCCTTAATCTTCCCATAGATAGGTTGCGATTGAGTGTCCTGGTAAAATTAATTTGAATATGATTTTGTCAGCATGTACATAACCTGTTTGTTCATAATCATTGGTATTCATGCAGACCATGCCTCTTTTTCCATCTGGTAACACAAATGGAAATATTTGTAGCCAATACAAAGCATTTTCTGGAAAAGGATGATTTGATTTGTTTACTGAATATCCGAGTCTGAGAGAACCAGGTATTACGAACCTGGAGAAATGAGTCTGATAATAATATTTAGCTGTATACCGCACACGGTTCTGATTTTGTACAATGACAGCCACGGCATCCTGAGGATAGCCGGTGTTGAACGGGTTGTTATTCCATGGCCCACCGTTTTTATCAAGCAACATGTTCCAGAAAATCCATCCCGAGGCTCCAGCATTAAGATCGTCCATGATAAGCTTGCCCCACACTTCACCATCATAGTAACCATATAAGGGTTTGGTATAGAGATGCATCACTTCTGTTTGCCATAGTTTTAAATCTGGATGTTTTTCATACAAAGTCTTTATGCTTTGAATGGATGTTTTATCCCAGCTATATGAATGATACGCAATGCCATCTAGGTATTGTCGTGCAACTGGATCTGCAAGCGCTGGGGTATAGTCTACCAATACTTGATCCCGATTGTACGAATCACAAAGTTGGAGCTTCACTTCAGGATGTTCACGCCTGATTAATGGACCGACATAGTCGCGCAACAATTTCTTCAAGCTTTCTGGGTCGATATTCATATATATTTTGGGTTCATTGAACATGCTCATCCAATCAACCGTTATACCTTCGGATGAATATGCTGAAATATATTTTGATAGATATGAAGCGAATGTGCCAAAATATTGAGCATCCATTTGCCGTTGATCGCCAAGCATCCATGCTGGGGGATAATCCGGACGGCAAACCAGCTTGAAATTGCCGTATTTTTTTGCAGCTTGTATATAGGGGATGAGGTGTTTTCTGTCATGGTCTATCGAGAATTCACGCAAGTCCAGATCATCTGCTTTTTCGTCATACGAGTAATAATCAAGGGAGAAATCATTATGTCCTATTGGAGATGCGCACAGTGAATATCCTGCTCCCTCTTTTGGATCAAAGAATGCCTTCAGTACGGATTCCCTCGCTTCGGAATCGAGCGCTGACAAAAGTTGCCATCCAGCTTCGTTGAAAGTTCCACCGAAACCATCAATGGTTTGCTTTTTTTCAAGCTTATTTATGGTTATTACAGGAATATCTTCCGACATTATTTCGTAGCTGACAATGGAGGGCATCTGCTGCACACGTTCCCCATCGGGAGAAGTGAGGTACCATTGTATGCGAGATTCTTTATACGACATAGCCTGATGGTAGCTCGTTTAATGGAATCATGAAATTAAAAAAACATCTTTTATAAAGCATTATTCAAGGTGGAGCCACTTCTTATACGCAAACATGGCAACATCGAGTGGCTCCATTTCTGGATGCCACTTGCGCTCCCATTCAAGGCACAGGTAGCCATTGAAGGAGACTGTTTCCAGCGCTGCAAGGATGTCCTTGATTGGAATGATACCCTGACCCGGCAAAACAGGATGTTCTTGATTATCAGCTGATGGTAATTCATCTTTCAGGTGTACGTAACCAAGTTTTCCGCCTAACAGTGACGCGTTTTCCACTAAAGAGTCACCAGCCCGTAACGAATGTGCAATATCCCATAGTATTCCAACCTGAGGGTGAGCCGCGAGGTTGACAATACGTAATGCGGCTGCAACAGAACTGATCCTGTCGTGGGTTTCCACCAGAATGGAAATCCCAGTTCCTTCAACAGCACGGGCAATATTGACCAGACTGGCGGCTACACGCTCGTCGTGTGTACCAGATTCAATTCCTTTGGGTAGCCCACCAATAAAAGTTCTTACGTAAGAAGCTCCAAGATCCTTAGCCAGATGTACATACGAAATCAGTTCGGACTCGGTTTTAGTAAATTCCTCTTGTTCAAGGCTGTCAAATTTTGTATACGCTGTGATGCTGAAGATCTTGACTCCTTGTTGTCTGAAAATTCTTGCAACACCAGAACGCTCATCTCTGGAGAGGCCAGTGTGTACATGCTCTCCACGAACACCACGAAGTTCAACGCCATCGAATGATAATCGGGCAACTGTTTCAGCAATTTTTTCCAGAGACCATTCCGGGCAGCCAAGCGAGCTGATTCCAGTTTTCATTATCATCCTTTCATAGTATAGGTCTGTACTGAAACGGGACGCTGTCGCCAAGGGCGTCGGCAAGCCTGGAAAGATACGAACCATAACGTTCAAACCCAAGATTCCGGATCATTACATCTATGGGTATACTTGGATCATTAGACCAGAATATGCCCCTGTCTTCTGCTTCATAATACTTGAAACTGGCTTTGTCGCCGTATTTTTCGCTGAAGGCGGCTCCATCTCGTAAGGTTGCAGTCCATTGCAGTACGGCGTAAGAAAGATCTATTTCTTCTACCAGAAAAGAACCAGATGTTTCTATCCTGGAAAAATTTCCACCTGCTGGATCGAATATTCCAGCGTTGCATCTGAAGCTTGATGAGGCAATATAATATCCGTAATAATATGCTTTATATGAAGTTAAAATTGTCTGCGGCGACTCGGTTGGCCATACTACCAGTTCTGCACCAGCATCCGATAATGTTTTCCATCCAGATTCATAGTTCATGTCAAAACAGATTTGAATCCCTATGCGGCCAAAATCGCAATCGAAGACTGGTGTTTCAGTACCTGGGTCCACCCCATTCTCATACCGTATGGGTTTCCCGGAGGCCTCTGTGCTGAATACCGGATGATTTTTGTGATAATAACCAAGATCTTTACCATTCCTGTCAATCAGCAAGGCGCTGTTGCGTAAAACCCCGCTACTGGAAATTGAATAGAATGGTACCACCAGATAGCAGCAATACTTTCTTGCTATGGAACGGAATCTCTCTACTTCAGGACCGTCTTGCCTGAAAGCGATTGATTCGATGGAGTCTGTATGCTTGTTGCCAAGGGACTCTTCAGGCAGTATGAAAATATCCAGCCGTCGATTTTCATATTTTACTTTTGCTGTCATCGTGGCATTTTTAATTAAATTTTCAAGCGCATCAATTCGTTTATGCACACCAGGATATTTTTCCTGATACGTATCAAAAATACACGTACCAATAATTACTTTCCTGGGAGCATCATGGATGGACAAGGGTGGCTCCTTCATATTGTGTCATGATTCTTCAAATCATTCCTGTATTCACTGGGAGCTTTTCCAAATGTTGCGTGGAAGACCCTGCTAAAATAATATGGATTCTGATATCCTATACGGTACGATATTTCCGATACCAAAAGATCGGTATCACGTAGCAATCGTTCCGCCTCCTTCATTCGTACAGAACTGATATAGTCACCTATTGTTTTACCGGTTCTCTTTTTAAATTGGTTGGCAAAATAGTTGGTCGACAACGCAACAAAATGTGCAATGTCATCTATGGATAACTCGTTAGTATAATTTTTTTCTATATAATCCTGAGCCGACAGTATCAGGGTATCGATTCTGGAGTTTCGGTCACGCTCTGTAACCAGCCGGTCAATATTCATAACTGATCGATGGACTCTGACCGTCAAAGATGACAATTCATTGCGGACGATCCTGAACCAGTCTGTATCCCTTTTTCTTAGTTCTTCGATGATGGTCAATGCAATTCCGTATCCCTCTGAAAAATCAAGCATGTCAAGTCCGTGGAGGCATTCCTCCTCGTTTGTGTGCGACTGGTGATTTTTTATTATCCATACGCCGAGGTGTGACTGCGTGAAAGCCATCCAGAGTGTTTCCGTGAAACTGGTCAGAGGAACGGGTTTATGGTACATCCATGGTGCTACCGCAACCATGTTGCCTTCAGAGAGTGTAAGGCTGTCACCGCTGGTTTCCATTTTCAGCGTGCCTTTCAGTACCATCGCCAACTCTGGATGATTATGTACCAGAGGATAAGTCCGCTCATCGTTCCGGCCGACGATTGCGTGTATGGTATCGCTTGCAAGAGATTCTATCATCTTGGGAACAGTGTCGGACATGAAGGATTCCCAGAAATTCCTGTCTTTATCCACGGTATCCACCTTGCGCTCCTCGACATAGTGATTTCTTCCCAGTATCATTTGTTTGAAAGTAGAGGTCAAGCTTGAAACCATTGACGTTTGCCTTGATAGGGTGTGGCGACATTGCCCAGTCAGAACTGGACTCCATACTAAAAATTCCACATGCAAGCGTATCGATTGTCATGGATTCCCGTCTGGAATATGCCAAGGCCTTTGGCCAAAAAAATAGCTTGCCGTTTACAGATTCGTATGAAGAGGTCCTGGCTTCCATGGCAGACGTGGTAGTGCTCGCGGTTCCACATTATCTGCATCGGGATCTAGCGCTCAAGGCCGCGGCAGCTGGAAAGCATATTGTGCTTGAAAAACCAATAGCAACCAACCACCAGGATGCACTTGATATAATTACAGCAAGTAAAAAGGCCGGTATACAGCTTTCAATAGCATACGTGCAACGTTACAACCCCATCCATCAGAAAGCCAGGGAGCTGGTTCGCAATGGGGCACTCGGCAGCGTATTCCGTATTCAGGCCAGTGATCTATTTACCAAACCAGCGTCGTACTGGACAGGTGGATATTCCGAGACTGTTTCTACTGACTGGAGGGCTAACAAGAGTAAAAGCGGTGGCGGTGTCTGGATTATGAATATGAGCCATACCATTGATTATTTATTGGATATAACCGGACTTGAGCCAGTTTCAGTGTATGCTGTTGCATCCAATTTCAATACCCCGGTTTCAGAAGTTGAAGATGATGCTTCAGCAATTATTTCCTTTAAGGGAGGATCTTCTGCAACCTTGTCAGCCTCAACGATAGCAGTCGGAAATCCAAGGTCAGAAGAATTGCTCCTTGGTACCCAGGGGACTTTGATTATCAAAGGTGGCCCAAAGCTATTTCTGGATCGTGCCTGGGAAACGTACCCCGCTCATGAATGGATAACTCTTGATTCTGGCGGCAAGGATCCATGGCAGGACTCCCGGGATTCATTTTTCAGTCGATATGTAGATGCGCTCAATGATCGTGGTCCTGTGCCCATATCCGGAGAAGAGGCTCTGAAAACCCTTGAAATAGTACTGGCTACCTATGAATCAGCCTCATGCGGGCGGGTAGTACGCCTATAAAAAAAGAAGCTCCGGAATTACCGGAGCTTCCCAAAACTGCCTTACATATTATGGCTTTTACTAATTTATCTGCCCTTTGGCCCGTATAGATAGTTGAAGTAATCCATACTTGTAGAAAGAGTCTTGTTGAACTTAGGCATAGTTTGCTTGTAAGATTCTATGGAGCGCCAGAAATCAAAAAATGATCTGTCTCTTCCGTAAGCGTCAGCGTAAATCCTGGTGGCGCTGGCATCAGCCTGCCCCTTGATTGTTTCAGCTTCTTCATAGGCTTTGGACAGTACGGAACGCTGTTCGTTTTCAAGTTTTCCTAGCCATTCCGACTTCTTGCCCTCGCCAAATGAACGGAAGGCCTGGGCTATCTGGTTACGCTCTTTGATCATCCTGTTGTAGACACTCTCGGTAAGTTCATCACTGTAACGAATCTGCCTTGGGATGACATCGATGATCTCGATACCGTATTCAGGGGTAAGCTGCTGGGCTATTGCAAGCATGTCCTGGGTTATCTTGCGGCGACCAAACTCGATAAGGTCGAATGTTGCATCAGTCTGTGTCAGCTGGCGCAATGAATCAGAACCCTCGGCGTCTCCAGTTTCAAAGGTTTCCTTTGATGTGGATTCAGTAATGTCGTTTGAGTTTCGAACTGCTTCACGCAGAAAATTTGCCGACACAACCGTCCTGACCGCGCTGTCGATGACATCGTCAAGCTTGCCGTAGGCGCCTTCCATACTGGAGACTGACTCATAGAACTTGATGGGGTCAGAAATTCGCCAGCGGGCAGTGGAGTCGACCCAGATGAACTGGTTTTCTTTTGTCGGGATACGCTGGGCTTCTCCATCCCACGGTTGAATTTTCTTGGGGTAGATGACTATGTTGTCGAGGAATGGTGTTTTGAGTTTGAGTCCGGCTTCGGATTCTATCCTCATTATCTGGCCAAACCTGACCACCACTGCCTGATAACCTTCCTGGACGATGTAGAATGGCCCCATGAACAATACAATTACAGCAAGAGCCACTATGATTATCAGTACTGTTACAAGCTTCTTCATTGCTGGCCTCCGGTCTGAGTACCGAAGTTTTTAATCGGGATAAAATTACTCAGCTCGCTGTCGATGAGTTCCACTGCATCCTGGGTCGAGAATATCTCTTCCATCATTTCGTAGTAGAGCCTGTCCCGTGTGACATCCGGAGCCTTGCGGTACTCTTCGTATACAGCCTTGAAACGGGCAACATCACCATTGGATTTATTGACACGCTCGGAAGCGTAGCCTTTAGCTACCTGTACGATGCGGTCAGCTTCTCCACGCGCCTTGGGTATTTCGGCGTTGTACGCTTCCTTGCCTTCGTTAATCAGGCGGTTCATGTCTTGAATGGCTTTGTTTACGTCTTCAAAAGCTGCCTGGACACCAGCAGGGGGTACTATGTTCTGGAGCCTGACCGCGATGACTTTTACGCCTAGACCGTATTGATCAAAGGTTGTATTCATCAACTCGGTAGCAGCCACCTCAATATCCGTACGTTGCGCACCCATCACATCGAGGATGGTACGGTCGCCTACCAGCATGTTGATTACTGACTGGCTTATGTCACGTATCGTTTTTTCCCTGTCTTCAACGTTGAAGAGCCATGCCTTGGCATCGTCTATCCTGTACTGGATAATCCATTCAACATCAACAATGTTCAGGTCACCCGTCAGCATAGTTGATTCTTCAGGGTATTTGCTGTCGTCGTATCTGGTGACAACACCTGCCTGTTCAGTCCGGAATCCAAACTGGGCTGTCTGTACAACCTTGGTCTTTACGTTGTAACTGGTCTGAATGCCGAGCGGGAGTTTGAAGTGCAAGCCAGGTTCTGCAATCCTGTCAAATTTTCCAAAGGTAAGTACGACAGCCTGTTCTGTCTGGTCGACTACAAAGAAACTGGTAGCCGATACCCCTAGAACAATCACCACTACAGCAACAAGTATCACGAGACTCAGTTTTACCGGACCCCTGATCGGTGTTACGTTTCTATCTGCCATGGAACCTCCTTGACTACTCTAGGGTACCGCCGCAATCCACCTTAATCAAGCTCATGTGGCATTTTATTGTTTTTTTGGGTTCAGCACTGGGTATGCCGAGGAAAACTATTTTCAATTGTTTCCTTTCCGAAGATTTT
>JFJP01022025.1_pt1 | contig 19690 bp, 9 predicted proteins | sample 431651 | NCBI WGS metagenome assembly JFJP01 (sample SAMN02602958, study PRJNA72255) | Microbial mat metagenome, whole genome shotgun sequencing project. | biome: fresh water; feature: sink hole; material: water; isolation source: purple microbial (photo- and chemosynthetic) mats found in...
ATCATCGAGCCGGACAGACCCTGCCTGACATCCGGCATTCCACATGAGCATCAGCCCGATATGCTTGAAGGCTTTCCGATGGCAACACTTGCAACACAGGATAAGCCGGTAATCAGCGCGGAAGAACGGAAACAGATCGCTTTGAAGGCAACGCTTGCAGATATGGAAGGTGCGTCGGTTGTGCAGACATGCAGATTTTTTCAGACAAAATGTTATGTTTTCAAATTTGTAAGCGACACGCCCGAAAATCACGCTATCGTGAAAAATATAGAATATTATCGGGATGATTTCTGTTCATTTTTCTGTGAATCGCTCTGATGCGGGAACTGAATCTCAGATTTGACAACTTTTCAAAAATTGTCAAATCTTTGCCGCCGGTATCCTTCGCCGATTAAAAAATCAACTGCCTAAGTCCTCAGAATTTCAAAATTAATCCTATTTAAAAGCCATATAAATTTTGATACACAAAAAACATTGCCAAAACGTGAAAAAAACTATAAAATTCTTATCTTGACAGAATTGACCTGTATTCGCTATGAAACTCATATATATTGAATGAAATATATCCGATTACAACTTTAATCATAATGCCGGGAGGATCAGAAAAATGGAAAAATTAGTTGATAAAATGAACCAAGCCGTAAAAGAAATGGGAGACAAAGAGGGAAAATATCTGACCTTCGCCCTTGCCGATGAAGAATACGGCATCGGTATCTTAAAAATCAAGGAAATCATAGGGATGATGCCGATTACCTTTGTTCCCCAGACGCCGAAATTTGTAAAAGGTGTTGTGAATCTCAGGGGCAAAGTCATCCCCGTGATAGACCTCAGACTGAGATTCGGTATGAAATCAATTGATTATAACGACAGAACCTGTATCATTGTCGTGGAAATTGCAGGGGAAACCGGAAAGGTGATGATCGGCATTGTGGTGGACACTGTTTCGGAAGTCTTGAATATCAAAGGCGAAGACATTGAGGATACCCCGGGATTCGGTACAAAATTGGCAACGGATTATATTCTCGGAATGGCAAAAATGGAAGGCGGTGTGAAAATTCTGCTTGATATTGACCGGGTTCTCAAGTCCGAAGAAATATCATTGCTCAAAAGGGCAGTATAAGTCAGAATCGCGCAGCGTTTAAAGGGTAGGCGGGGTTATATCCCCCCGCCTGCTCGGAAATCCCCCTTTAAAAAAGGGGGATGTCTTCAAATTGACGGCGGGAACATCTGTTATTAGCCGGGGGCCCGCCCTGCCTACATATTTGACTTGAAAAACTGCTCCGGTTCGCTGACTGAACTCGGACGTCTGCTGTATTGTCTCGGAACCGTTCCTTCTTTGAAACATTCAAAAATCGTACTGCGCGTATCGGGAACTGCCAAAAGACCGGTTTCAGCATCAATGTTGGAAAAAACCACGCCTTCCGGGACATCAAAAGCCTGAATCGGCTTGTCTTTCAGCACTTCCTGCATGAACCCCAGCCAGATAGGACTTGCGGCTTTTGCCCCGGTCTCGTCTCTTCCGAGGGAACGCTCCTGGTCAAAACCGACCCAAACACCGGTAATGTACTCAGGTGTATATCCGATAAACCATGCGTCATGCTGTTCGTTAGTCGTGCCGGTTTTGCCTGCTGCGGGCCGGTTCAATGCCTTGACTCTGTAGCCTGTCCCGTGCTTGACCACCCCTTCCAGCAGACTGGTCATAATATAGGCGGAATTTTTCGCTATAGCCCGTTGTTTTTCAAAACTCATCTCCTGAATCTCTTTTCCGTCCCTGTCAATGATTTTTGTAATAAAAACAGGCTGAACCAGCTCGCCGAGATTGGCAAAAACCGAGTATGCGGTCACAAGTTCAAGCAGGGAAACCGCCGAAGACCCGAGCGCCAGAGAAAGATTCGGGTACAATTCGGAGGTGATACCGAGTTTTTTGGCATACCTGATGACGTATTTAACGCCGATGTCTCTCATCACCTGAATCGTTGCCAGATTCCGGGATTTTGCAAGGGCTTTTCGGAGAAGCGTGGGCCCGTAGAATTTTCGGTCGTAATTTTTAGGTTTCCATTGTTCCGCTCCGCCGTCATAGACGATGGCATTGTCAATAATGACACTGGCGGGGGTGTATCCTTTGTCAATGGCGGCACCATAGACAATGGGCTTGAAAGCCGAACCCGGCTGCCGCTTTGCCTGAATTGCCCGATTGAACTGTGTTTCCCTGAAATCCTGTCCGCCGATCATTGCTTTTACAAGACCGGTTCCGGCTTCCACACACAGCAGGGCACCCTGAACTTCCGGCATCTGATCGAGCGTGGCTCTCCATGCGGCTTGTTTTTTCTCCCTGAGTTTCACGATAACAACATCCCCGACCTTCGGCGGATGTCTCGTGTTTCTTGTCCATTTCATATCCGCATCACCGACAGTTGCCCGCTCTTTTCCGATCCGAAGCGTTAAAGCTTCTTCATCCTGTCCGGTTCCGATCACCACGGCTTCTGTAATTTTTCCCTCATAAAGCCCCTTATCATCCTGTTCTAATTCTGCCTGAAGTTTCTGTGAAAAGGATTCTATTTCTGAGACAGCGAGATGTTTTACCGGTCCCCGATATCCGTGTCGTTTATCAAATTCTCTCAAGCCTTTTTCAACTTCTGTCTGTGCGGTTTTCTGCATTTCGATATTCACTGCGGTATAAATTTTAAGCCCGCCTTCATATAGCAATTCGGGACCGAATATTTTTTCAATATAACGCCTTACATGCTCTGTATAAAAAGGTGCGGATTCAATGAACCAGTTTTTTACCGGCTTTATATCTGATGTTACAGCCGCGGCTTTCGCAGATTCTTCCTGACTGATATAGCCTTCTTCAACCATCCGTTTTAATACATATAGTTGCCGTTCTTTTGCTCTTTCAGGATGCAGAAAGGGCGAATCTCTGCCCGGGGCTTTGGGCAGACCCGCCAGCATGGCGCATTCTGCGAGATTCAGGTCTGTTACGGATTTTCTGAAATAATTTTCGGCGGCAGCCCCCACGCCGTAAGCCCCGTGTCCGAGATAAATCTGGTTCAGGTAGAGGAAGAGAATTTCGTCTTTGCTGAATGCTTTGTCAATGCGATAGGCAAGAATTGCTTCTTTTAATTTCCGTTCATAGCTGCGTTCAGGCGTGAGCAAAAAGGATTTTGTGACCTGCTGGGTAATGGTGCTGCCGCCCTGAACCACTTCCCCGGCTTCGAGGTTTTTGAAAAACGCACGGATAATGCTGCGGTAGTCCACGCCCGGATGCTCGAAAAATCTTGAATCTTCTGCGGCTACAAATGCTTTGATCAAAGTTTTCGGTATCTGAGACATCTGACACAGGATTCTGCGTTCTTTGTAAAATTCCGCGATTTTCCGGTTGTCGTCCGAGTAAACAGTGGTAATCAGCGGGGGCCGGTAATCTTTTAAAGATGAAATCTGAGGGAGGTCTTTGCTGATACGGGAATAGAAAGACCATGCAAAAAAGCCCGCTGCCGTGCAGCACAATACGATAAAAAGCGTGGTCCACAGAAAGTATCGGATGATTTTTCGGACAAAGCTTTTTTGGGGCTCCGGGCTGTCTTTTTCATTTAAACGTCTGTTTTTTCGCATAAAAAAATACTTCCGGTTTTTCCAATTTGTTCTGTTATCAGAGATAAATCTCTATAAAGAAACATATTTTATCAGAAAGAATTGAAAAAAACAATAAAATAAAACTGCCCGCATTTACAATGATCCGAAAAAGGGCTTCAGATATTTTTCATAGTTTTTCCAACGCCCCGCGGCGCGTGTATGGAGAGGTTCCCGAACCCCCTGATAGCTTGCGGTAACAACAGCCCGTTTTGACTCATAAAAACGGAGACATTTCTCATTCCATTCTAATCCGAGATATGCCAGCATGTCACGAATCACTCGTTCATGGTCTGAAACCAGTTCCTCATAACGCAGTTCCAGCATGGGAATCTGAAATATCTCTTTCCAATGCCGCATGATCCGGCGATACTGACTGTAATATTCTCCAATATTTTTAAGATCAAAGGAATAGGAATGACTTCCGGTAAAATTCTGAAAATAGAGAGACAATGCCGTATCTCTCGCATCTCTCACACAGTGAATGATCCGGGCATTCGGAAAAAGCTGGGCAATCAGACCGAGATAAAGAAAGTTCTGGGGCAGCTTGTTTGTGATGCGGGATGCCTCATCTGAAAAAGTGCGAAGCCGCTCCAAATAGCGGTTTGCAAATTTATCAAGCATATCGCTTGTGAGTGAATTGAGATAATCCGAGTCGGGCAATTCTGCATTCGGCGAGAGACGAAGTTCATGCGCTGTCGCCTCGATGTCGGGCAGTTCTCCAGCGCCGAAGACTCTCGGATGACTGGCGAGAATCTGTTCCGTCAATGTCGTCCCTGAACGCGGCATTCCCACGATAAAAACCGGAAGTTCCGAGCGGTTATCTGCTTTGGACATCGAATTTTTCTGCCCCGAGTTATAGATTTTAATCAGAGCGCTGATATAGCGTTTATGCTGTTTGGAGTCAAAAGTCAACATCTTCAATACGTTTGCCTGCTGATAACTGGAAAATGCAGCGTTGTAATCGCCCATCGCATCGTAAATATCTCCGAGACAGAAACACAGACTGCTTTTCTCAGCCTTGGTTTCCGTGCTTGCGAGGAGATTTTCTATAAAAGCTGCGGCTTCCCGATGCTGCTGAAAACGGGAGGCCAGCCGGGCGTAGGTGAGGGCTGTCTCAATATCTTTTGTGCGAGACATTGCCACAGGCAAAATCAGCCGGTATGCTGCTTCAAATTCGCCTTTCCGCATCAGCACTTTTGCCTGTCCTGCAATGGCTGCCGGAAAATTCGGTCGGATTTTCAATACCTTGCAGTAGCAGTCAATTGCCTCATCCAATCTGCCCAGATCAATGAGAACATTGCCAAGATTGCTGTGCGCTTCGACAAAATCCGGCTTGAATTTCAAAGCCTTCTGATAGCAGAACACGGCATCATCGAACCTGCCGTAATCGGCGCAGCATGTGCCGAGATGGTGGTAGGTATCTGCGCCTTCCGGCTTGAATTGCAGCACTTTCTGAAGGCAGAAAATTGTCTCATCCAGCTTTCCCTGCGCTTTGAAAACAAGGGCAAGATTGCTGTAATAGGCAGGATTGTCAGGCTTTTGCTGAATGGCTTTCTGAATCAGATTCACAGCAAGGTCATGTTTTCCGTTCTGGTGAGCGGCAAGTCCGGATAAATGCAGCGCGTCTGCATGATTCGGATGTCGTTCAAGTATTTTTCTGTAAATGTCTTCTGCTTCTGTGAGTTGTCCTTTCTGATGGTATAGAACCGCGTTTCGGAGTTCTCTTTCAACATCAACTGCCGGGTAGTGATGCAGAGGCAGTGATTCGGAAATGTCATTCTGAGCCGTTATGTCATTCTGATCTGTTATGTCATTCTGAGCCGTTATGTCATTCTGAGCGGAGCGAAGAATCTCGCTCTGCTTTTCTTTCACCTCAATCCGGCGCGGTTTTTCTCCTGAGATAAAGATATGCCGCATCTCTTTATATGCAGACTCCAAATTCCTCACAAACCGGGGCGTATCAAACAGCGGTTCCGTGAGACGATGTTGAGCTAATTTTCGGCAGATGGCTTGCAGTTCTTCAGGATGACTCGCCAGACGCACCGCAAGATTTTCATATTCTTCCAAGCTGTGAGTGATAAGCTTAGGCAGCCCGATGGCTGTCAGAATACTTGCGGAAACCCCTGAGGCAAAATGACTGCCTTGCAGTGTTATCAGGGGAAGACCCGCCCACAGGGCATCGCTGCTGGTGGTGTGTCCGTTGTAAATTCTCGTATCTAACATCAGGTCTGCAAGCTTTTGTCTCGCCAAATGCTGCGCCTTCGGTAAGACATTTGCAAAGATGAGCCGTCTGGAATTGACACCCCTTGCTTTGGCTTCCTGTTTCAATGCGTTCTCTGCTGTTCTGCTACCCGGCAGCAGCCACAGAACGCTTCCCGGAACCTGCCGGAGAATCTTCATCCACACATCAAACATCACCGGCTCAATCTTATATCCGCGAGTAAAAGAGCAAAACACAAACGCGTGTTCGGGCAGTCCGAAATCCGCCCTTTTCCATTCTTTTTCGGCAATGGGCTGCCGGTGGTCATTGATCTGATAGCAATGGGGGAGATAAACGAATTTTTCGCTGTAATAATCAGCATGTTCCGGTGGCGTCACGATGCGATCCGTGAGGATGTAGTCAAAGAAATCCGCGCCGGTTGTCCCCGGAAAACCCAGATAAACAACCTGAATCGGCGCGGGACGCAACGCAGGCACGAGCAGCGTGTTTCCTTCCGTATATCCCCGTAAATCAACAAGAATGTCAATCTCGTCTTTGTATATCAGCGCCGCGGCATCAAGGGCATTAAGTTTTGAAGTGTCGGCAAAATGATCGCAGTCTTTTTCTATCAGCGTTCTGTAATAACCCTTTTCCTGTTTTCCGTAGGAGTAACAAAAGACTTCAAATTCATCTCGGCTGTGCAGACCGAATAAACCGAGAATCAGATGTGTTCCCGGATGGTTATAAAAAGTATTGGAGAGGTATCCGACCCTGATTTTTGTCTTTTCCGATTTTCTCCTCTCATCAAAAGAAAATCTCTCCGGTTTGTAAATATCTCGCAAGTATGAGACATAAGCTGCGGTCTCATGGCTCCATGCTTTTGCTACTGCAAAATTAAGCGCGGGGTCTGCATGTCTCGTGAGATTTACAAAAGGGTCTTCATCCGGCTTTTTTCCGTCTGCCAGCGCGCTTTTTGTGAATTGATCAAGCCGTGAATTCAGTGCTGCCAACTCCTGCCACAAACAGGAAAGTTGCAAGTCAAACACAAGGTTGTTGCACGCGGCGGCAAGGTTCGGATCCGCCTCCAACGCTTTTCGATAACAGGAAATTGCTTCCTCACGTTTTCGCTGATTCTTGAAAATATTGCCCATGTTGTTGTGAGCAATGGCAAAATCCGGTTTTAATTCAACGGCTTTTTCATAAGCAGTCATTGCCTTGTCTGTGCTTCCCTGCGCCTGAAGGATGTTGCCGATATAAACATAAACTTCAGGAAAATCAGGCTTTAATTCCAATGCTTTTTGAAAACAGGACAAGGCTTGGTTCAAATTGCCCTGATGCTTGAAAGCGACGCCTGTTTTGTAGTAATCTTCGGCGGTTTCCGCTTGCATGGCAGAGGCATTTCGGATTTCCTTCACTTCAATCTGACGCGGCTTTTCTCCTGAGAGAAACATCATCCACATCTCTTTATAAGCAGATTCCAAATCTCTGACAAAACGAGAAGTATCAAACAGCGGCTCAGTGAGACGATTTTGCGCCAATTTTTGACGAATGGCTTGCAGTTGTTCAGGATGGCTCGCGAGTCGAATCGCAAGTTTTTCGTATTCATCCAAATTATGAGTGATTAACTCGGGCAGCCCGATTGCCGTCAAAAGACTGGCGGAAACCCGCGAGGCAAAATGACTCCCTTGCAGCGTTATCACGGGAAGACCAGCCCATAGCGCATCGGCTGTTGTCGTATGTCCGTTGAAAATTCTCGTATCTAATACTAAGTCTGCAAGCTTGTGACGAGCTAAATGTTCGGATTTCGACGGCAGTCTTTTGGCGAAAACAATCCGTTCCGGGTTCACGCCCCTGTTTTCAGCTTCCTGTTTTAAATGCTTTTCAACGGTCTGATTTCGCTCTGAAAGCCACAGAACACTTCCCTGAATTTTTTGAAGCATCCGCATCCATACATCAAACATAAGCGGTTCTATCTTGTAAGTATTGTTAAACGAGCAAAAGACAAAAGCCTGTTCCGGCAATCCGAACTCCGCTTTGCTCAAGACTTTTTCCGAGACTGGCAGCGTGTTGTCGTTTATCATGTAGGCATTCGGCATGTAAACAAATTTCTCGCTGTAGTATGTTGCATGATCCGGGGGCGTTACGATGCGGTCTGTGATGATGTAGTCAAAAAAGTCCGCGCCGCTCGTGCCTGCAAAAGCGAGATAACTGACCTGAATCGGCGCGGGTCTCAGCGCGCATATCCCCAATCGGTTGCCTGCTGTATATCCGGTCAGATCAATGAGAATATCCGCTCCGTCCTCATAGATGCGTTTCGCCGAGTCTATATAAGTCAGATTGCGAATGTCAGCAAATTTATCGCATGTCTCCTGAATCCGCTTTCGGTAAAAACTGCCGTCATCGGGTCCGTAGGCGTAACATAAGACTTCAAATTCGTTTCTGTTATGCAGTCCGAACAGACCGGAGGCAAGGTGTGCTATGGGATGGTCATAAAAGTCATTTGAGAGATAAGCGAGCGTAATTTTTTTCTTAGATGATTTCTTGTGATTAAAGGACAAGTGAGACTTCCACTGCGACACGGAGTTTGCAATTGCTCGCGCCCATGCTTCGGCGACGGCAAAATTGAGAGACAAATCTGTATGCCGTCCGATATTCTCAAAAGGCTTTTCACCGGGCGTTGTTCCTGAATTGAGCGATTTTCGGGTCAGTTCATCAAGCTTGTCAGTCAGATGTCCGAGATGCTGCCAGTCACACAGACATTGCCGCAGATACACAAGGCTGTTGAGCGCAAGATCATGACTCGGATTCAGTTCGAGTGATTTATGATAACAAGAAATTGCCTCGTCTGCTCTGCTCTGTTCATGAAACGTATTCCCCATGTTGTACCATGTATCTGCCTGATTCGGATTCATCTCCAGCGATTTCTGATAGCATGAGACCGCTTCTTCCCACCCACCCTGTCTTTTATAGGCATTTCCCATATTATTGACAGCTTGCATGTAGTCCGGTTTTATCTCTGTCGCTTTTTGATAACAGACAATTGCCTCATCCGGCTTCTGCTGATCTAACAGCGCATTTCCCATGTTGTAGTACGCCGCTGCATAGTCCGGTTTCAAGTCAATCACTTTCCGATAAGAAGCGACTGCCTCATCTGATCTGCCCACAGACTGAAGCACATAGCCGAGGCTGAAGTGATAGGAAAAATTTTCCGGCTGAATGTCTCTCGCACGTATGAGCAAACGCAATGCCTCGTCATTGCTGCCTTTTTGATGTTCACTTAAAGCGAGATGATGAAGGCTTTCGGCATCTTCGCTTTCTGTGACTTCGATTTGGCGGGGTTTTTCTCCCTGTCGGAAGATTGCCCACATTTCTTTATAAGCGGATTCCAAATTCCTGACAAAGCGAGACAAGTCAAACAGCGGTTGGGTGAGACGATTCAGTGCCAATTTTATGCGAATTGTCTCCAACTCATCCGGATGACTCGCAAGCCGCACCGCAAGGCTCTCATAGCGGCTTAAACGCCGCGTGATCAATTCGGGCAGACCGACAGCTTGCAGCAAACTCGAAGAACTGCGCGAAGCAAAATGTCTCCCCTGCAATGCAATCACGGGAAGACCCGCCCACAGCGCATCAACAGTGGTCGTATGACCGTTATAAACTCGTGTGTCCAAGGCGATGTCCGCAAGCTTCAGACGGGCAAGATGATCGGATTTTGACGGGAGTTTTTTCGCAAAGATGAGTCGTTCAGGATTCACGCCGCGAGACTCAGCCGCTTGTTTTAACTTCTCCTCCGCGCTTTTGTTTTCTCCCATGAGCCAGAGGACGCTTTCGGGAACTTGGCGGAGAATCTTCATCCATGTATCAAAAAGACGCGGATCAATCTTGTACGCCTGATTAAATGAGCAAAAGACAAAGGCATTTTCCGGCAGACCGAAATCTGCTTTTCGCCATTGCCTGTCTGAAATCGCCTGATTTCCGCCGATCATGTAGCCATGCGGCATAAAGACAAAGCGTTCCGTGTAGTAAACCGAGTGATGCGCTGGCGTCACCGTTTTGTCGGCAACTATGTAGTCAAAAAAATCCGCGCCGCTCGTACCGGAAAAACCCAGCCAACTCACCTGAACCGGCGCGGGCCGGAGCGCACATATCCCGATACGGTTGCCCCATGTGTATCCAGTCAGATCAATGAGAATATCAACTTTGTCTTCATAAATGCGCTTTGCCGCGTCTGTATGACTCATCTCCCGAATGTCGAGAAATTTATCGCATTCCTGAGAGATTTGTTTTCGGTAAACGCTGTTGTCATTTGCGCCGTAGGAATAACAAAAGACTTGAAATTCCTCACGATGATGATATCTGAACAGACCCGCCGTCAAGTGTCCCACCGGATGATCCCGAAAATCGCCGGAGATATATCCGAGAGCAATTTTTGACTTATCTCGCTTTCGCTCGTCAAAAGAAAAAGACATGTTCAGATTTGACATGCGCGCGGAAATGTCTCTTGCATGAGACCTTGCAATTGCGAGATGCCGAGCCGGATCATCATGTCTCATCAGACTCAGAAAGGGCGATTCCGGCGATTTTAAACCGTTATCCAAAGCCTTTTTCGTCAGTTCATCTAAGTGCTTTTCTGCAAAACTTTCAAGCAGATGCCAGCCGCAGGTGTGTTTCAGGAGAAAAACAAGACTGCCGCACGCGTGCCCATGGTTCGGTTCTGATTCTAAGGCTTTTCGGTAGTATGAAACCGCTTCGCCGAACTTGCCCTGATCCTGAAGCGCAGTTCCCATGCTGTGATAGGCTTCGGCAAGATTCGGTTTCAAATTCAGGGCTTTTTGATAGTAGGAAATTGCCTCGTCAACTCTGCCCTGATCCTGAAGTACGTTTCCGATACTGCCGTAGGCTTCGGCAAGTTCCGGCTTTTGCGCCAAAGCTTTTCGGTAGTACGAGACGGCTTCATCAAATCTGCCCTGATCTTTATAAACATTGCCGATATTATTATAAACTTCAGCATAGTCCGGCTTTAATTCCAAAGCTTTTCGGTAGTAGGAAATCGCTTCATCTGACCTGCCCCGGTCCTGAAACAGAATGCCGAGCCAGACATAGATATTTGCATCATTCGGGTTCAATTGCGCTGCCTGCTGAAAACAGGAGACAGCCTCATCAAACCTGCCTTGCTGCTGAAATGCCACGCCGCTCTGATAATATTGACTCGCTTGTTTTAATGACTCGGCGATGTCGAATCCGCTGAATTTTTCTGTTTCCAACTTCCTATTCCCAATTTCTCTCACCTCAATTTGTTTCGGTTTTTCTCCGGACAAAAATATTTTCCATATTTCTTTATAAACAGTTTCAAGATTTCTGACAAAACGGGGCGTATCAAAAAGCGGTTCTGTGAGACGATTCTTCTCTAATTTCCGACGGATTGCTTCCATCTCATTCTGATTAAGCGCCAAACGCATGGCGAGACATTCATATTCTTCCAAACTTCGGGTGATCATCTCCGGCAGTCCGATTGCCGTGAGAAGACTTGAAGAAACACGGGAAGTAAAATGACGCCCTTTTAAGGTTACAACCGGAACGCCTGCCCACAGGGCATCAATGGTTGTGGTATGTCCGTTATAAATTCGGGTGTCCAAAGCTAAGTCTGCAAGCCGCTGCCTTGCCAGATGCTTTTCTTTGGGCAGATTTCCTGCAAAAAAAAGCCGCTCCGGATTCACGCCTCTTGCCTTCGCTTCCTGTCTTAAATTTTGTTCAGCAGTGCTGCCTTTGTGCAAGAGCCATAAAATACTTCCCGATGTCTCACGAAGAAGTCTCATCCAGATATCAAAAAATACCGGATCAAATTTGTATGTCTGATTAAACGAAGAGAAGACAAAGCTGTTTTCAGGAATTCCTAAGTCTTTCCTGCTCCAAGCTTCATCTGAAATCGCCTGCATATTGTTTGTGATGTGATAACTATTTGGCAGATAAACGAATTTCTCGCTATAGAAAGGGGCATGGTCTGCCGGTGTTACGATGGCATCTGTAAGAATGTAGTCAAAGAACTCGGCACCGCTTGTACCCGGAAATCCGAGATATGTTGCCTGAACAGGTGCCGGGCGAAGCGCACATATTCCTAATCGGCTGTTCTGAGTGTGTCCGGACAGATCAATGAGAATATCTGTCCTCTCCGCATAGATGCACTTCGCTGCTTCTATATCGCTTATGTGGGAGAGGTCTGTAAATTTGTCACAACTGTCTTCTAATTGCTTCCTGCAAAAACTTTTGTCATCAGGCCCGTATGAATAGCATAAAACTTCAAATTCATCCCGATGGTGCAGAGCGAAAAGACGCAATATATCGTGTGTTACCGGATGATCTCTGAAATCGCCGGAAAGATAGCCGACAGTAATCTTTTTCTGAGATACTTTTCTGTCATCAAATGAAAAATGCACCTTGATGCCGGACACGGAGTTAGCAATATCTTGCGCCCATGACTTTGCCACTGCAAAATTTACGGACAGCTCATCGCTTCGCATGATATTTCCAAAAGGCGTTTCAGCAATTTTTGTCTCGCCGATAATGGCTTTTTTTGTCAGATATTCCAGAATATTCAAAGGGTTTCGGATTTCTTTCCACGCACATGTCTGTTTGAGCAAAGGAACAAGTTGAGCATAAGCTTCGGCATTGTTCGGATTCAATTCCGCAACTTTCCGATAACATGAAATAGCTTCATCAAACTTGCCGTAATGTTGAAAAGTACTTCCCAGATTATGATAAAGTTCAACAGCGTCCGGTTTTATCTGAATCGCTTTTTGAAAACAGGAAACCGCTTCCTTATATCTGCCCTGATATTGAAGCGCAATCGCCATTTCGTTGTAGATTTCAATATCGTCCGGCTTCAATACCAGAAGTTTCGCATAGCACCCGACAACTTCGTCAAATCTGTTCTGCGCCTTGAATACTGTGGCAAGATGAGCGTAATAAATCGGATTTTCAGGGCAAAGCTGAATTGCTTTGCGGAATTGCTTCTCAGCCTCATCGAACCTGCCTTGCTGCTGAAATGCCACGCCGCTCTGATAATATTGACTCGCTTGTTTTAATGACTCGGCGATCTCTGCCGGATATTTTTCGGAAGAATTTTTCATGGCTGATTTACTATGAAAGATTTAGATTAGGAGGGAAAATATGAAATACAAAAAGAGAACCACGAAAACACTAAAATTTCGTAAATTCATGTTTTCATGGTTCATCTCTTATTCAGGAAACGCCGCATCAAAGGTGTTCAGAAGTCTGTCCGAAATTCTTTTATGGATAGCATTCACTGTCTCGTCTTCCAATGTCTCGTCAGGCGACCGGTAAGTGATTCGGAACGAGACGCTCTTGTTTCCCGCAGGAATCCGATCTCCTTCATAAACCGCAAAGAGAGACAAATCTTCCATCAAAGGTTCTTTCATCAGTCTGACGCTTTCCAGCAGCCTTGCCGATTCTATATCCTTATTCACAATAATGGTAATATCTCTTGAGACATTCGGATATTTCGGAATCGCTTTTGACTGCTTTATCTCAGATATGAGACTGCCGAGTTCTTTAAGTTTCAGTTCAAAGATAAAGGCTTTCTGCTTCAAATCGTAATTGCGAAGCACTTCAGGATGCACTTCGCCGACCTGTCCCAGTTCTATGGCAAAAATTTCATTTTTGCACTCCGGATCAGGCTTTCCGCCGTCTGCATTTGCATAAGCAAAAATCCGGGCGGTATGTCCTGGTTTAGTATAACTACACACATTATCAGGCATGAGCGTGAATCTCGCCTCTTTGATCTTCAAAGATTGCAGTATGGCTTCTACCACGCCCTTCATGTCGTAGAAATCGCAATCCGCCTTTTGGCTGTGCCATGAAGCATCAAAGCGTTCTCCGGTCTGAAGACCCGCAAGCATTTCGATTTCATCAGGAAGTTTGTCCTGTCCTTTGCTCAGAAATATCTTACCGGCTTCAAAGACTTTTATATCTCTCACCTGATGAGCGATATTGTACTGCATGGTTTCCAGCAGACCGGAAATCAGCGAAGTCCGCATCACACTCTGTTCCTCGGTCAGCGGATTCAGAACATGCAGCACACGTCTTGCCGGATCATCAGCAGGCAGCCGGAGCCGGTCGCAGGAAAGATGATGCGTGAAGCTGTAAGTAATCGCTTCTGTAAAACCGAAACCGAGCATCAGGTCTTTGATCCGCTCCCGGAAAATCAGCTCTGTCATCGGCATTTTTGCCTCAGCAGGCATGAGCGGAAATGTCGTCGGAATATGCTCATAGCCTGAGAGACGTGCAATTTCCTCCATCAGGTCTTGAGGACGGCTCACATCCACCCGGAAAGACGGCACGGTTGAAGTGAACGTGTCTTCATCTGATGTCTCAACCGTAAACTCAACCGACTTTAACAAATCTTCCATCTGATTCCGGTTCAGCGAAATACCGAGAAGGCGATTGGCGGCTTTTACGCTCAAAGCGATTTTTTTCTCAGACGAGGGGCGCGGATGCGCGTCAATCAATCCTTTGACTAACTTGCCGCCGCCAAATTCGACCATCAGTTGCGCGGCTCTGTCCAATGCCCTGACCGTTCCCATCGGGTCAACCCCGCGCTCAAAGCGATGCGAGGCTTCTGTGCCTAAGCCCAGCTTTTTGGCTGTTTTCCGAATACTGACAGGATCGAAATACGCACTTTCAATCAGCACATTAGTCGTACTATCTTCGATTTCGGAATTGAGACCGCCCATGACGCCGCCGACCGCAACCGGTTTTTTTCCGTCGCAGATCATCAGCATATTAGATGTCAGCACGCGTTCTTTTCCGTCCAAAGTCGTAAACGGCTCGCCTTCTCTTGCGGTTCTGACCACAATCCGGTGTTCAGCCAATTGCTCAAAGTCAAATGCGTGAAGGGGCTGTCCGGTTTCCATCATCACAAAATTGGTGATGTCAACGATGTTGTTGATAGGGCGCAGTCCCACCGACATGAGACGTTCCTGAAGCCAGAACGGAGAAGGGGCGATCTTAATATTTTCCACCAGCCTTGCGGCATATCTGGGACAGTGATCCGGCGATTCGATGGTGACAGACGTGACTTCCGAAATATCCGCGCCGGAACCGGCACCGAGACAAATATCAGGATAACTCACGCGTGTTTTCTGAATTGCCGCAACTTCTCTGGCAATGCCGAGAATGCTGAGACAATCAGAACGATTCGGCGTGATGCTCACTTCAAAAACCGGGTCAGATAGCTTCAGCGCACGATTCAGTTTGTCTCCCACGCGCAGGGAGGCATCCAATATCATCAGACCGCTTTTGTCCGTACCCAGCCCCAGTTCGGCTTCGCTGCACAACATGCCTTCGGAGTTCTGCCCCCGAATCACGCTTTGGCGAACCGTGGAAGCGTCCGGCAGAACCGTGCCGGGAAGCGCAAGCGGAACAAGCATATTTTCTTTTGCATTGGGCGCGCCGCAGACCACAGAAATGACGCGTCCGCCAACATCCACTTCGCAAAGCTTGAGTTTGTCGGCATCGGGATGAGGGCGGACTTTCACAATGCGCCCCACCGGCACCGTGTCCAAATAATCATAGCGGTCTGAAATGCCTTCAACTTCCAGCCCTGCCATGGTCAGTGCTTCTGCCAGCTCGGAAACTTCTTTTTCAATCGGAACATAGACTTTCAACCAACTCAGACTAACTTTCATAAGATTACCGTTGTGAACATGGAACGCTAAAGGTGAACCACGAAAGCACGAAAAAGACGAAAGACGCGAAAAAAATCATTACTTTCGCTTTCTTTCCGGCATTTCGTATTTTCGTTTATTTCGTGCTTTCGTGGTTCACTTTTATGTGTTCCATTTTCGTCGTATTTTAAAACTGACTCAGGAATCTGAAGTCATTCTCAAAGAATTTACGAATATCATCAATGCCGTATTTCAGCATCGCGATACGCTCTATCCCCATTCCGAAAGCAAATCCGGTGTAACGCGAGGTATCATAAGCCACATTTTCAAACACAGCCGGATGAACCATGCCGGATCCCAGCACCTCAAGCCATCCGGTCTGGGAACATACCCGGCAGCCTTTGCCTCTGCACATCACACACAGAATATCCACTTCCGCGCTCGGTTCGGTAAAGGGAAAGAAGCTCGGACGGAACCGGAGATTAGTCTGATCGTCAAACATCCGATGAACAAAAGTAGTCAGAATGCCCTTGAGTTCCCCGAAACTGATATTTTCGTCCACGAGGAGACCCTCAATCTGATGAAACATGGGCGTATGCGTCAGGTCAGAATCACAGCGATAGACCTTCCCGGGCGCTACAATCCGCACCGGGGGCCGATGCTTTTCCATAAACCGCACCTGAATGGGAGAAGTATGCGTCCTGAGAACAATATCTTCCGAGATATAAAAGGTGTCCTGCATGTCTCTTGCCGGATGGTTTTTGGGGATATTCAGCATCTCAAAATTGTAGTAATCCGCTTCGACCTCAGGCCCTTCGGCAATTTCAAAGCCAAGACCCGTAAAGATTTCGCATATCTGCCGGGTAATCTGGGAAATCGGATGCAAAATGCCCTGAGGAGCGATTCTTCCGGGCATGGAAACATCAATTCTGTCCCGCGCCGCGCCGGATTGGGCTTCAAGCTTTTTCAATGCCTCATCAAAAGCGGCTTCCAAATACTTCTTTACTTCATTTGCTTTTTTCCCTGCCTCGGGCCTTTGTTCCGCGGGAAGTTCGGAAATATTTCTCAAAAACTGCGTGACAGCGCCTTTTCTGCCCAGATACCGGACAGATGCGGCTTTGATGCTTTCCGCATCCGGCGCGGATTCAAGCGATTTAAGTGCTTCTTGCTTAATCTGTTCTATTGTTTCCACGTTACTGCTTTCAAAAAAATCCCTTTTTTCATTATTGCTGAGATGCCAGATGTGCAATCTGAGCGAATCCGGCAGGGTCGGATATTGCCAGTTCCGCAAGCACTTTGCGGTCAAGTTCCACTTTGGCGCGCTTTAATCCGCTGATGAACTTGCTGTAGGAAAGATTGTTCATGCGGACAGCCGCGTTGATTCTTGCGATCCAGAGCCTTCTGAAATCCCGTTTGCGCGCTCTGCGATCTCTGTAAGCATAGCGGAGCGCACGGTCAACCGTATCTGCTGCGGTGCGGAACAGTTTGCTGTGTCCGCCCCGGAAACCTCTTGCCAACTTCAAAACCTTCTGTCGCCGTCTTCTGGCTTTAAATCCTCTTTTTACACGCATAATATTTCTCCTTTTTGAAAAGGTGTCCGGAGTGAAAAAACCTATTCTAAGCCCGGGCGCAACGAAATCTTTGCAGGAGCGAAAAAGGCTTCGCCCGGGCTGAAAACAGATTTCCGCACTCCGGATGCCTTAAATCTTTTTTTATCCGTTAGGCATAAGCAGTCTCAAACTTTTCTCATTTGTTTTGTCGATCAGATGCGTTTTTCGCAATGATCTTTTACGCTTACGGCTTTTTTTGGTTAAAATATGGCTTGCATAAGATTTCTCATACACAAATTTGCCCGTTCCTGTTTTCTTGAAACGCTTTGCAGCGGACCGGTTTGTTTTTATTTTCGGCATTTTTTTATCCTTTCTTTTCAGTAAAAAAATTCTCGTTCCCACACTCAGGCATGGGAACGAGAAAGGAAAAATCATCAAAAAATCATCTAAAAAAACAAGTGGCGTGCGCTGTTGACCGACACGCACACGCCACCCTTTCGACAAAACATACAAATATTGATGTTTTTCTCAAAAAAACGGGGTCATTAAAAAAAACTTGCAAGGCCTTACGGGAAATAATTTCCTAAGCTTCAAATGCTTACAGATATAAAAAAAATCAATTACTTGGGCGACAGGATCATCGTCATGGTACGGCCTTCAAATTTCGGAGATTGCTCCACAAGCGCAAACTCACTGGTTTCTGTAGCAATTTTAACAAGCAGTTCCTTTCCGCTGTCGGAAAGTGTGATCTCACGCCCTCTGAAAATAACGGTTATTTTTACTTTATCCTTCTTTTCAATAAACCGTTTGATATGGCCGATTTTGACCTGAAGGTCATGCTCGCCGGTTTTGGGGCGTACTTTGATTTCCTTGATCTGAACAACGCTCTGCTTCTTTTTTGCTTCCTGCTGCTTTTTGGTCACTTCATACTTGAACCGGCCGTAATCCATTATCTTGCAGACAGGCGGATTTGCATTGGGAGAGATTTCCACCAAGTCAAGACCCGCTTCAGCGGCAGCCTCCAGGGCTTTCTGTATCGGCGTAATACCGACCTGGCTGCCGTCAGGGCCTATCAACCTTACTTCTCTTGCCTTTATTCTGGTATTAATATTCGTCTTATCCGACTTGACTGGCGGTCTGGTTGTTTGTCTCGGTCTGGCTATATCTGCACCTCCTATGCCCTCAATGTGAATTGATTTTTCACCCAAACAGAACAGCGGAATATCAAACTGTCATCTTCAGTTGATCTGTTTCAGGAAAAAAGCAACCGCGAAAGCACGAAAAAGACGAAAGCGTGAAAAAAATATTTCATATTTTCATCATGTTCCTGTTTTCATGATTTTTCCTGTCAGAAATATTCCGTATCTTTGAGCGACCCTGAATAAACTGAATAATAACATATATAGCAGGTGTAAGAAATGCAAGAAAAAAATGCACTAATTTGACATCTGCTTTTATTCATTCATAAATACACAAAAAAACCGTTTTTCTTACACGGCGGAAACGCTTATATTTACCGGAAAAGCATGTTGTTCTTTCGGAAGCGGTAACATCGGAAACCAAGTTTTCGGAATGTTATTCTCCCTCAAATTCGACAAGGGTAAATATTTTATAGCCTTTTATCATTTCCCTGCCTTTCAGGTCAGGAAGTTCAATGATAAAAGCACATTCCAGCACTTGGCCCCCTAATTTTTCCACAAGTTTTGCGGCTGCGGAAATAGTGCCGCCGGTCGCGATCAAATCATCCACAATCAGAACCTTTTCGCCTTTTTTAATTGCATCATCCCGAATTTCCAAGGTGTTGGTTCCGTATTCAAGCGAATAATCCTGACTGACGGTTTCAGGCGGAAGTTTTCCCTTTTTTCTGACCGGAACAAAACCGACGCCGAGTTTATACGCCAGCACCGCGCCGAAAACAAAGCCTCTGGCGTCAATTCCGACGATTTTATCAATCTGCATGTCTTTGTAACGGTCATAAAGCCGGTCGCAGGTTTCCCGGAAAGCCTCAGGCTCCTGAAGCAGCGAAGTAATATCCCGAAACATGACCCCGTCAATGGGCCAGTTCGGAACTGTCCTTATTTTATCCTTTAAACTCATAAAAATAAGTTCCTTGTTTTTTTCAGGTCAGGGGTGAGAGGTCAGAGGTGAGGGGTCAGGGAACATCCCCTGACCTCTGACCCCTTACCCCTGCCCCATCCTTTCCACACACTGAATCAGCAGCTTTTTGACATTTGCCGCGTTCTGCTCAAATACTTTCAGAATTTCCTGCCATGTGACAATAGCCTCGTCTTCTTTCCAGCAGTCGTAATCCGTTGACATGGCAACCGCGCCGTAAGGGATTCCGGCTTCAACGGCAAGACAGACTTCTGTGGCAACGGACATATTGATGACATCCGCGCCCCATAGCCTGAACATTTTTGATTCTGCACGGGTGGAAAATCTGGGACCCTCAATGGTCACAACCGTGCCGCGCTCGTGCGTTCTGAAACCCAGTTCGGTTGAGGTTTCATAAAGCAGTTTCCGTAAGTCCGCGTCAAAAGGGTCTGCCACTATCGGATGCTCAATGCCCTTTTCAAAAGATTCGTGAAAGGTGTTTTTTCTGTGCTTTGTAAAATCAATAAACT
>JFJP01018641.1_pt1 | contig 19689 bp, 19 predicted proteins | sample 431651 | NCBI WGS metagenome assembly JFJP01 (sample SAMN02602958, study PRJNA72255) | Microbial mat metagenome, whole genome shotgun sequencing project. | biome: fresh water; feature: sink hole; material: water; isolation source: purple microbial (photo- and chemosynthetic) mats found in...
CGGTTGAACCAGCGCGCGGCAGGAACCATGCGGTCGCCATCAAGCACCTGCGCCGCAAGCCCGCCCGCCAGCAGCACGAGGGCCGATACAGACGCCAGTTCAGAGGGGCGCCAATCCGCCAGGTTGACAATCAGTTGCCACGCGTCCGCAAACGTCTCTGCCCGGAAGAAAATCCAGGAAAGACACACCCCGTGAAACACCACCAGGATCGAGCCGACGCGGATCAGCGCCCGCAGCAGCCGATTCGATCCAGTGTAGGCCGGTAGCCAACGCCCCAATTGCCGTTCCGCCACCAGATAGCCCCCATGTAAAGCACCCCACACCACAAACCGCCAGTTCGCGCCATGCCATAAACCGCCGAGCAGGAACGTGAGCACCAGATTACGATGCGTAGCCCAGTTTCCAGCCCGCGAACCGCCCAGCGGGATATACAGGTAGTCCCGCAACCAGCTCGATAGCGAGATGTGCCAGCGCCGCCAGAAGTCGCGGAAACTGCCCGCCACATAAGGCGCGTTGAAGTTGGCCGGGAAGCGGATCCCGAGCAGCAGGGCCACACCGATGGCAATATCGGAATAGGCAGAGAAGTCGCAATAGATCTGCGCCGCATAGCCATAGACACCCAGCAGCACATCGACCATCCCGTAATCCTCGGGATAGGCAAACACCGGGTCCACCAGCGTCTGTGCCAGCATATTCGCCAGCACCACCTTCTTGAACAATCCGCCCAGGATCAGCACTGCGGCCGCACCGGTATCCACATGCGCCATATCGACCGGACGGCGGATCTGCGGCAGGAAATCGCTGGCGCGCACGATCGGTCCCGCCACCAACTGGGGAAAGAACGCCAGATAGGTAGCGAAATCGATCACGTTATCGGCGGGCGGGATCTCCTTGCGGTAGACATCGATCACATAACTCATGGCCTGAAACGTGAAGAACGAGATGCCGACCGGCAGCACGATCTCAAGGAATGGCAGGGAACAGTCGATCCCCAACTTGCCGCAGGCGGAATAGGCCGACATGACAAAAAACCGATAGTACTTGAAGAAGCCAAGCAGCCCCAGATTGATCACCACCACTGACCACAGGATCACCCGGTGGACACGGGGCTCCTCATACCGCACCAGCAGCAGGGCGGCCGCATGATTGACCACCGTGCAGAACACGATCAAACCCAGGAAACGCCAATCCCACCAGCCATAGAACACATAACTGGCCAGCAGCATGAACAGCGACCACCACTGGCGCTGACGGATCAGCAGCCAGCCACCGACGAAGACCACCAGGAAGAAAATCGCGAATACGGTCGTTGGAAACAACATATGAAATCCTTATCTCACCAGGGATCGGCCGCAGGCGTTGCTGCTGGACGAAGCATCCTCGGCTCATCCGCTTCCAGCCCCTTCCGGGCGGGCGCCTGATTGATATAATAAACCACATTCTTGCCACCGCCGAGACGGTTGATCGATAGCTTCCAGCGCACCCCGCTGCTGCTCATGCTGCTGGGCAATTCCGTGCCGAGCGTCATCGACTCGATATCCAGCCGCCGCTGCACGGACGGCATCTCCACGTTGACAATCACATTGTCGACATGATCAAACCAGGTATTACTGATCTTCAGGGAGGCCCGCCGCGAGGACACATAACGGGTCGCGATCTTGACGTTATCCCATCCCTCCCAAAGCGCCAGCACATCCTTGAGCGTCAACACCGGCACCCGCTCGCGCTTGGCCGCATCCAACAGCGCATCCAGCTTGCGCGGGAAATCCGCATCCTGCTCCGAGGGCCGGAACGACAGCCCATACATTCCGCCCAGCGCGAGGATCTGTGCCAAATGAACGGGCATCGTATTCTCCACGTCCATGACCGGATGTCCGGAGTGCATGTAGGGCATCTCGGGCACCTGCCAGAGCGTGCGCGGCCGCATCACCAGCGGAACACGGCGATAGCTGCGCACGGCCTTGGGCACCATGCGGTCGAGCTCCCGATTGGCAATATACTGGTAGCCGGCCCGCACCAGCGCATCCTGCGTACGGTCGATGAAGGGCTGCCCCCCCGCCATCCGGAACCCCAGCGGGGCGACCCCGGTCAGATCCTGCAGCAGCTCGGCGGCACGCGCAAACTCCTGCTGCTGTTCATCCATGGTGCGCCCCTTGTAATCCTCCTTGGGCTCACCGAGGATACCGATTTCACCCACGGACAGGAGCTGCGTGACAAGCTCCGGATGACGGCGGATCAGATCGGGACGCACAAAGGAGGTCAGGGAGACGCGATGCTTGCGCGCGATCTCGATAATCGCGGGGCTGACATCCTCCGGACCCTGGACATCCTGGGAAACGGAAAGTACCCCGGCATGCCCCTCCGGCCACACCGGCTTGAAGGCCAGCACCTGGTGCCCCGCCCACAACATGGAACTGCGCAACAAGGTGTGAAACGCGATCTGCTGCTCGATCAGGTTCTGGGCAGAACTGATGGTGAAGCCCATCCATACGAATCGGCCCGGTCCATAATTGCCGTGCACCACGGCGGCCCGGTCGCGCACGCTGTGCAGCTCGAAGGTCGGATGATCAGGATCGGTCCAGACGCCATCGACCAGTGTGCGATCCTCACGCACATTGGCGGACAACGGTTGGTCGAACGCCGTGATGTTGAGCCGGAACCCCGGATTCAGGCTGGCCGTCAATGGATACCCGCCCGATACCATCACCTTGCTGATATTGTCGGCCCCTGCCGGTGGCGAACCGGCAATATCGATCCCGGCAACCTCATTGAGGAGGGAATACCGCTCCCATTGCCCGAACTCGTTCTGCGTGCCGGCTGCCCATGTCATCATCACACCCTTGCCCGCACGCAGGAATGCCTTGACCGCCTGCCGATCCTCATGCCCCATGCACCGGGTGGCAGGCAGAAGCAGTAGATTGAAGGGTTCGGCCTCCTTGCCGACGGGTACGCTATGGACCACCTTGTAGGAAAAATTCTCGGTGTCCATCAAGCGCCGCCAGAGCGTGATCAGGCCTTCATACCCGGCACGGCCATCACCGAATGAGATGGCCGTGGCTTCGGAATGCAGCAAGGCAACCGTCAACTGGCGTTGCTCGTTGACGTCTTCCTTGCCCCGGAACGGCGATAGAGCCTGACGGTACAAATCGGCCGCCGCCCCCTCCGAGACCTCGACAATCAGGCGGTGGTACTGCCACAGCCCGATGATCAGGACGAGGTTGACAATCAGTATCAGCCACAGCACATGCATCCTGCGGCCGGTCTTTTTTTCCTGTTTTATTTCCATTGGTAGTCTTCATCCGTTGACGCTTCGGCGACCGGCACGCTGCCCCCCCCACTGCCACCGCCCTGGGCACGCTTGAACAGCGAGGCGGGAGGCACGTTCACCGTGGGCTCGGGAAAACGATCCGCCACATCCTCCCCCGGCGCGGCGGCGGCTTCGACCTGGACGCCGACCCCCTTGCGCCCCTTACGAGAAATCACGTACGCACCCACCGCGAAGATGAGTGTACAGACCGTACTCACCAGAATCACCGTTGACAGCACACCAATCAGGTTTCCCATCGCTCGCCTCCCCTCATTTCTTCACCGCCGTATCGCCCATCACGCCCGTGCGGTCGAGCTTGCCCCAGGTCATCTGGATCTTCAGCAGCTCCTCGACAGAGGCAATCACCTTGCACACATCGGTCAACACCACGAAATAAATCCGGTAAATAATGGAATAGGGCACGAGTTTCATGCTTTCCCGTTCCATGCTCAGGCAGAACATCGCCACCACGATATCGAGCACCGTCAACTGCCCCCACCAAAAGATGACAAATTTGGCCAGATCGAAGAAGATCACCACGTAGAGGAAGTACACCTGGGCAAAGATATTCATCAGCGGCCACACCAGCGACTCGAAAGCCATGTACCAGAGCATGAACGTGTTGACAAAACCCACGCCCTTGAACAGGCTCGGGAAATGCTTGCGCAGGGACTGCAGGATCCCCCGCGTCCAACGGTAGCGCTGCCGGAAGAAATCGCGCACCGTCTCTGGTGCTTCCGTCCAGGTGATCGCAAAGGGCTCGTACTCGATCTTCCAGCCCTTGATCAGGATCTTGATCGTGATGTCGCAATCCTCGGCAAATGTATCCAGCTCGTAGTAGCCGACCTCGTCGAGCACGGTGCGCCGGAACAGACCCATGGGGCCGGGAATAATGTTGACCGCACTGAAATACCCCTGGCTGCGACGAACCATGTTGAGTCCTTCGATGTATTCGAGCGCCTGCATCTTGGTGATCAGCTTGTGCCGGTTCCCCACCTTGACATTTCCCGCGACCGCCCCGACGCGCGGATCCTTGAAGTGCTGCACGGCATAGAGCAGGGAACCGGGTTCCAGCCGCGAATCGGCATCCACGGTCAATACGAATTCGCCCGTCGAGAGGCCAATCCCGAAGTTCAGTGCCGCGCCCTTGCCGCCATTCGCCTGACGGAACACCTTCACGACCGTCCGACCGTGCCGCCCCTCATAACGCTTCGCCCGGACGAACGTGTCATCCTTGGACCCATCGTCAATGACGACGATCTCCAGATCGGAGTACTGCAGATTGAGCAGCGAGCGGATCGAGCTTTCAATGACCACACCCTCGTTGTAGGCGGGAACAATGATCGAGACCGACGGCAGGTGCATCCCTTCGGGGTGCGCCATATACTCCGACAAATAGTCGGGCGTCCGGCTACGGTCCAGATGATGCAGGTAGGACAGGTAGATGAGCACAAAGAACCGGATGATCAGCAGGACGAGGAACGAGAAGAGCACCACCATCGACACATTGACGAAGGCGGAGGTCACCTTGTAGTCCGTCCGCAGCACGGCCACATAAGTCACGAAAACAAAGGCCAGCAGGGTAAAGATGAGGCCGAAGAGAATAAGTTTACGAGCCATGGCTTAGCCCCTACCGGTCCTTTCCGTCTTTTGCCGTTGTTTTTTGCATCTCCTGCAAGGCCCGCAGCCTGTCGACCGACTGAGCAAGCTGCCCGTTCTCTGGTGCCACCTGCAGCAGCCACTCCAACTGTGCCAGGGCCTCCACAAGATCCCCTGATTCAGCATACAGGTCGGCCAGGCGCAACCGGCTTTTCAGATCCGTTCCATTCCGCTCAAGCCACTGCCTGAGACTGGCCATCTCCTGCTGCCGCGCCATCTCGTCCCGTTGCCGATGGGCGTTGATCTGTGCCTCCACGAGCCGTTTCTCCTCCGCCCGCACCGCCTGCAGCCGATGAAGGATCCCCGTATTCCCGGGATCCGACTGCTGGATCTGCTTAAGCTGCGACACCGCATCGGCGAAGCGTCCCTCTGCAATATAAAGATCAGCCAGTCGCCCCCGGGCCGCCGTATCCCCGGGCTGGCTCGCCAGCCCCTGCCGCAACCGTTCGATCTCCAGTAGCGGGCCCGAGGAAAGCTCCTTGAGCCTGGACTGCGCCTCGGTGTTTGCCGGATTCAGCGCCAGTACCCGTTCCAGCCAGGCATGCTCATCGAGCACCCGCGACTGCATACGCGCCAGCGAGGCCAGCAACATCATCGGAGCATCCCCGCTGGCGTTGCTCCTGGCCAATTCTTCCAACAGCTGCGCCGCCTGGTCCTCCTGCCCCCCCCAAAGCCATGCCCTCGCCAGATCCATCCGCGCCTCGACATGCCCCGGAGACTGCGCCAGGCAACGTTCAAAGGCGAGCGCAGCCTGCTTGAACTGACCCAGGCTATTGTAGATCCGCCCCACCTCGCGCAACGCCTCGGCATGCTCGGGATTCCCCTTCAGGAAAAGCTCGTACTGGTAGGCGGATTCCTCGAAATGCCCTGCCCAGGAAAGCATCCTGGCAAATTCCAGATGCAGCATCGGCTCGGCTTTCAGGGCCAGGGCCAGGCGATAATGCTCCGCTGCGCGCTCATAGCTTTCGGGTATCGCGCACAATCGGGCATACTGCAGCACATCCGTGTAGCTGGAGCGATCCAGGCGCTGGCCGATCTCCAGGCGGATGCGCATCAGCAGTCGCCTGGCCTCGGTGTTATCGGGATTGATCCGGACCACCTGCGAGACTTCCTCAGCCGCGCGCGAGTCGCGCTTCAGCCGGTAGAGCGAACGCGCCAGCAACATCCGTGCCTCTTCATGATCGGGATGGGATACAATAAAGCGCTCAAGCTCATGAACCGCCTCGAACAGGATACCTTCCTGAAGCAACCCAATCGCCCGTTCATAACCATTCGTGCCCTCGGCAGTGTCCTGCGCATTCAGCAGGGAGGGGAATCCACCAAGCCAAAGCAGCACCGTCACAGCCATGAGGAACAGCGGTTTCATCCGGCGGCCTCCTGTGGCTCGGTCGTCACCCCCTGCAAGTCGGCAACGACACGCGAGGCGATCTCGGAATCCACCCTGACGGCATTCTCACTCATCCCCAGGTAAAGCGCCATATCGCAGGCATTATTGATGATGCGGGCCGTACCCTTGCTATAGGCGTGCAGGACGTTGACCGCCCCTTCATCGAAGATCCAACCATTACCGCCAGCCACAATCAGCCGGTGACTGATGTAATCCCGCGCCTGCGCCGCCGTCAGCGGTTCGAGATTCCAGCGCGTGGAGAGCCGCTGCATCAGTCCTGGGGATCGGGCAAAGATGTCCATCACATCCACCTGTCCCACAAAGACCATGGTTACCATGCAGCGCCCGGCTGCATCCGTCAGGTTCATCAGCAGACGCAACTGTTCAAGCCGTTCAGGACTGCTCAAAAGCTGCGCTTCCTCGACCACGATCAGATTATGGAACCCGTGCGCCTGCTTTTCAGCGAACAGGGCGGACAGGGCACGGAATACCCCGCTACTCCCCTGACCGGACGCCACCTGCCGCCCCGCCATCTGCTCGTAGATATCCTTCAGGATGGTTTCCGGCTCGGCCAACGGGTTTTCCACCAGGGCCACGGAGAAATTGCCGACATGCTGGAGCTTCGAGATAAAGAGCGTGCGCACCAGCGACTTGCCGGTGCCGTATCCACCGGTCAGGACAGCCCCCTCTTTCTTTTGCCTCGCCGCATAAAGCAGTCGGGCAATCCCCTCACTATGTTGGGGTGTCGTCAATAAAAACCTAGGATCAAGCGCATTCGTGAAAGGCTCCTCGCGCAATCTCCAATAGTCTAGATACATGATGTTCTTTCTGTGTGCCGCTATTTCTTTTCAGGCAGGACCACGGCGGGGCCCGCCAGGCGCTCAAGAGCCTGATCATAACGCCCCATATCAAACAAGGTCATCACCAGCTTACGCTCCGCATAAAGATCCTGAGGCTTCTGCTTGACCATCTGCTCGAACAACGCCAACGCCTGTTCATATTTCTTCTGATCGCGGTAATGATCCCCCATGGCTTTCAACAAGGCGGAGGGCAATGCCGCATCGGACGGCAACGCCTCGAACAAGGCAACCGCCTTCTTATGCTGGCGCGGCAGCAAGTCAACGATCTCGCGGTATTTCGGTTCAAGCGGTTCCTCTGCCGCGGCCATGCTTGCATCAGCCCCGGCACTCTCGGTATCGGGCAGCGCAAACGCAGCCTCCAGATCACGGATACGGGCACTGAGTGCAGCTTCGGTCTCGCGGGCCAGCTCCAGCACACGCACGGTGCTGGCACGTTCGGCATCCAACTCCTCTTCCAGAGCCAGCACCACACGCTCGCGATCCTTGGCCGCCTTGACGAGCGACTCGATCTCGCCCTTCAATACCGCTTCACTCTCTGCCCTTGCCGCCTGCGCTGCCACCGCCTGCTCGGAAAGCTGCTTTGTCAGCGTGGCCGTCTGCTGACGGAATCCGTCCAGCTCGCGATTCTTTTCCTGCGCGGCCGCCTCAAAAGCCAGGCGCTGCGACTCCAGCAGGTCGCGGAGTTGCCGGACATCCTCCCCGGCCTTGACGGTCGCCGCCTCCAACTGCCCGATCAATGGAACCAGTTCGGTCGGTTGCTCAAGCACGACACCGTCCCCCGCCTGCGTCTCCGCCTCCCCTTCCAGGCGCATAGTCACCCCGCCCTCGCGCACCTGCTCGCGAATGGCCTCGTATTGACGGGCCAGTGCCGCCATGGCCGCCGCGATCAATTCCTTGGCCTCAGCCAGCTCCTTGGCCTGTCCAGCAAGCCGAGATTCCAGATCCGCACGCTGCCCCAACGCGGCATCGCGCTCAAGCTTAACCGACTCCACTTCGGCCGCCCCCCCGGAAAGCTTTGCATCGAGGGCCTCGATCTGCGACTGCAACTCCGCCTGCCGGGACGCCGCCGCTTCCGTCAAGTGCGCATGTTCCTTTTCCAGAAGCTCGATTTCCTGCAATGCCACGGCCAGCGGCGAACTCTTCAACTGTTCTAACAACTGCTGGACCTCCGCGTCGCGGGCCTTCAGTTGCCCGCTCACCGATTCGTGCTGCCCGCGCAATTCCACCAACGACAGTTCCAACCGCTTCACCTCGGCGAGCGACGTCTCCTGCGCTGCCTTGGCCTCGTTCAGCGCGGTCTGCAGGGCCGCCTCGCGCCCGCGCCCCTCCTCAAGTTGCTGCTTTTCCTTGTCCAGTGCCACCCGCAGCTCATCAGCAAGACGCTGACGCTCCTCGACGGAAGCCTGCGAGGAGGCCAGTCGCTCCTCAACCGTCGAGACAACCTTCTTGAGCTCGTTCTCCGTCGATTCATTGCGGATCTTCTCGGCCGTGATCGCATCCAGCAGATCATTGATCTTGCTATCCGAGGTCGTTTTCAACTGGTCGTAGGCAGAACGGGCGGATGCCGTATCCTGTGACAAGGCAGTGATGCGATCAGCCAGTAGCAAGGTCTGCGCCTCGATCTGCGCCCGAGCCTCCTCGGACATGCGCCGGAGGGCATCCATCTCGGCCTGCAACGTCTGGGTGACCGCCGCACCAGCAGGAGCAACATCAACCTCCTTCACCTTCTCAACCGGGGTGTTGGTGGGTGCCGCCGTCACAACAGCCACCGGTTCGGTCACGGCGCGGACGGGTTCGGCGACGGCAGGAACCGCTTTATCGGGAGCGACCGGTGCTTCGGGAACAGAGGGCTCCGCCACGACAACCGGGTCACGCGCCAGCAGGGCACTGCGATCCGCCTCTCCACTGACCGTCTTCAGATTCGGTTGCTGCTCCATGATCAGCCGGTACAGGGTGCGGGCATCATCAAACCGCCCCTCCCGCCAGTAGCAGCCGGCCACGGCTCGCAGGACATCGGCCGATGCCTGGTTCGCATCCGGCAAGGACTCGAACATCGCGATCGCCTCCGCCGTCTTCCCGTCGCGGGCCAGCCGCTGGATCGCTTCCTGCTTTTCTGCAGTTCCCGCACAAACCACCCCTGCCAACACCATCGCCAAAACATAGCTGCCGAATCCACAACATTTCATTCCGATGCCCTCGCTTTAATTAACCTGATCGCCGATTCTCTTCTAATTACCCAACCGCTGCAAGACATTTATGACGTGAGTTACAAATGGCTTAGCGCGGTTTTCCCAATGCAGTAAACATTGAAGCCGAGCTTGTACAACGCCGCGTGGTCCAGCCGGTTGCGACCGTCGAAGAGGGACGCCGGTTTCATCATACGGTCATAGATCCGCTGGTAATCCAGCGTCGCATAGCAATCCCATTCGGTCATCAGCGCAATCGCATGCGCCCCCTCAGCCGCCACGTAGGGATCGGGTTCATATTGGACGAGATCCCCCAGATCGCGCAGATCAACCTTGGCATTGGCCAGAGCCTTCGGATCATGGATCACCACCTGCGCCCGCTCCTCGACCAGTTGCCGGGCAATCCGAATGGCCGGACTCTCGCGCGTGTCGCCCGTGTCTTTCTTGAAGGCGAAGCCGAAGAGGGCGATACGTTTACCGGAGACGGTATTGAACATCCGGCCCAGCATGTTGCGCACGAACCGATCCTGCTGGTAGTCGTTCATCGAGACGACCTGCTGCCAATAGGCGGCCACCTCCGTCAATCCATACGTCTCGCACAGGTAAACCAAGTTAAGGATATCCTTCTTGAAGCAGGAACCGCCGAAACCGACACTGGCGTTCAGGAATTTCGCACCGATCCGTGAATCCATGCCGATCGCCCGGCTCACCTCGCTGACATCCGCCTCCGTGGCCTCGCACAGTGCCGAGAGGGCATTGATGGAACTGACCCGCTGCGCCAGGAAGGCGTTGGCAGCCAGTTTGGATAGCTCGCTCGACCAGACGTTGGAGGTCAGGATGCGCTCGCGCGGCACCCAGTGTGCATAGACACCCACCAGGGCGGCCACAGCCCGACGACCGGCATCGGTATCGTGCCCGCCGATCAGGACGCGGTCGGGATTCTGCAAATCCTTGATCGCCGTACCCTCGGCCAGGAACTCCGGATTCGACAGCACCTCAAATTTCACATCACCACCGCCGGAATCCAGAATGCGCTGCATCGCGGCAGCCGTCCGCACGGGCAGCGTGCTTTTCTCGACCACGATCTTATCGCTCTTTGAATTCGCCAGGATCTGGCGGGCCGTCTTCTCCCAGTATTGCAGGTCAGCGGCCCGGCCCGCGCCCTGCCCGAAGGTCTTGGTCGGCGTGTTCACACTGACGAAGATCATGTCCGCCGCCGCGATCGCCGAGTCCACATCCGTGCTGAAGAAAAGGTTACGGCCCAGGCATGCACTGACCACCTCCTGGAGCCCCGGCTCGTAGATCGGCAGCGTATCCGACTGCCATGCCGCGATACGCGCGGCATTGATGTCCACCACCGTGACCTTGACCGCCGGACACTTCAGGGCAATCATTGCCATCGTCGGCCCGCCAACATACCCCGCACCAATACATAAGATATTCATGACTCGCCCTTATTCCGCATACGTCCGTCCCAGCAACCTCCGTAAAAGGTGCTGCAAAACAATCCCCGGATAAAAAAACGACGCCACGATACACGCTTCCCCTGCCAAGATCAAGTTTGGAAGCAAAAGAAGAAAAGGACGCTTGACATCGCCATTACATTTGGCTATTTTGCCAATTATCCAAACAGAAGGAATCTGCGTATGGTGGCGATGGACAAGCGGCGGTACGAGGCGAAGGCGCGGGTACTCAAGGCACTGGCGCATCCGACGCGGTTGTGGATGGCGGAGCAGCTTGCTGGCGGCGAACGCTGTGTCTGCGAGTTCGTTGATGCGATCGGCGCGGATTTCTCGACGGTCTCAAAACACTTGGCCATTTTGAAGCAAGCTGGTTTTGTGGAAGATGATAAACGCGGCAAGCAAGTCTTCTACCGCCTGAAGGTCCCCTGCATTCTCAATTTCCTTGGCTGTGTGGAAGCAGTGCTGATCTCGGAAGCGAAGGAGCAGGCGGCTTTCGTGGCGTGAGTGCGTGTGTGTGTTTGGGATTATGTGAGTATTGGCGATCCCACCGGCCTGTGCCCGGTGGTGAAGAAAGTTGAGTGGGGGATGAACGCCCCCATCTCAACGTTGGACTCCACCGACTCAAGGTCGGTGGGCGGCAGCGAAGGTATAGATAATTGGGGCAAGCTATGAACTGGAAAGAGGAGTGGAAAAAGCTGGCCTGGATCGTGGGTGTGTTCCTGGCGTTCTTCTATCTGCCCGTCGGGCGGGAACGCTTTGACAATGCGGTCATGGAGTCGCTGCATCTGGCGAAATGGTACGCGCAGGAGCATGTGCTGCTTTGCCTGATCCCGGCGTTCTTTATCGCCGGGGCGATCGCCGTATTCGTAAGCCAGGGGGCGGTGATGAAGTATCTGGGGGCCAAGGCGAACAAGATCCTGGCCTACGGTGTGGCTGCCGTGTCGGGCACGATCCTGGCGGTCTGCTCCTGCACGGTGCTGCCACTCTTCGCCGGGATCTACCGCATGGGCGCTGGCCTGGGTCCGGCGTCGGCATTCCTCTATTCCGGCCCGGCAATCAACATCCTGGCGATTGTGATGACCGCGCGCATCCTCGGGATCGAGCTGGGTATTGCCAGGGCCGTCGGGGCGATCCTTTTCAGTATTATTATCGGCGTATTGATGCATCTGATCTTCATCAGGGAAGAGAAGCAGAAGGCGGCCGCGCAGATGCTGATGCCGGACGAGGATGTCAAGCGGCCACTCTGGCAGAATGCGCTTTATTTCGCCTCGATGGTTGGCATCCTGGTGTTTGCCAACTGGGGCAAGCCGCAGGAGCCGACCGGACTCTGGGCGGCCATCTATGCCTCCAAATGGATCGTGGCCTCGCTTTTCGCCGCGACGCTGGGTGTGATGCTGGTCATCTGGTTCGAGGTCAAATGGTGGAAGGTCGGCCTGACCGCCCTGCCGACGGTGGCGCTGGCCATCGTCTTCCCCGAACAGCCGATGGTGGCGTTTGCAGCCGCCGTGATCGGGCTCTCCTGGTTCACGAGCCTCGACAAGGGTGAGATGGGCGAATGGTTCTCGTCGTCCTGGGGCTTCGCCAAGCAGATCATGCCGCTGCTGCTGATCGGCGTCCTCGTGGCCGGAGCCCTACTCGGGCGCGTTGGCCACGAAGGGTTGATCCCGTCGGAATGGATCTCGAAGGCGGTCGGTGGCAATTCGCTGCGAGCCAACTTCTTTGCCGCCTTCGCCGGGGCCTTCATGTATTTCGCCACGCTGACGGAAGTGCCGATCCTGCAGGGGCTGATCGCCAACGGCATGGGCCAGGGCCCCGCGCTGGCACTGCTGCTGGCCGGTCCAGCCTTGAGCCTTCCGAGTATGCTGGTGATCCGCAGTGTGCTGGGCACGAAGAAAACCGTCGTTTTCGTCTCGCTGGTGATCATTATGGCAACGTTCAGCGGGATGCTTTTTGGCGTTATGAGTTCAAAAGGAGGACTATGATGAAGATACAGATATTGGGTACCGGTTGCCCGAAATGCAAGCAACTGGCAGCAAACGCCGAAGAGGCCGCCAAGGGACTCGGGCTCGATTGCGAGATCGTGAAAGTGACCGACATCAACGATATCATGGCGATGGGCGTGATGATGACGCCTGCCCTTGCGGTTGATGGCGTGGTCAAGAGTACAGGCAAGGTGTTGAGTTCGGCCGATATGAGGAAGTTTCTTAAATAAGCTACAGGAGGATTGATGATGACGATGAATAAATGCGTGTCCCTGATTTTGGGTGTCGGCCTATTGGCCATGAGCGCCTGCGCCAAGGATGAAGCAGCCACTACCGAGGCGAAGTCCACAGCCAAGGTTGTGCAGGCGTTGCCAAAATTGGTCGATCTGGGTGCCAAGAAATGCATTCCTTGCAAGAAGATGGCACCCATCCTCGAGGAGCTGACCGCTGAATACAAAGGCGTATTCGATGTGGTGTTCATCGATGTCTGGCAGCCCGAGAACAAGACGGAAGCCCAGAAGTACGGTATCCAGTCGATACCGACGCAAATCTTCTTCGATGCCAGCGGCAAGGAGCTCGGGCGGCACGAAGGATTCATTTCTAAGGAGGATATCCTGAAGAAATGGCAGGCGTTTGGCGTGAATATCAAGCACACAACGAATAAGGGACGCAACGAATAATCCAAGACCGAGCACAACGAATCAGGGACGCAACGAATAATATAAGAAAGTTTTTTAAGGATTCTCATTCGCTGCGTCCCTGATTCGATGTGCAAAATCATTTCGGTTTTTAAGCAGGCAAAGTGAAAACCATTTTGAACAACCATGTTATTTATCCGGAGCTGTCCTATAAGATCATGGGCGCGGCGATGGATGTCCACAATCAACTCGGTCCTGGCTGGGACGAGGATGCCTATCATTCCGCATTAGTGCACGCGTTGCGAAAATCCGGGCTCAAAGCAGAAAGCAAGCTGCGAGGTGTACTTATTTATCTGATGGTATTATCGCGAACTTTGGATCTCACGAGCTTCATCTGAAACATGTCAAACCATAGCATTCGCATTTCTCATTCGTTGCGTCCCTCATTCGTTGTTGAATAACCCCACAGGAATCCCAAATGGAACGAGCTAAACACATCCTGACCCATGGCCTGCTGGCCTTTGCCCTGATCAGTATCGGCTTCGCCCTCGGCAGGCACGCCGCGAAATCGGACGCGCCAGCGGATCCTCAACTGCCCACGGCAAATGGCCGCCAGATCGCTGTCTACTACCTCCACGCCACCTTCCGCTGCGTCACCTGCAACACCATCGAGCAGATGACCAAGGAACTTCTTGACAGGTCCTACAGCCAGAATATTGCCGATGGACGGATCCAATGGATCGAAGCCGACTTCATCGAGAATACCGCGCTGGCCAAGCAGTTCGAGGTGGTTGCAAGCTGCGTAGTGGTCGCGGAAATGAAGGATGGCGTCGTCACCGACTATAGGCGGCTGGACGACGTCTGGACCCTGATGGAGGATCCGGCGGCATTCAATGCGTACATCAGCGCCGCTATCGACGGTTATCTGAAAAAGACCGGGGGTGAACGATGACCTGGACTGCCGTCTTCACCGCGTTCTGGCTCGGCATTCTCACGGCGATCAGCCCTTGCCCGCTGGCGACCAACATCGCCGCGATCTCTTTCATCGGCCGCAAAGCCGGCCAGAAGAACCATGTCATCGGCTCCGGCCTGCTCTATTCAACTGGACGTACCCTGGCCTATGTCATCCTCGGCGCGATCATCACCGCCGGGCTGCTCGGTAGTACGGAAATCTCGCGATTCCTGCAGAAATACATGAGCGAGGCGCTCGGTCCGATCCTGATCATCCTGGGCCTCGTCCTGCTGGGCTGGATCGGCACCGGGACCTCGCTGCACATGGGTGCCGACAAACTTCAGGCCAGGGCGAAACAGGGCGGGATCATCTGGGCCGTGCCGATCGGCTTTCTCTTTGCGCTCTCGTTCTGCCCCGTCTCGGCGGGACTCTTCTTCGGCGGCCTGCTCCCGCTGGCATTAAAGCAACAGTCCGCGCTCCTGCTGCCGGTGGCCTACGGGATCGGCACATCGCTACCGGTGGTGGTCTTCGCCTTCATCATGGCATTCGGCTCCGCCACCCTTGGCAAGGCGTTCAACCTGCTAACCCTCATCGAGATCTGGATCCGCCGCCTCGCCGGCACGGCCTTCATCCTCGTCGGCATCTACACCTGCCTGACCCATATCTATCGATTCTGATGCTCCATTGGCGCTCACCCTTTGCGCATGGGTTGGGGCTTGCATGAGGTCTTGAGTCGACCAACCAGATCCGGGATTTGCCATGGGGCGATGTGTCCCGGCATCCGATGGGTGGCATTGGAAATGCCGCAGGCGAGACCGAAGCCAAACGCATCCTCCAGCGACTGCCCTTCGTGAAGCGCATGGGCGATCCCCGCATTGACGGCATCGCCGCAACCTAGCGTACTGACCACTGGAACCTTTGGAATGGCAAAGCGCCGCTGGGAGGTCGGTGTCACCAGCCAGGCCGCTGTGCCTCCGTGGGTAATCCCAACCGTTTGCGCCCCAACGGCGATCAACTCGCGGGCCGCCGCTTCCACCTCAGCCTCCAGCGGATCCCGTGGACATGGACGCCCGACCGAGATAAACAATTCGGCCAGGTTGATCTTGACCCAGGCTGGACGCTGAGGAAGCGCATTAAGGAGCGCCTGCCCACTGGTATCCAGGAGGCACGGAACCCCATGCCCGGATGCACAGGCCAGCAGGTCCGCATAAATCGCAGAGGGAGCAGAAGCAGGCACAGAACCGGCAAGGATGATCATGGAGACCGGCCGACAGGCCAGGATCTCGTCAAACGCGCATCTCAGCCGCTGCCAGTCCGAGTCCGGTAAGGCAGGCCCCTCCTCCACCAGTTCGGTAAAATCATTCACATTGTCCGCCAGCAGGGTCTGGCACAGGCGGACCGGCGCACTGGCCTCCACCAGGGATTGTGCCAGCCCCTCCTCCGCCATAAGCAGCCCCAGTGTGCGCCCCGTATCGCCACCGGAAAAACCGAACAATAGCGGCGCGTTGCCAAGCGTATGAAGCACACGGGCGCTGTTAACCGCCTTCCCGCCCGTCGACAGGACCACGTTGCGGATCCGGCTCACCCCGCCGACGTTCAGCGCCGCCAGCTCGAGCGTTCGTTGCAAGGCGGGAAACAGGCCCACACACAAGATGATGGATCGTTCATCGTTCATGAGGTACGGCACCTCGATTATCCACGGATCTGACCCTTGCCCTGCACCAGATACTTGTAGGTGGTCAGCTCTTCCAAGCCCATCGGGCCGCGGGCATGCAACTTATCGGTGCTGATTCCGATCTCGGCCCCCATGCCGAATTCGCAGCCATCCGTGAAGCGGGTCGACGCATTGACATAGACGGTCGCTGAATCCACCTCCTGCATGAAGATTTTCTGGGCGGCCTCCGACTCGGTAACAATCGCATCCGAATGGTGCGATCCGTAGGTATTGATGTGGGCCACGGCCTCGCGCACGGACGCTACAATCCGTACCGCCAGGCGCAGATCCAGATACTCTTCAAACCAGTCCTGCTCGGTTGCTACCTGCATCGCCGGGACAATCGCCCGCGCGGCATTATCGCCCCGCAGGATCACCCCGCGAGGTTCAACGCGGGCGGCAAAAGCAGGCAGGAAGGTCGGCGCCATCGCCTCATGGATAAGGAGTGTTTCCATGGCATTGCAAACCCCCGGGCGCTGGCACTTGGCATTCTCGGCAATCGCCAAGGCCATGGCCAGATCGGCGGATTCATCGACATACGTGTGACACACCCCCTTGTAATGCTTGATCACCGGCACACGGGCATGCTCGGTGACCGCCCGGATCAGGGCTTCGCCTCCCCGCGGAATCACCAGGTCGACGAGGCCCTCAAGCTGCACCAGTTCCCGCACCGCCTCGCGATCCGAGGTTCTAATCAACTGGATGGCATGTTCCGGCATCCCCTTGCGCATCCCGCTCTCGATCAGGATATCGGCCAGGAGCGCATTGGTATGCGCCGATTCCTTGCCGCCCCGCAAGATCACGGCATTCGAGGTCTTCAGGCAGAGCACAGCCGAATCCACCGTCACATTCGGGCGCGATTCGTAGATGATGCCGATGACACCGATCGGCACTCGCTGCTTCACGATCTCCAAGCCATTGGGGCGGATCCAGCGGCTGATGACATCGCCGACCGGATCCTTGAGGGCTGCCACATCGCGCACACCGGCGATCATGCTGTCCAGCCGAACCTCGTTAAGCGTCAACCGATCCATCAGGGAGGGAGCCAGCCCCGCCGATCTGGCGGCCTCCAGATCAAGATGGTTGGCGGCAGTAATCTCACTGCGACGCGCCTCCAGTGCCTCCGCCATCCCCTCCAGCATCACATTCTTCTTGCGCGTATTGCACACGATCAACTCGCGCGAGGCGGTCAACGCCTGCTGCCCGATCTCAAGCATCATATCATGCAAATCCATAACCAACTCCCGTCATCCTGGCAGCATGGATCAAAGGGTGCTGGCGACCACCATGGTTCCGGTATCTTCGCCCGCCATCACCTTGCCGAGGGTTCCGGCCAGCAATCCGTTGGCAATCACCACGCTGCAACCCGCCTTGGCGGCAGTCTGTGCTGCCCGCAGCTTGGACCCCATGCCACCCTTTGAAAGCGTCGAATCCGACGCACCCACCAGCGCAAACGTGCGCGGCGTAATCTCATCGAGATAAGGGACACGCCGGGTCTGCCCTTCCCGAGTCGCGGGTTCACGCAGGCCATCGACCGTGGTCAGGATGATCAGCAGATCGGCCCGGATCAGCTTAACCACCAGGGCGGCCAGGAAATCGTTATCGCCAAACGCCATATCCGCCTTGAGTTCCTCGTCGGCGACGACGTCATTCTCATTGATGATTGGGATTACGCCATGCCGCAACAACGCCTCCATCGTGCGGGTGATGTTGGTCTGACGCACCTTGTGCTCAAAATCGGAATGGGTCAGCAACACCTGGCCGACCTTAAGCCCCTTGGCACCGAACATCTCATCATAACGCGACATCAGGCGAGTCTGGCCGACCGCTGCGGCCATCTGCACATCCGGGAGCAGGACCGGACGCGTTTTCATGCCCAGCGCCTCCATGCCGGTACCGACGGCACCGGAAGTAATGACGACAACCTCGTGCCCCGCCTTGCGAATCGCCGAAATATCCGAGATCAGGTTCTTCATCCGACGTCGATCCGGCCTGCCAGTCTTCTGCACCAGCACCCTGCTGCCAATCTTGATGACCACCCGGCGAGCTTCAGGAATAACCCCGCGAAATTTTAACGATGCATGTTTCATCATTTAGCCTCCCCCTACAACCAATCACACTCTGCCCCGCCCCCCAGAACTAGCGCTTTGACGCCGCGCGAACTGCCCTGGCCGATTCCCGGTCCGAGGTTTTCCGCTTCAGGGTTTCACGCTTATCGACCAGCTTCTTGCCACGGCAAACACCCAGCTCAAGCTTTACACTGCGTCGGCGGAAATACAGCCGCAGCGGGATCAGCGTGTGTCCATGCTGCTCGACATCGGCCTTGAGCTTCACGATCTCGCGCTTATGCAGCAGCAGTCGCCGCGGGCGATTGCTCTCATGATTAAAGCGATTGCCGAACAGATAGGGCTGGATCGTCATGCCCAGCACCACGGCCTCGCCGCCTGTCACCTGGACATAGGCACCCACCAAGCTCACCTGGCCGAGACGGAGAGATTTAACCTCCGTCCCGCAAAGTTCGATACCGGCCTCGCAATGCTCCAGGACTTCGTAATCGTGGTAGGCCTTGCGATTCGTCGCAATATTGGCAGCTTCCGCCATGACAAAGGCTAGAACGACATCGGATCGGGTTCAGCAACGGCAGCCGCCTCGTACCAGAGTTTGCCCTCGGCAATTTCACGCAAGGCAACGTCGACCTTTTCCTCACCCACGGAAGGCTTGACCAGCGGGCGTTCCCCGGCATTGAGCTGACGAACCCGTTTTGACACCATGTTGATAAGCACCGGAATGCTCGGAACCACAAGCTTTGCAGCATTAATCAGATTTATATTCAAGTCGCCTCCCCAAGTAAATGAAACGGGGCGCAGTATATGCGCCCCGTTCCGGTTAGTCAACCTTTATTAAAGGTTTACATCATTCCGCCCATACCGCCCATGCCACCCATGCCGCCCATATCACCACCACCACCGGCCGGAGCCTTCTTCTCCTCCGGGATATCGGTGATCATGCATTCGGTGGTCAGCAGCAGCCCGGCGATACTCGCCGCATTCTGCAGCGCCGTACGGGTCACCTTGGCCGGATCCAGCACACCCGCCTTGATCAGGTCCATGAACTCACCCGTGGCCACGTTGTAGCCGTAGGAGTTGCTCTTGCTTTTCTTGACCTGGTCCACGATCAGCGCGCCTTCGACACCGGCATTCGACACCAGCTTGCGCAACGGGGCCTCGAGTGCGCGACGGATGATATCGACACCGACAGCCTCATCGCCCTCGCCCGGCACATCGGCCAACGCCTTCTGGGCATTGAGCAGCGCCACGCCACCACCGGGAACCACGCCTTCCTCGACGGCAGCACGGGTCGCATGCAGGGCGTCCTCGACGCGAGCCTTCTTCTCCTTCATTTCCGACTCGGTCGCCGCGCCGACGTTGATGACGGCCACGCCGCCAGCCAGCTTGGCCAGACGTTCCTGCAGCTTCTCGCGGTCGTAGTCCGAGGTGGTATCCTCGATCTGACGCTTGATCTGCCCCACACGACCCTGGAT